>ERZ795056.2508-NODE-2508-length-20351-cov-12.128695_pt1 | contig 20351 bp, 17 predicted proteins | sample MGYA00375140_ERZ795056 | MGnify/ENA primary metagenome ERZ795056 (study PRJEB30185, sample SAMN05720227) | activated sludge metagenome | isolation source: Anaerobic digester | place: USA | collected 2015-03-09 ... | reverse complement strand
GATTCGACACTGGTTTTTGGAAATTACGTGACCTCGGCGGGCGTTTTTCAGCAAACGACTTCCAATGTAAACGGATGTGATTCAACGCATACCGTCACCGTAAGCCTTTTCCCTGCGCCGCAAAACACGCAGGAAACCCGGCAGATTTGTCCGGGCGATTCGACGCTGGTGTTTGGAAATTACGTGACTTCGGCGGGCGCTTTTCAGCAAACGATTTCCAATACAAACGGGTGTGATTCAACGCATACCATCACTGTAAGTCTTCTCCCTGCACCGCAAAACACGCAGGAATCCCGGCAGATTTGCCCCGGCGATTCGATACTTGTTTTTGGAAATTACGTGACTTCGGCCGGCGTTTTTCAGCAAACCGCATCCAATGTAAACGGCTGTGATTCAACACATACTGTCGAAGTATCAGTCGTGCCTGCTTCACTTCCCGAATTAGCCGTCACACAGCCCGGCTGCCTGGATAGTCTGGGCGAGGTAACCCTGTCGGGCTGGACAACGAGTTTCACCACCAGTCTGGACGGCGTTCATTTCGGGTCTGACACAGTTTTTCAGCACCTGTTGCCCGGTTCTTATCACTTGTATATCGAACAGGCAGGATGTGAGGATACGATCTCGTTTGAATTGTATGCCGTGGTGGCGCCGATGGTGTATTTACCTGCGGATACGGTTATTGTTGCGGGCAGTTCGGTACTGTTGCAACCGGCTTTTCCGGCAGGCAGCGCCTATTTGTTTGAATGGAGTCCGGCACAGTACCTGAGTTGTATTACCTGCCCGATGCCCGTTTCCACACCGGCAGAAAGTGTCGTTTATTCTTTGGTAGTGACGGATAATTCAGGCTGTACCGCTACGGATGAAATTGCCATAAATGTCAGACAATCATCGGTGTATGCGCCCAACGTGTTCCGGCCGGAAGCGAATGGCGCCAATGCATTTTTCACGTTATATGCGGATCCGCTGTGGGTGGAAAAAATCGAACATTTGCAGGTATTCGATCGCTGGGGAGACGCGGTGTTCGAACGCCGGAATTTTTTGCCGAACGTACCGGAACAAGGCTGGAACGGGCTTTTCAGGGGCCGGAACGCTCCCGCAGGCATCTATGCCTGGCATGCCCGGATAGTGTATGCGGATGGAAGTGTGGAGGACCGTACCGGCGACGTGCTGCTGTTGCGGTAATAAAAAAACGGGCGAGCTTTTACAAGCCCCCCCGTCAACTCTCATGGTCTTCTTACTTATGCTTCATAACTGACCCTCCGGACGTTCCGGAAGGCTTGCTCTAAATGCTGATGGAATGTTTGGTCTTCGTTTTGTTTTAATCAGTCGAGTGCATAAGCGATTACATGCGATTTCGCCAATGGTTCCAGGTCTATGATAAAAAAGTCTTTGTACGCCCTCATTTTATATAAACCCGGCGCAACCCGGCGATCTTTCAACTGAAGGTTTTGTACAATAGACTGTGGTATGTCGAAAGCATGGTCGATCCGGAAATGACCATGCTGAAAAAAGGCTGCGATAACATCTGCATTCATTGAATTTTTCATAAAATAAATGCGCGCATAACCATTGCTGGTGCGCCGGAATACAGCCTCCGTATGGGGACAATTCTTATGTGTGTTTGTTTGGTGATTAACCGTGGCGGAAGTGACGTTGGCATGCATAGGCCTGATTAAATTAAAAAATTACTATTACGAGAACAGGTGCAAAGGTGGATATCAAAACCCATTGCGACTTGATAATACTTCCCAAAAACATGATGATTTTTCCCGGAAAAAGCGTTTGGCACCCGAAAAACCCGAACAAAGTGTATTTGTAGTTTATTTCATATGTATTTACGTGCTACTTTTGTCGGCCCATTAACTGCATAGAGCCAGGCTTTGCCAAACGTAAACTGTCAATGAGCTCCAGGTATTTCATATTTTGTTTTCTGTGGTGGACCTGTCTCTATGGATCTGCTCAATCGCCATACATTCAGTCTATTACGGTAGCAGACGGCCTGTCGCAGGGGTTTGTCACTACCATTTACCAGGACAGCCACGGCTTTATGTGGTTTGGTACGCTGGACGGTTTGAACCGCTACGACGGCTATTCTATCCGGCGGTACAACTATCAGCCGTTCAGTCGTTTTTCCTTATCCGGATCGGCCTACATTACCAGAATACTGGAAAGCAGCGAAGGGCTGCTGTGGATCGGTACGGACGAATTCCTGTACGTATTCGACCCGGCAACCGAACGCTTTTTTAACGTCAGTCAGCATGTACCGTTGCTGCCACGGCACGGGGTGATGCAGATAGTCATGGATTCCAGCGGTACCCTGATCGTTATGATGGAAAATCCGCCCGATTCGACGGCCCTCTATCACTTGTATATCCCCGATCATTTCGCACTCCAACTGCGCTACGGATCTGAGCCGTTGGCGGGAGTTCATGCTGCCCCGCTGCCGCTGCCACCCGGCGCCGGGCCTCTTGCAGCGCTACAGGATTGTGTCGGAGATACGATGATTCTTGCTGTGGATTGGGCCGGCAGGGCTTACCGGCTCATGAAACCGGCTTTTCAATTCATGCCCGCAGACGTTTTGAATTGGCAAACACCGAATCCGACCATCCTCTGGGGAAAAGATTACGGTTTTTTTTATCGCCGGAAGCCGGCAAACGGAAGTTACACCCACCTCCCTCCCCATATTTTCCGCCGGCTGGTGCCGTTAAAAGACGGTACCTGCCTGCTGATATCGGGCGTAGACCATATTATTTACAAATTTGATACAAGTCAGGCGCTGGAATCCAGCCATCACATAGATCCGTACGGAACCCGGCCGGAAAGGAAAGACTTTACGCCGTTCATGGAGTTTCCCCACCAAATCAGCACGATCCTCCAGGATCAATCGGATGTGATCTGGGTAGGAACCGGCGGATACGGCCTGGAAAAAGTCAGTCTTCGCAACCAGGCATTCCGGCATTTCGTGCCGGGCAATTCGCTGTACAATTTCCGGGAAATGCCGGATGGCCGCATCTGGCCGGGGAAGTTTCTGCCCAACAAGTTAATAGACCCCAACACAGGTATACTCCAACCCGCGCCATGGGCTTCTTTTTTTACATACAAAAACTACATTTACAACATGCTTCCCGACCGGCAGGGAAACCTGTGGTTTACCTCGGCCGGCGAGCGGAGCGGTAAGTTGGGAAGCATTTACTTCTGGGAAAAAAAGACAGGCCGATACAGGGAAATGGCGCGCTTACATTCTTTCAAGGAATCTATCGTGGAGCAGTTGCTGGAAGACAGGCAGGGAAATATTTGGGTAGCGGCACACGACGGACATCTGTTTCAATGCCGTGCCGACGTGCAGCAGGCAACTTATTTCAGTTATTCGAGCCTGTTTTCCGATTTTAATAAAAACCTGACGGCCAATGCCATGTGTGAAGATGCGGATGGCAACTGTATCTGGATCGGGACGAGCAGGGGACTGGTAGAATTGCAACACCCCGCCGGAAACCGGGCGCCCGCATTCCGCCTGTTTGAATACCAGGCCGACAACCCGCAGTCGCTCGCGTGGAACTGGGTGCTGTGCCTGTACCAAAACCCGGCAGTTCCCAATCTGCTCTGGATAGGAACGCGGGGCGGCGGACTGAATTGTTATGACAAAAACACGGGGTTTTTCCATCATTTTACCACGGAAGACGGGCTTGCGGACAACGTCGTATACGGTATTGTACCCGACGATGAAGGAAACCTGTGGTGCAGCACCAACCGCGGATTGTCGCGGTTTCAACCCTCTACGGGTATTTTTGTCAACTATTACGAGTCAGACGGGTTACAGGCCAATGAATTCAACACGGGCGCTTTCCTGCGCAACAGACAGGGATTATTGCTTTTCGGCGGCGTGAACGGTCTCACCGTATTCGATCCGAAGGAGATCAAACTAAGTAGCAAATTTCCACCGGTAGCCATCACGGGTATAAAAGTACGCGGCAATCCGCTGCTGCCCGCGCGGGAAGGATCGCCTTTGCAGTTTGCGCCGTATTACGATCAACGACTAAAACTTCCGTTTTCGGAAAACAACGTTACGTTCGAATTCGCGGCGCTCGATTTTGCCAACCCTGCCACCAACCGGTTTCGCTACAAGATGAACGGCATCGACCGGGAATGGATCCATGCGGGCACCACACATTTCGCCAATTATGCCAGCCTGCCACCGGGAGAATACGTTTTTGAAGTACAGGCCGCCACGGCAGACGGCGACTGGAACCCCAAAAGCGCCCGTTTCCTCCTGATCATCGCCCCTCCGTGGTACCGCACCTGGCTGGCCTACCTGTGCTATCTGCTCTTCGGCGCCGGTTTGGTATGGGGATACATCCGTCTTCGGGAGGAACGCCTCCGCGAACAACACCTGCTTCAGTTGAAAAACCGGGAGTCCGAACGACTGAAAGAACTGGACTCTTTCAAAAACCGCCTTTTTGCCAACATCACGCACGAATTCCGTACGCCGCTGACCATTATTCTGGGACTGGCCGAGCGCCTGCGGAAAGGCAAATCCCAGCAGGACGTGGTCGAAAACGCAGGAAACATTATTACACAGGGAAATAACCTGCTCGACCTGGTGAATCAGGTGCTCGATCTGGCCAAACTGGAATCGCAGGGGCTGACGCTGCGCCCCGTTCAGAGCAACCTGAGTACATTCGTTCGTTTTCAGGCCGAATCATTCCAGTCGATGGCCACTTACAACAACATAAAAATCGAACTGCAAACGGAAAAACCCGACGTGGTCATGGATTTCGATCCGCAGCGTTTCCGGCAGGTTCTGACCAATTTGTTGTCCAATGCCATCCGGCACACGCCCCCGGATGGCCGGATAAAGGTGTCTTTATTCAGAAAAGAGAGCCAGCAAGTCGTCCTGGAAGTGGCCGACTCCGGAGCCGGCATCGCTCCGGAAGAACTGCCGTATATTTTTGATCGTTTTTTCCAGGGCAAAATTTCGGAACAAAAGCAAGGCACAGGCGGTATAGGTCTCGCACTGACCCACGAACTTGTGTTGCTGGCCGGGGGCGATATCCGGGTGGAAAGTATACCCGGACAAGGCGCGACATTCACGGTAACGCTGCCTGTTACCAACCTGGCCGAACCGACGCCGTTCGATCGTATTACGGCTCAACCTGCCATGTTTACCCCCGGTTTGACAAAAAAGCAGGAAAAAGGAGATTTACCCTTGCTCCTTGTCATAGAAGACAATCCCGTGGTTGCCGACTACCTGCGGAGTTGCCTGCACGACTATTACAACCTCCTGTTTGCCGAAAACGGGCACAAAGGCATTCAAACAGCGTTCGACAAAATCCCGGATATCATTCTTTCCGATGTGATGATGCCGGTGCAGGACGGCCTGGAAGTGACCCAGATCCTGAAAAACGATGAGCGCACCAGCCATATTCCAATCGTGCTTCTAACCGCTAAAACCCAGTCGGAGGACCGGCTGGATGCCTTGCGTCTTGGCGCCAATGCGTACCTGACCAAACCCTTTCTGGAAGAAGAACTGCTGCTGGTACTGAATAATAAACTCATCCTGCAACAGGTATGGAAGCAACGATATGCCGCTTTTGAAAAAGGGATGCCTGTCGAGATGAACGATGAAGTGCACCAGTCGTCCGATATCCACACATTCAAAATGGAAGACGAGTTCATGAAAAAACTCTTCCGGATATTTGAAGAAAATTACCACGACGAGCATTTTCACCTCGAACAACTTTGCCGGCTGGCTGGTATGAGCAGTTCGCAATTGCACCGTAAACTCACCGCGCTGACCGATCAGCCCGTCATGCAAATGCTGCGCGCCTTTCGCCTCCACAAAGCCCGGGAATTACTCCTCGCCCGACCCGATCTCCAGGTAACCGAAGTGGCACTTATGACGGGTTTTAATAATCCCGCGCATTTTTCACGCGTTTTTTCCCAGACTTTCGGGCAACCGCCATCGGCGTTGAAGAAGTGAGATGTGAGAAGTGAGATGTGAGATTCGTAGAGTTGACAGATGAATGATAACTTGATACAAAACACCTTTCCACAACGCATATGAACCACCTCCAAGCCGGACAATTCTGGAACAACAACGCCGAAGCCTGGTCGGCCCTCGCCCGGGCCGGCTACGACCTGTACAGAGATCACCTGAATACGCCCGCTTTTTTTAACATGTTACCGGAAATAGCCGGTCTTCGCGGCCTCGACATCGGCTGCGGCGAGGGCTACAACACCCGGCTGCTGGCCCAAAAAGGTGTGCACATGGATGCTATCGATATCGCTCCGGTATTCATTGAAAAAGCGCAGGAAGAGGAACGCCGTCAGCCCCTGGGCATCCGGTACGAAGTTGCCAGCGGGGTCGAACTGCCTTTCGAGGCCGGGGAGTTCGATTTCGCCACAGCCTTCATGTCGCTGATGGATATTCCTGAAACAGAACAAGCGCTGCGCGAAGCGTTCCGCGTACTCAAACCCGGCGGCTTTTTTCAGTTTTCCATCACGCATCCCTGCTTCAATACACCACACCGGAAAAACCTGCGCGATGCCTCCGGAAAAACCTACGCGATTGAAGTGGGCGGTTATTTTAATAAAAATGACGGCCACATCGAGGAATGGATTTTCGGCGCGGCGCCTGCGCACCTGAAAAGCGCATATGCGAAATTCCGGGTGCCCCTGTTTCACCGGACGCTTTCGGAATGGGTAAATTTGCTGTTGCAGACGGGTTTCATTCTGGAATACATGAACGAGCCGCATCCCGACGACGAAACGGTAAAACAGGTTCCGTATATTCAGGATAGCCAGGTGGTGGCGTATTTTCTGCATGTGCGGGGGCGGAAGCCGGGATAAAGCGAGGCCGGCCGGCCAATCCAATAGTGTTTCACATTAGATCTGAAGATGACGGACATCACCCTCCGTCAACACAGAAAAGTCATTTTTTGCATTTCAATTCGCAAAATGGTAAAAAACAGCATGAAAAAAACAGTAAACCCGATCAATGAAACGACAGCGCTGAAAAATCCGGTCAGAAAAGTAGCGGAGGGCGACCTGACCGGTGGCGAAACGTCGGAAGAGGCGCGCGTTTTAACGGTCAATAAACGCATCAGAAAAAAAATAAACCATGAAGCGACCGTTCTGTCCAACGACCTGGCGGTAGCAAACAAAGAAGACAGGCGGAAGGTAGCGGAAGCCTATCTGAACAATTTTCCGCTGGAAGAGCGCAAGCTGTTGCTAAAAGTCCTGATAGAAGAAAAAAAGGCGCTCAAAAGCGCCAAAAGCAACCCCGATGAGGAACTGTCCACCGAATGGCGCGAAGGAGGATATCCGTATAAAAACCTCATGTCGAGGAAAAACTACGAGTCGCAGAAATACGACCTCCAGGTCGAACTGCTCAAACTACAGGCCTGGACCAAAAAAACCGGCAACCGCGTCATGATCCTGTTCGAAGGGCGGGATGCGGCCGGAAAGGGCGGCACCATCAAACGGGTCATGGAACACCTCAATCCGCGCGGTGCGCGGGTTGTTGCCCTGGAAAAGCCCACGGAACAGGAACGCGGTCAATGGTATTTCCAGCGCTACATCCGGCACCTGCCTTCTTCCGGTGAAATCGTGCTGTTCGACCGCTCCTGGTACAACCGAGCCGGCGTGGAAAGTGTAATGGGTTTTTGTTCAAAAGAGGAGTATAACGAGTTCATGCGGCAGGTTCCCGAAATCGAGCGAAACCTGGTGCGCAGCGGTATCATTTTGATCAAATTCTGGTTTTCCGTAAGCCGCGAAGAACAGAAACGACGTTTTAAGGAACGGGAAACGCACCCGCTCAAACAGTGGAAACTCTCGCCCATCGACCGGGCCTCGCTCGACAAATGGGACGACTATACCACCGCCAAGGAAAACATGTTTTTCTTTACCGACACCTCCGATGCACCATGGATCGTAGTTAAATCCAATTGTAAAAAACGCGCGCGCCTCAATGCCATGCGTTACGTACTGCACAAAGTGCCCTACGAAAACAAGGACGTCAAGCGAATCGGTCGCCTCGACCCGCTGATTGTAGGCCGCTCCAACGTGATTTATGAGAAAGGGGAAAACCTGCTGATCAGCCAGATGTCGGCGCCTGCGCCGGAGATGTAGAGCGGCTCAATCATTCCGCGGGATCAAACTCAAATACGTATCCGTTCTGGGACAATTGCGCAACAACATCCTGCTGGTGTATCAGGCTTTTAACCCTGCCATTGCGGCGTATGCGGCGGAACACCGGCGATTCGGCGGCCCGGCATACTCCTTCAACCGCATGTCGTGGATCAAACCTAACTTCCTCTGGATGATGTACCGGGCAGGCCGGGCCGCCAAACCCAGCCAGGAACGTATTCTGGCCATCGAATATTCCCGTATGTTCGCGTCGCACATTTATTATCAAAACTATTCCAACCGCCATGTGGGAACTCGAAAACATCCGGGAAAGTATTCGTAAAAAAGAGGCCATCCAGATTTCCACCCGATTTACAAAATGGGGTGCCGTGTTGTCTGCATTTATTCTCATTCCGGCAGTGTTATCCCTCTGGATGCTGGTAAGTTCGAACCTGAGGGATCGCAGCGTAACACAGATGATTGCCATGCTTCTTCTCTTCCTGCTTTCCTGCCTGATTGTTTTTCAAACGATCTTCGCTGCCGAAGCAGTACTGGAAGGCAAACAACTTTTTATCAACAGAATACTGGGCCCGAAGTACGAACTGGATGTAAGTCAGATCGATAAAATATCCTATTTCCGGTTGAGCAGAACCCAGTACACGATCGTGAAATTCCATGATAATCAAGGCATTGCAAGAACGGCCCTGATCATGAATTCCAATTCTATCATTTGGGGGAAAGAGGTGCCGGCTGCGGAGATTTTGCGGATGGCGCAACAGATGTAGAACGAAATATTTACATGACTCATCACCACATGGAAAGTGTTTTTACAGATCAAAAGGAAGAACCCACAGAAATTCAACTCAAAAAAGCACTTGGCAACTCATTTGCGTTTTGGCAAATCCTGAACGACTTCACCCATAAATCTTATCCCGGAGCACTTGAAAAATGGAATTATTCAGGTAAAAAACATGGCTGGAGTTTTCGGATCTATGACAAAAAGAGGGTAATCATTTATCTGCTGCCGCGGGACGGCTTTTTTAAAGCAGCCCTGGTATTTGGGCAAAAGGCTACCACCGAAATACTTGAAAGCGATATGTCCGACCACATTAAAAATGAACTCAACGCCGCAAAAGTATATGCGGAAGGGCGGGGTATCCGAATTGAAGTGAGGAATGAGGCAGTGCTGGAGGATATAAAAAAACTGGTCATTATCAAGATTGCGAATTGAGGCCGGGGGCGGCTCGGTAATGAATGAGGCGGACGCCAACAAAGACGAAAGTAAAACACCCACCTTCACTCTATCACCTGAATAGCCCGCTCCAGTACCCGGTCCTGCCCCTGTTGCAATTCCCCCATGTCATTGCGCACCTGAATATCCGGCGCAATGCCGATGCCTTCGTACGACCTGCCGTCCGGCAGCAGCACTTGCTGGGTAGCAATGGTGTACTTCCATCCATTGGCGAGTTCCCGTCCGATCATGGTGGATTGCGCGCCGTTGCTGGCGTCGCCGACAATCGTGACGTTCGGCAACGTGTGAAAAGCCATGACCGCGCGTTCTCCCGCGCTGATCGTAAAACGGTCGGTCAAAACCACCATTTTTTTATTCCAGAAGTCTCCTGACGGCTCCAGGTGCCAGGTATGCCAGGCGGTGAAGTCTTCCCGGCCCGGGCCGTTTTTGGTGCGCGACTGGAATACAGTCCGTTGCCGATCCGTTAGCCGGCCCATGTTGTTGAATGCATAGGTAAAATCTCCGCCGAGGTTGTGCCGGAGGTCTACGATGATGCCTTTGGCGCCGGGGTATTTGTCCAGCAATTCGGGCAGTACGTTCCAGTTGGAACCCACGAAGCGGAAATAAACGTACACGATACCGCCAGGCAGCAGGCCGTACACGTAATCGTCTTCTTCGATGCGTTCAAATCCGTCGGTGAGGTAGTGTTGTTTCACAACAGCCAGGTTAAACAGGCTGTCGTCGATCCGTTCGTTGAAATAACGGTTGGAATTAAAAACGGGTCGGTCGGGCGCAATGATGTTGACGTGGCCGTCGTCGAGGATGGCGGTCATTTCGGTCAGTACACTGTACAGTTCTTCCTCCGTGCTGTGCGCATCAACCAGCGGACGAAAATGATCGTATTGTTCCTGCCAGTCGACGCCGCGTTCGGAGAAAGGGCCGTAATTTTCCTGAAACGAGGTCCAGTAGTCCTCAAAAACGGCTTCCGGATGGTTGGCGGGTTCTGCTTCGAAAAAGGTTTTGCGACAGCCGGAACTAACAAGTGCCAGCAGGAGTATGATGAAAAACGGACGATTATTTATCATGGAAATGAATTGAAAATCAATAAAAGGTGTGGTGTGAAACGGTTGCTAAAACCTCCGGCCGATCTGTATCCGCAAATCGTGCTGATAGGAAAGCAGGGTGAGCGGATCGGTATGGCGGACGAATTGAAACCCGTAATGCAGTCCCGCCGTCCAGCGGGCGCCCAGTTGCCGGGAATAACCCAGCCCTGCGTTGAGTTGCTGTAACTGGTCCGGGAATTGCAGTTTTCCGTCGCCTGCCAGGTCTGCGAAGGTGCGCAGGCCGCTGTGCGAGGAAGCGTTTTTAATAAATTCGTCGTCGTTCACGAGGTATGGTGAACGCGCCACCCACGACAGCAGCGGAAAGGATATTTCCGCATTCAACCGGCCGTTTTTACCGGCAGGCCAGGTGATATCCAGCCTTGGGCTCAGGCTGAATGCCATAAAGTAGCCGAAAAAGGATGATTCGCCGTATTGATAGTTGAGCGCCTGCACGTTGTTTTCGAGTACGCCGCCGCCGCTGAAGGTAAAACGGCCCGACTGCCAGGTTTTGCCCAGTCCGTATTCCAGTTTTACAAAAGTGAACGCGTGTGGCAGGGTCGTTTTGACCGCAGCATCAGGCTTTGTCGTGTACTGAAACGCATTGAAACGGGAAGCCGAAAAACCGCTGTACCGGATACCGGCAAATTGTACAAACCGGCTACCCTTGCGTTCCCACCGCAGGTCGAAGTGACTGGCTGAAGTGCCGCTTTGAACAAAAGGAGAAAAAATCAGGTCCTGCCGGTCGATCCGGCTACCGCCAAGCCCCAGGCTGAGGGTGTTTTGCTGACCGGAAAGCAATCCGGCCATGCCGATGAATGCAGCGACGAGCATGCATTTGAAAGATGTTTTCATTGGTTGAAATTTTGCCGGTAAGACAGTGGGAAAAGGGGTAAGGTCGCAGGCAGTTTAGAAAAATTTACGATCGCCGATTACATGATTTTAGATTTTCTCTGAACCGAAACACGTACTCACTATATCAAAAAACATTCATTTTGTGCGCCGATTTCAGCCTCGTCAGGTCACCAGTCCGCCGACCAACTCTACCCCAGCGCCGCATCAGTGTCTCCGACCTGATGCAAACATTGAACTCATTTTTGTCCATGGAATCATACCCAAACCCAATCAGTAGATGCTTCGTCAAAAACGAAGTACTGTATGTCGACATCCGGGAAAAAATTATTTTCGATTACCTGATGCAGGAGTATTCGAGAATGACCCGCAATACTTTTCCTCCGTATCAAAAGACAGAGGTGGAAGGGTCTCCCTATGCGACGGTTGATCTGATCCATTTGTCGAACCGGGCAGTATATGAGATCGGCCGTGTTTTCGGTTGCTGTCTATACTTTTTTGCACAAAGAGAAATGGAAGAAACCATAAGAATTTTGGAAAGCCACGGCCTAAAACGGTAATGCCGATAAGGAACTATTCAAAAACATTATTCAAGGAAATAAATCTATTACCTGGTTTTAATCTGCAAAATCATGGACTATCGAGTACCCTATTCTGATGATAATTTCATCTACGTCATGTTGAATACCAATACGGACGTTTTTGAAGCATTTTTTAAAGAATTTGTAAGCAAACACCAGCTTACTGTAAATACGATGGAATATATGGAGGAAGACGGGCATGAGTTCTACATCGTTCAGTTTCAGAATCAAACCAAAGAAATGGTATTCAACCTGAGTTTCGAGCATGCGGAATTAGTAATGCAGGAACTGGCCAATGAAGGATAAAAAAATACACGATGTACGATTTGCGAATTTGATTAAAAAAAACTGAGTCCGGTGTTACCCGAACTCAGCCCGTTTGCGTACAAATACCACTTAAACTAACTCATTCTATTTCCCGTTCCCGTCGGAAAGGAAGGAACCGGGACGAAGCGTGCCCGATGAAGGCGTGATTTGCGTGTTTGAATTGAGTTCATTCGGATTCATCATCATCGGCATAGTGCCGTTGGTAATAATCACCTTCGAATTGGGCGACTTGCTCAGGTCGAGCCAGGCTTCCAGCGCTTTAAACTGGAGCACTTCCTGCGTCAGGCCGGAAGAGATGATTGTGTTGGCGTCGCTGACGCCTTGTGCCTGTATACGTTTGCGTTCGGCTTCCTGTTTTTCCTGTTGCAGCACGAATTCCATGCGTTGCGCCTGTTGTTCGGCTTCCAGTTTGTCTTCGATGGCTTTAGTCAGGTTACGCGGCAGTACGATGCTTTTCAGGAGCACGGATTCCACCACGATTCCCTTGTTTTTCAGCGTTTGCATCATCAGGTCGCGAATGCCTGCTTCGATTTCGGCGCGGTTGCCCGAGTGCATGTCTTTGGCGAAGTATTTCGAGGTTATATCGGCCACTGCGGAACGGAATACCGGAAGGATGATGGTTTCTTCGTAGTCCATTCCGACATTTCGCAACAGGTCGGGCGCGTCTTTTCGTACCACCTGATAAAGAATGGATACCTCGCTTTGGATAGTGAGTCCCTCGCGGGAGGGAATATTGAGGGAAACTTCGAGGTTTTCGGTTTGCCCCGTCACCTTTACAATGGTGCTGGTGAAAGGATTAAATGGCCTCAAACCGCTGGTGTACACCTTGTCACTGTATTTACCCAGTGTACGTTTTACGCCGAATTCGCCCTGACGTACCACAGTACAACTTTGCAGCATCAGTCCTGTAAAGAGCAATAGAATGCTCCAACTGTTCGAAAAAGATATTTTTTTCATGTTGTCGCTATTTAGTTAGTGAAGTATGCATCTCTTTTGTGATAGCATTACTATTATAACATGTTGCATTACTCTTTGTTTTAAAAATTTATTTTTTTTTAAAATTTTTTCTGGAAAAATTAAAAACACCCTGCAAGGCATGCATGAAAGCGGTGTTTCGCCTAAAAAATTAGCGGCAAGATGCCGAAGGAATACGTCCCACTTCTTTCAGCGCGTTGTTGAGCGCTTGGATTACCTCGGTCCAGTTGCGGGCCGAGAGCGCGGTTTCTGCATGTAAAATGGTTTTTTCGGTTATCCTTTTAAAAGTATTACTTTTGCAGCGACAGGCCTTTACTATCAAGAGCCTGTATGAAAACCTTCTAGCAAAATGAACTTGCAATTCAGCATCCTGCCCAACGCAAAACTGGCGTTGCGCAACCCCGAAAGCACGGAACTGGGCCGAAAAATTGTGCGGGAAGGCCTGTTGCTGGTGCTGGAACTCGGGTATGAGCATTTTACTTTCAAAAAACTGGCGGAATCCATCCACACCACCGAGGCGAGCATATACCGGTATTTTGAAAACAAGCACCGCCTGCTGTTGTATTTCCTGACCTGGTACTGGAATTTGCTGGAATTTACCGTCGTCACTTCCATTCAAAACATGAGCGACCCGGCGCAAAAAATCGCCAGGGTCATCGATATTCTGACCAGCCCCCTGCCCGACATCGAGGAAGCGGCCGGCATGAACAAATCGGCGTTGCAAGGCGTCGCCATCGCCGAGAGCAGCAAGGTATATCTGGTGAAGGAAGTAGACGACATCAACCGTGAACGGCTTTTTAAGCCTTACAAGGACCTGTGCGGTCGCATTGCTGCGTTGTTTTCGGAACAAAACCCGGACTACCCGTATCCGCGTTCGCTGGCGAGTACCGTGGTCGAGATGTCGCAATTTCAACCCTATTTTAAGGAGCACCTGCCATCCCTGACAGATTTTGCGGACCGAAAGGACTCAAAAAGTATTGCCGACTATCTGAATCACCTTGTTTTTTCTTCATTGAATCGGGAATGAAAGTGTAAGAGCATCCCACACCCTTCATTTCAGCCGTTCTTTTACCTTTACCGCCCAAACCAGCGGTATGAAAAAGAAACAACCATCCCTGAAAGAGCACAGAGCCCCCGTAATAAAAACCGGCGACCTGCCCACCGGCAACCCGCTCACCAGTGCTATAGCGGCTGCGGTTATCGCATTTCTGGTGTACCTGCCGTCTCTGAAAAACGGGTTCGTCAACTGGGACGACGACGCCACCATCGTCAACAATCCCCTGCTCGCCCAGGCCAACTGGCAGAACCTGCGCGGTATTTTCGACCTGCAGCAGGGCTCGGCCGGGCTGGGCAACTACAACCCACTGACCATCTTCAGTTTTTACCTCGAAAAATGGGTAACAGGCGGCCTAAGTCCCACGCTGCTGCATTTCGACAACGTGCTGCTGCATGCGCTGACGGTGTTTTTTGTGGTGCGCGTGTTGTTTGCCATGGGCATCGGCGCGGGCGGGGCGTTCGCGGGCGGACTCCTGTTTGCCATTCACCCGATGCGCGTGGAATCGGTGGCCTGGGCGACGGAGCGGAAAGACGTTTTGTTCGCAGTGTTTTTCTTCGCCGCTTTGTGGTATTACATCCGCTGGATCCGGGCGGGTGGAAACGAGCGGCGTTATTACGTGGCAGCCGTCGTGCTGGCACTGTTGTCATGCCTGGCCAAGGTGCAGGCGGTCGCATTGCCGCTGAGTATGCTCGCGCTCGACTACTGGCTGAAAAGGCCTTTGAATGTAAAAACGGTGTTGGTGGAAAAAGCCCCTTTCTGGGCATTTTCACTGCTTTTCGGGGCTATCAACGTGTACACGCTCGGCTTGCAGGGCGCTACGGATAACAGCATTACCAACTTCACACTGGCAGACAGGCTCTGCATCGGTGCCTGGTCGTTTTGCGTGTATTTGTATAAACTGGTCATTCCTTTCCCGATGTTGCCTTTGTACACGTACCCGAAACAACTGCAAGCCTGGATCTATGCTTCGCCGCTGTTGTTCGCGGGCATCGCTTACCTCGTATGGCGACTGCATCGCAGCGGGCAGCGCATCTGGGTGTTCGGGTTTTTGTTTTTCTTTTTTAATGTGATGTTCCTGTTGCAGGTACAAACTGCCGGGCAGGGTTACCTGGCCGACCGTTTTACCTATGTGGCTTATTTCGGTTTTTTCGCGGTAGCGGCCTTTTTGTACGACCGCGCCGCCGAATCCGCGCAGGGCAAATGGCGCACCGGGCTGATCGCGCTGGGCCTGGCATACGTGGTCATGACTTTCCTGCAAACAGGTATCTGGAAAAACAGCGAAACGCTGTGGTCGCACGTCATCGATCACGAAGGCGATAAAAGCGGGCTGCCGCACTGGTACCGCGGACAGTATTACCGCACGCAGGGACAATACGACAAGGCCATGGCCGATTACCAGCACGCGCTGACGCTGGAACCGAAAAATGCCGAGCTGCTCAACAGCCGCGGAAAAACGTATTTCGACATGGTCGTTTCCGGCAAATACCCCAAAGAGCAGTCGTCGGACTTTATGAAACGATCGTTGGACGACTACAATACCAGCCTCGCCCTTGCCGATAATGTGAACCCGAAAACCCGGGCGGCCATGCTCATCAACCGCGGCGCTGCTTACGGCACCATCAACCAACTGGATAAAGCGTTACAGGATTTCAACGAAGGGATTCGCCTTGATCCGCAAAACAAAATGGGGTATATGAATCTCGGCGCCGTGTACCAGAAAATGCAGCAGCGCGAGCAGGCCGCTCAGGCGTATACGAAGTACCTGGAACTGGACCCGGGCAATGCGCGGGTGCGGAAGGAACTGGAGAAACTACGGAAGTAGTTTTTGGGGTGTGGTGTTTTGTGTTTGGGGGTTGGTAAGGGTTTATCTGTGCTATTGCGAGGCCGCCGTATGGGTTCTACTTTCAATAGAGTTGTGGTCCAAGATATGGGTCAGGAACTTATACCAAGCTCATGTGTCATTCCGGAGCGCAGCGACGGAACCTGCAAAAACCAAGAAAGAGTGAAGATGCTGTTTTTCACGTCAGGCGTATGCAGGTTCCGTCGCTGCGCTGCGGAATGACACCAAATCTTGGTATTTAAGGTAATAGAGACATATAAATCAATATTTTTGAAGCGTTTGCCCTGGCCCATCGGGCCGGTAACTTTGTAGCAATCCCGGGAAGTATTTCATCCGGCCCAGCGGGCCGGTATATCTTAAGTAGAGATGACGGTCCGCTGGATTGAGTGGCCGTCCATCCGGCATAAATGATATTCCTATCGCGTGGCTGCAAAAAACTAAGGGCTGGTAAAGAGCAAATGCCCCCTTACCAGCCCTCAACATCTCAACTCCTCAACAATCTCAACCAACTACGCCACTTCTTCCCCTACCAGAGACAAAACGCCCGATTTGGCGCAGCTCTGCATCCAGCCGTATTCATCGGGTTCTTTACCCATACGCAGGCGGTTGAGGTAGTTTTTCAGGCGGGAAGCCACCGGGCGATGTGCATCGTCGATGGGAGGAAGTTCCATTTTACGGTCGCGCCAGGTAATGTCGCTGATATTGCTCACCACGGCTGCCGTGCCGGCGCCGAAGCATTCCTGGAGTGTACCGCGCCAGTAAGCGTCGGCAATTTCAGCGATACTCAGCAGGCGGTCTTCTACGGTGTAGCCCCAGTCTTTCAGCAGGGTCATAAAACTTTCGCGGGTGATACCGCGCAGGATCGTGCCGGTAGTTGCCGGGGTGATGACCTTACCGTCGATGACGAAAAAGAGGTTCATCGTACCTACTTCCTGCACGTATTTTTTCTCCACGGAGTCCATCCACATGATCTGGTCGTAGCCTGCCTGCTTGGCGCGGGTGGCTGGAAGGAGGGATGCGCCGTAGTTGCCGGCGCATTTAGCCTCACCCGATCCGCCCTGGGCAGCGCGGGTAAAGACCTCCTCCACCCACAGTTTAACGGGCTTTGGATAATAAGGGCCTACAGGGCCGGTAAATATGAGGAATCTGTATTTTTCGGAAGCATGTACGCCGAAATAATCATCGGTCGCGAACATCAGCGGGCGTACATACAGGGAATAATCGTCTTTTTCAGGAATCCAGTCGGCGTCCAGTTCGACCAGCATTTTGGTGGCCTGCAGGAACAACTCTTCCGGGATTTGCGGCATACACATGCGTTCGGCCGAAGCGTTCAGGCGGCGGGCATTCATTTCCGGGCGGAACAGCACCGGTTCGCCGTTGCGTTTGGTGGCTTTCAGGCCTTCAAAAATACTCTGGCCGTAGTGCAACGCCAGGTTGGCAGGAGAAATCTGCATATCCTGGAATGGTTCGATGCGTGCATCTACCCAGTTTTTGCCGTCATAATCGACCACGAACATGTGGTCGGAAATTACTTTCCCGAACGGCAAATTGGTAAAGTCGACTTGTGATAACCGGGATTTGGTCGTTGGGGTTACGGAAACTGGATATTTTAGGTCCATAGTGAGGGAGTTTAACAATGATGAAAACCTAAGAAATGATGCTGCAAAGTTAAGTATCTTTGCGAGAAGAAAAAAATATTATTCCAAATTAAAAGAATCTGACACCCGTTCAACAAAATTTTTATTTGCAAAAAATAATTTTTCTTCCCAAAAATATCAAATTCGATTCAAAAACATTTTTCAATACCCTTTCCGGTTTTCAACACAAAATTTAAAAAATGTTTAGTCCGAAAGAATTGATTTTTGCCGTACCCACCGGTTTGCCGAACGAAATTGCGAAAGGGCAATTCGCGAAAGGGATTTGGATACTCGCTCTGGCCGAATCCAACCAGTCCGACAATACGGATTTTCTGAAAAAGGTATTGTCGGCGGCCCAACTGGACCTCGAACGCGATACTCTTTTTGCGGAAATCCCGGAAAGCGAACCCGTCGATATGGCTGCCAGCCTTCGTATTAAACCGGCGGCGCAGGTTTTGGTTTTCGGAATTCCGCCCAAACAACTGGGCCTCCACCTGAATGCGCCGGTTTTCCAGCCCTTTGCCTTTTACGGCACTACCTGGCTGTTTGCCGATGCGCTTTCGGTACTCGAACCGGATAAAACCAAAAAAGGATTGCTGTGGACGGCGCTGAAAACGATGTTTTTGAATAGTTAAGTAGTTATTAGTTGTCAGTTATCAGTTATCTGGGTTGATACTCAGGCATTTGGAGATAAAAATATCCAAAACTGATACTGGCTTGGGAATGAGGGTGTGCTTGAAATCCGAAATGAATTCCCCGCCAACAACAAACCACTATCTATGCCAGGCAAGTTGATCCGCTATTTTGCCTGAAATCCGGTATGAATTGCTGTTGGCGCAGGGTCCAGGCATTACCAGCCTGATAACCGATAACGGATAACCGATAACGAATAAAAAAATGCCTTTACTTTCGCCGCCACATTTGCACAAAAAGCCCAGGCGTCACCAGCCTGATAACTAATAACGGATAACTAATAACTCAAAATGAGCAAAAAAGCATACGTATTCCCCGGCCAGGGCTCCCAATCGGAAGGTATGGGCAAGGAACTGTACGAAAGCAATGCCCACGCCAAAGAACTGTTCGAGCAGGCCAATGAAATTCTTGGCTGGCGTATCACGGACGTTATGTTTGCCGGCACCAAGGAAGACCTCACGCAGACGAACGTGACGCAACCCGCAGTATTTCTCGACAGCATCGTACGCGCCAAAATTGCGGGTTCGGCATTCCAGCCGGCCGCAGCGGCCGGTCACTCGCTGGGCGAATTCACCGCCTTGTGCGCTGCCGGCGCCCTGTCGTTCGAAGACGCCCTCACGCTGGTCAGCAAACGCGCCCTCGCCATGCAAAAAGCCTGCGAAATCACCGAAGGTACCATGGCCGCCGTGCTGGGGATGGAAGACGCTCTGGTGGAAGAGGTTTGTAAGGGTATCACTACGGAAATCGTGGTGGCAGCCAACTACAATTCCCCGGGGCAACTGGTCATTTCAGGCTCCAGAAAAGGCATCGACCTGGCCGTGATTAAACTCACCGAAGCAGGCGCCAAACGTGTGGTGGTATTGCCGGTAGGCGGCGCCTTTCACTCGCCGCTGATGCAGCCCGCGCAGGACGAACTGGAACAGGCCATTCGCGCTACGGCTTTCCAGAGCCCGATGTGCCCCGTATACCAGAACGTACATGCTCTACCCGTAACTTCACCGGAAGACATTCAAAAAAACCTGATCGCTCAGTTGACGGCGCCCGTGCGCTGGACTCAAACCATCGAAAACATGGTAGCCGACGGCATTACCCTGTTCGTGGAAGTCGGTACCGGAGCGGTCCTGCGCGGCCTCATTCGCAAGATCAACAAGGACGCAGCAACCGAAGCGCTGTAAGCCGGAACGGGGCGGGTAAAAAAAATTTGGAGACTCCAAATGCAACCTTTACTTTCGTACCGGACACAAATAAGTACGATAATATGGCGACACAATCTCTTGTGAAAAGTGGACAAGTCTTGCTGGCCGATCCATTTATGCTCGATCCCTACTTCCACAGGGCGGTCATCCTGCTCTGCGAGCACCATCAGCAAGGAAGTGTCGGATTCATCCTGAATAAGAGTATCGATATGAAGGTGAATGATCTGATGACTGAATTTCCTGATTTTGACAGCGAAGTATTTTACGGAGGACCGGTGCAAACAGATACCCTGCATTATATACACAACGTCGGTGATTTACTGGATGAAAGTGTACTGGTGGCAAACGGCGTATGGTGGGGCGGCGACTTCGATAAACTGAAATTCCTGATCGCATCCGAACTCATCAAACCCGAAAACATCCGCTTTTTTGTCGGTTATTCGGGCTGGTCGTCGGGGCAATTGAACGAAGAAATGGAAATCGGCTCCTGGAAAACGGCTCCGATGGACGCCAACTACCTCTTCAAACTCCAGCCTAATCAACTCTGGAGCAAGGTGATGTACAATAAGGGCGACCTGTACGAGATCATTTCGGATATGCCGGATCATATTAGCTGGAATTGAGGATGCCGCACATCCCTCTGCCCCCACATCTTCCCGGCATCACGGGCCTGCTCGAATACCGCCAGGATACCGCCGCGCCCATCCGCGAACTGACGCAACTGATCCTGCGCGGGGA
>ERZ795056.2504-NODE-2504-length-20367-cov-7.539533_pt1 | contig 20367 bp, 21 predicted proteins | sample MGYA00375140_ERZ795056 | MGnify/ENA primary metagenome ERZ795056 (study PRJEB30185, sample SAMN05720227) | activated sludge metagenome | isolation source: Anaerobic digester | place: USA | collected 2015-03-09 ... | reverse complement strand
CGAGCACGGCGATCATCGTGGGCGTCCAGACCGAGGCATCCTGATTGGCGGGGAAGGCACCGAACAGGGCGATGAAGATCGACACACCCGTGATGGCGATCACGTTGTTGAGCGCGGGCGCCCAGGTGAAGGGGCCGAACACCCGGCGCGCGTTGAGCACCTGCCCGAGCAGGCTGTACAGCGCGTAGAAGAGCACCTGCGGCAGACACCAGTAGGCGAACGCCGTCGCGAGCGCGAGCTCGTCGGGACCGAATCCCTTCGTGCCCGACTGCGCATAGAGGCTTACCAGCCAGGGCGCCGCGAGGGTCGCGGCCGCGGCGACGATCACGAAGACCACGGTGCCGAGCGTCACCAGCTTGTTGATGAAGGCCGCACCGCCATCGGCCTGGATGCCCGCCCGCACGATCTGCGGAACGAGAACCGCGCTCAGCAGCCCTCCCGCGATGAGCGCGTAGATGCTGTTCGGAATCTGGGTTGCCAGCGTGAAGGCGTCAGCTGCGCCGCCGATGTAACCGATCGCTGCGGCGAGCACCGCGGCGTTGACGAACCCGAGGATGCGCGACACGATCGTGCCCGAGGCCAGCGCCGCGCTGGCACGCCCGATCGCGGAGGCCCCATCGACCTCGTCGCTCGGGCGGTCAGTCATCCGTCGGCTCGACCGGTCGCGCCGGCTTCCTCCTGCGCAGGATGTTGCGCACGATTCCCCCGCCGAACACCAGCACCACGATGATGCCGACCACCAGCACGATGGGCGTCTCCCAGCCCGCTTGCACGTTGATTTCCGCGGTCGCGGGAGCGCCGATCGGCACGCCGGCTCCGCTGGCGAGGGTGATGAGCACCTGAACCGTTCCGTTGGACACCGCCTGCACGGGAATCTGACCCTTGGCCTGCGAGTCCGGCTCCACGACGAGCTCCACGCGCGAGTCGGTGACTGCCAGCAGTGCTGTTTCGGGCCGCACGGTGATGTACACCGTCACGGCCTGGTCGAGGGAGTTGCTCACCGAGATGGGCAGTGAGGCGCTGTCGGCGAGCAGATTGAAGCTGCTGTAGGCGACGACCTGCACCGACGCTCTCAAGTCGTCCGAGTCTGTGAGGAACGCATCGGTCGCCGTGAGCCAGCCCGCGGGATTGCGCAGCCAGGCGCTCGATAGCAGGGCGAGGAGGTGGAGGCGGCGAGGTGACGTGATGGCGCTCGGCGACTCCGCGACGGTCGCGAACCTGATCTCCGCCGACTCGGCGTCGAGCAGCATGGTCATCCGCTCAACGCTCGCGGCGGGCTGAGGCGAGTCGACGAGGGTCGCCTCGTCAGCGGAGCCGGCCAGGAGCTGCGACAGGCCGGTGAGCCTCACGCGCGGGTCGGCCTGCAGGGTGCTGAGCGTCTCGGCGAGGTGCGTTCCGGTGATCGGAACGGTGCGGTCGAGCGTGGCGAGCACCGTTGCGGGCGCGGCATCCAGAGCGCTGCCCACGGTGGCCATCGCCGACACCCAGTCCTCTGGAGACACGGATGCCACGGCCGTGCGAAGCGCGCCCGACACCGCATCGTCGGAGATCGCCGCGGTGCCGCCGTCCACCCTCACCAGCGCGGACCCCTCGTCACGGGAGACGTTGGCCGACGACAGGATCGTCGTCGTGTAGCCGCTGGCCGTGATCGCCGGCAAGTCGGCCGCAACGACGGTGCCGTCCCGAGGCCAGGCGATCGACTCGAGGGTGTAGGGCCAGGCCAGCAGTGACTCGCTGGTCGGCAGACCGGGCGCCGTGGCATCCGGACTCGGAGTCGGGGCGGGGGTTTGAGCGGCGGCCTCGGCGAACAGCGAGGGATCGATGGCGAAGTCGAAGGACTCGGGCTGCAGCACTCGAGGGCTACCCGCCTGAAGACCGAGAGTGATGTCGGAGTCGGCGTAGGTCAGCGCGAAGGTCTCATTGCTCGCCGATTCGAGGCGGCTCAGCCATTCGATGGCCGACGCCGGCGCCGACGAGCCCAGGATCCGGATCGACGCGATGATACGCGGATCGATCGCGATCACCACGGGACGGTCGATGATCGCGTCGAGCTCGCGGGTCAGAAGTCCCGTGGGTCGCGTGTACTGGTCGAGTGCATCAGCCGGGATGAATCCGGCGTCGCTCTCGGGCACGGCCAGCGGCACGACCACGGTGAGGGCGACGGTGCCGTCGGGTCCGACCGAGGTCGCCGCGGGGGCCGCGATGGCAACACCGGTCACGGCTCCCGCTAGCCCGAGGAGCAGCGCCAGTGCAGCACGCAGCGGCGTGAATCGCTCGGCCAGCATGCCCAAAGTCTATTCACTCGCTTCTGGGAGTCCGGTCACTCGAACGGCCCTGTGACAAGCTTGGGTCTCATGGAGAGCGTCGCAAGGGCAGTCGAACGACTCGGCGAACTCGCCGATTCTGCTGCCGTCTCCCGACTCGCTGCCGCCTTCTCCGCGGCGGGACACGAGCTCGCTCTCGTCGGCGGATCGGTACGCGACGCATTCCTGAACCGCGACCTCACCGATCTCGACTTCACCACCAGCGCACGCCCCGACGACATCCTCGCCCTGGTCACGCCGATCTCCGATGTGCAGTGGGACGTCGGCCGCGACTTCGGCACGATCGCCGCCCGCATCAACGGACTGACGGTAGAGATCACGACCTACCGGGCCGACGCCTACGACGGCGAGACCCGCAAGCCGATCGTGCAGTTCGGCGACACGCTCGAGGACGACCTCGTGCGGCGCGACTTCACCGTCAACGCGATGGCCCTCCGGCTGCCCGAACGGCAGCTCGTCGACCCCTGGGGTGGTCTCGATGACCTGCTCGCCCGCCGCATCTCGACCCCCGGAGCACCGGAGGTCTCCTTCGGCGATGACCCGTTGAGGATGCTACGAGCCGCCCGGTTCACGAGCCAGCTGGGGTTCACCGTGGCCGACGACACCGTCCGCGCGATGGCCGAGCTCGCGCCGCGGTTGGAGATCGTGAGCGTTGAGCGCATCAGCGATGAGCTGTCGAAGCTGCTGCGCACTGATGACCCGGTGCCGGGCATCCGTCTGCTCGTCGACACGGGCATTGCGCAGTTGGTGCTCCCCGAGATCCCGGCGTTGCGACTCGAGGTCGATGAGCACGCTCACCACAAGGACGTCTACGAGCATAGCCTCACCGTGCTGCGCCAGGCGATCGACCTGGAGAAGTCACGCGGACATTCGGTCGACCTCGTGCTGCGCCTCGCGGCCCTGCTGCACGACATCGGCAAGCCCTCCACCCGACGAATCGAGGGGGGTGGTGTGGTCACCTTCCACCACCACGACGTCGTCGGCGCCAAGCTCGCGGCCAAGCGACTCAAGGCGCTGCGCTTCGACAACGACACCGTGGCATCCGTCGCCCGACTGATCGAGCTGCACCTGCGGTTCTTCGGCTACACGGATGGCGCGTGGACCGACTCGGCGGTGCGTCGCTACGTGCGCGACGCGGGCGACCAGCTCGAGAGGTTGCACATCCTGACCCGGGCCGACGTGACGACCCGCAACCGGCGCAAGGCCGACCGGCTCGGGTTCGCCTACGACGACCTCGAGGAGCGCATCGCAGCGATCGCGGAGGCCGAAGGCATCGCGGCCGTGCGGCCCGATCTCGACGGTGAGCAGATCATGGCGATCCTCGGGCTTGCGCCCGGGCGCGAGGTGGGCGAGGCGTACCGCTTCCTGCTCGACCTGCGCCTCGACGAGGGTCCGCTCGGGCCGGAGGAGGCCGAGGCGCGGCTCAGAGCGTGGTGGTCTGCGCGCTGAGGGCGCGGGAAGCTCGGACTCCCGTCTCGCCTGAACTGTTCGCGGATCAGGAGATCTGCGCGGCTCGCCGCTAGAACGCGGCACAGGCACGGTGTGTCTGCGCGAACTCCTGATCCGCGAACGGGCGAGAGCCGTCAGATCAACGGGAGTTCGCGCTGATCCACTCGTCGAAGCGGGCGCGGGCGACCGGGTCGGGCAGTTGCACCGGCGGTGACTTCATCAGGTAGGCGGATGCCGCCTCCACCGGTCCCCCGAGGCCGGCGTCGAGCGCCACCTTCGCCGCCCGGATCGCGTCGATCACGACGCCGGCGGAGTTCGGCGAGTCCCACACCTCGAGCTTGTACTCGAGGCTCGTGGGCGCGTTGCCGAACCCGTGCCCCTCGAGGCGCACGAACGCGAGCTTGCGGTCGTCGAGCCACGGGATGTGGTCGCTCGGCCCGATGTGCACGTCGCGGGCGTTCAGCTCGGCCTCCACATTGCTGGTGACCGCCTGCGTCTTCGACACCTTCTTCGACTCGAGTCGTGACCGCTCCAGCATGTTCTTGAAGTCCATGTTGCCGCCGACGTTGAGCTGGTAGGTGCGGTCGAGCACGAGTCCCCGCTCCTCGAACAGTCGGGCGAGCACCCGGTGGGTGATGGTTGCGCCGAGCTGGCTCTTCACGTCGTCGCCGACGATCGGGATGCCCGCCGCGGTGAACTTCGCCGCCCACTCCGGGTCGCTCGCGATGAACACCGGGAGCGCATTGACGAAGGCGACGCCGGCGTCGAGGGCGGCCTGTGCGTAGTGCTTCGCCGCGAGGTCCGAGCCGACGGGAAGGTAGGCCACGAGCACATCGGCGCCGCTGTCGCGGAGGGCCCGCGCGATGTCGACGGTGGGGGCATCCGACTCGATGACCACCTCGCGGTAGTACTCGCCCAGCCCGTCGAGGGTGGGTCCGCGCTGCACGGTCACACCGGTGGGTGCGACCTCGGCAAAGCGGAAGGTCGAGTTCTGGCTCGCCCAGATGGCGTCGGCCAGGTCCTCGCCGACCTTCAGGGCGTCCACGTCGAACGCGGCGACGAACTCGACGTCACCAACGGCGTACGGCCCGAGCCGATTGTGCATGAGACCGGGGATAGTGGCGTCGGCCGCGGCATCCGCGTAGAAGGTCACGCCCTGAACAAGCGAGTTGGCACAGTTGCCGACACCCGCAAGGGCTACGCGCACAGACATGGGATGGTGCTCCTGACGGGAAATGACTACACTGGGCAGGTTGTCTGGAACCGTTCGCGGAACCACGACAATCGTCAACACCCTCCTGTTGCAGATCGTCTGCAACCGTTCTAGTCCGAAGGAGGTGGGTTTGTGACGCACCAGTATGAACTCATGGTGATCCTCGATCCAGAGATCGATGAGCGCACCGTGGCACCCAGCCTAGACAAGTTCCTCAATGTCATTCGTACCGATGGGGGAACCATCGACAACGTCGACATCTGGGGCCGTCGCCGGCTGGCCTACGAGATCAACAAGAAGACCGAGGGCATCTACGCCGTCGTCAACTTCACGGCGACCTCGACCGCTACCGTCGAACTCGACCGCCAGCTGAAGCTCAGCGAAGCCGTCATGCGCACCAAGGTGCTGCGTGCCGAGCAGGGCTTCGCGCAGGTCGCCGCCGCCAAGAAGCTCTCGGACGAGAAGGCCGCCCGCAAGGCTGCCGCTCCCGCCAAGGCTCCGGCCGCTGCCGCCGCTCCGGCTGCTGCCGCGCCCGCCGCCAAGGTCGAGACCGAGGATGCCCCCGCCAAGCCCGCCGCGGCCGCGAAGCCGAAGGCTGCGCCCGCCCAGGACGCGGAGTAGGTCATGGCCGGCGAGACCGTCATCACCGTCGTGGGTAACCTCACGAGCGACCCGGAGCTGCGCTACACGCAGAACGGGCTCGCGGTGGCGAACTTCACCATCGCATCGACGCCGCGCAACTTCGACCGCGCGAGCAACGACTGGAAGGACGGTGAGGCACTCTTCCTGCGCGCGAGCGTTTGGCGCGAGTTCGCCGAGCATGTCGCCGGTTCGCTCACGAAGGGGTCGCGCGTCATCGCGACCGGTCGTCTGAAGCAGCGTTCGTACGAGACGAAGGAAGGCGAGAAGCGCACGAGCATCGAGCTCGAGGTCGACGAGATCGGCCCGAGCCTGCGCTACGCGACCGCCCAGGTCACCCGTGCCGCGTCATCCCGCGATTCGTCAGGCGGTGCCCCCCGGGGCGGCGGCCAGGTCACCGAGGAGCCGTGGGCGGCATCCGCCCCCGACGCCGGCGGCGACGTCTGGAACACGCCCGGCAACTACACCGACGAGACGCCGTTCTAGCTCTCGGATCTCTGATCTCGATACGCGGCTGCGCCGCTACTCGATCACCGATTACTACGTACTGAAGGAAATAGAAACTCATGGCAGGAAAGAGCAGCGGCGATCGCCGCAAGCCCATCCGCAAGGGCAAGGACGGCAAGAACGCCGCCCCGGCCAAGGCGATCCGCGTGGGCGTCATCGACTACAAGGATGTCGCCACGCTTCGCAAGTTCATCTCCGAGCGGGGAAAGATCCGCGCTCGCCGCATCACCGGTGTCTCCGTGCAGGAGCAGCGTCTCATCGCCACGGCCGTCAAGAACGCCCGTGAGATGGCACTGCTGCCCTACGCCGGCTCGGGCCGTTAAGGAGTATCGACAATGTCCAAGCTGATCCTCACGCACGAGGTCACCGGTCTCGGTGCCCCCGGCGACGTCGTTGACGTCAAGAACGGTTTCGCTCGCAACTACCTCATCCCCCAGGGCTTCGCCGTGGCGTGGACCCGCGGTGGCGAGAAGCAGATCGAATCCATCAAGGCCGCCCGCGCTGCGCGCGAGCACGCCACCCTCGAAGAGGCGCAGGACCTGAAGGCTCGCCTTCAGGCCGCCACCGTGTCGCTGACCGTCAAGGCCGGCGAAGGCGGGCGTCTGTTCGGCTCGGTCAAGACCTCGGACATCGCGGATGCGGTTGCTGCGGCGGGTCTCGGCTCGATCGACAAGCGCAAGATCGAGATCACCAGCCCGATCAAGGCAACGGGTGAGCACGAGGCGACGGTTCGCCTTCGTGACGACCTCGTCGCGACCATCACCCTGAAGGTCGTTGCCGCGAAGTAGAGCATCAACGACGGATAGCGACGAGTTGAACGCTCGTCGCTATCCGTGTTTAACGAGCAAAAGTCAAGCGGTTTATGCACAGGAATCGACTTTTCTCGACAACCCTCAAGCGGCAGTCTAAACATGTTTCTACACACACCGTGTGAAACGTAAAAGTGCAGGTCAGGGGGGTGCAACGGCAACAAATTGGCGAGTTCTCCACAGTAAAGTGCACAGCTTGCTCACACGACGCCCGGCGTTTCTCGCACTTTTCCCACACCTTCATCCACAGGGGGTGTTGTCGGGCCTGACGGCGCCTCCCTATGGTTGTCCAGTCCCGCCGCCTCGACGGGACTGGGGGAGAAGCTGGTGGCCGGAGTGTCGGCGGACGCCGCTACAACTGAGGCGTAGCGTGATCCACTGGGAGGGGTCGTATGTCCATTGCTCATCTGGGACTCGCTGGCGACCAGCGCCAGTCGAGCGACTCCCGCGGCGATCGCGTACCCCCGCACGATCTGCTGGCAGAGCAGAGCGCCATCGGCGGCATGCTTCTGAGCAAGGATGCCGTCGCGGACGTCATCGAGACCGTGCGCGGCATGGATTTCTACATCCCCAAGCACGAGACCATCTTCGAAGCGGTGATGAACCTCTACTCCCACGGGGAGCCGACAGACGTCATCGCCGTCACCGATGAGCTGACCAAGACCGGCGAACTCACACGAGCCGGCGGCGCCGAGTACCTCCACACGCTGACCGCGCTCGTGCCCACCGCGGCCAACGCCGGTTTCTACGCGTCGATCGTCGCCGAGAAGGCCGTGCTGCGTCGCCTGGTCGAGGCGGGCACTCGCATCGTGCAGATGGGATACGCCAGCGAGGGCGAGGTCGTCGACCTCGTCAACAACGCCCAGGCCGAGATCTACGCCGTGACCGGCGGCGTCGAGAGCGAGGACTTCGTTCCGCTCACCGAGGCCGTCACCACCGCGATCGACGAGATCGAGACCGCCATGGGCCGAGACGGCAAGATGGTCGGCGTTCCCACCGGCTTTGCCGAACTCGACGATCTCACGAACGGTCTGCACCCCGGCCAGCTGATCATCCTCGCGGCGCGCCCTGCGCTTGGTAAGTCGACCCTCGGCCTCGACTTCGCCCGCTCGGCGGCCATCAAGAACGACATGCCCACGATCATCTTCTCGCTGGAGATGGGGCGCAGTGAGATCGCCATGCGTCTGCTGTCGGCCGAGGCATCCGTGCCCCTGCAGCACATGCGCAAGGGCACCGTGCACACCAACGACTGGACGACGATCGCGTCGACCCGCGGCCGCATCAACGACGCGCCCCTGTACATCGACGACAGTCCCAACATGACCCTCGTCGAGATCCGCGCGAAGTGCCGACGCCTCAAGCAGCGCGTGGGCCTGAAGATGGTGATCATCGACTACCTGCAGCTCATGACGAGCGGCAAGAAGGTCGAGTCCCGCCAGCAGGAGGTCAGCGAGTTCTCGCGTGCACTGAAGCTGCTCGCCAAGGAGCTCAGCGTTCCGGTCATCGCGATCTCACAGCTCAACCGTGGACCCGAGCAGCGCGCCGACAAGAAGCCTGCGCTATCCGACCTCCGTGAATCCGGCTCCCTCGAGCAGGACGCCGACATGGTCATCCTGCTGCACCGCGAGAGCGCGTACGAGGCGGAGAACCCGAGCGCCGGCACGGCCGACTTCATCGTCGCGAAGCACCGCAACGGCCCCACCCGCACGATCACAGTCGGCTTCCACGGTCACTTCTCCCGGTTCGTGGACCTGCCGCCGGGTTCGTAGTTCTCCAGCGCAGGCCATTACTGCGGCTGGCGCGTGCGTACGCGGTCACTGGCGCGTTCGCGAAGCAGACCGGTGATGGTGTCGAGCGCAGGGTCAGAGAGCATCGTCGACCGCCGGGCAGCCGCGATGCGCCGGGCTATTTCCACCGCTGGCGACACCAGCCGCACGCCGGGCGGGAGCAAGGCCACCGTGAGGTCCGGAACCAGCGCCACACCGACACCAGCGGCGACCAGTTCCAGTTGCACGGCGAAGTCGGCTGTCTCAGCGACTACCCGCGGGCGGAAGCCGGAGAGTCCGCAGGACCGTTCGACCATGTCGAAGCAGGTGAGAGTGCTCGGCGGGGTGATCCAGGTGTGATCGGCGAGCACGGCCAGATCGACCACGTCCGCAGCTGCCGGATCGTCGGCGCGAATGGCGAGCCACACCGGCTCGCTGACCAACGGCTCTGCCTCGATGCCTTCGGGGAGTGTTCGGGCGACATTCGAGTACGAGTGGATGACGGCCAGGTCGGAGCGTCCGGCGGTCACGGCGGCGAGGGCGTCCTCGGGCTCCGGCGTCGTCAAGGTCAGGGTGAGGCCAGCTGACTCGGCCGAGATCAGCGCCCAGGTATCGGCGACGAACGTGCGGGCGGCGGACGGGAATGCGGCAAGCCGGTAGTGCCCCACCGCGCCCCGTCGGAGGGACTCGACCTCAAGCTCAGCGAGCGAGAGACGGTCGACGATGTCGCGACCGTGCGCGGCGAGCACCTTGCCAGCGGGCGTGAGCGCGAGTCGGCGGCCACGCCGTTCCGTCAACGCAATACCGAGCTCCCGCTCGAGCGAGCCGAGCTGCATCGATACCCCGGGCGCGGTCAAGCGCAGTTCACGCGCAACCTCAGCGATCGTCCCGAGTCGATCCAGAGCTGCGACCATACGAAGCTTGCGAGCATCGATCATAAAGAGAGTTTACGTATACACCAAGAACAAGTCACTTGTGTTTATCTAACAGAAGGCGGAGTCTGGGACGATGGTTGTCAATCGCGGCATTCTCGCTGGACTCGGTGTCGTGCTGCTCTGGGCCAGCGCGTTTCCGGCGATCCAGGTTGCGGCGCCCGACCTGGGCGTGATCGGACTGTCATTCGTGCGGCTGGCGGTTGCGACGGTGGCGCTCGTGGTTGTCGGCGTCCTACGGGGGATTCGGCTCCCGCGGGTCAGAGATCTGGGGTGGATCGCTGCCGCTGGATTCTTCGGCATGTTCGCCTATCAGCTGCTACTCAACACCAGCGAGCTCCAGGTGCCGGCGGGCACCGCGAGTATCATCGTGTCCGCCGCACCCCTTGTTTCGGTCGCTGTGGCGTGGCTGTTGTTCAGGGAGCCGGTCACGCCCGTCACCATCGTCGGCAGCGCCATCGCGCTCGGCGGGGTCGCGATCGTGTGCCTGTCCCGCGCCGGGCTTTCGCTGTCGGCTGCGGTGGTGATCACCGTTGCAGCCATGATCGTTCAGGGCATCTACCACCCCCTGCAGCGCCCACTGCTGCGCACCTACAGCGGACTCGAGGTGGCCACCTACACGATGGTCGCCGGAACGGTGATGACCATTCCGCTGGTGCCGTTCGGCTGGGATGCCCTCGTCAACGCTTCCGCAGGAGGCTGGCTGGCTGCTCTCTATCTCGGACTGCTGCCGTCGGCCCTCGGGTTCGTGCTGTGGGGCTTCGCGGTCTCTCGGCTGCCGGTAGCGGCATCCACATCGCTGCTCTATCTGGTGCCGCCGTTCGCGGTGCTCATCGCCTGGGTGTGGCTGGGCGAGGTGCCGCTGAGCATCGAACTCGTTGGCGGTCTGGTCGTGATCGTCGGCGTTGTTGTGGTGACCCAGGGCAACCGACTGCTGGGTCGCGGTCGTTCGTCGACCACTCGCCCGGGAACTTAGACTGGAGTCCGTGACTTCCTGGTACGCGCCCCTCGCGCGCGCGATCCCCGCACTCGTGCTCGCGGCGGTCGTGACCTTCAGCGCCGACCACTCCCCCGCGCTCGGCCTGATCTCGTTCGGCATCTTCGCCGCGGCGACCGGCGCCGTCATCACGGCCTTTGCACTCAGGTCCCCAGCAGGCACTGCGCGAGTGCTGCAGCTCACCCAGGGCATCGTCACGCTCGTCGCCGGCATTGTGTCGCTGGCCATGATCGCGGGCGGCCTGCCGTTCTTCGTCCTAGTGCTGACCGCTTTCGCGGTCGTGACCGGATTCCTCGAGCTCTACCTCGGCCTGCGCAGCCGTCGCACCGACAGGTCCGCCCGGGACTGGATCTTCACCGGCGGCCTCACCGTGCTGCTGGCGATCATCGTGCTGCTCGTGCCGCCGGGGTTCGTGCAGACGTTCGAGGGGCCCGACGGCGTGGTTCGTGAGCTCACGGCATCCGTCATCGTCGTCGGAACACTGGGCGCCTACTGGGCGATCCTCGGCATCTATCTCGTGATCGCGGCGCTCTCGCTCAAGTGGGCGCCGGATGACACGGCAACCCCGAAAGCAGCCTGACATGTCAACGCCCCCCACCCCGCCGAGCCGCCGCGATCGCACGCGCCCGGTGGAACTGCTCCTCATCTCGGGGGTGCTCGCGATCTTCATCGGACTGGTCGTGCTCATGTCGACGCGCCAGGTCGTGCTGGCTCTGATCTTCCTCGGCGTCGCGTTCATCGTCGCGCTCGTCGTTCTGGCGATGCTGGCGCTCGCGGTGCGTCCGACCGGCGACGAGCAGCTCGACATCGACGAGCAGGACCGCGACCAGGGTGGGCGCAGGGGCCACTGAGTCTGGCTGGCCGAGGAGGCCCGACCCGGCGTATCGAAACCTAGCCCGCGAGGTACTCCACCAGCTCGCTCGCCAGCCCCGCGTAGGTCGCCGGCGTGAGTTCGCGCAGCCGCGCCTTGGCGTCGGCGCCGATGTCGAGTCCGTCGATGAACTCGACCAGCTCGGCCTGGCCGACCCGCTTGCCGCGGGTGAGTTCCTTCAGGATCGCGTACGGGTCGGCGATCGAACTGCGGCCCGCGGTCACCTCCGCGCGAATGACGGTCTGGATCGCCTCGCCGAGAATCTCCCAGTTGCCGTCGAGGTCGGCGGCCAGGGCATCGCGGTTCAGGTCGATCTCCTTCAGGCCGCGCTCGATGTTGTCGAGCGCCAGCAGCGAGTGTCCCAGCGCGACTCCGATGTTGCGCTGCGTGGTGGAGTCGGTGAGGTCGCGCTGAAGGCGCGAGGTCACGAGCGTCGCGGCAAGCGAGTCGAGCAGCGCGCTGGACAGCTCAAGGTTGGCCTCGGCGTTCTCGAAGCGGATCGGATTGATCTTGTGGGGCATCGTCGACGACCCGGTCGCCCCCGGCTGCGGTATCTGTCGAAAGTAGCCCATCGAGATGTAGGTCCACACGTCGGTGCAGAGGTTGTGCAGCACGCGGTTGGCGTGGCTGATGCGTGAGTAGAGCTCCGCCTGCCAGTCGTGCGACTCGATCTGAGTGGTGAGCGGGTTCCAGGTCAGACCGAGGGATGTCACGAACTCGCTCGAGATCGCGGGCCAGTCCTGCGTGGCATCCGCCGCCAGATGCGCGGCGAACGTTCCCGTCGCGCCGCTGAACTTGCCGAGGTACTCAGTGGCCTCGATCTGGGTGAGGATGCGGTCCAGCCGGTAGACGAAGACCGCGAGCTCCTTGCCCATGGTCGTGGGGGTGGCGGGTTGGCCGTGCGTGTGGGCGAGCATCGCGTCATCCCGAAGCTCGATGGCCCGCTCGCGCAGGGCGGCGATCACGCTGCGGAACTTCGGCAGCCAGACCTCGCGCACCGCCGCGCTGATGGTCAGCGCGTAGGAGAGGTTGTTGATGTCCTCGCTCGTGCACGCGAAATGGGTGAGTTCGGAGATACCCGTGAGGCCGAGGTCGCTGAGTTTGCGGCGCACCAAGTACTCGACGGCCTTCACGTCGTGGCGCGTAGTCGCCTCGAGCTCGGCGAGCTCGTCGATCTCGGCCTGGCCGAACTCGGCAGCGAACTCGCGCAGCTGGCGAGCCTGCTCGTGATCCAGCTTGACCGAGCCGAACAGCTCGTGGTCGGTGAGGTAGAGCAGCCACTCGACCTCGACGCGCACGCGCGCCCGGTTCAGCCCCGCCTCGGAGAGGTGCTCACCAAGAGCAGACACCGCGGGTCGGTAGCGTCCGTCGAGCGGGCTCAGCGGTTGTTCGGGCAGGCTCATGAGGCTCCCTGTCGGATTCCTGGGGTGATCTGGCGGAAGAGTGCGGCGCACGCCTTCTGGATCATGACGAGCACCTGATCGAAGAGGGCGGCATCCGAATAGTAGGGGTCGGGCACGTCGACGAGGTGCGCCTGATCGCTGTCGAAGCTCAGCAGCAGCTGCACCTTCGCCCTGTCCTGGTCGGTCGGGGCCCAGGCCTTGAGGATGCGCTCCTGGCTTCGGTCGAAGGCAACGACCAGGTCGAGCTTGTCGAACCAGTCCGGGTCGAACTGTCGGCCGCGGTGGCCCGAGCCGTTGTAGCCCTGGGCCGCGAGCGCGGCGAGTGTGCGCTCATCCGATGGCTCACCGACGTGCCAATCCCCCGTGCCGGCGGAGATCACGGCGATGCGGTTCTCGTAGCCAGCCTTCTTGACCATCGACTTGAAGATCGTCTCGGCCATGGGCGACCGGCAGATGTTGCCCGTGCACACGAAGCAGATGCGAAAGAGCGCGGACTCATCGAAGGTGCGCTCGAAGCTCATGCTTCATTGTCCCGCAGAAACCCCTCCTCACCACGACCCGTCTGACGGCAGGTGCCCACGGGTCGGGCGACTGCCGCGGGCGGGCGCTGGCTCGTCGACGATCCTCGTGCCATGACTCTTCCGACGGATGCCACCCTGCTCGCCGCACTCGAGGCCCAGTACCGACGCCTCACCGAGCTTCTCCAGCGCCTCGAGTACGCGCGTGCGACGCTAGTGCCTCCCCCAGCGACCTTCTGGATCGGGGCGGCCCGCCTGGCCTACGACTCCGGGATCGATGCGATGGCGGGCACCGTCGACGGTGCCGTGCTCGCGATGAGGTCGGCGATTCAGTTCACTGCGAGCGCCGTGGCGGAGGTGAGCGCTCGTGGGTGACCTGGTTGTCAGTGGGGGCGCGACGACGGCGGTCGCGCCCGATGAACTCGAGCGCGCGGGCGTGCTGCTGCGTCGACTCTCCGCGGAGGCGTCTGCGATCGCGATGGAACTGGCCTCGATCGACCGGATCGCTACCCGGGCGACCCTGCGGGAGATGGGCGCGCCGACGAGCGCGCTGGAGGCGGAGAACGACATCGACCAGGCGACGATCGTGCTTGGGGAGGTCACCGTCATCGCCGATCTGCACGGACAGGCGCTCCAGTTCGCGGCGGACGGCTACACGACCGTCGAACAGTTCGTGCGCGTGATGTTCGGGTCGGGAATGGGCGATCTCGCGTCGGCGGGAGGGGCGCTGAGCAGGCTCGGGCCGCTCGGCCTCATCCTCGCGGGCGGCGCTGCGGCCGCGGCATCCAACCCTCAACTGCGGGGCCACCCGTTCTTCGTGAACACGGTGCGCGAGTCGGTGATGTCATCCGATGACGCGCTGCTCGGTTACCTCGGAGTCCCGCGCGTCGTGTCGCGCGCGCTGGGCGATGAGGGGCTCGGTCTGACCGGAGCGAGCACGACCGCGTCAGTTCTTGCGGGCGTGGGGGGCGCGGTCGGTCTGGTGCGGCACACGCCCGTCAGGCTGACGGCTGAGTCGGTGCCGACCGAGGTGCGTCCGGTGGAGGGCGCAGAGGGGCGGCTGGATCGCGTCCCGACGCCGACCGACAGCGACGGTGCGCAGATCACGATCGAGCGCTACGAGTACGAGGGCAAGCCCGATGCGTTCATCGCCTATGTCGCAGGCACGGCAACCTTCGACCCGTTCGTGACCGACGAGCCTCTCGACATGGAAAGCAACGTGCTCAACATGGTCGACGGGTCGAGCGCGTCGGCGGAAGCCCTGCGGCAGGCGCTCGCCGCTGCGGGCGCCGATGCCTCGAGTCAGGTTCAGCTCGTGGGGTACTCGCAGGGTGGAGCGGCCGATGCGCGCGTGGCCGAGTCGGGAGACTTCGATGTGCAGGGCATCCTGACCTTCGGCAGTCCGACCGGGCAGATCGAGCTGCCGACCGACATCACGGCGATCCTCGTCGAGCACGACGATGACCTGGTGCCTGCGACGGGTGGCCGTCAGGACAACCAGTCGGCGCTGCTGGTGAATCGTCGCGTCTACGACGACTGGCAGGTGCCGGCCGACCAGCCGGTGCCCGCGCACCTGCGCTCCAACTACGCCGAGACTGCCCGCATGATGGATGCCTCGACCGGCGAACTGCGCTCGACCATCGACGCGCTCGACTCGCTCACCCAGGGCGCGACCCGGGTCACGAGCACGAACTATGAGTTCGAGCGGATAACCGGATCAGCGAGCGTCAGCGGCCGTTCTTAGACCCGATGATCGGACGCAGCAGGATGCCGATGAGCCAGCTGATGAGGCCCAGCACCAGAGCGCCGAGCACCCCCCACCAGAAGCTGTCGACGGACAGGCCGAACCCGAAGAGGCTGGACAGCCACGCGGCGAGCAGCAGGAGCAGGCCGTTGACGATGAGCGAGATCAGGCCGAGCGTGAGGATGTAGATCGGGAAGGCGACGATGCGGATGAAGTTGCCGACGATCGCGTTCACGATTCCGAAGATCGCGGCCACGAGCAGGTAGGTGAGAACGATCTCGAGCGTGCCGCCCGGGGCGAAGGGCACGACGTGCACTCCGGCGACGATGAGGGTGGTGAGCCACAGCGCGAGGGAGTTGATCAGGAGCTTCACAAAGAGACGCATGAGCCCACTATGCCCGCACGCGTTCACCGGCCGCAATCGCCGCCGCTGACCGCCTCCCCGTCGCGCAATTAGGCTGGGGACCGTGACGAAGCCCCGAGTGAAGCTGCGGCCTGAGGTCGAGCAGATGGTGCCCTACCGACAGGGACGGGCGGCAGCCGACGATGCGTTCAAGCTCTCGAGCAACGAGAATCCGTTCGAGCCGCTCGAGTCGGTGCTTGAGGCCATCGCCGAGAGCAGCATCAACCGCTACCCCGAGGGCTCGGCCGCTGCTCTGCGCGACCGTCTCGGCGCTCGCTACGGCGTCTCGCCCGAGCGCATCCAGGTCGGCGCGGGTTCGGTGTCGGTGCTGTCGCAGATCATCTCTGCCGCCAGTGCCGCGGGCGACGAGATCGTGTACTCGTGGCGCAGCTTCGAGGCCTACCCGCTGCTCGTCGCCACAGCCGGCGCGACCAGCGTGCAGGTTCCCAACACCGCCGACCACCGGCACGATCTGCCGGCCATGCTCGCCGCGATCACCGATCGCACCCGCCTTGTGATCGTGTGCAGCCCCAACAACCCGACGAGCACAGTGGTCACGGATGACGAGTTCCGGGCGTTCATGGCTGAGGTGCCGTCCACCGTGCTCGTGGTGCTCGATGAGGCGTACGCCGAGTTCGTGACCGATGCAGAGGCGGTTCGGGGGGAGAGCGTCATCCACGACTACCCCAACCTCGTGGTGTTGCGCACCTTCTCGAAGGCGTACGGCCTCGCCGGCCTGCGCATCGGCTACGCGGTGGGCGAGGAGTACGTGATGGATGCCGCCCGCGCCGTCGCCATTCCGCTGTCGGTCACCGAGCCCGCCCAGCGCGCCGCCATCGTGTCACTGGCTCACGAGCCGGAGCTCCTGCAGCGCGTCGCTCACCTCGCAACGCTGCGCGACCACATCTGGGAGGGCCTCGTCGAGCAGGGCTGGGACACCCCGAAGCCGCACGGCAATTTCGTCTGGCTGCCGACGGGCGACGATACCCCGATCGCCGCGGGCATTTTCGAGGCGCACGGCATCGTCGTTCGGGCCCTCGGCGAGGGCCTTCGGGTGAGCGTCGGCGAGTCGGAGTCTGTGGACAAACTCCTAAGGGCGTCCGCGGAGGTTGTGAAGATGCGACGAACGGCGCCCCCGACGGCCACGTTAGATTAGACGAATGGCCTACACCGCAGCGACCGTCCAGCTGCTCTCGGAGACCGGCGAGCTGGTGTCGAGCGCCCTCTCCGAACCGTACCTTCCGATCATCGAGAAACTCAGCGACGATCAGTTGCGGGAGTTCCACCGGCAGATGGTCGTGTTCCGCGCCATCGACGTCGAGGCGGCCAACCTGCAGCGTCAGGGCCAGCTCGCGCTCTGGATCCCCAGCCTCGGCCAGGAGGCCGCGCAGGTCGGCTCCGGCTTCGCGGCCAAACCGCAGGACCACATCTTCCCGGCGTACCGCGAACACGTGGTGGGGCGCATCCGGGGGGTCGACACCATCAAGATCATCGAGATTCTGCGCGGCCTCAGCCACGGTGGGTGGGACCCGGCCGAGCACGGCAACTTCCACCTGTACACGCTCGTCATCGGATCCCAGACCCTGCACGCCACCGGCTACGCGATGGGCATCACGCTCGACGGGCGGGCGGCAACGGGCGACCCCGATAAAGACGAGGCGGTCATCGTCTACTTCGGTGACGGGGCATCCAGTCAGGGGGATGTCAGCGAGGCTCTCGTGTTCGCCGCGAGCTTCCAGACTCCCGAGGTCTTCTTCCTGCAGAACAATCACTGGGCGATCTCCGTTCCGGTGACCCGTCAGTCGCGCACACCGCTCTACCTGCGGCCGAGCGGCTTCGGCATTCCCGGCGTGCAGATCGACGGCAATGACGTGCTCGCCAGCTACGCGGTCACGACCGCGAGCCTCGACGCGGCGCGCAGCGGGGGCGGCCCCCAGTTCATCGAGGCGCTCACCTACCGCATGGGTGCGCACACCACCAGCGACGACCCCACCAAGTATCGGGATGACGCCGAACTCGACTTCTGGGTCAGGCACGACCCGATCGTGCGCTTCGAGGCCTACCTCCGCTCTCGCGGGGCCGACGACGCGTTCTTCGCGGAACTCGCGGAGGAGGCGCACGACGCGGCCAACGACATCCGGCTGCGCACCCTCGCCCTCGGCGTGCCGGATGCGTCGTCGATGTTCACCCACGTCTACACCGAGCCCCACTCGCTCATGCAGGAACAGCAGGCCTGGCTCGAGGCCTACGAGGCGTCGTTCGAGGGGGGTGCCTCGTGAGCATCGAAACCCTGAGCATGGCGAAGGCCCTCAACAACGGGCTGCGCAAGGCGCTCGCCGACGACCCCAAGGTGCTGCTCATGGGCGAGGACATCGGCCCGCTCGGCGGCGTGTTCCGTGTGACCGAGGGACTGCAGGCGGAGTTCGGCGCGAACCGCGTCATCGACACCCCGCTGGCCGAGTCCGGCATCGTCGGTACGGCGATCGGCCTCGCCATGCGCGGCTACCGCCCCGTGTGCGAGATCCAGTTCGACGGGTTCATCTTCCCGGGCTTCGACCAGATCACCTCGCAGCTCGCGAAGCTCACCGCACGGCACGAGGGTTCGCTGAGCATGCCGGTCGTCATCCGGGTGCCGTTCGGCGGGCACATCGGCGCCGTCGAGCACCACCAGGAGAGCCCCGAGGCGTACTTCGCTCACACTCCCGGCCTGCGGGTGGTCAGCCCGTCCACACCTCACGATGCGTACTGGATGATCCAGGAAGCGATCGCATCCAACGACCCGATACTGTTCTTCGAGCCGAAGAGCCGGTACTGGCCGAAGGGCGACGTGGATACCTCGGCCCCGGGCATCCCGTTGCACGCCAGCCGGGTGGTGCGCGTGGGCACCGAGGTCACCCTCGTCGGCTACGGACCCATGGTGCCGATGCTGCTGCAGGCCGCGGAGATCGCGGCCGAGGAGGGCACTTCGATCGAGGTCGTCGACCTGCGGTCGATCTCCCCCATCGACTACGGCCCGCTGGTCGCCAGCGTGCAGAAGACCGGACGACTCGTCGTCGCTCATGAGGCTCCCGGGTTCGTCTCGGTCGGCTCGGAGATCGCGGCGACCGTCACCGAGCGTGCGTTCTACTCGCTTGAGGCCCCCGTCATCCGGGTTGCCGGATTCGACACCCCCTTCCCGCCGGCGAAACTCGAAGCCGCCTACCTGCCCGACCCCGACCGCATCCTCGATGCCGTCGACCGGGCCCTGGCCTACTAGGAGAGCATCATGGCGAACTCGGACTTCACGCTTCCCGACGTCGGCGAAGGTCTGACCGAGGCGGAGATCGTCTCGTGGAAGGTCAAGGCCGGCGACACCGTCACGCTCAATCAGGTGCTCGTCGAGATCGAGACCGCCAAGAGCCTGGTCGAGTTGCCGTCGCCGTTCGAGGGCACCGTAGCGGCCCTGCTCGTCGAGGAGGGTCAGACCGTCGAGGTCGGTACCCCGATCATCACCGTGTCCTCTTCGGGGGATGCCCCGGCCCCCGCAGCGCCTGCCACCCCGGTCGTCGAGGCGGTCGCCGACACCGCCGCAACCGTGGCGGCACCCGAGAAGCCCGCCGAGGAGAAGCCGGGTGCTGTGCTCGTCGGCTACGGCAGCAGCGGCCACGGGTCGTCCCGGCGGCGGCGCGGCGCCGGACCCGCGGCGCCGGCCGATGCGACTGTCGCGCCCGCGGCGCGACCCGCGAGCGTGCCGGCGGCCGCGGCATCCCCGATCATCGCGAAGCCCCCCATTCGCAAGCTCGCCAAGGATCTCGGCGTCGACCTCTCGACGGTGCTCGCGACCGGTCTCGCAGGCGAGATCACCCGGGACGACGTAATTCGCCAGGCGTCGCAGGCGAGCGTGTTCCGCAACATCGAGACTCCCGAGTGGGGAGACCAGCGCGAGGAGCGCATCCCGGTCAAGGGTGTGCGCAAGGCGATCGCCACCGCGATGGTGCAGAGCGCGTTCTCGGCACCGCACGTGTCGATCTTCACCGACGTCGACGCGACCCGCACCATGGAGTTCGTCAAGCGCCTCAAGAACTCGCCCGACTTCGCTGGGGTGCGAGTGAGCCCGCTGCTCATCATGGCGAAGGCGCTGATCTGGGCCGTGCGTCGCAACCCGAACGTCAACTCGTCGTGGACGGACAAGGAGATCATCGTCCACCACTACGTGAACCTCGGGATCGCGGCGGCCACGCCCCGCGGACTCATCGTGCCCAACGTCAAGGACGCGCACTCCCTCTCGCTCATCGACCTTGCGACCGCGCTCGAGCAGCTGACCATCACGGCCCGCGACGGCAAGACCCAACCAGCCGACATGGCCAACGGCACGATCACGATCACCAACATCGGCTCGTACGGCATGGACACCGGAACGCCGATCATCAACCCGGGAGAGGCGACGATCGTTGCGCTCGGCACGATCAAGCAGAAGCCCTGGGTCGTCGATGGCGAGGTGCGGCCGCGCTTCGTCACTACCGTGGGCGCAAGCTTCGATCACCGCATCGTCGACGGGGATGTCGCGAGCCGCTTCGTCGCCGACCTCGCGAGCGTGCTCGAGGAACCAGCGCTGCTCCTGGACTGAGCCGGCGCGGTCCACGGGCGCCCGCACCGCCCGTCCCGCCCCGATGTTCATAACTCCTGCACATCGGGGGTGACCGGGTACCTACCCCCGGTAGCTGCTGGCCTACACCTGCCGCGGCCGCCGAATTTGCAGGAGTTATGAACATCGGCGTCAGGCGAGCGCTGCGAGGCTTGCCCCGATACTTGC
>ERZ795056.2499-NODE-2499-length-20373-cov-7.997834_pt1 | contig 20373 bp, 15 predicted proteins | sample MGYA00375140_ERZ795056 | MGnify/ENA primary metagenome ERZ795056 (study PRJEB30185, sample SAMN05720227) | activated sludge metagenome | isolation source: Anaerobic digester | place: USA | collected 2015-03-09 ... | reverse complement strand
AATCCATACTGTCAGGGTATTCATGGTATTGTTTTCTTTTACCGGTCTTTCAATGGTGAGTTGCATAATATCGTAGGCTGCAATCTGCTTCATTTCTCTGCCCAGCAGTTTTGCATCAGGCCCCATTTGTGCCATAAAGCCCTCTTCCGCCTGATCCCAAAACTCGGTAGACATACTTGCAGCAGTAAGGGTAGCTGCATCAAGACCAATGCTTTTTAGTAAATCAGAAACTACGGCAACAAAATTTGCCGTGCTATCGGCAAGGCGGAGGTTATATAAGGTATTAGCTCCCATATCCTGCTTTTTGTATGCTGCCGGAAAGCGGATAGAAACACGTTCAGTAAGTTTCTGCTCAATAGCTTGCCCTTTTGCACTTGTGGATGCAAAAAAACCGAGTACGGCGCTCAGTAAAAAGGTGATAATGATTGATTTCATTTTTTGAAGATTTTGTGTGTGTTGAAAATTGGTTAACACAAAACTCCAGGTTTCCAAAAAAGCCCAATAGTGAATTACAGGATCGCAGTAAAGTGGTGAGGAATGCATCCTGTTTAAACACCCATGAGTTCCCTGAACCGTACAGACTGCCGCTGACTGATATCAACTTCCATTCCATTGTGCAGGGTAACCCGCAAGGTGTTGTTGTGAAAAGGAACAATTTGTTTAATATATTCAATATTGATGATATGCTGACGGCTTGCCCTGAAGAAATGACTTTCGGGCAACCGCTCTTCCATATAGTTCAGCGAGCGGTGAAGCAGTGGCTTTTTCTTATCAAAAAAAACTTTTACATAATTGCCTGCACTTTCAAACAGGTAAATTTCGCTGAGCGGCACAAAAAAACACTGCTCTCCGTCCTTAATAAAAATACGCTTTTTAATGGAAAGCGCTTCGTTGGCGGCTGCCTGCTTTTGCAATTGCTTTTTAACTTTGGTTATAGCCTCATCAAGCCTCATTTTGTTAACAGGCTTCAGCAGGTAGTCCAATGCATTTACTTCAAATGCTTTTATGGCATACTGATCATAAGCCGTTACAAAAATTACCTGCGGCGCTTCATCCAGTTCAGCCAGCATTTCAAACCCGTTTTTCTCCGGCATGTTGATGTCAAGGAAGATCAGGTCCGGTTTATCGGACCGGATTAATTGGATGGCCTCTTCCGCATGCTGTGCCTTACCAATGATTTCAATATCGGAATAGGAAGCGAGCATGTGGGTGAGTTCGGCAATAGCAAGGTGCTCATCATCAATTAATAAGGTACGAATAGGCATTACTGCGGAATTTGAAGTGTTGCAATTACACGGTTATTATTATTTACAAACGTTAAAACAGCTTTATTTCCATAAAGTTCTTCCAGCCTGCGGCGAATATGCAGCAAACCAATACCCACCTGTTCGCCAGGAGCATAAATTCCGGTATTGGTCATTTTAATGGTTAATAAACTATCGCCCTCCATTGCTTCCACTGTTATTTCACCCGGCTTTACCGATTGGCCGATACCGTGTTTTACTGCATTTTCGGCCAGGGTTAGCAGTACTGCCGGTGGCAGTTGGCAATTCCGGGTTTCATCCGGAATATGGTAATGTACAGTAAGCCTCTCTCCAAAACGCAGTTCTTCCAGCTCAAGGTATTTTTTCACCTCCTCTATTTCCTCATGTAAAGAAATTTCCTGCTCCTTATTATATTGTAAGGTAAAACGAAGCAGTTCGCTCAGTTTTACGATGGCATCGCGGCTTTGTTCGGGATTAATAGAAACCAGCGCTTTTATGCTATTGAGCGCATTAAACAAAAAATGAGGGTTTAGTTGGGTTTTCAGTAATTCCAGTTCTGCTGTTCGGGCAGTATTTTCTGCTTTTAGTTTTTCCTGGTTGATGGCATGGTTTTGCTGCAGAATTTTGTACAAAAAGTAAATGATGACCCATACCCCAAAATAACGCATATAGTTATAGGTATAGCCAATAAATTCGATCCAACGGAAAGACTGAATTATGTCCCGGAAATCGGTAAAAAGTCCCGGTATATAATTAAATACCGCCTGAAGGGTGGAAAGAATGGCGGTTGAAATAAAGGCAAAAACCCAAATGAAACGGTGGGGTTTTTCAAAATAACGGGTACGTTTTAGAAAATACCGGTAGGCGTGGGTGATCAGTAATCCAAGAACCGCGCTGATGGACATTTGATACAGGATGGCCGGTTCAAACCGCTGCAGGAGGAAAAAGGTATAATTGCTTACCTCTATTACAATAATACCCGACCAACCGATAGCCTGGCAAACCCAATATGCTGTTTTTTTGTTCATAGGCGAAGATGCTAAAGTAGCTATGAAACTTGTTGGGTTAACAGGTGTTTACATTAAAGCGGAAAATTCGGGACGAATGCAATAGCTGAACTTAATAATGGCTTGCATGGTTAATTTAGTATGCACCATGCCCGTATATTTCCGTTTTGGTTCTGCCTGCATTTTTCCCAGGCATTTGAATTTTGAATTAAAAAGGATTATCATGCAGGTTCTTGCGAAAACCAATAAAATATGCATCGAATTACTTGTTTACTAACAGGGTTATTTTGGATACTTGTTGTAAATGCCCAAACAAAAGCACCTGCCACGCAGTCTATAAAGGATCAAACCATTGCCAGTATTCAGGCAAAGCACGATACCTACAAACAAACCGCCCTGCAAATATGGAACTACGCCGAACTGGGATATAAAGAAACCCAAAGCAGCGCGTTGCTGCAAAAAATGCTTAAAGAAAATGGTTTTGTAGTAGAAGCAGGTGTTGCAGGCATACCCACCGCATTTGTTGCCACCTACGGCAGCGGCAGCCCGGTCATCGGGGTGCTTGCTGAGTACGACGCCCTGCCCGGGCTTGCACAGGAGGCCGTTCCGGAGAAGAAATCCATTGAAGGACAGAAAGGCGGGCATGGCTGCGGACACCACCTTTTTGGCACGGCAAGTGTGGCGGCCGGCATTGCCATTAAGGAACAGATGGCGGCCGGAAAAATTAAAGGAACCATTAAAGTGTACGGCTGCCCGGCCGAAGAAGGCGGCAGCGGAAAAGTGTATATGGTGCGCGAGGGATTGTTTAATGATCTTGATGTAGCCATACACTGGCATCCTGATAGTGAAAATGAAGTGACCATGACAAGTGCCTTGGCCAATAAATCGGCAAAATTCAGGTTTCGCGGACTGAGTGCCCATGCAGCTATGGCGCCCGAAAAGGGCAGGTCTTCATTGGATGCCGTAGAAGCCATGAACAACATGGTGAACATGATGCGCGAACACGTTCCACAGGAAACCCGCATTCATTATGTAATTACCGACGGTGGAAAAGCGCCAAACGTGGTTCCGGATTATGCCGAAGTATATTATTATGTGCGCCACCCCAACCGTACCGATGTGGTGGCTATTTTCGACCGCGTAGTGAAGGCTGCGCAAGGTGCCGCGCTGGGTACCGAAACCAACCTGGAATATGAAATTATTGGCGGAACACATGACCTGCTGATCAATCGTACCCTTGCAGAGGTAATGTATAAGAATATGGAGAAAACTGGTGGGTTCAGCTATACCCCTGAGGAAGCGGCCTTTGCTCAAAAAATACAGTCATCATTAACCTTTAAAACGCCGGAAATCAGTTCGGTTGGTACGGTAAAGCCGCTGCTTACCAAAATGGATGCCGGTGGCGGCAGCACCGATGTGGGCGATGTAAGCTATGTGGTACCCACCGTAGGTGCCGAAACCGCCACCTGGGCACCCGGCACCCCCGCGCATAGCTGGCAGGCCGTTGCCTGCGGAGGCACCGAGCTTGGCATAAAGGGCATGATGCTTGCCGCCAAAACTATGGCGCTCACCGCTATTGACCTGTACACCAACCCGGCCGTAATTACCAAAGCCAAAGAAGAACTGAAGCAGTCAGTTGGGAATTATAAATACCAGGCCTTGCTCGGAGATAGAAAACCGGCGCTGAATTACAGGGATTAGGGATGCAAAGTGGCTAAAAGGCGAGTAATCACACAATAAGTGCCATTTTCGTGTAAAAAATCACACTTTTGGCACTAATTTTGTAAAATGAGACTCGATCGAAGTTTGATGCATCAATTAACGGCCTGGAAAAATAGGGAAACAAGAAAGCCACTTATTTTAAAAGGAGCGCGGCAGGTAGGCAAAACCTGGCTGCTGAAAAGGTTTGGAGAACTGCATTTCGAAGATGTAGCCTACTTCAATTTCGATCTTCAGCAGGATATAAAATCATTTTTTGAGCAAACAAAAGAGCCTGGAAAACTCATTGAATATTTATCCATTGTACGGGGAAGAAGGATAATTGCCGGCACATCCCTTTTAATATTGGATGAAATACAGGAATGCAATGCCGCATTAAACAGTTTGAAATATTTTAAAGAACTGATGCCGGAAATGCATGTGGTTGCTGCAGGTTCCCTGCTTGGCGTTACCATGGCGAGGGGATCTTCTTTTCCGGTTGGCATGGTGGACTTCCTTACCTTATATCCATTAAGTTTTAATGAATTTATTACTGCAACAGACCCTGCCATTGCAGCTTACCTGGGCGGATTAAATTTCCTTGAGCCTATACCTGAATATTTTTATAATCAGCTCAAAGATTCATTAAAATCTTATTTTATTTCTGGCGGTATGCCCGAAGCGGTGGATAATTGGCTGCAGCAAAAGGATGTAGCGTCCTTACAGCAAATCCAGCAAAATATTCTTGATGCTTATACATTGGATTTTTCAAAGCATGCAGATAACCGGGAAGTAAACAGGATACAATATATCTGGAATGCCATACCATCGCAATTGGCAAAGGAAAATAAAAAATTTATTTATCACGCTGTTAAACCCGGGGCAAGGGCAAGAGAGTACGAAGATGCACTTACCTGGCTGGAACAAGCAGGGTTAGTCTATAAGATAAATGCCATCAGTAAACCCGGGCTACCCTTATCGGCATATGATGATTTAAGTGCCTTTAAAGTATATTTCTGCGATGTAGGCTTATTGGGAAGAATGGCAGGATTAAACCCTGCTTCATTGTATGCAGGTAACCAACTGTTTGCCGAATTTAAAGGAGCACTTACTGAAAATTTTGTTTTACAATCTTTGATTCCCCTGCTTGATAAACAGCCACGTTATTGGCGGTCAGATAGTCAGGCTGAGGTTGATTTTATCATTCAAATAAATCAGCAGGTTATTCCGGTTGAAGTGAAATCAGATGAAAACGTAAGGAGCAAAAGCCTGGCTATGTATAGAAAGAAGTATAACCCCGGCATAGCTTTGCGTTGCTCCCTGCAACCATTGAAGCAAGATGATGGGTTAATAAATACTCCCCTTTTTTTAATGGAAAGAACATTGGATTTTTTAAATTCAAATACCTCATAATTCCTTCGGTAATTGCCGGGTAACCACAAACAAATAACATGCCTTGTTGCGAATCAGAAAACCGGCGCTGAATTACAGGGATTAGGAGCTTGGTTGACGGGTTGAAAGGTTGACGGGTTGATTGGTTGACTGGCTATGCCCTGAGCTTATCGAAGGGTTGACGAGTGGTAATCCTTTCAAACATCAGCAATAAATTTATTGTGGCCTGGGGAAACGCTTCTTTACATGAAATCCCCACGAGTTGTCTCACACCCAGCGCGCATGATCATTGGGGATTCCATATGACAAATAAAACCAGCAGCCGACAGGCTGCGTACTAAAAATGAACATATGAAAATCACACAACCGGTGCCATTTTCGGGTAAAAAATCACACTTTTGGCACTAATTGGGTGAAATCGTGGTCTTTTTAAGCGATAAGATTAGTTCCCCAACCATTCCTTTACTTCTCCCGCTTGCGCTGCACTTACCAAAACCTCGCGCTTAGGTGCGGGTTGCATGATAAGTTGTAACCGGCTTTTGCCCAGTAATTGCAGCGATACAATACTTTTACTGTGAACAATAAAACTCCTGTTTACCCGCCTGAAATTGGCAGGATCAAGCACTTCTTCCAATTCATTCAGGGTTTCATCAATCAGGTATCGCTGCCCGCTGAACAGTACGAGGTTTACATAACGGTCTTCGCCTTCAAAATGGGCAACCTGTTCAACAGGGATGCTGAGTAATTGCTGCCTGCTGTGAACCAGGAAACGTTGACGGTAATCTCTGGCTTTGGCAGGCGCCCATTGTTTCATCATCTGGCTTACCAGCGTGGTAACAGATTGGGTATGCTGCCGCCTGAAGCGGTTTACGGCCTGGGTAAGTGCATCGCGGTCAATGGGTTTCAGCAGGTAATCAATGCCGTTTGCTTTAAAAGCCTGTATGGCATACTGATCGTATGCGGTAGTAAAAATTACCGGCAGTTCAGGTTGTATTTCATCAAAAATGCGGAAAGACAGGTCGTCGGCAAGGTGAATATCAAGCAGCAGCAGCGCGGCAGTGTTTTGCTTTAGCCAGGCAACTGCGTCTGATACCCTTTCCACAATGGTCATTACCTGTAACTCGGGCGCTACTTCGTGCAGCAGGTGCCGAAGGTGTTCGCCGGCATATTTTTCGTCTTCAGCTATCAATATGGGTATCATAAAAAGATTTACAGGTTACCTGAAAAAAGTGGAATGGCCACGCAAAAAGTAGCAGGGTCATCCTTAATAATGAGTGGTTCGCTCCCCAAAAGTGCATACCGCTCTTTCAGGTTTTTCAGCCCAAGCCCGGTAGATTCATCAAGCCCACCCTTACGCAACCTGATGGGGTTGCTTACCCTCAGCTCTTTTCCAAACGAGGAAATGATAATGTTGAGGGGTTGTGCAGTAGATATCTCATTGTGCTTCACTGCATTTTCTACAAGTGTATGAATGGCAAGCGGTGGCAGGCTGTGTTGCAAAAGTTCCGGATCAATATTTACTTCGTACACAAGGTTGTTGCCAAAACGCACCTGCTGCAGGTCGAGCCATTCCACCACAAACTCCAGTTCTTCCTTCAGGCCAATGAGTGAGGCATTGTGCAGGCTGAGCATGTGCCGGAACAGGGAGGCGAACCTTTGGGTATAGCGAATGGCTTCATGGGGTTTTATGGAAATAAGCGAGGCTATAATATTGAAGCTGTTGAACAGGAAGTGCGGATTCAACTGATTTTTCAGGCTTTCGAACCTTGCCAGCACATTGGCTTTTTCAAGAATGGCCTGCCGCAGAATCCAATCCTGTTTTTCATGGAGCAACATTTCATTTTCCCTTCGCAGCCGCATGCCATCAAGTGCGTAGGCAATGGTTTTTTTCAGCTCGTCCACATCCCATGGCTTCAGCATAAAATGGTAAACCTTACCCTTATTAATGGCATCAATGGCAGTAGGCATATCGGCATAGCCGGTTACCAGCATCCTGATAACAGAGGGAAACCGTTCCTCCACCAATGCGAGTAATTCAATGCCGGTCATGCCCGGCATGCGGTTGTCGGTCAGCAACAGATCTACCGGTTCTGTTTCAAGCAGCATTATGGCTTCTTTTGCATTGGCTGCACAAAGCACCTTGTATTGTCTTTTAAAAACAGCTTTAAATGCCAGCAGGTTATCGGCATCATCATCGGTATAAAGCAGGGTAAACTGCGAAATATTATGTTTCAGATTGGTCATCAAACGGATTTTAAAGGTTGGGTAAGTGGTAAAAAAAGTTCGAAGACAGTACCGCTTCCCGGCTGGCTTTTTACCTCAATACGGCCACCATGCTGCTGCACAATGCCATAGCTGATGGCAAGCCCGAGACCCGTTCCCTTTCCCGCTTCTTTGGTGGTAAAAAAGGGTTCAAATATCCTGGCTTTTACTTCAGGTGGCATTCCTCTGCCGTTGTCGCCAATGGAAACCGAGGCGTAGTTACCCTTTAATGAGGTTTCAATTTTTATGGCAGGAGTAGCAGCGTCCGATTCAAGCAACTCATCCACACCGTTGGAAAGCAGGTTCATCAAAACCTGGTTAATGGCATCAAAGTGACAGGGCACAGGCGGCAGGTTGCCATATTGTTTTTCAATGGTAATTCTTCCCTCCATTTTGCCTGCAAGTATGGTAAGGCAGGTATCAATGCCGGTATGCAGGTTAGCCGGGGTAATTTCGCCGCTTCCCCTGCGGGCAAAAAGCCGTAACCCGTTTATAATGGCTGTACTTCGGTCGCATCCACGGCGGATACCATCCATCAGTGCATTTATTTCTTCCATCAGGGGTTGCCAGGGTGCTGTACTTTCTGACGACGCGGGAGGCAGCATGGATTGCAAATCTTCCAGGTCGGCCTTTAGGGCATAGGTGTTGGTAGAAATGAAATTGATGGGATTGTTCATTTCATGCGCAATTCCTGCTGTCAACTCTCCAAGCGAAGCCAGTTTTTCACTTTGTACTAGATGCTCCTGTGTGTTTTCTAACTGCTTCAGTAATTCCGTTTTTTCTATGAGCAGTTTTTCGCTTTGATCATGTTTTGCCTGCAGCCGTTTCATGTTTTGCTTCCGCTGGTAAAGCAGCCACCCTATACCCGCGGCAAAAAGGGCGAGCAAAGCAGATCCTGTTATCAGAAAATTGATTTGCTGGTTTCTTCGCTTCGAAAGTTGATCGAGGTAAAGAATGGCCTTCTCCTTTTCTTCGGTGGCAAACCGGGTTTGCAGGTTAAGCAACCGCTTATTCAGCTTTTCCTGCATTACCGTATCGGCCTGCAACATATAAATATTATAATATACAAGTGCTTTTTCAGGTTGGCTAGTCAATTCAAAATATTTTCCCATCAGCCGGTTTAACTCATATGTAGCACCGGCCCCTACTTTTTTGTCGGAGGCAAGCTGTAAGGCCTCGCTGAGATAAAGGCCTGCCTCCGAAGGTTTATTCATTTGCAAATACACCGAACCCAACCGCTTTAGCAGTTCAAGTTTCGGAATGGGCCTCAATTCAGATTTATTAAACTGGTTAAAGTTCTTCAAAGCCTTCTGGTAAAATTGCTCAGCCTGCTCCAATTCGTTTTCAAAAAGGGCAAGATCACCCATTCCTCTGTGAATCAACGTTGTATAACCATTGGGGGGAAGGCTGAGGCCTTTTTCAAAATAGGCCCTGCTTTCAGTGGTTTTGCCAAGTCCTTTTGCACTTTCACCCAAAAAATGGTAAGCCTGTGTAAGCGATGGGGGTGTATTTACTGCTGTCAATCGTATTTGCAAACAGCTATCGGCCAACTGAAACGATTTTTCATAATCTTCCAGGTCAAGGTACAGGTTTACGAGGGAAGCAAAAATCCCGGACTTTTTGGCCGGCTCTATGGTTGATGATTGCTGTGCAAGTTTTAAAGCGTACAACTCATACGAAAGCGCATCGGCATATTGCTTTCTTAAATAATAGATATGGCCAAGTCGTGCCATGCAAAAAGCCACATTATCCGAATCGCCGGATGCACGGCTTATATCCAGGAAATTTTCCAGGTAAGGTTCTGCGGCAATGTAGGGTTGCGTGGCAAATACAGCGCCTAGCCTTTTTTCAAACCATTTGGATTGCAGCGAAATTGTTTGGGGCAAATAGGGCTTCAGGGAATCAAGCACCAAAGCTGCCTTATCCGATTTTTCATTCACCAGGCTATCCACACGCAACCATTGCCGGTTCCAGGCAGCACTATCCCGGAGCGGCGTTTGTGCATAACAAACGGCGCAAAGCAGTATCAATGAAATAGTCAGTAAACCCACTGTTTCTTTTAAATCAATAAACATGACAGAGTAAAAATGGCAACTAAGGTAAACAGGGTTTAATGATTCAGGTACGGCAATTGGGTAGCTTCACTACGGTAATTGCTCATTCTGCGTTTTATTTTTCTGATTTCACTACACGAATTGCTTAATTCACTGCATTTTATTTTACCATCCAATTGGTTTGCCGGTTAAGGTTTTGCTTGCCCTTTATCCTTTTATCCAATCGTGCACAGGGCAGCCTTTGCCACCTTTTGTTTACTCCTGCTTTTTCTCAATTCACCCCGCATTTTTCCTGACACACAACATTTGATACCGGTTCAAACAGGTGTGTTGCACAGTTTTGGGTCATAAAATTAAAATGTATGTACCGGTCCTGTTTTTATTTGTTCTGCGCCATTATTCCCTTCCTGTTGATTGGCAAATTTTCTATTGCGCAAAATTTGCCAGCCGATAATCAAACCCTTGCTGATGCCAAAAATGCTATAAAAACAGCATCGGTTGTAAAAGCCGAATTCAGCGGCGACTGGAAAATGGAAAAAGAGTCTGGCTACACTTTTGCCAACCTTGCCAAGCGGCCCGTTAAAATGCAGGTAAAAGACAACAGCACGGGCAAGGAGCGTCGGTTTGAAGGGCTTGCGATTTACGAAAGAGGGTCTCCATCTGACAAATGGCGCTTCAGCAGGTATTTTACCTTTACCAACAGCATTGAAATAATAGGACAACAGGCAGATACAAGTTTGCTTAAATCGCTTACGCTTGATGCAATGCGCCAAAATCCTGCAGAGTGGTTGGGCGATATCAGCGGAATTTACTGGGTTTATCCTGTTACGCTGGTGCCCGGCAGTTTCAGGCAATCGTCAGACAAAGAAATGAGCTGGCAGGTAACCGTGCTGATGAACAGGCGCTGGGACAACATTTACCTGGTACAACGCGAAAAAACCATCGGCGTAACTGCATACCTGAAAATGGATGGTAAAACCTGGACCCTCGATCCCGGCAATGATGGGGAAAGGGAAATCAGCAGGAAAGAAATGAAAACCTCACAGCTCGAAAAAATGCCAACCATACAATCAAAGGGTTTCGACAAATTATATGGGCAGAGTTCCGCCAATACTCAATAACCTCATTTTTAAATAAAGCATGCCTTTTCAAACAAATAAAAATAATTTTTATGTATAGTATTTTACGCTCAGCCATCACATGGATTTTATTACCTGTTTCTTTTGCTGCCATTCTTTTGCAGCCCGAACCAAACCTGGATGCTGGTTTAGGTGCAACAGACAATGCCGGCAATCACTTACCAACCTCAGCCCATAAGGCATTCAGTCTTCATCCCAATGCGTTCGAAGAAAATACCGGGCAGATGATAAATGAAGCCGGAGAGGTGGATCATTCAATCAGGTTTCGGTATTCAGGAAGCGGAAATACACAGGTTTTCCTGCTGAAAAAGGGATTGGCCTACCAGTTTAAAAAACATATTTATCCAAAAGGCTACCTGGAGCTTCAGTCCAAAAAGCACCTTGATGATAAGGAACAGTTGCAATTTGAAGCCCTGAAAAAGGAAGTTCATCAGCAAACCTACGTAATGACCCTTTTACTTGAAGGTGCTGCAGAAAATGCACCCATTACAAAGGAGAAACCGCTTTCCGCATTGGCTAAATATTACCATGATAATGAAGTGGAACAAGCCGGATATTACGAAAAGGTTACATACCGGCAGGTGTACCCCGGTATTGACTGGGTTATTTATACAACTGAAAACGGCATTAAGTACGATTTTGAAGTGGCGCCCGGCGCAGACCCTTCGCTCATCAAACTTCGTATTATGCATGCTGAATCAATCCGGATAGATAAAAGTGGCAACCTGGTTCTCACCAACCGCCTTGGTTCAGTTACCGAAAATACCCCGGTGAGTTTTCAGGAAGGAAAGCAGGTTCCCACTGAATTCCTGCTCGACAGCAACCTGCTTCAGTTCAAACCCGGCAACTATGATCCCACAAAACCATTAACCATTGACCCAACCATTATCTGGTCAACCTATTTTGGCGGTACTGATGATGATATGGCTTATGGTACGGTGGTAGATGGAAGTGGCAATGTATATATTGCAGGCACCACCAGTTCTTCTTCGGGTATTGCTTCCGGAGGTTTTGATAATTCGCTATCGGCAGGCAGCACCGATGCCTACCTTGCCAAGTTTAACAGTAATGGTGTATTGCAGTGGGCTACTTACTATGGCTCAGTTGGCGATGAAGAGGGATATAGTTGCGCAATTGATGGAAGTAATAATGTGTATTTGGCGGGAACCACCACCACCACTTCCGGTATTGGCTCCGGTGGCCACCAAACTACGCATGGGGGCCAAAAAGATGCATTTCTGGTGAAGTTTAACAGCAGTGGCACACGCCAATGGGCTACCTATTATGGCGGTAATGAGCATGATGAAGGCAATAGCTGCTCCACCGATGGCAGCGGTAATGTGTATCTTGGGGGCAGTACCAGCTCATCTTCGGGCATTGCTACTGCCGGATCGCATGGGCCAACAGGGGGTACCAATGTGGCTTTTTTGGTAAAGTTCAACAGCAGCGGCACCCGGCAGTGGGGCACCTACTATGGCTACTTTTTTGCTTCTACAGCCAATACCCGTATTAATGCAGTGTGTACCGATGCGTTGGGAAATGTATTTGCTGCAGGCACCACCTCGCAGGCTGAAGCTGTTGCTATTGCAAATGGCGGCCACGATAATAGTTTTTCGGGTGCCGGTACCGATGCTTTTATAGTAAAGTTTAACAGCAGCGGGGTAAGGCAATGGGGTAGTTATTATGGCTACAATGATGGCACTACAAGCGGCAATGCCTGTGCTACCGATGCTTCCAATAATGTTTATTTACTTGGTGCAACCCGGGCAACCCGCTTTATGGCTACCACGGGCAGCCATCAGCCTGCACATGCCAGTTCGGGTAGCAGTAACGATGCAATACTGGCTAAGTTTGATGCCTCGGGCAACAGGCTTTGGGCTACTTACTATGGCGGTACTGCTTTCGACGTAGGGTATGCGCTGGCTATTGACAACAGCGATAACGTGTATATGGCAGGCGTTACCGGCTCGGGCAGTGGTATAGCCGATGGAGGTCACCAAAACACCATAGGGGGTGATGGCGATGCATTTTTAGCCAAAATAAGCAGCAGCGGTGTAAGGCAATGGGCTACCTATTTTGGGGGTACGGCCAGCGAATGGGGTTTTGGCTGTGCCACAGGTTCTGCCAATAATGTTTATTTAGCTGGCTATACCGAGTCCACTTCCGGCATTGCTGATGGAGGTCATCAAAACACCAAAAGTGTGGGCGAAGATGGTTTTCTGGCTAAATTCAGGAGTATTGCCATTGGCCTTCCGGTTCAGCTTACCCGCTTTGAGGGTCAGTGTATAGGCACCGGGGCAGAACTTGCATGGCAAACCGCTACGGAAATCAACAATAAAAAGTTTGTGGTAGAGCGCAGCGAAAATCAGCAAATATGGTTGGTGGCAGGTGAGGTAGCAGGTGCCGGCAATAGCACCCAACCCCGCCAATACCAATTCCGGGATGAAAAGTCGGGAATCGCTTCTATTCGCTTTTATCGACTGAAACAGGTAGATTTTGATGGTAAAACCACCCTTTCTCCTGTTGTAAAAGTGCAGTGCAACACCACCATAAACAACACCATTGCGGTTTACCCCAACCCCGCCAACCAGGGGAAGATTTTTGTAAAAGGATGGAATGAGACCGGGAGGTATTTCCTGGTAAATGCCATGGGGCAGGTGGTAAAGAGTGGACAGCTACAGGGCGATTTACCAGCTATTGAAGTAACCGGGTTGGCGCCGGGCACCTACTTTTTAAGCCTTGAGAGCAAAACACAAATACTCCGTGAGAAATTGATTATTCGCTAAATAATGGCCCCCTCTTAAAACACCCACACCGGGGAGGGCAGGTTTTTCACATGCTCTCCCCCTTTTTTACCTTCACTTTCGCTAATGAGGTGGTTTATAAAATCATGGCTGCTTCACTACCAGCGTTGTTTTCAATTGCAATTCCCTTGATGATGAACCGATCATGATCCTGAAACTGCCGGGCTCTATGACCGTCTTATTTTCTGAATTCAGCATTTCCAGCATATCGGGCGTAATATCAAAATGAACCGTCTTTTTTTCGCCCTTCTTTAGAAAAACCCGCTGAAAACCCTTGAGTTCCATAACGGGCCGTGCCACCGAAGCAAGTTCATCGCGCAGGTAAAGCTGTACCACTTCTTCGCCATCATAAGGGCCTGTATTGGTAAGGATAAAGGAAACGCGGACAGATTCCCCGGCTTTTATTGAATCCTTTTCAAGATTAAGATCGTTGTACAAAAAACGGGTATAGCTGAGGCCGTAGCCAAACGGAAACAGGGGTTGGCCGCTCAGGTTATGGTAATCATCACCCCGGCCGGTGGGCAGGTGCCAGTAGCTGAGGGGTAGCTGTGCTTCGTGAACAGGAAAGGTAATGGGCAGCTTTCCCGATGGGTTTATTTTTCCGGCAAGCATTTCGCCGATAGCTATACTCCCGGTTTCGCCGGGATACCAAACCATGGCCACGGCATTTACTTTACCGAGCCACCGGTTCATGGTAATGGCGCTGCCTCCCACAAGCAGCACAGTAACCGGTTTTCCGGTAGCGGCAACCGCCTCTATCAGTTCTTCCTGGTGATGATCGAGGCTGAGCAATGCCCGGTCCTGGAACTCGCCCTCGTGTATGCCTGCTACCAACACCACCGCGTCCGACTGCCGGGCCTGCATCACCGCCTGCTGCTGCAAATCCTGCCAGGGGTTAAACACATCCTTGTTCCAAATCAAACAGATATGCGCATTGCCGGCCGGCTCTTTAAAATCAATACGGACCCTGTATGCTTTTCCCTGTTCAAAAAACCACGGGCTCGTGGTGGTGGAAAAACTTCTTTTTTCAAATTTGTCTATCAAAAGCGAGTCGTCAAGGTACAGCCGGTAACCATCATTGCCTTCCAGTCCAATTTGAAAACTGTCTGTTACGTCGGAAGTGATCATGCCCTCCCATCGAACCGAAAAAAAATCACGTTGCAGCCGTGGGTCCGGCGCATAAAGGGTCCAGTGAAAGTTGACGGTTGCATCGGTACGTTCAAAAACAGGCTTGTTTAAGAAACCGGCATTGTTGAAATAAGCGCCCTTCAACCCTTCCAATTTTTTACCCTGCGCGGTATGGGATAAATACCGGGTGTCAATGGTGGTAAAGTCTTCTTCTTTGCGCGAATAGCCCGGAACAAAGGATATATTCATCACTGTTCCCAAAGCCCTTTTAAGGCCATCCAATATGGAAATCTTTCCATTACCCGGGCCGCTGTATCCGCCAAGTCTTGCGGCTACTGCATCTTCACCTATTACGGCAAGGTTTTTTATGTTTGGAGAAAACGGCAAAATGCCTCCATTTTTCAACAGTACAATGCTTTTTCCTGCTGCTTTGGCGGACAGCGCTTTGTGCGCCGTTACCGAAACCAACCGGTCAATATCCGCTTCATTTACGTATGGGTTTTCAAACAATCCGAGCTCAAACTTGGCCCTCAAAATCCTCCTCACGGCATCATCAATCCTGGCCGGGCTGATTTTGCCATCCAGGAATGGCGGGATAAACAGTTTATGGTGTTCGTAGTCGGTTTGAAAGATCACATCAAGCCCGGCATTGATGGCCTGCGCGCTGCTTTCGGGGTAATCCGCTGCCGTCATGTGCAGCACATTGGCGCCGCCGGTTGCGCTTGCATCCGAAATCACAAAGCCTTTGAAACCGAGTTCCTTTTTCAGCCAGCCGGTCAGCAGCCATTCATTGGCTGTGGAAGGTTTGCCGTTCAGGCTGTTGTAGGCCGTCATCATGCTGCGGGCGCCAGCCTTTTCAATAGCCGCCTTAAAGGGAACAAGGTGGGTTTGCCGCAGGTACCATTCGCTCCATTGGATGGGATAGCTGTCGCGGCCACCCTCGCCCACATTGGCCAAAAAATGCTTGGGTGTGGTAATAATGCCCATGCGTTCAAAAGCGCCCATATACGCCACACCCATGGCAGCGCTTAAAAACGGATCTTCCCCGTAGGTTTCTTCGGTACGGCCCCACCGCACATCGCTTGCAAGGTTAATTACCGGCGAAAGTATCTGCCGGATGCCCCGCACCTTGGTTTCAAGCGCGATAGCCGTTGCCACTTCGCGTATCAGGGCGGTATCCCAGGTGGCGGCTAAGGCAATCGCCTGCGGAAAAGCGGTTGCGCCCCCGCGTACCAGCCCGTGCAAGGCTTCATCAAACGCAATAATGGGGATTCCGAGCCGGCTTTTCTCCACAAAATATTTTTGAATGGCATTGATCTTTTGGGCGAGGGCTTTTGCATTTTCAGATGCATTGTACTGCAGCATTTGACCGGCAGCATCGCCATTAGTACTAGCGGCACTTACCTGCAAACCGAAAATACCATGGGTATATTTACTTTCATCACCGGGTTTTACCTCGCCGGGTATCATAAACATTTGCCAGAACTTTTCTTCGGGCGTCATGCGGGCAAGCAGATCTTCTACCCGTTTTTCAACCGGTAAGGCTGGATTTTTATAGGGCAAAACCTGCTGCGCATGGGCAAGGCTAGTGATGGCAAAAAGAAATAAGAATATTCTGATTAATAAATTTGGCATTGGTGATGATTACTTTTTACACCGGGGTAGTTGATAAATTTTCCCTGTGGAACTTGCAGGTAGGTTAGTTGTGTATTTTTGAATTGGTCAGTCGCCAACTTACCAATTGTAACTGTCAGATTATTAATGCTTTGGAATTCATCATTGTGCAACTGATGAATTTTAATTGACTGATTTTCAGTACTTTGTAATTCGTCAGTCGGCAACTGACGAATTGGGATATTGTGAAAACCCAATCTTTTGAATTCATCAGACAGCGTCTGATGAATTTGAGGATAAATATTGTAGAACTGCCGATTAAGTTTAAGGCTTGTTTCGGAAAGTCCTTTAATATTAACGGATTTAGCTAGTTCGGAGAGCAAATTTTCGCCATATTTTGCACGGTCTTCGCCTTTTTGTTCAAACTCCACAATATAAAAACCAACCAACCAATTGCGGATGGTGAGGTGCTTGTTTACAGCATTTAAGGCACTTTGCTGAAGGGTGCTATGCGTTTGCTGAATGTTGGTTACTAATACCTGAAAGTTCATTTTGCAACTTATGAAAAAAATTTATTCAACGGCGCATAGGTTTTAGGTGAAACAAAAACAGACCTGCAACCCTTCATCGCTTTTTTTGCAAGGTGCCAAGATAAACAGAACAAACAACGATCCAGGCAAGTATTGAACCCTCAATGATCCGCTGGTAGAGCCCTGCAAAGTTGCCATGCAGGTTGGATGATAAGATACCTACAAACAGCATTGCAATGAGCCCTAAAGCAATGCCAGCATACGAAACAAATTTTGCATCAGGCCATTTTCGCGCGGCAACGCCAAGCATCAATAAACTAACAGGAACGATAAGGTAAGTCAATAACCCCGTAAGGTTATGAATAAATTGCGACAGGCTAGGGTCAACCAATTCTTTACCGCAACCTTTATCACAAGGAAACAAGCTAACGATAATGGTGGCTATTCCATAAAATACCCCCAACCCTATAAACCCGCATGTTGCGGGAGTAGATTTCGGAACTGCCCCTGCTGCATAAAACGCAAAAGCAGCCATAAAAATTCCGGATGGTAAAAAGCCTATATACCTGAGTTGAATACCATAAGGTGTACCCATAGCATAGGATTCACTAATGAGTTGGGAAATGTGGCTATACCCTGAAAATTGCAGGCCACCGATGATAGTTGCCGAAACAAAAAACAGGACTCCCAAAAGGCCAAACCAGGTTGTTTTCATTTATTTCAGAATATTTTTTTCAGAATCCTTTTTGTAGGGTCCATTTGGATAATTGCTAAACTACACTCTTTTGCAAGCTTTGCTTTGTGTGTGCCGGCTGTTGCAGCTTGCAATTTTGTATGACTGCGAAGAGTTGACATTTTACAAAAATCTAAATCTGCCGATGTCATTTATTAATAGCTTAAACATCTGTCCAGCTAATAATGCTTTGAACACTGGATTGTCGTTTTATTTTTTAAACACTTCAAAGTTGCTGTCAATGTAATTTATCATTTTCTCTTTCAAAATGTCGGTAAATGTGATTTGAGTATTTTGATTGTCGTTTTTGTTTAGAGATGTATTGGTGTTGTCCATTGCTGCTTGGTCGGTCTTAACGTCCTGCTTTTGTTCTGCCTGATGCTTGCCGCCAAAACCATGGCACTTACTGCCATTGACCTGTACACCAATCCGGCGGTAATTGTAAAAGTAAAAGAAGAATTGAAAAAATCATTAGCCGATTACAAGTATGTGGCGCAGCTGGGCGACCGGAAGCTGGCGTTGAATTACTGGAATTAGGGTACCATCAAATCGTTTTTTCTCCCGAAATCACAAAATTGGTGCCGATTATATGTAAAAAATCACATTTTTGGCACTATGGGTTAATACCCTACAGATTTTGTTTAATCTGCAAAGAGTCAAGAAATTTTTGTTTGGCAATACGATCGGTTGCCGCTCCGTCATTCATAAACATGACTTCAATAAGAACCGTCCCTTCAAAAAATGCAGCAACAGCAATATTGCTTTTTTCATCAGGCGCTTCCTCCTCCGCCAAACCTTCGAAAATCAGTTCCATCACTTCCGTGCCGTTTACCGGTTTTAATTTCTTATGGGTACATTTTAATTCACCCTCCAGTTTGCTCATCAGCACTTCAATGTAGTCGTCCCAAAATTCGGTTTTGGACATTTCATCTTTTAATTCCTGGGCTGAAATGCCGGCAGATTCCAGATCTGATACAGTTGCCCGGTATGTTCCGGTACTATCCTTTAACTGGTAAACAGTGATCGATTGAATTTGCAGCCTTTGAAACTGCCCGGGAAATTCAACGGAAACCCGATTGGATAATTGCACTTTTTTGGGCTGTGCGGATGCTTTTAAAAAAGGAAGAGTACTCAAAAGGAGTGCAAGCAGTCCGTGAAAAATATGTTGGTTCATAGGAGGATTCTTTATTCTGATAAGTTGGAAAGTTGACAGGTTGGAAGGTTGACAAGTTAACCCGTCAACCTGTTAACCCGTCAACCCGTCAACCAATAAACCAATCAATCCTCAAACTTCTCCGGCCGCATCATCGGAAAAAACAACACATCCTGTATGCTTACCTGATTCATCATAAACATGCAAAGCCGGTCAATTCCAATACCGATTCCGGAGGTAGGCGGCATGCCGTATTCCAGTGCGCGCAGGAAATCGTAGTCAATAAACATGGCTTCATCATCGCCGCGGTCTTTCAGTTTTACCTGGTCTTCAAACCGTTCGCGCTGATCAATCGGATCGTTCAGTTCGGTGTAGGCATTGGCAAGTTCTTTACCGTTTACCATCAGTTCAAAACGCTCCACTAGGCCCGGCTTGCTGCGGTGCTTTTTGGTAAGCGGGCTCATTTCTACCGGGTAGTCAATAATAAAAGTGGGTTGTATGTAGGTATGTTCGCTTGTGGCGCCAAAAATTTCGTCAATCAGTTTGCCCTTTCCCATGCTCGGGGCAACGTCAATGTGTAATTTTTTACATACATCACGCAGGGCGGCTTCATCCATTTCGCTGATGTCGATGCCGGTATTTTCAAGGATACCTTCAAAAATGGTGATGCGTTTGTACGGTGCTTTGTAATTGATGATTTTATCACCAAGCTGTACTTCGGTGGTGCCATGCAATGCGAGTGCAATTTTTTCAAACAACTGTTCGGTTATTTCCATCATCCAGTTGTAGTCTTTGTAGGCGGTGTACCATTCCAGCACGGTAAACTCGGGGTTGTGGGTGCGGTCCATGCCTTCGTTGCGAAAGTTGCGGCTGAACTCATATACCCAGTCAAAACCACCTACAATCAGGCGTTTCAGGTACAATTCGTTGGCTATGCGCATGTACATGGGCACATCAAGCGCATTATGATGTGTTTCAAAAGGGCGTGCGGCCGCTCCACCGGGAATGCTCTGCAGCACGGGGGTATCTACTTCAATAGCGCCCTGTGCATTCAAAAATTCGCGGATGGTATTCATCAGCTTTGTGCGCTTCAGGAAAACTTCCTTTATCTCGGGACTTACCACCATGTGTGCATAGCGCTGACGGTATTTGAATTCAGGGTCGGTCACTTCATCAAACACATTGCCTTCGTCATCGCGCTTGGTAATGGGTAGCGGCTTCAGCGCTTTTGCCAGCAGGGTAAGTTCCTGCGCATGAATGGTAGTTTCGCCGGTTTTGGTGGTAAACACAAAACCTTTCACCCCAATAAAATCGCCAAGGTCGAGCCCCCGTTTTACCAGTACATCCCAGCCGCTTTTATCTTCACCGGGGTACAGGTCGTCGCGGCGAACGTAGCTTTGTATAATGCCTTTGCTGTCCTGTATTTTTATAAAGAAAACCTTACCCTTATCGCTGATGTTCATAATACGGCCTGCCACACAAACATCAGTAAATTGCTCTTTCGTTTCTTCCGAAAACCCTGCCTTTATATCAATGCTGCAACTGTTTACCGGGTAGGCTGCTGCGGGGTACGCTTCAATGCCTGCCTCCTGCA
>ERZ795056.2497-NODE-2497-length-20379-cov-66.739323_pt1 | contig 20379 bp, 14 predicted proteins | sample MGYA00375140_ERZ795056 | MGnify/ENA primary metagenome ERZ795056 (study PRJEB30185, sample SAMN05720227) | activated sludge metagenome | isolation source: Anaerobic digester | place: USA | collected 2015-03-09 ... | reverse complement strand
CAACCAGGCTCAGAACGAGTGGCTGATGCCGAAATCGAAGCCCGTCGTGCCATAGCCCCCCGCGGGGGAGCCCACGCCACCGGAATCCACCGCCGTGCGGGCCGGGTTGGGCTGGATCGAGCAGATGCCGTTGGCACTGTTGTTGATCTTCGCCACGTCGGCATACACGTAGGTGCTGCGCTCCGCCAGGTAATACACCCCGCCCAGGCCCCACTTGCGGCAGCTCGCATCCAGCGAGGTCTTGTCATCCAGGGCCACGTAGGAAGCGCGCAGCCTGGCCTTGTCGCCCAGCACCGGGGCCGACAGGCCGAGCATCCAGCTACGGTGGTTCAGCAGGGCGTTGTAGGTGGCGAAGGTGCCATCGAAGACCTCCTTGTAGTTGTCGGTCTTGATGCTCTCCCAGTAGGCATGCACTTTCACCGGCCCGAAGTCATAGGCGCCGCCCGCCACCAGGATGTTGAGCTTGTGCTCCTCGCTGCCCTTGGCCTGGAGCTGCTCGATGTCCAGGGTCAGGTCCAGCCCGCCCTTCGAGTAGGACGGGATGAAGGCCCACAGGCGCCCGTCGCCCTTGTTGCCCGGGCTCTCCTGCCCCACCAGGCTGGTGGTGTAGGCCGCCAGGAAGGACAGGCCGTTCCAGGAGGGGGAGATGTAGGCGACGGCATTGTCGGCGCGGGTACCGTGCACCTGGATGGAGGCCATGTTGGCCACCGTGCCGTTGGCGAAGGGGTCGTACTTGCCGGCCACGCTGTAGCGCCCGCCGTCGATCCGCCCGAAGACCACGGTGCCCATGCTGCCGGCCAGGCCGACGAAGGACTTGCGCCGGAAGACGCTGTTGCCCTCGGCATCGCTGAGGGTGGATTTGCCATCGTCGATGGCAATGCCGGCTTCGAGCTGAAAGAGGGCGGTGAGCCCGTTGCGCAGGTCGCGGCTGCCCTTCAGACCGATGCGGCTCTCCGACTCCAGACCGCTGGCCAGCTCCGACTTGTGGCCGGCAAAGCGCGTGCCGGCCTGGGCGGCGTAGGCACCGTTTTCGCCGCTGCGGCTGAGGAGGCCACCGTCCAGGGTGCCGTAGATGGACAGGCTGCCCTTGTCGCCATCCACAAGCGTGAAACCGCCTTCGGCGGCAGCGACAGAAGAAAGGCAGGCAAACAGGGCCGCGCCTGCACAGAGGGGTGCGTGAAATGTGATGTTCATGGATATTCCTGTTTCCGGATGCGCGGCAGCCGCATGCCCGGCCGTCCCGCGAGGGATGCCGTCGTGCCGCCGCATGCGGCCGCGCTGGATCAGAACGTCGGCGGATCAGCCGAAGTGAATGACCGGCTTGATGATGCCGTCGGCCTTGGTGGTCATCATGTCCAGGGCCTTCTCGATCTCCGAGAACTGGAAATGATGCGTGGTAAGCCGGGTCGGATCGACGCGGCCACTTTCGATCAGGCGCATCAGGCGGCCCATGCGCTCGCTGCCGCCGGGGCACAGCAGGGTGGTGATGGTCTTCTCGCCCATGCCCACACCCCACTCGGCGCGGGGGATGTTGACGGTGTCGCCGTGGCCGAAATAGCCGATGTTGGAGATCACGCCCCCGGCACGGGTGGCCTTCACGCAGTTCTCGAAAGTGGCCTGGGAACCCAGCGCATCCATGGCCGCGTCGGCACCGTGGCCACGGGTCAGGCGCATGATCTCGGCGATGGGGTCCTGCTCCTTGAAGTTGATCACCACATCCGCCCCGTACTGGCGGGCCAGCTCGAGGCGCGAGGGCACGCAGTCCACGGCGATCACCAGCCCGGCGCCAAGCAGGCGGGTGCCGGCCACGGCCATCAGCCCCACCGGCCCCATGCCGAACACCACGCCCGAACCACCCAGCGGAATGCGGGCATTTTCGGCCCCCTTGAAACCGGTGGACATCATGTCGGTGGTGTAACAGGCGGCCTCGTCCGACACCCCGTCGGGAATCAGCGCCAGGTTGGCCTCGGCGTCGTTTACATGGAAGTACTCGGCCATGTTGCCGTCCTTCTGGGCGGTGAACTTGTAGCCCCCCAGCATCACCTGACACTGGGAGGTGAAGCCGCGCTGGCAGTTCTCGCACTTGTAGCAGGGCGTGATGGCATTCACCGCCACCCGCTGCCCGACGCGGAAGCCCTTCACCGCGCTGCCCAGCTCGTGGATCACCCCCACGGCCTCGTGGCCCAGCACCCGGTCCTTCAGCTCGCCGAGCCCACCCTCGATGGTGTGGCAATCGGAAGTGCACACCATCGCCACCGTCGTCCTGACGATGGCATCGTTCGGCCCCGCCACCGGAATGGGTCTTTCCATTACGGCCACATCATGCAGACCGCGCATCACCAGTGCCTTCATCGTCTTCGCCATATCACGCCTCCGTATGTCTTGAAGCGGGATGGCGCACGACACGGCCCCCTCCCGCCAAGCAGTTGTTATTGGACTCAACGACTTTCCACAGGACGGAAAGCCGCAGGGCGAACCGCAAACAACGTGCCAACGGGATATGCAGGACAAGAAACACAAGCCCCACAAGGGCTATGGAGGGAGGAGGATGGACAAGTACCCGGGGTCAGGCATCCGATATTGCAACGCTGGAGTCCGGCAGCGTTCGGCTTTCGAACTGCAGACGTCAACAGGCGGCAGGCCCGATCCAGGGGACCGGGCCTGCCGGGCACAAGGCGAACGAGGCCCTGACGGCGCTCGAGCGGCTCGCCTTGCCGAGCCGCGATCTGGTCAGGACAGGCGGCGCATCAGCAAGGCCAGCAAGCCGACGCCGGCCAACAGCAGCGTGTAGGGTTCGGGGATGGGGCTACCGTCGGTCCGGGCAGTGAGGGAAAGCACCCCGTTCAAGTCCGACACGCCATACGAGAAGCCCGCCATGAGGCCTTCCACCTCATAGCTCACATCGTCCAGGCTCAGGCTGGCCCCCTTCAGGAAATCAAAGGCGGCCCCTGCCGACGGTCCAAAACCGCCTGTGAACACGAAGCGGATCAGGACGTTGTCGAGCATGACGGCGCCGGTCACGTCGAGTATGTCAAAGGCGGAGGGGCCGGCGATCTCGATCACGATCAGGCCACCGTCCTGGCTGTAATCCCCTGCCACGTGCAGCGTGCCCGGGCTGTTGCCCGGCTTCACCGTGCCCCCCAGATTGGTCACGTTACCCGTGATCAGTCCGTTCCCGGTGAGGGTTCCGCCGCTGCCCACATAGACCGTCCCCTTGACCTCCCCGCCGTTTCGGACGTCAAGTACGGCCGTTCCGTGGTTCGGATCGTTGGTCTTGCTATTGGCGATACCGACCAGGATGTCATGGCTGCCCGCATCCAGCATGGACCCCGACCCATCCACCCGCACGGTGGCGCTGCCAGCGCTGGAGATCGTGGACAGGAAGACGGTGTTCCCGACCGCGACGACACCACCGGCCTGCACGTTGAGCGTGCCGTTGCCTTCCCGGGCCAGGCTCATCATCCCGACGGATGCATCGAGCCGCGATCCGGCCCCCGATACGTTGATCGTGCCCACACTGCCCAGGCCACGGCCAATGCTGATCGCGGGAAAGCCGGGCAGGGGCCCCGTCGCGCTGCTGTCCAGGGTGGCATTGAACTGGCCGCCCCCCGTGATATTGACGGTTCCGGTGGAGGGCCGAAGTCCGTCCGCCTGCCCGACAAACAGCATGGGGGCACTCACCACGCCGCCGCTCACATTGAGGGTTCCGGTCGTGCCGAGTGAGTTGCCCACCACCACGCTGTTGTCCAGGGGACGGAAGACCGGCGCCCCGATCGTGCCGGGAAGGTAGTTCAGATTGAGCGTGGCGCCGGCGCCCACATCGAGTGTGCCCACCGGATTACCGGCAAACGGCGCATGGCCGGTAAGTTGCGGGTCGGTACTGCGTACACCAATGCCGACGAAATCGTAGGTCGCGGTACCACTCACGGATGCCGCCCCCACGCCATCCACCCCCACATAGAGGGAATTGAACTCATTGACCACCGTCGGCAGCGCAAGGGCGCCGGTGGCGGGAAGGGCGATGGCTGCGGCCAGCACAATGCTGGCCATCCGCGGCATCAGGCGGGGGACTCGGGAAGGCAGGCTCATCATGTTCGGCACTCCTGAAAGTTCGTCAATCGGGGCCGGAACCGTGAGGGCGAAAACGCCTGGCCTCCGGTCCCTTCAGTCAGATGAAGTTGCAGAAGAGCCGGAGCATGAAGAGTGCCTAATTCATCAAAATTATTTGTTTCTCCATAAACACATTATTGGCATTGGTGCTCCACCCGGCACCCAATCCAATGACATATGCGCCAATCCGGGCAAAGTCACATAGTGTAAATAAAACCGACACAGCACCAGGTCTGCGGCAACCGGCAGAGGCCGCACACGGGAAGTCCGCCTTAGCCCGACGCGGCCTGCTTGCTCTTGAAATACGCATCCAGCCGGGCGATCCATCCGGCCTTCTCGGCATCGGTGGCGAAGCTGGCCTCGAAGCTGTTGCGGGCCAGGCGGTACCAGGTGGGGGTGTCGAAGTGGAAGGCCTCCTGGACGGCGCGGAGGTTGGCGTTGAGGTAGCCGCCGAAGTAGGCCGGGTCGTCGCTGTTGAGGGTGACCTTGGCACCCGCGGCGAGCAGCCGGGGCAGGCTGTGGTCGCTCATCTTCTCGAACACGCACAGGCGGGTGTTGGAGAGGGGGCAGACGGTGAGGGGGATGCCGTCACGGGCCAGGCGGGCAAGCACGGCGGGGTCGTCGGTGGCGCGCACGCCGTGGTCGATGCGCACCGCACCGAGGAGATCGAGGGCTTCGGTGATGTACTCGGGCGGGCCTTCCTCACCGGCGTGGGCCACCACCGGCTTGCCGAGGGCGCGGCAGCGGGCGAACAGGCGGGCAAACTTGGACGGCGGGTGGCCCTTCTCGGAAGAGTCCAGGCCGAAGCCATGGATGCGATCCAGCCAGGGCTCGGCCTCGTCCAGGCAGGCCAGGCATTCGTCCTCGCTGAGATGGCGCAGGAAACACAGGATCAGCCGCCCGGAGATGCCGTAGCGCGCCCGCCCTTCGGCGAGGCCATCCTCCAGGCCTTCCAGCACGGTGGTGAAGGGAATGCCGCGGGCAGTGTGGGTCTGCGGGTCGAAGAAGATCTCCACGTGGATGACCTTGTCGGCGGCGGCGCGCTTGAGGTAGGCCAGCACCAGATCGTAGAAGTCTTCCCGGGTGCGCAACACGTCGGCACAGGCGTAATACAGGTCGAGAAAGCTCTGCAGGCTGTCGAAGGCGTAGGCGGCACGCAGGGCGGCCTCGTCGGGATAGGGCAGGGTGATGCCGTTGCGGCGGGCCAGGGCGAAGGCCAGGTCGGGCTCCAGGGTGCCTTCGATATGCAGGTGAAGCTCGGCCTTGGGCATGCCGAGGGCGATGTCGAGGGGGTCAGGTGCGGTCATGGGGTCTCCCGGAGGCTGCGTAATACCCGCATCTTAGATGCCAAATCAAAAAGGGCGCAGCCGAAGCCGCGCCCAAATACCACTTTGCGAGGAGAAACCGGGTATTACTTGGGAATGGCGCCTTCGACGCCTTCCACGTAGAAATTCATCTTGCGCAGCTCCGGGTCGCCCATGGTCTTGGCGGCGGCCAGCACTTCCTTGCCGTCCTGGGCCTTCAGCGGGCCGGTGAAGGGGTGCAGCTTGCCGGCCTTGATGGCGTCGCGGCGCTCTTCGGCAAGCTTCTTCACGTCGGCCGGCACGGCCGGGCCGAAGGCTTCGATATTCACCGCGCCCTCCTTCACGCCCCACCAGATGTCGCCGGTCTTCCAGGTGCCATCCAGCACTTCGCCGACGACCTTGTTGTAGATCACGCCCCAGTGCAGCACCGAGGCCGCCAGGTGGGCCTTGCCGCCGAACTTGCTCATGTCCGAATCCCAGCCGAAGGCCAGCACGCCCTTCTCCTGGGCGGCCTGGACCACGGCGGGCGAGTCGGTGTTCTGCATCAGCACGTCGGAGCCCTGGGCGATCAGGGTGAGGGCCGCTTCGCGCTCCTTGCCCGGGTCGAACCAGCTATTCACCCAGATGGCGCGGGTGGTGGCCTTGGGATTGACGCTGCGGGCGCCGAGGGTGAAGGCGTTGATATTGCGGATCACCTCGGGGATGGGGATGGACGCCACCACACCGAGCTTGCCGCTCTTGCTCATCTTGCCGGCCACCACGCCGAGCATGTAGGCCCCTTCGTAGGTGCGCACGTCGTAGAGGCCCAGGTTGGGGGCGCTCTTGTAGCCGGTGGCGTGCATGAACTTGGTGTTGGGGAAGGCCTTGGCCACCTTGAGCTGCTGGTTCATGTAGCCGAAGGAGGTGGCGAAGATCATCTTGTAGCCCTGCTGGGCCAGGTCGCGGAAGACGCGCTCGGCATCCGCCGTCTCGGGCACGTTCTCGACAAAGGTGGTCTTCACCTTGTCGCCGAACTTGGCCTCGACCGCCTTGCGGCCCTGGTCGTGGGCGTAGGTCCAGCCATGGTCACCGGTCGGGCCGATGTACACAAAGCCGATCTTGGCGGGGTCGGCAGCCACAGCCTGGCTGGCGAGCCCCAGGGTCACCAGGACAGCGGCAGCGGCGCTCTTGAAACGGGACAGGGACATGGGGTTCTCCGTGGTTCACAGGTTGAAGTGCATGGCCCCACTGTAACGGCAAGCTCCGCCGCAACCCATCCCGGTTCCGTTATGAAGGGTATATGGTTCGGGGCACAAGTTGGGCCGGGGAGAGCCGCGATAATTCCCCATCGCCACTTGGAGACGTCGCCATGCCCCAGCCCAGCCCCCGGGACGAGCACTTTCTGCGCCACGCCATCGCCCTGTCCCACCAGGTGCGGCGCCAGGGCAAGCACCCCTTCGCCGCCCTGGTGGTGGATGCCGCCGGGCAGATCGTGGCCGAGGCGGGCAACGACGCCCTGCCGCCGGAGGGCGACCCCACCCGCCATGCGGAGCTGGTGGCGGCCGCCCTCGCCGCCCGTCACCTGCCGCCTGAAGTGCTGGCCCGTGCCACCCTTTACAGCAGCGCCGAACCCTGCGCCATGTGCGCCGGGGCGATCTACTGGTGTGGCATCGGGCGGGTGGTGTATGCCCTGTCGGAACACGCCCTGCTGGGCCTCACCGGCGATCACCCGGAGAACCCCACCTTCTCCCTGCCCTGCCGGGAGGTGTTCTCCCGCGGTCAACGCCACATCGAGGTGGTCGGGCCGGCCCTGGAGGCCGAGGCCGCCGCCGCCCATGCGGGCTTCTGGACGCCCCGCTGAGCCGGCGACCCGGAAGCCACCGGACAACAGGCTGGGCTAGTAGAATCACGGCTCCATTTTCTGTACAGCGGGGCCGCCCCGCCCCCAGCCTCCCATGACCAGCCTGAGCTCCCTGACGCAACTCCCGCAGACCCACATCTTCCGCAAAGGCGACGTGTTCGTGCTGTTCGGCGAACTTTTCGGGCGGGGCTACGCCAGCGGCCTCGTCAATGAAGCCCGCCAGGCGGGCATGGAGATCATCGGCATCACGGTGGGCCGGCGCGACGAGAACAACGCCCTGCGCCCCCTCAACGACGAAGAGCTGGCCGCCGCCGAGGCCGGGCTGGGTGGCACGATCATCAACGTGCCCCTGATGGCCGGCTTCGACCTCGACGCCCCCGCCGGCGAACCCACCCCCACCGAACTCCTCGGCGCCCTGACCCTCAAGACCTGGACCGAGGACAAGCTCGACTGGGCGCACATCGAGAAATGCCGCCAGATCGGCATCCAGCGCTTCAAGGACGCCGTGGCCCAGGTCATGGCCCGGCTGGAAGGCATGATCGCCGACGGGCGCAACGTCTACTTCGCCCACACCATGGCCGGCGGCATCCCCAAGGCCAAGGTCTTCCTGGCCATCGCCAACCGCGTGTACAAGGGCAAGGGCGAGCGCTTCCTGTCCTCCCAGGTGCTCCTCGACAGCGACCTGGGCAAGCTGATCCTGCAGAACTTCGACGAAGTCTCGGCCAACAGCTTCCAGTACCTCATCGAAGGCAGCGCCGCCCTGCGTGCCCGCATCGAAGCCAGCGGCGGCCAGGTGCGCTACTCGGCCTACGGTTACCACGGCACCGAGATCCTCATCGACGGCCGCTACCAGTGGCAGACCTACACCAGCTACACCCAGGGCAAGGCCAAGATGCGCCTGGAAGACATCGCCCGGGACGCCTGGGCGCAGGGCATCAAGGCCACCGTGTATAACTGCCCGGAAATCCGCACCAACTCCTCCGACATCTTCGTCGGCGTCGAGCTGCCGCTGATCTCCCTGCTCTACGCCCTCAAAAAGGAAAACGGCGGCGCCTGGGCCGAGGCCCAGTGGCAGGCCTGCAATGCGCTGCTGGCCGACGGCCACACCGTGGAAGAGGTGCTGGCCAAGGTGGACGCCTTCCATGGCAGCGCGGTGATGCAGGGCTTCCGCGACTTCCCCGCCTGGCCCATGCCCAACAGCCAGGCCCTGGCCGACCTGATGATCGGTACCTCGGATGACATCGTGCAGATGCACACCGACCGCAAGGCCCTGATCACCGACCTGCTCAGCAGCCTGGTGCTCGAAGCCACCGGCCCGCTGATGCTGCGCGAGACCTCCGCCCCGGCCGGCCCGGTGCTGTGGCTCAACCACGACATCATCGCCCGCCAGCTCAACGAGCTCCACGCCGGGGCCTGACCGCCGGCTTCACAGGGGCGCGGTCGGCTCGACCGCCCCCGCTTGGAGGGTGTGAAGAAATCGGGCCGCGCCGCAGATTTATCCACGCCCACTCAGTCCATTGTCAGCACCGCCGCCGGCCCCGCGCGCCGGCGGGCAGGGACAGGGGCAGTCAGGGCAGTCCTCACGGTTTCGGGATCGCCAGACGGCGGCGCGCCAGGAGCTTGCGCAGCTCTTCCAGGGCGATCATTCCAAGGGCCCAGGGCAGCAGGAACAACCACACGGCCACGGGCAGCGGCGCGGTACCGAGGAGCAGGTTGCCCCAGGGCGTGTAGGTGATGAGAAGGATCAGGCTCACCTCCAGCAGCACCCCCCAGAGAATCAGGGAATTGCCGCCAAGGCCGGTGGTGAAGGCCGAACGCACGGCGCTGCGGCACAGGAAGACATTGACGATCTGCAGGAGCACGATGGCGGCGAGACAGGCCGTGGTGGCCTGGCGGTAGAGGGGGTCGGACGAGGCCATGTCCGTCCCGTACTGCCATCCGCCGCTGTGGAGCACGAAGAAGAACGCCGCCAGGGCCGCGGCGGCCTCGTAGAGACCGAGAAAGAGATAGGCCCGCAGCGCCACCGCCCCATTCAGGAGGTGCGCCCCCCGCGGCCGTGGTGCCTGCTGCATGGCCTTCGGGTTGCCGCGTTCGACGCCAAGACCGAGTGCCGTAAGGGAATCGGTGCCCATGTCGATGCTCAGGGCCTGCACGGGCGTGAGGGGCAGGGGTATGGCGAACAGGGCGAAGGCCAGGGAGGGCACCAGCTCGGCCACGTTGTGCGTGAACACGTAGGTGATGAACTTGCGGATGTTCTGGAAGACGGCCCGCCCTTCTTCGATGGCCACGACGATGCTGGCGAAGTTGTCATCCAGCAGCACCATGTCGGCCACTTCCTTGGCGACGTCCGTTCCGGTGAGACCCATGGCGATGCCGATGTGGGCGCTGCGCAGGGCAGGGGCATCGTTCACCCCGTCTCCGGTCACGGCAACAATGTGCCCCTTGCTCTTGAGCGCCTCGACGATGCGCATCTTCTGGTCGGCGGCGACCCGCGCAAAGACGATCTCGGGCGCATCAAGGGCCAGTTGCAGCTGGGCCACGGACAGCCGGGCCAACTGATCGCCGCAGATCACCTCCGCGGTTTCACTGCGGACCAGGCCGATCTGCCGGGCAATTGCCAGCGCCGTCCGGGGATGGTCGCCGGTGACCATGATCACCTTGATGCCGGCCCCGTGGCAGGTGTCGACGGCCTTGTCCACGCCTTCACGGGGCGGGTCGACAATGCCCACCAGACCGCAGAAACCCAGTGCCTGCTCCTGGGCTTCCCGGGGGCAGCCTTGGGGCAGCGGACGGGCCGCCAGGGCGATGACGCGCAGGCCCTGCGCCGCCATCTCGTCCTGGGCCTGCAGGATGCTGTCGCGGGTGGCGGCATCCAGTTCGCGGACAGCGCCCGCGAGATGGATCGAAGTACACAGCGGCAGCACGCGCTCAAGCGCCCCTTTGCAGTAGAGGACGGCGCCCGCCTCCGTCGGGAAGATCACCGACTGGCGCATGCGCTCCGAGTCGAAGGGCTGCTCGTCACAACGCGGCGGCATGGCCGGCAAGACCAGGACCCGCTCGCTCATCTCGGCCAGTGCCACTTCCAGGGGGTCGCCATCAAAGCTTCGCTGCCCGTCACGCCAGACCTCGGCGAGATCCTGACAGTAGCGGGCAATCCGGAAGAAGAGTTCGTGCTGGTGGACCACTGCAGGGTCCTGCCCCAATTCGGCCACACCGATGGACCGCAGATCGAGGAACACACGTTCGGCCCGCATCCGGTTCTCGGTCAGGGTGCCCGTCTTGTCCGTGCAAATGACCGTCACCGAGCCAAGCGTTTCGACGGAGGGCAGATGGCGGATCAACACATTGCGGCGGGCCAGGCGCTGGGACGCCAGCACCAGGGACAAGGTGAGGGTGGGCAGCAGCCCCTCGGGAACCAGCGCGATCAGGATGCCCAGGGAGAGCGTGACGTCCCGCCAGAAGGGCACGCCAATGGCGGTACCGATGGCAAAGAACACCACCCCGATGGCCAGCGCCACGTAGGCGATGCTGCGGCTCAGATGGGCGATCTCCCGGCGCAGGGGCGAGTCCATGACCGTGCCGGCCTGGGTGAGTCGCGCAATCTTGCCGAACTCGGTATGGGCACCGGTGGCAAATACCAGCCCCCGCCCGCGTCCGGCCATGAGGGACGTTCCGGCCAGCAGGATGTTCTCGCTGTCCAGATGGCTTTCGACCATTGACGCCCGCGCGTGGCAGCTCTGCGGATGGGACTCGCCGGTGACCGTGGCACGATTGACGCGGACCCCGAAGGCCTCGATGAGGCGGCAATCCGCGGGTATGTTGTCCCCCTGCTTGAGGAGGATCACATCGCCGGGTACCAGCGCCTCGGCAGGCAGGGTCTGAACCGCCGTGTCGCGAAGCACCTCCACCTGCCGGGGCAGCAGGTTCTGCAGGGCGGCCAGGGTGCGCTCGATGCGGGCCTCCTGCCAGAACGAGAAGATACCGCTGAGCACGATCACCAGGATCACCGCCACACCGACCCGCGCCATCCCCTGGTCCGGGTCATACCAATCGGCCAGGAAGGCCAGCCCGGCCGCCACCCACAGGATCAGCGAGAAGAGGTGGGTGAATTCCTTGAGCAGGCGCAGCAACCAGTGCTCGCGAGCCAGGGGCTCGACCCGGTTCGGGCCATATTCGGCGAGCCGTGCCGCCGCAACCGATGATGCCAGACCCTGTTCCGAACTGAACACGCTGGCAAGGGCGGCACTGACAGAAAGCTGATGGATCTTCATGGCGGCCTCGCCAGCGAAGGTATGGCTGTGCAAGGCAAGACGTGCACGGGACGACGGCACTTACACCTACAGCTTAGGCCAGGAAAGACCCTGACCATAGAAAGGAATTCCGTCGACCGGATCAGGCCCTCATAAGGCTTTCCCCATATCGCGTATACGCCGTCACCGGCAGCAGGAGTCCACACCATGTGTTAACTTGAAACCATCCCGACACGTCGGCGCCAACGAACCCGAACCATGAGCGAACGCCCCATCCATTTCCATTTCCGCGGCGCCATCCGGCAACTGGACGGCGTGGCGCCGACCCGCACAGTGCTCCAGTACCTGCGCGAGGACGTCCATGCCTGCGGCACCAAGGAGGGCTGTGCCGAAGGCGACTGCGGCGCCTGCACCGTGGTTCTCGGAGAAAAGGTGGACGGTCAGCTCCGCTTGCGGGCGGTGAACGCCTGCATTCAGTTCGTGCCCAGCCTGGATGGCAAGGCGCTGTTCACGGTCGAAGACCTGGACGGCCTGGGCGGGCTGGGCATGACCGGCCTGCTGCACCCGGTGCAGCAGGCCCTGGTGGACCGCCACGCCTCCCAGTGCGGTTTTTGCACGCCGGGCTTCGCCATGTCCCTGTTCGCCCTATACGAGAACCATGCGGAGTGCCCGTCGCGCAGGGTCATCGGCGACAGCCTGTCGGGCAACCTGTGCCGGTGCACCGGCTACCGGCCCATTGTCGATGCCGTGCCCCTCGCCTACGCCCAGCCGCGGGTCAGCGTGGATAGGGATGCGGTGCTCGCCGCCCTGGACGAGATGGCCGCCCTGCCCGCCCTGGAGTATGTCGGGGCCGGGCGTCGCTTCAGCGCGCCGCGCACGCTGCCGGAGCTGGCCGCGGCCCGCCTGGCCGCACCCGATGCCCGCCTGCTGGCCGGCTGCACCGACGTGGGCCTGTGGGTCACCAAACAACTGAAGGACCCGGGCGATCTGATCTACCTGGGCGCCGTGGAGGAACTGAAGGCCATCCGTGCCGACGCGGCCGGGCTGTTCATTGGCGCTGGCGCCAGCCTCACGGATGCCTTCGATGCCCTCACCGCCTTCGAACCGGCGTGGACCGAACTGGCCCGGCGCTTCGCGTCCCTGCCGGTGCGCAACGCCGGCACCCTGGGCGGCAACGTGGCCAACGGCTCGCCCATCGGCGATTCCATGCCCGGCCTGATCGCCATGGGCGCCGAGATCCTGCTGCAACGGGGCGAGCGCCTGCGCCGGCTGCCCCTGGAGGACTTCTACCTCGCCTACCAGAAGACGGCCCTCGAAGCCGGCGAGTTCGTGCTCGGGCTGCACCTCCCGCCACCGCCCGCCGATCGCCATTTCCGCACCTGGAAGGTCTCCAAGCGCGAAGACCAGGACATCTCGGCGGTGTGCGGCGCCTTTGCCCTGGACATCCGTGACGGGCACATCCAGGGCGCCCGCATCGCCTTCGGCGGCATGGCCGCCACCCCCCTGCGGGCGCGCGCCACCGAGGCCTTCCTGCTCACCCGACCGTGGAGCCAGGCCACCGTGATCGCCGCGGCGCAGGTGCTGGCCCGGGAATACACCCCCCTCTCCGACATGCGTGCTTCGTCTGCCTACCGCAGCCGGGTGGCCGCCGGACTGCTGCAGCGCCTGTGGCTGGAGCACCGCGAAGATGACGAAAGCGGCGACGGCGCCGTGCCGGTCCGCCTCGCCGACCTGGAGGACACCCTGTGAACGCCCCCGACCCCAAGCCCCTGCCCGGCGTGGGCGCCGGTCTGCCCCACGAGAGCGCCCACCTGCATGTGACCGGGCGGGCCACCTATGTGGATGACATCGCCGTGCCCGCCGGCACCCTGCATGCCGCCCTGGGGCTGTCCAGCGTGGCCCACGGACGCATCCGCGTGCTCGACCTGTCCGCCGTGCGGGCGGCCCCGGGGGTGCGTGACGTGATCGTCGCCGCCGACATCCCGGGCATCAACGACTGCGGGCCGGTGAAGCACGACGACCCCATCCTGTGCGCCGGCGAGATCCTCTTCCACGGCCAGCCCCTGTTTGCCGTGGCGGCCGACAGCCACGACGCCGCCCGCCGCGCCGCGCGCCTGGCCCGGGTGGAGGTGGAGCCGCTGCCCGCCATCCTCACCGCCGCCGCCGCCGCCGAGGCCGAATCCTGGGTGCTGCCCCCCGTCGAGGTGAGCCGCGGCGACACCCCTGCCGCCCTGGCGGAGGCCCCCCACCGCCTGCGGGGCGAGATCCAGCTGGGCGGCCAGGAGCACTTCTACCTGGAAGGCCAGATCGCCTGCGCCATCCCCGGCGAAGACCACACCCTGCGCCTCCTCACCTCCACCCAGCACCCCACCGAGATGCAGCACATGGTGGCCCATGCCCTGGGCTGGCGGGTCCATCAGGTGATCGCCGAATGCCGGCGCATGGGCGGCGGCTTTGGCGGCAAGGAGAGCCAGTCCGCCCAGATCGCCTGCATCGCCGCGGTGCTGGCCGTGCGCAGCGGCAAGGCCGTCAAGCTGCGCCTGGACCGGGATGACGACATGCGCATCACCGGCAAGCGCCATGATTTCCACATCGAGTACGAGGCGGGGTTTGATGATCGCGGGCAGATCCTCGGCCTGCGCCTGCTGCTGGCCTCCCGCTGCGGCTTCTCCACCGACCTGTCCGGGCCGGTGAACGACCGGGCCATCTTCCACGCCGACAACGCCTACTACCTGGACGCAGTGGATATCCTGAGCCTGCGCGGGCTCACCCATACGGTGTCCAACACCGCCTTCCGCGGTTTCGGCGGCCCCCAGGGCATGTTCGCCATCGAATCGGTGATCGACGACATCGCCCGCCACCTGGGCCTGGATGCCCTGGCCGTGCGCCAGGTCAACTTCTACGGCGACAACGCCGGTGACAGCCGCAACCTCACCCACTACGGCATGAAGGTGGAGGACAACGTGATCGGTCCGCTGGTGGCCCAGCTGGCCGACAGTGCCGGCTACGCCGCACGCCGTGCCACCATCGACGCCTTCAACGCCACCAGCCCCATCATCAAGAAGGGGCTGGCCCTGACCCCGGTGAAATTCGGCATCTCCTTCACCGCCACCTTCTACAACCAGGCCGGGGCGCTGGTGCATGTGTACAACGATGGCACCGTGCTGGTCAGCCATGGCGGCACCGAGATGGGCCAGGGCCTGTACACCAAGATCCGCCAGATCGTCGCCCAGGAATTCGGTCTGCCCGTGGAGGACGTGCGCCTGTCCTCCACCGACACCAGCCGCGTGCCCAACACCTCGGCCACCGCCGCCTCCAGCGGCACCGACCTCAACGGCAAGGCCGCCCAGGCCGCCTGCCAGGCCATCCGCGGACGCATCGCCGGCTTTGTGGCCGAACGCCTGGGCGTGAGCCAGGACGCCGTGCTGTTTGCGGCCGGCCAGGTCAGCGCCCCGGGCTTCGATGCCCCCTTCGCCGCGGTGGTGTCCGACGCCTACCGGGCGCGGGTGCAGCTATGGGACGCGGGCTTCTACAAGACGCCCAAGATCCACTACGACCCCGTCACCATGCAGGGGCGGCCCTTCTATTACTTCTCGTATGGCGCCTCGGTGAGCGAAGTGGCCATCGACACCCTCACCGGTGAATCGAAGGTGCTGCGGGTGGACATCCTCCACGACGTGGGCCGCTCCATCAATCCGGCCCTGGACATCGGCCAGATCGAGGGCGGCTTCATCCAGGGCATGGGCTGGCTGACCACCGAGGAGCTGGTCTATGCCAGCGACGGCCGCCTCGCCACCCACGCCCCCTCCACCTACAAGATCCCGGCCATCTCCGACCTGCCGCGGGATTTCCGGGTGGCCCTGTTCGACAACGAGAACGTGGAAGACAGCATCCACCGCTCCAAGGCCGTCGGCGAACCGCCGCTGATGCTGGCCTTCTCGGTGTTCTTCGCCCTGCGTGACGCGGTGGCGGCCGCCCTCGGCCCCGGTGCCCGACCCCGGCTCGACGCACCGGCCACGCCGGAAGCCATCCTCAAGGCCCTGAACGGAGGCGCGCTGTGATCGCGACCCCACGACTCAGGGCCCAAACAACCCACCTGGAGGTGTCACCATGAACGACTGGCTCCACACCCTGGCCAACTGGCTGGAAGCCGGCCAGCCTGCGGTGCTTGTCACCGTGGTGCGTACCGATGGCTCGACCCCCCGGGAGGCCGGCGCCACCATGCTGGTGGGCCGCGCCAGCACCGCCGACACCATCGGCGGCGGTCACCTGGAATGGCTGGCCAGCACCACCGCCCGGGAGCTGCTGGTGGAGGGCGGCCCGCCGCGCCTGATGCGCTTTGCCCTCGGTGCCTCCCTGGGGCAATGCTGCGGCGGCGTGGTGTGGCTGGCGCTGGAGCGCATCGACGTGCGTGACGCCGCCATCTGGCGCACCCGCGCCGAAGCCGTGGCCGGCGGTGACACCCTGCAGCGCCGGCTGGTGTCGGGGGACGAAGGCAGCCTGTGGTCCGTGGCCGACCGGGATCCGGGCAAGGGCGACCCGGCCCATTTCTGGTCCGATGGCGGGCACTGGCAGTTCGAGCAGCAGGTGGCCACCACCCGCTTCCCGGTGGTGCTGTTCGGTGCCGGGCACGTGGGTGAAGCCATCGTCCGCAGTCTGGCCCCCCTGGGCGCCCAGATCACCTGGGTGGATACCCGGGATGACATCTTCCCGGAGACGATCCCCGAAGGGGTGTTCACCGTCGCGACCGACATCCCCGCCACCGAGGTCTACGACGCGCCCCCGGGCTGCTATTTCCTGGTCCTGACCCACGACCACAGCCTGGACTTCAGCCTGTGCGAGGCCATCCTCACCCGTCGCGATTTCGCCTTCTTCGGCCTCATCGGCTCCGCCACCAAGCGGGCCAGCTTCGAGCACCGCCTCATCGCCCGTGGTCTTGAACCCCCGCGCCTCCTCGACATGACCTGCCCCATCGGCATCCCGGGCATCGACAGCAAGCAGCCGGCAGTCATCGCCGCCTCGGTCACGGCCCAACTGCTGCAGGTGCGCGAAGCCCGCCAGGCCGTGGCCCGGGCCGTGCGGCCCGTGGCGATCACCCCCTTTCTCCTTTCGGGAGCCCGCCCGTGAGCACACCTCCGCCCCCTTTCAGTGGTCCTCCCGAGGGAACGCCGCGCCTGGAACTCGCAGGCATCACCAAGCGCTACCCCAGCGTGGTGGCCAACGACGGCGTGCATCTCAAGGTCGGCCCCGGCGAGATCCACGCCGTGCTCGGCGAGAACGGCGCCGGCAAAAGCACCCTGATGAAGATCATCTACGGGGCGGTGCAGGCCGACGCCGGGCAGATCCAGTGGAACGGGCGCGAGGTGGTCATCGCCAACCCCTCCGAAGCCCGCCGGCTCGGCATCGGCATGGTCTTCCAGCACTTCTCCCTGTTCGAGACCCTGACCGTGGTCGAGAACATCGCCCTGGCCCTGGACGAACCCTTCGACCTGAAGGGCCTGGCCGCCCGGGTGAAGGAAGTCTCCACCCGCTACGGCCTGCCCCTGGACCCGGATCGGCTGGTGTACAGCCTGTCGGTGGGTGAGCGCCAGCGGGTCGAGATCGTGCGCTGCCTGCTGCAGGAACCCCAGCTGCTGATCCTCGACGAGCCCACCTCGGTGCTCACCCCCCAGGCCGTGCAGAAGCTCTTCGAGACCCTGCGCCGCCTGGCCTCGGAGGGGGTCAGCATCCTCTACATCAGCCACAAGCTGCACGAGATCCAGAGCCTGTGCCACAGCGCCACCGTGATGCGCGGCGGCAAGGTCACCGGCACCGCCACCCCGTCCCGGGAGACGCCGGCCAGCCTGGCGCGCATGATGATCGGCCGTGAGCTGCCGGTGTGCGAGGTGCCCGCCTTCACCGGCGAAGCGACGCCGGTCCTCAGCGTCCGCGGCCTGTCCCATACCCCTGACGACCCCTTCGGCACCGCCCTCAAGGACATCGCCCTGGAGGTGCGCCGCGGCGAGATCCTCGGCATCGCCGGCATCTCCGGCAACGGCCAGGCCGAGCTGCTGGCCGCCCTCTCCGGCGAAACCACCGGCCCCGCCGACACGGTGGTCCTGGCGGGTACGCCGGTGGGCCACCTGGACGCCGGCCGCCGGCGCAAACGCGGCCTGACTTTCGTGCCCGAAGAGCGCCTTGGCCGCGGCGCCGTACCGCCCATGAGCCTCGCCGACAACGCCACCCTGTCGGCCCACGGCCACGGGCTGGTGAAGAAAGGCTTCCTGCGCCCCAAGGCGGCGTGGGAATTCGCCAAGGCCTGCATCGAACGCTTCGACGTGCGCTGCGGCGGGCCCGGCGCGGCGGCGCGCAGCCTGTCCGGCGGCAACCTGCAGAAGTTCATCGTCGGCCGGGAGATCATGCAGCAGCCCATCGCCATGGTGGTCGCCCAGCCCACCTGGGGGGTGGACGTGGGGGCCGCCGCCTTCCTGCGCCAGACCCTGATCGACCTGTCACGCAGCGGTGTGGCCATCCTGGTGATCTCCGAAGAACTGGAAGAGCTGTTCGAGATCTGCGACCGCATCGCCGTGCTGGCCGAAGGCCGATTGTCCGAGGCCGTACCCAAACAGCAGACCAACGCCGAGAAGATCGGCATGCAGATGTCGGGTCTGTTCTCCGCCGCCGATACCCGGGAGCCCGCCCATGCCGCTGCTTGAAGCCCGCCCGACACCGTCGGCCCGCATGCGCCTGCTGGCGCCCCTCATCGCCATCGGCCTGACCCTGGCCGTCGGCTCCCTGCTCTTTCTGTCCCTGGGCAAGAACCCCGTCGAGGCCTTTGGCGTTTTCTTCATCCAGCCCCTCTCGTCGGGCAATGGCTGGAGCGAGCTGATGGTCAAGGCCGGGCCGCTGATTCTCATCGCCCAGGGCCTGGCCATCGGCTTCCGGGCGCGCATCTACAACATCGGCGCCGAGGGCCAGCTCATCATGGGCGCCCTGGCCGGCGGCGGCGTGGCCATCGCCTTCGACGGGGTGGACGCCTGGTGGGTGCTGCCCCTGATGGTCATCGCCGGAGCCATCGGCGGCGCCCTGTGGGGCGCCATCCCGGCCCTGCTGCGCACCCGCTTCAATGCCCAGGAGACCCTCACCACCCTGATGCTCGCCTACGTGGCCACCTTTGCCCTGTCCTACATGGTGAATGGCCCCTGGCGCGACCCGGAGGGGATGAACTTTCCCCAGTCCATCATGTTCGGCGACCCGGCCCTGTTCGCCCCCTGGTTCGAGGGCATGCGGGTCAACGCCGCCATCCTGATCGCCGCCGTCGCCTCCCTGGCCTTCTGGATCTTCACCTCGCGCAGCTTCCTGGCCTACCAGCTCACCGTCGGTGGCCTGGCGCCGGCAGCCGCCCGCTACGCCGGCTTCTCGGCCAATCGCACGGTGTGGGTGAGCCTGGTGCTGTCCGGCCTCACCGCCGGCCTCGCCGGCGTGGGCGAAGTGGCCGGCCCGGTGGGCCAGCTCAACCTCAACATCTCGCCGGGCTACGGCTTCGCCGCCATCATCGTCGCCTACCTGGGGCGTCTCAACGCCATCGGCATCGTGCTGGCCGGCCTGCTGATGGCCCTGCTCTATCTGGGCGGCGAGGCCGCGCAGGTGGCCCTGCAGCTACCCGCCGCCATCACCGGGCTGTTCCAGGGGATGCTGCTGTTCTTCCTGCTGGGGGCCGATGTGTTCGTCGATTACCGCCTCAAGCCCCGGCCCCGGCCGGCCTACGCATGAAGGGCCGGCACGGCGCCCCCCGCAGAGCCCGACACCCGTATCCCCAGGAGGCTTCATGATCGAACACCTGATTCCCGTCCTCGCCGGCACCCTGGCCGCCGCCACGCCGCTGATCTTTGCCGGGCTCGGCGAGCTGGTGGCCGAGCGCACCGGCGTCATCAACCTGGGCGTCGAGGGCATGATGCTGATCGGCGCCGTCGCCGGCTTTGCCGCGGCCGCCCACTCCGATGGTGGCGCCCTCGCCGGGCTGCCCGCCGGCGCGGTGGCCGGCATGCTGGCGGCGCTGATCTTCGCCATCCTGTCCCTGTCCATGGCCGCCAATCAAGCGGCCTGCGGCCTGGCCCTGACCATCTTCGGCATCGGCCTGTCGGCCTTCATCGGCCAGCACTACGTCAGCTACAGCCTGCCCGGTCTGCCGCCCCTGGACATCCCCGGCCTGTCGGAGATCCCGGTGATCGGCCGCATCCTCTTCCACCAGGACGCCGTCACCTACCTGGGCCTCGTCACCTTCGTCGGCGTGTGGTGGGTACTCAAGAAGACCCGCCTGGGCCTGGTGCTGAAGGCCGTCGGCGAAGCCCCGGACGCCGCCCATGCCATCGGCTATCCGGTCATCGCCATCCGCTACGGGGCCACGCTCTTTGGCGGCGCCATGGCGGGCATCGCCGGGGCCTACCTCTCCACCGTGTACACCCCCCTGTGGGTGCAGAACATGGTCGCCGGCCGCGGCTGGATCGCCATCGCCCTGGTGGTCTTCGCCGCCTGGAACCCCACCCGCCTGCTGCTGGGCGCCTGGCTCTTCGGCGGCGTCACCATCCTGCAGTTCCACGCCCAGGGCCTGGGCATCGCCCTGCCGGTCCAGTTCCTCGCCGCCCTGCCCTACCTGGCCACGGTGGTGGTGCTGGTGCTGATCTCGCGGGACAAGCGGCTGCTGCAGCTGAACCTGCCGGCTTCGCTGGGGAAGCCGTGGATGCCGTGAAGATGGGGATGGACCGTGGGGTGGGGGTCGAGTTCGTTCGACCTGGGTGCGATGTGCCGTTACTGGTCGGCTTTCCGGTGATTTGCGTATCGTTGGCCGGGTCTCGGCCCGGCGGCCGACCGACTTCTTTGTTGTACGACAAAGAAG
>ERZ795056.2496-NODE-2496-length-20382-cov-4.648743_pt1 | contig 20382 bp, 18 predicted proteins | sample MGYA00375140_ERZ795056 | MGnify/ENA primary metagenome ERZ795056 (study PRJEB30185, sample SAMN05720227) | activated sludge metagenome | isolation source: Anaerobic digester | place: USA | collected 2015-03-09 ... | reverse complement strand
GCGCAAACAGGCACGGCGCTTGGTGATGCTGTCGAACTTTCGGTCACGCCTGAAGGAATCCTTATCCGACCAGCGACCGAGAAGCGCTATAAGCTCGCCGAGCTAGTCAAAGGGATTACGGCCAAAAACACGCACCGTGAAGTGGAAACGGGCGCACCAGTCGGACGTGAAGAACTGTGAAGTCTGGCTTCGTCCCCGACAAAGGGGAAATTGTTTGGTTAGACTTCGACCCGCAGGCAGGCCATGAGCAGGCTAAACGCCGGCCCGCACTGGTGCTTTCACCGAAGATCTACAACAAGCATGGGTTGATGATTTGTTGCCCCATCACGAGCAAGGTCAAAGGCTATCCATTCGAGGTAGCTGTCGACGGTGGAGTAGTTCTGGCTGACCAAGTGAAAAGCCTTGATTGGAAGATCCGGCATGCCAGGCCTAAAGACAAAGCGCCAGCGGCGGCAGTCCAAGACGTGCTCGCGAAAGTCGCGGCGTTACTTGGGTTCTGAGCCAGCCACGCCGCCCTACTTGTAGCGCTTCATGATGTGAAATCCGAAATCGGACTCGCACACGCCGATTTCGCCGACGTTGAGGCGGAGGCCAAGCTGGCGAAATTCGATGACGAGTTGGGCGTCGGGCGCAACGTCGAACAACTTGCCAATGGCTGCGCTGCCTTCGTCTTCCGACGACGCTTTCATCAGCGAATCAAAATCGGCGCCGGCTTTGAGCTTTTCGAGCAACGCCAACACTTCAGTTTCGGCGTCTTTTTTGGTGCGGGTTGCAGCGCGTTCGTGCGCGCGACCGCCGGGCTTGTCGCCAAGTTCTTTCCAGCCGATCAAAATGTGTTTCACGCCAGCGGTATTCGACACCGGCTCGCGAGCCAAAATATCCTGGCTAACCACCGGCGAAATCGACGGATCAGCCGCAACCGCCGAACCTGACCCCGTGCCAGCGCCAGTGCCGAGGGTTGAACCATGATTCTTGCTGCCACAGCCAACGGCCGCCAGCAATGTACAAACCAAAACAGAGCGAAGGAGCAACATGCGCGGGACTCTAGCAGGTTGTGGGGCCAGCGACTATTGGCGATCGTGCCGCTGCAGCCTTGTCGACGGCAAGCGAATTGAGGCAGGGTAGCGCCATGAGCAACGAAGAGCGCGATACCAAACCCGAAGACGTGACGTCGATGGATCAGTTGGTTTCGTTTTTGCCACCGCGGATCTGGTATCTGACTTCAAACGGTCAAGACATGTGGTGCCGCCGGCCGTATGGTTTTTTGTTTTCAACCGGCCAATTAGCCGAAACCTTTGCCAAAGAAATGGGCACCGGCGAGGATCTGTTTGCGGTTGGCCTCGACGCTGGCGCGCTGATCTCCGACGAAATGCTCGATGGCTTGCGCAACACGTCGGTCACGCGCTTGTTCGTTGACCCGTCAATCGACCCAGCCACAGGCGACGTTTTCGGCAAAATTTTGCGGCTTGCAACCACGCACTGAGACTTCTATGCGCAAAGCGATTGTTCTTCTTTCCGGCGGCCTTGATTCAACCACTGCACTTGCAATTGCGCGTGCCGAGCAATTTGAGTGCTACGCGCTCACCGTGCGTTACGGCCAATTGCACCAAGTCGAAATCGACGCAGCGAAGCGCGCGGCAGCAGCGTTTGCAGCACAAGCGCATCAGATCATCGAAATCGATTTGTCACCGCTCGCAGCGTCGGCGCTGACCACGCGTTCGATCGCAGTGCCCAAAGACCGCTCGCTCGCTGAAATCGGCGCGGCAGGCGATGTGCCTTCGACGTACGTACCCGCTCGCAATACCGTGCTGCTCTCGCTGGCGCTGGCGTGGGCCGAATCGATCGGGGCACGCGACATCTTCGTGGGCGTTAACGTGCTCGACGCCAGCGGCTATCCTGATTGCCGGCCCGAATTCATTGCGGCGTTCGAAGCGGTGGCCCAAGTAGCCACCCGCAGCGGTGGTTTCAAACTGCATGCGCCGCTGATCGCCATGACCAAGGCGCAGATCATTGAGCGAGGCATGGCGCTGGGCGTGGATTACAGCCAAACCCACTCGTGTTACGACCCAACCGCCGCCGGGATGGCCTGCGGCCGTTGTGACGCGTGCGCTTTGCGCAAAAAGGGCTTTGCCGACGCTGGCATAGCCGATCCAACGCGCTACGGCTAACCGCTAGCCGCATCACCACCGGCTACGCATTTCTGCTATGCTCGGCCCGGCGATGAAACTAGGTGCTTTGTTGTTGCGAAACGCAGCGATTGGTCAAAGCCAATTGGATGCAGCATTGCGCAATCAAGTGTTGTTTGGCGGCCGCTTAGGCACCAATTTGGTCGAGCTCGGCTATATCGAACTTGAACACCTCACGGAATATCTCGAAGAGCTTACCGGTTTTCCTGCCGCGACCGCCGAGATGCTTGAACAAGCCCCGCATGACTTACTTGCCAAACTCGGCGCCGAATTCGCAGTTAGCCGAGGCGCCATTCCGCTTGGCGTGCTCAGCAGCGAAGCCAACAGCGTCACGGTGGCCGTGGCATTTGTCGACCCGTTCGACGCTGCGCTGGTCGACGACGTCGCGATACAGTTGGGCGCACCAGTGGCGCCATACATCGTGCCCGAACTGCGTGGCATGTATTTTCTTGAACGGCATTTTCACTTGCCACGGCGCGCGCGTTTTATTCGCTCGGGTGGCTCGGCTAGTGCCATCGATACCCAAAGCGCCCCCGATGATCGCCGCCGGGTGCAACCTGCCGGCGGGATCGTGATGCCACCGCGGTTTACGCTCGAGCCACGCCGACGCCGCGGTTCGTCGTCGATGCCGGCCTATGCTAGTCAAGTTGCAACCACGCCGTTCGCCGAAATCTGCCAACGCATCGACGACGCTGTCCATCGAGACCAAATCGCAGAAGCCTTGATTCAATTTGGCCGTGGCCGCACCACCGCCTTCATCAGTTTCATGATTCGCGACAGCAATGCGCTGGGTTGGTGTGGCTACATCGCACGCGGTGCAGCGACGGTGATTCCAACCTTGTCGTTGCCACTCGCGGGTGTCTCGGCGTTTCAAGATGCCCACGACAGTCAACGCGTATTTAGCGGCTTGCCGCCATGTGTGCCCTACCCGGTTGAAGCCGCGTTGTGGTTGGCGATCGACGGCGAAACCGAGCCGGTTGAAATGATCGTTGCCCCCGTCTTGGTCAAGCAACGGGTCGTAACGTTGTTATATGCCCAAAGCAATCGCCCAACCCCGGTCTCAAACTCGCTGCTCGATGAAGTAACGGCGTTGGCCGCGCGCCTCACCGACGCATATGCGCGCTTGATCCGCGATGTAAAGGTGTCGTAGGCGCAGCTATGGCAGGCAGCGACACCAACGATCCGTTAGCGAATACGGTGACCGCGGCACCCAGCGCAACGCCAGCACCGAGCTCGCCAGCATCGGTGTCGGCAAGCCATGGCGAGCCACGCGCCGACGATTTGCGAGGCGCCTTCGGGCGCTACATGATCGAGCGCGCCATTGGCAATGGTGCCATGGGCATCGTGTATCGCGCCATTGATCCAGATCTTGAACGCGCGGTTGCGCTCAAGGTGCTGCGCAACGATACCAACCATGAAGCGCGAACACGTTTGTTACGCGAAGCGCGTGCCATGGCCAAAGTGAGTCACCCCAATGTTGTTGCCGTACATGAAGTCGGTAGCGTTGCTGGGCGTGATTTCATTGCGATGGAATTGGTCGAAGGCACTACCGTTGCCGAATGGATCCGCGCCACGCCACGCAGCATCGACGAACTGCTCAACGTATTCGTCGCTGCAGGCAACGGCCTCGTCGCTGCGCATGCCAAAGGCGTAGTGCATCGCGACTTTAAGCCGCACAATATTTTGCGCAGCGCCGAAGGCCACGTGCAGGTAACCGACTTCGGCCTGGCTCGTTCGGTCGACGCCGATCCGTTGGCGCAAACCATCGACGCTGCCAGCCAAACCGCCGCGGCGACAACGAAGAGTGCACCCGAACTCACCCAAACTGGTTCGTTGCTCGGCACGCCAGCATATATGGCGCCTGAGCAGTGGCACAATCAAACGGTAGGGCCCGCAGCTGACCAGTTTGCGTGGTCGGTTGCACTGTGGGAAGCGCTTGCTGGCAAACGGCCTTTTCCTGGCGACACCATTGCGCAGCTCCGCGAAAACATTCTTGCTGGCGCCGAAAAACTCGACGCGTCGGCGATTCCTCGGCGAATTCGACCAGTTTTGTTGCGCGGCCTTGCAGTCGAACCACGCAACCGCTTTCCGTCGATGAATGCATTGTTGCATGCGTTGCTGCGAGCGCGCCGCAAGCGCTCGCTTGCATTCATTGGGTTAGGCGCTGTTACCGCGACGGCGGTCGGCATCGCGGCACTTAGCATGAATCGCAGCACTGAACCCGCTGCTGCCGGTTGTCCGGAACCTACGGTGGCGCCGACCACGCTGTGGACAGCCAGCGTCGAAGCCGACCTGCGCAAGGCCGGCAAAGTGCGCTTTGCCGACGAAATCAGCGCCGAGTTGCAACTATGGAACGCGACGCGGACCAACGCTTGCAAAGCCGAACCCAAGCTACGCGTGACGCAGCTTGCTTGCCTCGATGGCGTGATGGCGCGCACCGCCGTAGTTGTCCAAGCAGCAGGCCTCGTAACCGCACGTGCAGCTAACTTTGAACCACGCGCCGAGTTGGTCGACCCCAACGTTTGCCTCAACGCTACGCCACCACAACTGACCTCCTCGTGGCCGGCCGTAGCGGCCGATGTCTTTGCGCTTCGCTTGCGCGCCGATGAAACCACCACCAGCGTCACCGTTGCCGAAGCCTCGGAAGTCATCGCACGCGCCGGCGATGTTGCATGCGTCAAAGCCCAAGCGCTGTTGCTCCGCTCCATGTTACAAACCGCTGGCCTCGATCACACCCGCAGCGATACCGACGAAGCCGCCGAGTATCTCGCTCGTTGTAACGATGATCGCGTGCGCGCCGATGTCACGTCAGCCCAAGCTTTCGTCGTGTTGCGCACACCATTCGCCGATACCCAGTTCGCCAATGCCGTCCGACGCGCCGAAGCAAGCGCAACCAGGATTCCCGAAGCCGTGACGCTGTCGGCCGTGCTTCAGCTCAAAGGTGAAGCAGCACGCAACAAAGGCCTATTCGATGAGGCCGGCAAACTCATGACCGATGCGGCTAAGCCGTTGGGCGAGCGCGGGCTGCAAGCCAACAAGCTTCGCACGCAGCTAGTGGCGATCGACTCGTGGGCCAAAGCGCCGCACAAGTACCACGGTCAGATCGTCGACGCGGTTACGCAAGGCCTGGCCACAAGCGAAGCGCTGTTTGGGCCATCGCAAGAACTCACCCAGACCTACAAGCGCTTGCAGATTATTTTGACATGGCAAACTGGCGACATTAAGGGCGCCAAAGCCATGTCGGAAGCGCTCGAAGTTGCGCCGTTTGTCGACAAAACACCGTCCGAGGAGCTGCGTGGCCGAGTTGTCAATGCGCAAGGCAAACCAGTCGCCGGCGCACAAGTGGTGGCAGCGCGCGGCCTGCATACGGATGGCGAAGATCTTTCGCCCTTTGCACCATCGCGTGAGCCAAACGAAGCGCTCACCGACGACAAAGGCCAATTCGTTATTACCAAAGCGCCCCAGCGCAGCACGATCGAAGCGATGCTTGGCCCGCTGCGCAGCCGTCCGCTTGAAGTCAAAGACGGGCACGGCGAACTGATTTTGCGGCTCGAACCAACCTCCACCATCAAAGGCAAAGTGAATATTTTTGGCAATGCCGATGTGTCAGGCATTGCCGCGTTACCGTCGGAAGCTACCGACGCCATGCAGTTTTCGATTTTAGCGCCGGTTGCAGCAGACGGCTCCTTCTCAATCGAGAACGTGCCACTTGGCCGGGTCCGCTTGGTCCCCGGCACGTCGGATCAAAGCGGCCTTGGTGACAGCGTGATGGTTACGCTGGGCGCGGCCCCGTTGACCAATGTCAACATTGATATCAACCGCATCAAGCGTACCGTCTACGTCGTGATCCGCGGCACTATGATGGTGCCGCCCGTCGGCGGACAAGCCATCGTCGTCGACGCCAAATCGAAATTCCAAAACGCAGGGGAGCTGCAGCTGGCGTTGGCCAAACAAGCAACCCTCAACATCGCGAGCGCCAATCCGATGGTTGGTGAAAAGATTCCGAAGCCTCTGATCGGCAAAGTGCAACCTGGCGAGTTGATCGCCGAGCTGCAAAATGTTTCGGCCGAGCCGCATCGGGTTTGCGGCTTAGGCATTTCTGGCGATGTCTCGAAACGCGAATTCTGGGAAAAACTGCAAGGCAATCTCAAGCGCGTTGGCGTTACCTGCGTTGACCTCGGGCCGAAACAAGACACCGTCTTTATTGAAGTGCCGCCGTTACCGAAGTTTGACTAGGCTAAGGCGCAGCGTAATCCTTCGTGGCGCCCAACGCCTGTAGCTGCGTCCGTGATACCGTTTTGGCCTATGCGGACAATCGGAATTGTGGTTGCGGCGGTTTTACTCGTTGGGTTTGGGACGAACTCCACTAGTTGGGCCAAAGGAAAAAAGCCACCGGCAGACAGTAAGCCAGTGCCAGCGGAAAAAGCGGCCGCCGCGGAGGGCAGCGCCGAAGCGCCCAGCGAAGACGCTGCCGAAGCAGGTGAAAACGTCGACCCGTTCGCCGACGTGAAACACGAAACAGGGCCGAAACATTTGGACTTAGGCGATGGCTTGGAGATCGATATTCCCGCCGGGTATGTGTTCGTTGATCCATCGGTATTCGGGCCAGAAATGCTCAAAACTGGCGCTGACCTCGTTGGCTACAAAGGCACGATCATGTCACAAACCGATACCAGTTGGCAGGTCAACGTTCGTTGGCAAGACCAAGGTTACATCTCAGATTCCGACGCGCCTGACCTCAATGCCAAACTGATGCTGCAACAGTACGTTGACTCGACCAACGCAGCGAATGAAACCCGTAAACGTAACGGTATCGAACCGCTGATCGTCGACAGTTGGCAAACCGAACCGCGCTATGAACGTGCCCAACATCATTTGGTATGGGGCCTCAATGCCCACGATTCAACTGGCAAAATCGTCAACGTAATTACTTCCGTGCTCGGCCGGCGTGGCGTTGTCGAGTTGATGCTGATCGGCGATGCAGCTAACATCGAAGCGCAACAAGCCGCGGCGTTGCCGGCCATGAATGCGATCCGGTTCCAACCGGGTTCGAGATACGAAGACTTCGACCCATCAAGCGACAAAAGCTCGGGCATGGGGCTCAAAGCGTTGGTGCTCGGCGGGGTCGGCGTCGCGGTGGCGAAGAAAACAGGCTTGCTCGTTGTGTTGTTACTTGCGATGAAGAAAGGCGCCTTCTTGATTTTTGCGCCAATTATCTTGTTCTTCAAGAAGATCTTTGGCCGCGGCGGGTCAAACGGCGGCGCAAATTCATAACGAACGTTGGAGCTGCATCCTTTTGCATGGCTGTGGCATCTAACTCCTATGGCGAATCTGTCCGTTGCGACCAAGCTTGCATACCGTGCGCAACATCTTGCCCTGCTCGTCAACACCACCGCGCTGCAGGAATCCGCGCGCGTGGCGATGCGGCAACCGCGACCCAAGATCGATCGCTCGCTCATTGCGCTATTGCGCGAGCGGCGCGCTGCGCTGCATGCCACCGACCTCGCAAACGTTGAACGCGGCTACTATCCAGCCCAGTTGCTGTTTGGCTTTCCGTTCAAAGACTACGCAAAACAAGCGCCCACCCTGCTGCGCGAAACACCGCGGTTGTTGCAACGCAAACGCGCGCAACAGTTTCGCGATTTGCCAGCAATCGATCTAACGCAGTACCCGCACTATTATCGCCGCACGTTTCACTGGCAAACCGATGGTTATTTTAGTGAGCGTTCGGCAGCGCTTTACGATGTAGGCGTTGAGCTGCTGTTTCGAGGCACCGCCGACGTGATGCGCCGGCAAGTGCTGCCGCCGATTGCGCAACACCTCGCCAACTTGATGTTCGAAGGTCAGCCGCGGCGCGGGCCAAGCGACGTCAAGATCGCTGACATTGCGTGTGGCACCGGAAGGCTGCTCAATCAGCTAGCGCAAACCTACCCAACGACCCAACTGTTTGGCGTTGACCTGTCGCCCTACTATGTCGCGCACGCGCAACGCCAGCGGCACAGCCGTAACATCAGGATCGAAGCTGGCAACGCCGAGCAACTGCCGTACGCCGATGCCAGCATGGATGTGCTGACGTGTGTGTATCTGTTCCACGAGTTACCACGTGCCACTCGGCGCGTTGTGTTGCGCGAGATGCTGCGGGTGTTGCAACCCGGCGGCCTGTTGGTTATTGAAGACTCGGCGCAACTAGCCGATAGTCCGACGCTGGCGCCCGTGCTGGAAAATTTCCCAGTCGAATTTCACGAGCCGTTTTATCGTGAGTATCTCAGCGATGACCTGGCAGCGATCTGTCGCGAGGTTGGCTTCACCGTGGAATCGAGCGAGCCACATTTGGTCGCAAAAGTTGTGGTCGCGCGCAAACCACTGCAGTCCTAGCGCTGAGCAATTGCGCCGCGGCAATGTGCGTGGGAACGTGGTGGCATGGCGAATGTAAAAAAACGCAGCGCAAGCAAACGCAGCAGCGCTGCACCGGCGACGAGCACGAGTACTGGGCCAACCCGCCCACCATTCATCATCAGCAGCGGTGACGTGGAAGAAACCGAGCGCAGCTACACCGGTAGTAAAGAGCTGCTGGCAGCCGGCCGTGCCATCGGCCAGGCCGCAGGTCTGTTGCGCATCGGCTTGCATCTCAAGCGGGTGGCGCCGGGCCGCCGCACGTCGTGGCCACACGCCGAGTCGAACGAAGAAGAATTTGTCTACGTAATCGCCGGCGGCATCGACTGTTGGGTCGACGGCAACTTGCATCGCATGAACGCTGGCGACCTCGCGGCATTTCCAGCAGGCACGGGCATCGCTCATACCTTTATCAACAACGGTAGCGCCGATGCGCTGCTGCTCGTCGGTGGCGAAGCCACCAAATGTGACAACAAGATCGTCTATCCGCTGCATCCTGAGCGCGCTGCAGCGTTGCGTTGGAGCGAATACTGGCACGACGCGCCACTAAAATTACGCGGTGCGCACGATGCGTTACCCGACGCCGCCGACGCTAGTGCGCGCACCGCGCGGCGACCGCGCCGCACGCCGCCGAAGCCACGCAAAGCTCGACCGCAGATCAACGTTGTGGTGAAAGCCAAAGGCACAGGCAAAAGCAAAGGACGCGCGTGAGTCGCGAATTCGATATCGTGTTGTTCGGCGCCACCGGATTTACCGGCCAGTTGGTAGCCCAGCAACTCGCAGCCATGGGTGGCTTGCATTGGGCGATTGCAGGTCGTAATCGCGACAAGCTCACGGCCGTTGCAGCTGAGCTACCGACGGGCTCTGCACCCGCTATTGAACTCGCCGACGCGCACGATCGCGCAAGTCTCGATGCGTTGGTCGCCCGCACGCGAGTCGTGGTTTCGACCGTGGGCCCATACGCACAACATGGCAGCGATCTCGTTGCTGCATGTGCTGCCGCAGGCACGCACTACTGCGACCTCACCGGCGAAGCGCACTGGGTCCGCGCCATGATCGACGCGCACCACGCGTCCGCGCAACAATCGGGTGCGCGCATCGTGCATTGTTGTGGTTTTGACAGCATTCCCGGCGACCTCAGCGTGTGGCTGCTGCAACACGAGTTGCAGCAACGAGGGCGATCGCCAGCGCTCCACGTGCGCGGTTACTATCATGATCTACGCGGCGGCGTTTCCGGCGGCACGGTGGCGTCGATGCGCGGCATCGTGCAAGCAGCCACCACCGACAAAGGTTTGCGCCGGTTGTTGGTTGATCCGTACGCGTTGGTGCCCACCCGCGCCGGCAAGGCCCGGCAACACGAACTGGGTTTTGCCATTCACCGCGGCGAAAGCGTGGTGACTGCGCCGTTCGTGATGGCCGGCATTAATACGCGTGTGGTGTATCGCAGCAATGCGCTTGCCGACGATGCGTATGGTCGCGAGTTCACGTATCACGAAGCGCTGGCGTTTCCGCTCAACCCGCGCGGCATCGCCGATGCCGTGGCCATGACGGCTGGCGTCACCGCGTTGCCAGCCGCGATGGCTGCCGCCACCAAGCTGCCGCCGCTGGCCAAAATGCTCGACAATAAATTACCCAAAGCTGGCGAAGGGCCATCGGAACGCGCACGGACCCGCGGCCACTACACGTTGAAAGTCCGCAGCGTCGATAGCGATGCACCGACGGTGACATTCCACGACGACGCCGACCCAGGTTATGGCTCAACGTCGAAAATGTTGGCTTCGGCCGCAGCATGCCTCGCCTTCGACGCACTCGATTCGAAGCCTGGTGTGCTCACCCCGGCCGTCGCCATGGGCCAAGCGTTGGTCGATCGTTTGCGCAATGCCGGCCTGACGATCACCGTCGAGTAGCTGCGTTTGCTAACGATCGGCTTGCTGGCTGCGCCCGGGAACGGCCAACGCAACGGGCCGGTGCTGGCCACTGTCACCCAGCAGCGCTTGGTGCCATTGCACGCTACCATCGACAAACGATATAGCCGTCAGCATCCCCATTGCAGCAACCAGAATCTGATCTCGCTCGATCATTACCGTTACGTCCAAAGACACTCCCGCACTCAATTTCAGCTGCCATCGGCGCGCCCCAGTCGCAAAATCCAGTCCGGTGACGACGGGAACGCAATCGACGCCGAGTAGACTTTTCGGTTCCAGCGAAACGACCACGACACAGTCGTCGGCAACGACCATGCGGTGCGCCTTCAGCGCGACGGTCCACACTCTTTCGCCGGTGCGACGGTCGAGCGCAGTCACGATGTCAGCGATGGTAGCAATCACCAACGGCGGCGGTTCACCCGAAGTTCGATACATCGTCACATTGTAGACGTGGCGTACCGCGGCGCCAAGTGGCGCTTACTTCGCTTCGCTAGGTTTAGAAAATTGCGCAATGGTTTTGTCGATATCCTTGAGTTCCCAATCGCTAACTTTGCGCACAAAGCCGGAGCTGCGCGCCTTTTTAAGCGCAGCTAGGATTTTTTGCCGCGTCGCTGGGTCAATCGGATAGCGTCGATCAAAGCGTTCAAACGTCAGCAGCTTGATGTCGCCAGCCAGCAATCGTTCGATGGCGAAGTTGAGTGCATTCGGAATGTCTTTGCTGCACTGCTCTTTGAGCGATGCCAACGCTTCAGCCGCGTCGGCCCAGCGCTTGGCATCGGGCCGCATCGCCCGTACCAAGCCGGCACACACCGCAGGCTTGTCTTCGAGCAGCGTCACGGAATCGAGCGCGGTTCGCTGCAGCGGCGTATCATCCTGATCGAGCGACGCGATTGCCAGCGCTTGTGCAGCAAGTGAAGCGGTTGGCCCTTTGCCCATCATGTATTGCGGAAAAAACGACCAAAACAGATACCCGCCGGCGACTGCGCGCTTCGGATCTGCAGCGAACTTTTTGACGATTTCCAACGCTCGCTCGTGCACGGACGTGGCCATGGCTTCCGCGCCTTTGATGCTCCACGCGATTTGTTCGCGCACTTTGTCATCGGCTTCGGCTTCCAGCGCATCGAGGCCCGCCGCGAATTGGGTAGTCACACCTGCGCCGTTGAGCGACTCCAAGCAGCGCGCTGCAAGCAACCGCTTCTTGATGTCTTCGTCGCGCAAAAATGCCGCACAAGTCTCGGCAACTTCGACGCTGCCTTGCTTCTGAAACCCATAGTCACCAACCGCTTTGTATTCGGGGCAGTCAAGCGGCAAGGTCCCTTGGCTCAATTCACATTCAGCACCACGCGACAACAATTGGTTGGCTCGCTCATCGCGAACTTGTGGTTTCGGCGTGACCGGCTTGGGCGCCTGAGCGGCGCTGCCACTGCCTGCTGCGGCGCTGCCCGCTACGGTGCTCGGCGCTGCACTGCCCTTGCCGCCTGCGCCACTCTGTTGCGCCCCACCCTTGCTACAACTTGCGACCAAGCTCAACGCGACCAGCAACGAACGAACTTTCATCGCTGTAGTCTCGCACAACTTGCCGCTAGGCCCAACTCAGCAGCACCGCGCCCACGGCAACTAAGCTCGCGCCAACCAACTGCCGCCAGCCGGGCCGATCACCGATGCGCCATGCAAAGGCAGTGGCAAAAACCACCGACGTATTGCGCAACGTAACGATCACGCCAGCGCCACCGGTGGCTAACGCTTGCATGAACAACAGAAACGCAACCGAGCAAATCACGCCGATCGAAATCAACCGCCAGCGCCGCTTTTGCAACATCACGCGTGCTGCGGCACGGCCGCTGGCGCCAAGCCGAACGATATTGATCACCGATGCAAAACCCAACGAAAGTGCGAATACCGCCGATGGTTCGCCGTGGGCCTGCAACGCAGCTTTGTAGGCCAAGTGATACGCTGCAATGAACGCTGCACACGCCAGCGCCCACATCACTGCGCGCCGCGATGCGCCGCGCTCAGCACCGGAAAACACCAGCCCTGCGAGCAGCACCGCGCTGCCGACGATCGACAATACGAACACCGGCTCGTGCCACACGGCGATCGAGATCGGCCACACCAACAGCACCGCGCCGCCGCGCGACAGCGTGTACACCGGGCCTAGTGGCCCCAAACTTAGCGCGCGCGCCAACGTCCAAAAGTACACAGCTTCGAAGCCGCCAGCAGCCACGGTCCAGGCAAGCGCCGTCGTGCCATCGGGGCCGGTAAACGGCAGGCCATGCAGGCCTGCCGTAACCACTGCAACGACGCCTGCCACCAAGCTACCAACCGCGATTGCAATGACGACGCCGCGATCTTTATCGGGCTCGACCCGCAGTCCTGCATTCCACAGCGCATGCAGCAACGCCGATGCGATGACCAAGACGACGGCGGTAGTACTCACGATGCTGCGATCGCGTTTACCACTTGTTCAACAACCTTGCCAAACCGAGCGCGGTCTGCAGCGCGAAACGTCGCCGTATACGGCAAGTGAATGAAGCCGGCTTGGCCAAAGCCACGCGCACTGATCGCGGCGCTTTCGGCGAAGAATACGTTATTGCAAATGTAGCGGCCGGGGTCGGTTGAGCGGCGCGGTGCTTCGCCAGCTGCTTGCAGTGCGCCTTCGATTCGATCGAGCGGCAACGACGTTGCGCGTTCGGCTGGTGCCGCAGCGTCGATCGGCGCACCTTCGAGCACGAGCCCACGATTGTCGGGAAAGTTGCTGGCGTCTTTGAGATTGTAGGCAGTTTGTTCCAGCTCGATGCTGCCGCCACCTTGGCCAAAGCTCACGACAGCATCCGGCTTGCAGCGTGCGATTAACTCTTGCACCATGCCAGCCGCGCGATCGTATTCCACTGGCAGAATCACCCGCATCAACATTGCGTTGCGCAGTTGGCTGATGCGTACATTTTGCACAGCAACGCCCGAAACGTTTTCGTGGCTGCCGTCGGCGGGAAATGGCTGAAAGCCCGTCACCAGAATTTTTTTGCCAGCCGTGCCTTCGAACTTGCAAGGCCACACTTGTTTACGCAGCTCGGTAGTCGCAACGCTGCTATCGCTGCTAAACACGCGCAGTTGCAACGCATCACCACGGCTTGGTGCTAGCTCACCGACGGCAACGTCGAAGGCTGTCCGAAAATCGGTGATGCGTTGTTTGATCGTGCCAGCGGCCCGCAGCGCGTTCCACCTGGCGGTTGCATCAACGCCGTCGATTTCGATGCGGCGAATCGTGCTGGTTTTGGCGATTTCAATCGTAACGCGGTCGGTGTCGGCGTACACGCCAGCACCAGGTGCAATCGCCACCCGAAACGCCTGCGGAAACAGTTCGATGTAATCAACTACGAGCTCGGCACCAGGGGCCGGTACAATTTCAATCGAAAGCTGGTCGAGCGTGTTGGTCACTTCGACGCCGACGTCTTGCCAACGATTGATGCTGCGCATGCGTTTGGCGGTTAACGCAGTTTCGCCGATCACCGTGCCGGCATCATCGAGCACACGCACCGTGGCAACCACCGGATCGGGATCTGTGCCTGCTTGATACGAACGCACGCGCAAGCGAGTGCTTGCCATCAATGCCCCGCTGCGCGCAGGCCCAACCAGCTTGGCTCGGCAGGTTTGCCGCAACGCAACCGCGGTCGCACTCGCACGGCCAACACTGCCACATGCCGCTTCGGCTTCGGTCACTTGAGCGTTGAGCGGATGGCCTGCCGAATCGTACTTGCCATCTTTGAAATCGCGAAACAGCTCGGTTGCCGCGGCTGGCTCGTCGTCATCAGGCGACATGAGGTCGTCACTTGGGTTGTCAACACAACCGGCAGCCGACGCTGCCAACGCTGCCAGCAACACCCTGCTCAGCGAACCCAAACGAAGCGATGAACGACGCATAGGCTAGGCTAAAGCACAGCGTGTGCCAGCTAGCTGCGGTGCGCAGCCGCCGAATCGAGCGGCCTATGACGTTGCCCACGCCGCAACATCACATCGCATGCCTACTACTGGCGACTCCAGTAGCCGCCGTATGCAGCTTGCTGGCATCGGCAAGCGGTGCCAGCTGGCCCCAGTCTTTTTGCGCCCAATCGCCAGCAGTGCCGCGCTGGCTGCGGTACGCTGCGGGCCCATGTTGGTAGCCAGCAGTGACCGCCACTTCAGTACCAGTCGCTTGCAAACCACGCTATTTGTCGAGCGTAAGTTTCGCGCATCGTTCGTGATGCGCGACCGCTTGATGTACGACACCAAGTACGCGCCACCGTCGCTGCGCGCCAATTCGTTCGTGCATTTTTACATCAACATGAACGGCACGATCGAAGTCCTTGGCAAACCACCCGTCACCGGCCGGCAAGCGTGGGTATTGGCCGAAACCGAATTCGAACGGGTTACGCCGGAGTCGCTTACGTTTCGCTCGTACGGTGAACCAACCGTGTTGCTTGAACTGCGCGTGCCCGAACGCGATGTCACGGCCCCGATCGGCATTCGCCAAGGCGCGCTGCCACTTTCCGACGAGCTTTGGGCAATCGCCGAACGGATGAAAACCACGTTCGTGGCCAAGCCTGAAGATTCCGAAGCACAATTGCAAACTTTGGTGTTTGCATTTATGGAGCGGCTGCGCGACGAGAAATTGATCACGAGTGATTTGGTTTCGAGTGCAGTTCGCAAAGAACCCGATCAGTATGTGCGGCTGTGGAACGCGATTCGACCACTCTATGCCAACTACAACACCTCGGCGTCGCTACGCGAAGTTGCCCAAAATGCCAACGTTTCGTTGCGCCAACTCGGCCGTGACCTCAAGGATTTGACGCGCACGTTTGGTTTGTTTGGCGATGGCTTTCGCGATGCCATCCGTGTGCTGCGCTTGCGCGTTGCCGTGATGTTGATGTCGGCGCCCGACGCCACCGCAAGCGAAGTTTCGCACGTCGTCGGTTACGGCAGCCTCGACGCGATGGGCCGGGCCTTTCGCGACGCCAAAATGCCGCCGCCCAGCACCGTGTTAGCAGCTGTGAAGTGGGATCCGAATCGCGCTGCACAACGCGCAAGCAGCGTTGCGCCGCTACCTACGGAATAATCGCACTGCAGCGTGCATCGCACGTAGCACCAACTCGCGCTATCGTTGCCGCATGATTCGCACTTCGCATATCGGCGCGTTTTTGGCCGGCACCGTGGTGGCCTGCGCGGTTGGCGCGGTTGCGGCCCCGAGTGATCCACGCACCCGGTTCACTCGCCTCGACGCTTTTGCACGTGCATTGCATTTGACGCAAACCGAATATGTCGATGACGTCGACGAAGCCGCGCTGATCAACAACGCGATCGCAGGCATGACCCACGGCCTCGATCGTTACTCTACCTATCTGTCGCCGCAGCGCTATCACCGCATGATCGAAGACACCGAAGGTGAATACGCCAGCGTCGGCCTCACCATCGGGCCAGGCGCGATCGACGACGCACATCCGAATTTGCCGCCCTATCCGTGGATCGACGATGTTGCGGCTGGTTCGCCAGCCGAAGCCGCCGGGGTCTTGCCCGACGACCGCTTGGTTGCAGTCAACGGCAACCCAACCACGATTGGAGGCAAAGCCGGCAAAGAAACCGCTGATGCTAGCCAGTGGGAAGCCCAATTGCGCGGCGAACCAGGCACCCGCGTCAAACTGTTGGTCCTGCGGGCTGGCAGCAAAGAGCCACGGGAACTATCGCTGGTGCGAGCGCGCATGAAAGTACCGTCGGTGCATGCCGAACCCATCGGTGAAGGCATCGGGTACATAGCCATTTCGCGCTTTGCTGAAACCACCGCTGCTGACACGACGGTCGCCATCGCCAACTTGCAAAGTCAGCAAGCGTATCGCGCATTGATCTTGGACTTGCGCCGTAACCCCGGCGGCTTGGTCACCAGTGCGATTGCCGTGGCCGATACGTTTTTGCACGAAGGCACGATTGTCACCACCAAGCACCGCGATGGCAAATCGGAACGCGCCCAAGCCCATGGCCCGGATGCCCTGCCTGACGTGCCGATCTTCTGTTTGGTTGATGGCGGCACAGCCTCAGCGGCCGAACTGTTGACCGCTGCGTTGGCACAGAATCGCCGCGCCACAGTCGTAGGCGAAACCACCTTCGGCAAAGGCACGGTCCAAACATTTTTCGATTTACCCGATGGCTCGGCGGTCAAACTGACCACTGCCAGATACTATGGGCCTAACGGGCAAAGCATTGATTCTAAAGGAATAATCCCCGACATTATGGTGGCAGGGTTTGCTCCGGATGAGATCGACATGGGAGATCCTGCAGCGCTGCCTGCAAAAGGCGCTGGCGCACAGTCACCGTTGGATGTCAGACTATCGCAACTAAGCATCGATGATCCGCAGCTGGCCGAAGCCATCAAAGCAGCTCGGAAAAGTTTCAAAAATCATTAGTTATCCGACACCTACGCTATATTCGCTGAGCCTGGACTGGTACAACAAACGACAAGCAAGAAAGCGTTGGATGCTTTCTGGGGATAACCATCGATGTTCAAGCTAGTCATCCAGGATGATGAGGGAAAGACCACTGTCGTACCCCTCATTCGGGACGAAATCACCATCGGTCGCAAAGAAGGCAACACCATTCGCTTAACCGAGCGGAACGTGTCGCGGCGCCATGCACGCATTGCTCGCAGTAACGGGGAGGTCACCATTGAGGACCTCGGTAGTTACAACGGCATTCGCGTCAACAACGCTCGCATAGCTGAACGCATCGCGCTGCGGTTATCCGACCAAGTGCAGATCGGCGACTACAAGCTGTACCTCAAAAGCGAAGCGGTTGAAGCGGTTGATGACGGCAAGACCATGCCGCATGAGCGCGTCGACGGCGCCACCGCTGTGATGACAGCGATGTCGAGCGAGCCAGCCGAAGAATTCAAAGCGGTGCCAACCGAGCAAATGCCGGCGCCAGCGAATGCTTTACCAGCGCAGCCGCCTGGCGGTGGCAACGTTGCGATGGCAGCCATCGCCGATACCGATCCGGTTGGTCGGCCGGTGGCATCGGCAGCCGCTGTTGCTGCCATGAACGCACCAGCATCACACGGTCGGCTGGTTGTGTTATCGACGAACTTTGCAGGCGAAGAATTTGAGTTGTCGCGCCCACAAATGTTCATTGGCCGCACCAGCGACAATGACATCGTGCTCGACCACCGTTCGATCAGCCGCAATCACGCCAAAGTGGTGCGCGCCGAAAACGGCCGTTACACGATCACCGATTCGCAATCGTCGAATGGGTTGCGCGTTAATGGCCAAGACTACAGCAAGCACGAACTCAAACGTGGCGACACGGTTGACCTCGGCCACGTACGCCTCCGCTACGTCGAGCCAGGCGAAGATTTTGTGCTCGGTCGCGATGCGCAAATTGCTGATGTGCCTGAAGGTGGCAGCAAAAAAAGCATGTGGTTGGTGGCCGGAGCCGCGGCGCTCGTCTTGGGCGGCGTCGGCGTCGTGATGGCGATGAAGGGCGGCGGCAAAAGCGAAAAAGACAACGTGGCTATCAAAGATGGTGGCGTTGATGCGGCTGCTACTGCACCGATCAAAACGCCCGACGCTGCAGTTGCAGCGGTTGGCTCGGATAACGTGGTAGCCGTTGGCAGCGACGCCGTTGGCAGCGACGCGATTGGCAGCGCAGGTAGCGCCACCCCGATGGTCGGTTCCAATCAAGACATCGCCGACAAGATGGGGGCGTTCACCGCAACGTTTGGCAAGTGTCAAGAGCTGCGCAAAGCGAACAAGTGGGCCGATGCAGCAGCGTGCGCTGAACCGTTAGCCTCGCTCGATGTGCCACAAGCCAAAGAAGCATCCGCATTTGTGACCCAGATGCGTGGCGAAGCCAAAAACGAAGCGTTGTTCGCTGAGTTCACGGCTGCATCTGGCAAACAAGACTTCAAAACCATGGCTGCGAAAGTAGCCGAAATCACCGATGGCTCTTCGTTCAAAGCGAAAGCCAGCGAAGCGAACGACAAAGCGCGCGCAACCTACATTAAGAGCGTGGTCGCCGAAGCAAACAAAGCCTCGAATGCCCACAACTGTGAAGGCTTAACCAAGATCGAAAATCGTGCGCGCGACAAATTTGAAGAAGCGTACGCTGCGGTCCATGCGATTGGGTGTGTTCCAACCGTGGCGGTCGTGACGCCACCGCAGAAGGATCCAAACAAAGATCCAAACAAGGATCCAAACAAAGATCCAAACACGATCAAGACCAATCCAAACCCGAACCCAGATCCGGGCCCATCAACGAAGTGCGACGCAGCGGCCTTGGAAGCCGATGGTCGTGCCAAGTTTGGCGCTGGCCAGTATGCTGCAGCACTCAAAGCGCTCAAAGATGCGATGCGGTGTGGTGGCAAAAACCTCAACAAACTCGCAGCAATGGCGGCGTGTCGAGGTATGCAATACGACGAAGCACGGGTGCTTCACGCAAAAGTCAGCGCAGCCGAACGGGCGCCGATTGAACAAGCGTGCGGCGGCAAACTCAACACGCCGTAACGGTCAACGCCGGCTAACGTGCCGACGCCAAGATTCGCTCGCACAGCGTCGGGTAATCGACGCCGATCGACTTCGCAATCTTCGGCAACAAGCTGGTTTTGGTCATGCCTGGCAAGGTGTTGACCTCCAGCACAAACGGTTCGCCATCGCGGCGAATCCGCAAGTCAGGCCGCGCATGGCCGCTGCAGCCGAGCGCGTTATAGGCATCGAGCGCGAGCTGTTGCGCACGGGCAACAATGCTACCGTCGCGATCCCATTCGATCGCGGGCGGAATCAAGTACTGGGTATCCGTACGTTTGTACTTCGCTTCGTAATCATAGAACTTGGTGGCAGGCCGCACTTCGACCGAGCCCATCACTTCGCCGTTGAGAATACCGACGAAAACTTCGGTGCCAGCAATATAATCTTCGACGATGACGGGGCCGTGATGTTGCCGCGCCAACGCCAGCGCAGCTGCGGCTTCGCGCGGATCTTCGACGAGGCTGACGCCAACTGAGCTGCCTTCGTTGGCTGGCTTGACGATGAATGGCGCCGTCCAGCTGGCTAACAATTCGCGCGCGTCACTGCCGTCGGCGGGGCCACCACCTTTGCCCGGCAGCAGCGTCCAGCGCGGCGTTGGAATGCCGTTGCTTTCAAAGATCCGCTTCGACATCACTTTATCCATGGCGAGTGCGCTAGCCAAAATGCCTGACCCTGTGCATGGCAAGCCTAGGCATGTACACAGCCCTTGCACTGCGCCGTCCTCGCCGAAGGTACCGTGCAGTGCGTTCCACACAACGCCGACCCCAGCATCACTGAGCAGCTTTGCCAGAGACGTACCTTCGGTCCAATCGATGGCCACGGCATCCCAGCCGCGTTCGATTAAGCCCGCAACGACGCCTGCGCCGGTGTTGAGTGAAACTTCACGCTCAGCCGAAAGCCCGCCGAGCACTACGCCGACACGTCGGCCCAAAAATGGATGTGTTGCAGCCATGGTCTCTCTTGTATCAGGCTCGCCGCGCGAGCGCGAATTGTTGGCTAAACGCGTGAAGCTACGCCGCTATTTCAAGCAACAGGCAGCGCCATACAAGTTGTACGGGCTTGATGTATGGGCAAGTTGTTTGCACCACATGGATCCGCACCAAAACTAGCGTCCTGGGGCCTGCCCACGCGTCGAGCCCTGGCGCGGTCCTTGCTCTTGCCAACAGTACTGGCGCTTCGCGATTTCGCGGTAGCGCCACAGGAGGATAGCCCATGTCAGGCTCGGTTCGTTCCATTGCACAGTTGTCACGTTCGCTGCGTTGCGCCGCTGCAACGCTAGGACTATTAGGCGTAGCTGCTTGTCAGCTCGTCATTGGCATCAAAGACACCAAGGAAAAT
>ERZ795056.2490-NODE-2490-length-20403-cov-6.588264_pt1 | contig 20403 bp, 2 predicted proteins | sample MGYA00375140_ERZ795056 | MGnify/ENA primary metagenome ERZ795056 (study PRJEB30185, sample SAMN05720227) | activated sludge metagenome | isolation source: Anaerobic digester | place: USA | collected 2015-03-09 ... | reverse complement strand
TTATTAGTACTAACTTTTTGCCAGCACAAACCCTTACGCTCAATTGTTTGCCGGATACTACCATCAGCACATCACCACTACTTTGCACGGGTACTGCTGCATTAAAAGGTCCGGCATTTAGTGTTTCCGGAACAAACCAAAGCCCGGCCAATGCCCTGAGCTTCGACGGAACAAATGATTACGCTTCACTCGGCACTAATGCTGCTTTTAGTTTCACCAATGCCATTACAATTGAAGCCTGGGTTAAGGTAAATTCATTTACAAAAAGCTGGCAGGCAATAGTAACCAAGGGCGATAACTCGTGGCGGTTACACCGAAACAACAATAGCAACACAGTTTCCTTTGGTACTTCAGGACTTTCCAATACGGATTTGAGCGGCACCAAAAATATAAATGACGGGCAATGGCATCATATAGCCGGCGTGTACAATGGTACCTCCAAGTTTCTTTATATAGATGGCGCTTTAGATGCTTCTGTAGCCACGACGGGTACCATCAGCACCTCGGACTATGCAGCCCTTATTGGCGAAAATGCCCAGCAAACAGGGAGGCAATTTCATGGAAACATAGACGAAGTCCGCATCTGGAACATTGCCCGCACGCAGCTACAGATACAGGAAGCCATGAAAAGTGAAGTCAATGCACAAACAGGATTGGTTGGTTTGTACCATTTCAACGATGGCACAGCCGGGGGAAACAATACCGGCATTACCACAGCCACCGATGGTTCGGGTAATGGCAACAATGGAATCCTGACCAACTTTTCGCTTTCAGGGGCAACCTCTAACTGGGTGGAAGGGCTGCCATTGGGCAAAATATGGGGAAATTCTCTCAACTTTGAAGGAACCACTGATTTTGTGTCAGTTAATTCAGGCTCTATAAGTGTTGCCGGTAACTATACGGTAGAAGCCTATGTAAAACCCTCTTCAACAGCTGCTTACTATACCTTTTTTTCAACAAGAACCCAGGGTAATACATTCGATGTTAAGTTAATGAATGGCAATCAGATAGCTTGTGATATTGGAAATACCGCCAACGAATGGATTAAAACAAATGCCGTTGCCAACTTTAATTATAGCGCAAATACCTGGTACCATATTGCTGTTGTAGTAAAATCTTCAGGATATTCCATTTATGCCAATGGTCTGGAGGTTGGCAGCGGTACACTGGCTAACGGTACGCCTTTGTTGTTTAACAATAATGGCATTATTACCATAGGTGCTGCCTACACCAATGCAACTGAAAACTTTCAGGGTAGTATTGACGAAGTTAGGGTTTGGAATGTAGCCCGCACGCCCTCGGAAATCCTTTCTAATATGAAGGTTGAGCTTAATGCACAGGCCGGGCTGTTGGCGGCTTACCATTTTAACGAAGGCATTGCTGCCGGCACCAATACCGGGCTTTCGGCTACAGCAGATGCCTCGGGCAATAACCTGAATGGAACGCTCAACAATTTTGCCCGCACCGGCAACACGTCTAATTGGGCGGCCGGGCAAAGCTTTGATGCAAAAATAACCGGCAATGTTCCTGCCACTTTCCCCGTTGGCAATACCCTTGTAACCTGGACCACCACAAACGGGGCAGGCAATACAGCCACCTGCACTCAAACCGTAACCGTGGTTTCGCCATCAGGTACACAGGTACTGGCACAAAATGCGGTGGTAATTGCCGATGGCGATGCCACCCCATCAACCGTTGACTTAACCGATTACTCCGATGCCGGCACCAATGGATTTACTATATCCCGTACTTTTTCCATTAAAAACCCTTCGGCTTTCCCATTAATTATCAGTGGTATAAATATAGCAGGTACCAACCCTGACCAGTTTACCATTGGCAGTATGGCTTTGCCGGTTACCATTGCACCCAATGGTTCCCTGGATGTTCAAATTTCCTTTTCCCCAACTTCTGCAGGCATTAAAAACGCTACAGTAAATATTGCCACCAATAATTGTGAAATAAAAATTTACGACTTCGGGGTAAAAGGAAATGGCATTTCCAGCCAATCCACCTTGTTTAATGCAAGCGGTACCTACACGCCGCTTCCGGGTGTTACATCAGTTGTGGTGCAGGCATGGGGTGCAGGGGCAAATGGATTGGTTGGTACCAGTAATAACTACTTTGCCGGCGGCGGAGGTGGCGCATTTGTTCAAAGTAAACCGGTTGCTGTTAATGGCCCGGTATCCGTTAAGGTCGGAACAAATACATCGATCCTTTCATTTGATACAAGATTTGGCAGCTTGATAACAGCAAATGGTGCAGCTATTCAATACGGGGCTCCGGCAAGTACAGGGCCGGATATTGCCTTTAGTTACAAGGGTGGCGATGGTGGAAACGGTTTGCAAGGCAAAGATCCTTTTGGCGCTCCCTCTTGTGGGTATGGGGGTGGCGGAGGTGGCGCGGCCGGCACATCCGGACCCGGTGGCAACGGACAGGTCCCGGCTAATTCGTACACCGGGGGCATAGGTGGGGTAGCTGCAGCGGGGGGTGGCACCGGGGGCAAGGGTGGCTATTTTAATGCAAATAACTGCACCTGGACTGGTGGTGCCACCAACCCAACAAATGGTGGGGAGCCCGGCGGTGGCGGTGGCGGCGGCACCAACAAGGGCATTGGAGGTAATGGCCGGTTGATTGTTTATTACACCTGCAATTCCAATCCGGGTGTTATTGGCAATGCACATTCGGTACCTTATCCCCAACAAAACATCCCCGATTCTATTTCAAGTATTTCAGGAGTTGCTCCAACGCCGGAAAACAGGCTGGTGTACTACTGGCAACAAAGCACTGACAACCTTAATTGGGTACCCGCAAAAACACAGGTGAATGCCCTTACCTACCGTTTTGATAAGGATAGTATAAAAGTTACTACCTGGTACCGCAGGCAAAGCAATACCTGTAATGTGGCCAACAATTTTTCGAACGTGGTAAAAATAAGCGTGGTAAACCCGCCCAATGGAGTAATAAAAGGAATTGTACGCAGTAAAAATGGCGCGGCTGTAAAAGGTATCACCATATATGCCCGGAAAAAAGTATCCCTTCCGGGCAGCACAGCCAGTTGGGTAGATAGCGCCGTAACCGGAACCGATGGGCAATACACCATTTCAAAAATCTACTATGGAGACCCTGCAGAGGGCAGTAATAATGGTTTTGTTACCACCGATTTTTACATTTATCCTAAAAAACTCAACCATGGTTTTAACCCGGATACGCTTACCAAAACCTTATCCAATACCGACCCATCCATTACCAACGTTGACTTTACTGATACCACTGTGTTCGCCATTACCGGAAAAATCTTCCAGGAATGTAACGGCTGTTTAAACGGGGCAAATGTTCCTGCAACCATTACCGCACCACTCGACAGTGTCGAAATGTATCGAGATGGGTTCTTTGTAACCAAGTCGGGGTTTGCCGACCCGCCGGGCGAATTTGGCAGGTACGCTGTAACCGTTACCGATCCGGGTAGCTATAAAATTGAACCAAAATTTAAGAACCACGCATTCAGCCCCATATTCACTCAGGTGGCGGTAGAAGCCAATGTGGGTAATATTGATTTTAGGGATACCACCACCCATACTATCGCAGGTAAACTCACTGCCGGGTGCAACGATTATATCGGCACCGCCGTGCTTGAATTCTCCGATGTATTGCCCAATGCAGCCAATGGCACCCCAAGGCAATCCGAATTCAGGAAAAGGGTAACCACTACAGCGGGCACAGGTGCGTATTCCATTACCCTTCCTGCACGTAAATACAAGGTGAGCATCATCAGTTTTGCCCCCGGCGCGGGGGGCGATGTTCAGGAAGTTGACCTGAAATCCTTTTTTGATACACATATTCCCAAAGATTCGTTGATCAAGGACATCACCATGGGCAATGATACCCTTAACATCGTATATAACCGAACCCCTGTTTTGGATATTGTGGGGCTCGAACCCATTTGCACCACCCCAAAGCCTTTTGCCATTGTACAACAGGGGCTTGAAAAATATTTTACCATAAAAGCCTACCAGGGGCCTGCGTCTAAAAATTGCCCTGCTGTGGATACCACACTCGTTATTTATACCAATATTGAAAAGGATGATGCAATGGATACCCTTGTTGTGAGAACATCCAATGGCAATGCCATCATAAAATTGACTGGCGGCAATCCCAACATTATTGCGCCATTTTTCAAACTGCTTAATGTGGTATATACCGAAGCAAATGGATTTACAGCACAAATTAACAGGGATGTGGTGGTAACAGGGTTAAAAAGCGATATCGGAAGCTTTGCCACCGTTAGCCCCGAAATTCCAATCATGGTATTGCACGATCCGCCGGGGGATAACAGTTACAGTTTTTGGGAAACGGTTCAAACCAACAGGACCGCCATGCGCTTTTTTGCTTACAAATCGAAATCAATAAACCCATGGGAGGAGGTTAAAGTTGGGGTTAAATTTGAATCGGGTGTGGCATTCGGGGGCTATTTCAGCACAGAAAGCACCATTTGGGGATCCATTAAGGGCTCTATCAACGTTACTGAAAAACAGAACAACGCATCAGAAACCGTTGTTTCCACCACCACCACACAACTTTTTTCCACCGCTAAAAACGATGCGGTGGTAGGGGCGCAGGGCGATGTATTTATTGGCGCAGCGCTTAACCTGCTGTACGCAAGGGCCCATGAAGTTGTATTCAATCCGGATAACTGTACGCTCAGGCTCGAGGATAAACTCAGCGTTGCCAACAATGGTTTTGCTACACAATACATTTACTCAGAAGATCATATCCGCAACACACTGATTCCTACTTTGAAAACCTTTAGGGACAACTCCGCAAACACACCGGCCCAAACTAAAAATTATATCAACCAGATAAAAGTGTGGGAGCAAACCCTTGCCAATAATGATGCCAATAAAAAAAGGGCTGCTTTCGACAAAAATATTTCATTTGATGGCGCGGCCGGCCCAATAACTTCTGCTACCATCAGTAGTGCTTACAAATCGAGCAGCGTGGGATTTGATGTGGAAATTGATAAGGACCTTGCCATTGAACTTGGGTTTGATATTGGGGGTACCGGTGTGAAAGGAGGGGTAAATGTTGGCTTTAAATTGGAAACAGGTGAAAGCAAATACAACAGCCGCTCAGATTCCACCACCATTGGTTATACATTTGATGATGACGATAACGGCGACTTTTATTCCGTAAATATCAAAAAGGATCCGGTTTATAATACCCCTGTATTTGAACTGGTGGCCGGTACCACAAGTTGCCCTTACGAACCAGGTTCGCAGCCCAGGGATGAAATGCAGTTGGTGGTACCAGAGCCTGTAAAAACAGGTATTGCACCCGATGCCGAAGCAGAATTTATCCTGAAATTGGGTAATTTGAGCCAAAGCGGCGAAAGGCGTACCTATACCCTCAGTTTTGTACAGGCAAGCAACCCCAATGGAGCCAAAATAAGCATTGGTGGCAGTCAGGCGGGAAACCCAATTTCTTATTCCATTGATTACCTCGGCGAGGTGAATATCCTGGTAACGGTGAAAAGAGGGGCAGCAAACATTTTCTCATACGAAGGATTGCAGTTCAGGGTAACCGATGCCTGCGATGGCAGTATTGAAAAAACAGTACGGATTTCCGCCTTTTTTAATTCCACCTGCAGCCCCATTACCCTTGTTCAACCCGAGGGTGGATGGGTAAACAGTATCGGCGACAATAACATTTTGCCTATCCTGTTTAATGGGTACACCGTTGCCAATACCACAAGCGTAAGCCTTGAATTTCAGAAGGCCGGCGCCAATAACTGGAACCCAGGGTTTACCCGAACAGCGGCTGAACTTTCCACCATTGGAAACGGAACACTGGTAAATTGGAATGTGGCCGCTTTACCCGATGGTGCCTACAACCTGCGCATGAAATTAAACTGCGCTTCCGGTGTGGTTAACTCAGAACGGGCTTCGGGCATAATTGACAGGGCTTCCCCCGTTTTACTGGGTAAACCCGAGCCCACCGATGACGAATTTCTGCGTGGGGATGCTATTTCGGTTCAATACAACGAGGCGCTTGATTGTGGCGGTGTTACGCCTTCGGATGTGCAGGTAAGGCGCATGTCGAATAACCAGTTGATTGAGGTGAATGTGGGCTGTTTCCAGAATAAGATTGTGATTGTACCCCTAACCGATATCAGCAGCTTTGTAGGCGACAGCATCAAAGTATCGGTAAACAATATCTCCGACCTGTACGGTAATGGAAAAACCACGGCCGACACCTGGCGATTTATTGTTGGAAATACTATTTCCGCTACAGGACCACGAGCACTCATCGTTGGTTCATCAGCACCTGAAGGTGGTTTTGCAGGCAAAGCCCATCCGCTTTCAGGTGCATCCGTTCCTGAAGACGGCGGTATTCCCATCAAATTTGCATTTGAGCTTCCTTCAAATGCTGCCAACGATATCCTGATCAATTACACCGTTTCGGGTAACGGCATTTACCAGAAGGATTACAATATTGATTACAGTCAGCCACAAAACCTGGCCACCGTTTTTAATGGCGCAGCAGGCAGCCTGACCATGAAAAAGGGGACTAAAAAGGTGGAACTGAGCATTATTCCGATACCCAATCAACAGTTTGAACCGGATAAAACCATTACGATTACCCTGGCTGAAGGTGGCGATTATGACCTTGGCGCTACGGTAACGGCTACAGGCATTATACTAAATGATGATACACCCAAAGTGTACGTTTTCACCGGCAGTGGCAACTACAATGTACCTGCAAACTGGGATAATAATATAGTACCACCATCGCAAATCCTGGTGGGCGATGAAGTGGTGATTGATCCTCCTGAGGGAGGGGAATGTATCCTCAATGTGCCGGTAACCGTATTGCCTGGCGCTAAGTTTACGGTAATGCCGGGTAAAGTGCTGCGGATAAATAGTATGCTTCAGGTGAAGAAAAAGTTGTAGGGATAAACCCTGGTTCGTGCTTTCACGAACCAGGGCAGTGTTTATAAATGGTTGGTCGGAACACCAACCATTTATAAACACTGCATAAGAGTTTGGTGTCCTTACCAACCTCTTATGTCCTCACCCTCACCCACCAACCATTAATACCCGGTTCTGATTTTTTACCGATAAAAAAAAAGCTTGTACGATAAGAAAAAACGGGTATTCGTCCGCACTCATGGAATGCTGGATATTTTAATACATACATTTATAAAAATATAAACGCTTGAATTTTGGGAGAATACCCCTTCCGGAATGATTTTTTTTTATAATCATCATTAAAAGGACCACGAAATTTTTCTTTCCGGGATAATGTAATCTTAAGAAAACGTACTTATACTGAATTTTGGGAATAGGTATTGAGAATATTCTTTTTTTTAAATATTGTCTGTATCTTGACCTCAGTTTAGGAGAACCAAAATAAACTGGTGTGAATGATTTCTGAACTGAGACAGAAATTTTCTAACCATTCAGGTATAATTTAAGTTTGGCAATTGCCTTTTTTACGGTGTAAAATGAGTATGGTGTGGGATGTAAATCCAGCACCTCATGTATACTTTATATAATAACCGAAAGTCAGCAACTCTTCTATGCAAACACTACACACACCTTTTCCATTATATTTTTTCTTTTTTATTTTGTAATTCGAAAATCAGGGTAAATCTATTTTCCATGAAAAAAAACTTTACAAACCAATTAAAGACATTCTCTGCAGCCATTTTTTTGCTTGTATGCCAATTAGCTTTTGCACAAACCAACCAATCATTAAGTATAAAAGACTTTGCCATTTGGGGTGGCAGTGCCAATGCAACCTTGTACAATAAAGACCAAGGGGTATTCCTCAAAGGCTCCGGTATAATTAATGGCAACATTGGCAGTAACCATATGGTGGATATTAAAGAGGGTACCCAACTTATCGGTAATATTTACAGTGGAAACGGGATTGAAATAAAGGGAAACGGGGAAATACGGGGAAATACGGGGTAATCTTTTTGCTTACAGATTATCAACAGGTTACAAAAACCCTGTTCTTTCTGGTAAAGAAGGTACAAAATTCATTGGTAACCTTACGGCCAATGGAAGAATTGATATTAAATCGGGCGGAGGCACTAAGGCCTCTTCTGTAAGCGGAACCGTATCGGTACCCGCACCTTACGGTACCAATTATGCCGGTCCAACTCCCGGTGGTGGCATTAATAATACCCTGGTTTTTCCAGCCCTTCCCATTATGCCCGGCATTACCCCATTCGATAACCAGGTAGGTACTATGGATATTAAAAGTACCAGGGTACTATCTCCCGGTGCATACCGCAAACTTGAGCTAAAGGATAACCAAACCATTACTTTTAATGGCCCCGGCAATTACATTTTCGACGAAGTAAAAAATGGCAATAACAATAACCTGGTATTTGACCTGAAAAACACCACAGAAGGCACCATCAATATCTTCATAAAAAATGAAGCCGATTGGGGTAAAATAACCGTAAGGGCAATTAACGGGGATTTCACTTCCCGGATTTTCACCGAAGTGCATGGCGATGGATCAAAAGGCAGGAGCCCCAAAGATGGTGTTGCTTTTGAGGTGGAAGCCCCCGGAAATTTGGCAAAGGATAGGTTTTTATGGCTTGGCAATGTTTGGGTACCTAACGGTGGCATATCCGTAAAAGGAACAAAAAAATCTTCTAATCCTCATATAGTTGGTGCTTTGTGGAGTGGCACACAGGTAGATATCAAGGAAGAAATGATGCTTTCTTACAGTGCACCCGCAGCTTCCAGTATTTCCTTTATTGAACCTTACTACGCACCAACAGCCCAGGGAAAGGTGGATGCTCCTAACAATAAAATCGGCGCTGAATTGTCATCGCTTACCCAAAATACCGGCTCGATTATTGGCATCCCCGATAACGAAATTTTTCGTTTCGATGGAAATGGGAAAGTAATGATTGAAGTAATCAGCAAAACGGCAAATGATAATACCCTGCTCAACCAGTTAATTGCGCTCGGTATGACCGGTTTGGTAAATAACGGACCGCATAATTATGTTATAACCGGCTATTTCCCCATCAACCTGCTTCCCCAATTAAATACCAATACCCTGATTGAATATGTTCGGCCACTCTACCCGCCCATCAATAACAGGGGTCAGGTAACCACACAGGGCGATAAAACCATGAAATCGGACCTTGTAAGGGAACGTTTTGGCCTTGATGGAAGTGGGGTAAAAATCGGGGTAATCTCGGATAGTTATAACGCCAAAGCCAAGGCGCAGGAAGATGTGGATCAGGGCGATTTGCCGGGATTAAAATCATCAGGCGATACCAGCGAAAATCCCGAACCCGTGCAGGTGGTGATGGATTACAGTTCGGGTGGTAATGATGAAGGAAGGGCCATGTTGCAGATTGTACACGATGTAGCACCCAAATCGAAACTCGCCTTCAGAACGGGTTTTATCAGCGCGGGCGATTTTGCCAGGGGCATCCTTGAACTTGCAGACCCGGCTTTACCCGGGGGCAATTGCGATATTATTGTAGATGACCTGAGCTACATAACCGAACCATTTTTCAGGGATGGAGTGGTAGCCAGGGTGGTTGATCAGGTTGTAGGACAGGGGGTAACCTATTTTACCTCTGCCGGTAACTTTGGCAAACGCTCCTATGAAGGTACTTTTAATGGCGTAACCAATACGGCAGCCATACCTTCACCTGCACAGGTACACCAGTTTGGCAGCAATGCTTCCGAAATTTATCAGTCTGTTTTGTTGAAACCCGGCAGTTATACCATCGTTTTACAGTGGGATGACCAGTTTCATTCATTAGGCGACGACGGTGTACAAACCGATCTCGACCTGTACCTTGTAGGAGCCAATGGATTTACGCTGTTCGGATTTAACCGCAGCAATCTTTCCCAGGATCCGTTTGAGGTTTGCCCCTTTACCGTAAAAGAGCAAACCGAAGCCAAACTGATGATTGTTCGGGCATCGGGCACCAGCAATGTACGGTTTAAGTACATTATTTTCCGGGGCGATGCTGCCATTCAAAATTACCAGGCAGGCACCTCTACCATTGTAGGCCATGCCAATTCAAGGGGCGCAATTTCGGTGGGCGCCATGCTGTACGACAGTATTCCAGGGGTTACCCCGGTTTGGCCAGGTGTAGCATCGTTTTCTTCAAGGGGCGGAACTTTTACCCTGGAGAGCAATGCATTTGTGGTACGTAACAAACCCGATATTATTGCCCCCAACGGGGTAAATACCACGGTAAACCTTGGTGGGGCTGCTTTCAATGACGGCGATCCCTATCCTAATTTCTTTGGTACCAGTGCTTCGGCACCCCATGCCGCGGCGGTTGGTGCCCTCCTTATCCAGGGGCAAAAGAAGTTTAACCTGCAAACCACGGTTTCGCCGGATCAGGTCAGGCAACAAATGATTGCATCAACCGGAAAGTTTTCTTACTTAGGAAATAACTTTTCTTTTGAAGGCGGCAATGGCTATTTACAGGCCGATAAAGCCACCCTTGAAATAGCCAATGCAAGGCCTATAATTGATACCCTGATGGCTGAAACGCCGGGAGGGGAAAATGGGACGGACTCTTTTACGGTAAAAGTGCTGGGAAAATACCTGACCCCTTCTACCCAGATATATGTAAACGGGGAGCCTGTTCCAACAGCTGTTTCAGATGATAAAACAGAGGCAAAAGCCATGGTGGAACCAATTGCACCCGGTGATGACCCTGCTTTTCAGTTATTTAATGCCGCTAAAAGCCCAAGTGGCGAAGATGGTGGTTTATCCGAAGCGCTGTTTTTCTTTAGCGAAAAACAAACCATTACGGTTAAAGCCCGGAATAAGGAAAGAAAATACGGAGAGGAAAATCCCGAATTTACAGCTGAGGTACTGGTAAATGGTGTACCCATTGAGCAAACAACTAAAACCCTTGCTGATTTTAAACTCGACAATGGAAACCTCCGCTTTACTACCATTGCTACATCAGGCAGCAGGGCGGGCCTGTATGGTATTTTCCCCGAGCGTACAACCCCGTTGGCACCTGATGATACACTTGCCACAAACTACAGGTTCATTTTTGTTTCGGGCACACTTAATATAGGCAAAACGCCGTTGAAAATTATTGCTGAAAACAAAACCCTGAAATATGGCGAATACCCCGGAGACATCAGTTACCAGTATGAATTGCAACCGGGAAGTGAAGGTAGTTCAACGGTTTCTCAACCCGAATTCGTTTCGGAAATCAAACGCCTGCATAAAGAATATATGGCCGAAAACGGTGTGATTGTTGTTAAGGGTTTTGCAGATGACCGCAATACGCTTACCCAGCAGGATTTATCCAATATGAGTGCATTGGCAAGTTTCCAATCGGCAATTAATGCAAAAAAATACATCCTTCAAAATGGTCAGCTCAGGGCACTGGTGAACACAATTGATCAGAATGATATTGGTAATCAACGTTTTATATTAGAAACCCCATTAAGCTCCCTGTTAAACTATGTAACCGACCCGGGTAACAGTACATTAACCTATACCGATGAAAATGATACCAGGGGAAGCGGTTTCCTTAATTTAAAAACCCTTACGAAAGGAGAAGCAACTGCCTCGTTACCCAATGGTCAGTTAAAAGCCATGGTAAACGGACAGTTAATGGGCATGGTTAATGGCGAATTTGAGGCGGTTGTAAACGGTCAGTTGAGGGCACTAGTAAATGGTGTTGACCAGGATGTAGCGGATCTTATTTTCCAGAATGGTCAGTTGCGCGCCTTGGTAAATGGCGAATGGCTTGTGGTACCAAATGGTCAGTTAAGGGCATTGGTAAACGGAGAATTTGCCAGTTTTGAATTTTCAGTAACCAACGGTCAGCTCAGGGCACTGGTAAATGGAACCGAAATGCCATTGGTAAATGGTCAGTTAAGGGCACTGGTGAACGGGCAAAATGTTTCCATTTTAAATGGTCAGTTGCGGGCGATGGTAAATGGGCAATTGATGCCATTGATAAATGGCCAGTTGGTTGCCATGGTAAACGGACAATTGAGGGCGCTGGTTAATGGCGAAATGGCCGCATTGGTGAACGGACAACTGCTTGCCATGGTTAATGGTGAACTGGAAGAGGTAACCGAGTTAACGCTGGTAAACGGGCAGTTACGGGCACTGGTAAACGGCCAATTGCGCGCCCTGGTAAACGGACAACTGAAGGCCATGGTAAATGGCGATGTAATAGATATTGACAACAATGAACTTGTACTGGAAAACGGTCAGTTACGTGCTTTGGTAAACGGTCAGTTACGTGCATTGGTAAACGGACAGTTGAAAGCGCTGGTAAATGGTCAGCTCAGGGCATTGGTAAATACAGAAGGATTATATGCAGAAAAAGTAATTCAACTGGCAAACGGCCAATTAAGGGCGCTGGTAAATGGTACGTATATTCCCATCCGCAACGGACAGTTACGCGCTATGGTAAACGGGCAGTTAAGGGCGCTGGTAAATGGTGAACTAATGGCCGAAGAAGAAGGTCAGATCAACTTTACCGTGTTTGAAAACGGTCAGTTAAAAGCCATGGTAAACGGACAGTTAAGGGCCCTGGTAAATGGTCAGTTAAAAGCTATGGTAAACGGACAGTTAAGGGCGTTGGTAAACGGCTATACCATTACCAACGGGCAGTTAAAAGCCATGGTAAATGGCGAAGAGTGGGTCTTCCCGAATGGTCAACTGAAGGCGCTGGTAAATGGTCAGCTTAAGGCATTGGTAAATAATTTTGATGTAAGCGGCACCAACAACAATGCCAAAACGCTGGTATTGGTAGATGAAGATGACCTGGTAAAACAGAGTGGTGATATAGGCGGTATGGTTTCTATGGCAATGATTACAGGAACCGAAGCTGGTACACAAAAAATAATTCCGGCGGCCTTTATCAACGAAAATTTCGAAGTAACTTATGAGGTTGGAGAACTGATTATATTACCCGCACCGCTTTTTGTAAAAACAGCAGATACCACAAAAGCCTATGGGGATGCAAACCCTGTATTCAGGTATTCCATTTCAGGCGGGGCTTACAATGAACTGGAAACCCTTCAGGATGGAGAAGGGCCATTTACCACAGCCACCAATGAATCACCGGTTGGTGTATATCCCATTAATTTCAGCCTTGAAGTATCGGATAATTACATACGAATAAATGAATATGGCAACCTGACCATTTTGCCTAAATTGCTTACTGTAAGGGCAGATAATAAAAGGGTAATACAGGTTGATGGCGCCGTTTTACCTGCCCTTACCATTACTTATGATGGGTTGGTGGGTGATGATACCCAGGATTCGGTTTGCACTTCAACTGCTCCTCCCACATTTGTTCAGCCGGGCAATTCCATTACCGAACTGGAAAGGCAATATACCTATAGTAATGTAAAAATCAACAACCAGGCAAGTGTTTATAATGCACAGCCTGGTGAAACTTTAACCCTGACAGGCAGTTGGTACCAGGTATTCGTTAATCCCGGTAACCCATATTGCCCGGGATGTGTGACCCAATTATACATTGGCATGGGCAATGGCGCAGGTGGAAATATATTTACCTATTGTACAGATGTATCTGGTTTGGGCGACCATTCAGGTGGCATTTACCAGATTTTCAATGCCCCACTTACAAATGGAATTTATTACATTACTCAAAGAAGTAGCTGGGAATACAATTGCTACGATCAGCCTATAAATCATAATGCCCCGATAAATGTAATTGCGGTGGTTATAGTAGGGAATGTTGGTGGCGGTGCACCTGAACAGATTTCCGCATCAACCACTGCAACCATCAATTCGGCACTGGGAACTTATCCCATTACCCTGGCAGGTTGTGGGTCGTACAACCCCAATTACAATGTGGTACTCGAAAATGGAACCTTAAGCATTGAACCTCCGTGTATTACGGATAGCCGTGCATGGCTGGCAGATGGAAATAATTTTAATGAGGAATCCGGCAAAGGCAACGGTACACCCGTTGGCGGCGTAACAGCAAACGGACCCGGGGCAACACCAAGTTTCTCTTTTGATGGCACCGGATTTATTTCAACAGGAACCGGGGGGTCAGTATCGGGTACCGGTGATTTTGATGTAAGCGCCTGGGTAAGAACGACAGGTACAGGCCCAATGGTGATTATTCAGCAAAGGGATGGGGACATAGATGGTGAGTATATTCTTAAAATCGGTGGCAGTCATCCTCAACAGGAGTTTGATCCGGTCAATTCCGGCAAGGCTTACTTTATGATGTTTGACCCAATTAACAATCCAGCAGTAATTGATGTTTTTTCAACTACACGGGTAAATGATGGAGAATGGCACTTTATAAAGGGAATGAGGAGGGGTACAACCATCAGCATCCTGGTAGATGGAACAGTGGAAGCCACAGCTACTACGCCGGGTGTTGTTAACTTAAGGGGTTCAATACAAACATTTATCGGGTCAGACCAAAGGGATTTCGGGTCCTATTTCGAAGGACTAATTGATGAGGTAAGGGTAAGCATTTGTAACCCTAATGAATACGTATCTGCTGCAGGTAACCACTCACCGGAAATGCTGGCCATGGTTTCAACGCAGGATTTGAAAGAAAAAGTTACGGAGAATAAATTATTCCCCAATCCTGCTACCCATACCATCAGGGTTCACCTTGCAGAAGATGTGGTAAACATCAATGAAATACAGGTAATGGACAGCTTTGGGAAATTAAACCGCACCCAAACCAGAAAAATTGATGATGGAGTGTACGAACTCAATATTTCTGGATTACGCAAAGGCCTTTATTTTCTGAAAGCAAGAACAACAGGCGGCATAAAAACCCTCAAGTTTGTAAAAATGTAAAAACGCTGTATAGTACACAGGTTCGTGGAAAGGCACGAACCTGTTTGCTTTTCCAGGCAGCAAAAAAATAATCAGGTACTTTTTTCAGGTATCTGATAAGAAAAAGACTTGCCTGAAAAGAAAAAGACAGGGTTCGTCCTTGGCTCTGGAACGTAGAATTTGGTTTTCCTTAATTTTACGCGCTCGTATAAACTTAGGAAAAATGTCATTTTTTGGAAATACTATTTCTGGTGATTCGCAGGGAAATGCACTGGAAAATTTCAAAACCGTTTCTGATTCAGGTTATTCACCTAAGATATATCACCAAAAAAATTGTATAAAATTATGTTTACAAAAAATAAAATAGGTTGAACAGATTGCATTTTCAGGAAATTTTTCGAACAAATTCAATATTATCATTATTTTCAACTAACAAAACACTGATTAATGCGGATCAGGGGAACCAACCCTGCCTTATTGATGCAGGCTTTTAACCGAGATTGATACCAAAAGAAAACAGCTTATCCAAAATATTTGCATGAAATAATATTTCAGGAGGTTACTTTTCTTTTTATGGATAATATTACGAATGACCATTAAATGGGAGATTATTTGAAGAAAACCGCTCCGATTTTCCTGATAATTTCCTATTATTTATAAATCACTATATTGAATTTCATTTATTTCAATTGCTTAACATTTTTTAAATAAAATCCCTTATCCCATAAACCCTTTTAAAACTAATTTCATGAAAAAAGAATTTTTACTTCTTTCGGCTTCCTTTTTTACAAGCCTGTTCTTACTTTTTACCGGGATAGCTAATGCCCAAACCACCCAATCTTTAAGTGTAAAGGATTTTGCCATTTGGGGTGGCAGTTCAAACCCAGGTGAATTACAAACCGGACAGGGCGTTTTCCTGAAAGGTAAAGTGACCATTAATGGTAACATAGGAACCAACCACCTTGTGGATATAATGGAAGGGTGGATAATCAGGGGAAATATTTCCAGTGCCAATAGAATAGACCTGAAAGGAAAAGGACAAATAACCGGAAACCTGTTTGCATGGAAATCGGACCCGAATATTATTTTACCGGCCATTTCGGGGATGCAGGGCACCAAATTTACCGGCAACATTTCATCAAATGGAAAAGTTGATATAAAAACTGCCGCAGGAGCCAATGCAACCACCATCAGTGGAAAGGTAAACATACCGGCACCTATTTCACAAAATTACTCAGGCCCAACACCCGCCGGAGGAATAGGCGTTTCACCGAAGTTCCCCATTTTGCCAGTAATGCCCGGCTACACAGCATTCGACAACCAGGTTGGTACCCTCAACATAACCAAAACCAGGGTGGTATTTCCCGGGGTATATAAAAACCTGGAGCTTATAGGGGGGCAAACCATCACTTTCAGGGGTCCGGGGAATTATGTTTTTGAGGAAGTGAAAGTTTCGGGAAACAACAACAGCTTTATTTTCGACCTGAACAATACAACGGAAGGTACCATCAATATTTTGGTTAAGAAGGATGCCCAGTTTGGCAAGACCTACGTAAGAGCGGTTAAAGGAACCCTCGATTCACGCGTTTATACAGAGGTACATGGAAACGGGTTGTCCAACGGTGGGTTTGCATTTGAAGTGGAAGCAAGAGGGGTTCTTCCGCCTGACAGTTATATATGGCTCGGAAATATTTGGGCTCCCAATGGTGGCATATCCATAAAAGGAGGAAGAAAACAGGCAAGGCCCCATATTTTAGGTGCCCTTTGGAGTGGAAAACGGGTTGATATTACGGAAAATACCATTCTTTCTTATGAAGCCCCTTCGGCAAGCACCCTCACCTTTATTGATCCTTATTATCCGCCGCCTGCCGAAGGAAAAATTGATGAACCCAATAATATTATAGGCCCTGAATTGCTTTCATTAGCCCAAAATCCGGAAAAAATAATTGAAATACCGAATAATTCCATTTATAAGTTTGATGAAGAAGAAGAAAGGGTAATGATTGAAGTAATCAGCAAAAACCCAAATGATGCTGAACTGAAAAATGAGTTAATTGGACTTGGTATGGTAAATATCATTGACAACGGTCCACATATTTATACCATTACAGGCTTTTTCCCCATTGACCTGCTCACCCAGTTAAACGGTAATCCGCGTGTCGAATATGTTCGCCCATGGTATCCGCCGGTAACCAATTCGGGTCAGGTGATTTCACAGGGAGATAAAACCATGCGCTCCAATTTGGTACGTCAGCGGTTTGGACTTGATGGAAGCGGGATAAAAATTGGGGTTCTTTCGGATAGTTATAACTCAAAATCATCTGCCCAAAACGATGTGGATCAGGGCGATTTGCCGGGAACCAAATCGAGCGGTGAATCAAACAGTAATGCAACAGAGGTTCAGGTTGTGCAGGATCTTTCAGAAAGAGGCAATGATGAAGGAAGGGCCATGCTGCAAATTGTGCACGATATAGCCCCGAAATCCACATTAGCTTTCAGAACAGGTTTTTTAAGTGCGGGTGATTTTGCCAAGGGAATTTTGGAATTAGCAGATCCTAACCTTCCCGGTGGAAAATGCGATATAATTGTTGACGATTTAAGTTACATAACCGAACCGTTTTTTAAAGATGGGGTTGTGGCACAGGTTGTTGATCAGGTAGTTTCGCAGGGGGTTACCTATTTTACCTCGGCCGGTAATTTTGGGCAGAAATCCTATGAGGGAATTTTTAATGGTGTTTCCGATCCAAATGTTATTCCTTCACCCGGTCAGATTCATCAGTTTGGAAACGCACCAAGTGATATTTACCAGTCTATCCTGCTAAAACCGGGTAATTACACCATTGTATTGCAATGGGATGACGAATTTCATTCGCTCGGCGACGATGAAGGGGTTAAAACCGATATGGACCTTTACCTTTTAGGTGCAAATGGCTACAGGCTTTTTGGATTTAACCGAAGCAATTTATTCAAGGATCCGTTTGAAGTTTGTCCGTTTACCGTAAAAGAAGAAACCATTGCCAAATTGATGATTGTAAGGGCATCGGGCAACGCTAACGTTCGTTTTAAATATATAATTTTCAGGGGCGATGCCACTATACTGGATTATAATAGCGGTACCTCTACGGTAGTTGGTCATGCCAATTCAAATGGCGCCATTTCTGTTGGTGCCATGTTGTATGAAAATATTCCCCAGTACACCCCGGTTTGGCCTGGCATCGCATCCTTTTCTTCGAGGGGAGGAACCTTTATTCGCGAAAATGGGAACTTTATTACAAGGAATAAGCCTGATTTAATTGGTCCCAACGGTGTAAATACAACGGTTAACCTTGGGGGCTCTTTCTTTAATGATGGCGATTATTATCCTAACTTTTTTGGAACATCGGCGGCTGCGCCGCATGCTGCGGCTGTAGGTGCACTAATTATGCAAGGCCGTAAAAAGTTCAACCTGCAGGAAACCGTAACTCCTGAAGAAATAAGGCAACAGCTCATTTCTTCTGCCGGAAAGTTTTCGCACCTGCCGGGCAATTTTTCGTTTGAAGGGGGTTTTGGGTATTTACAGGCTGATGATGCCATGCTGGAAATTGCCAATGCAAAACCCATTATTGATACCATTTTTGCCGAAGTTCCGGGTGGCGAAAATGGGGAAGAACCTTTTACTGTTGTAGTAAGGGGAAGGTACCTGACCAACTCTACACAAATCTTTGTAGATGATGAGCCTGTTGTAACCAACATCTCAGAAGATGGAACAGAGGCAAGGGCCGTGGTACCGGATATTACCCCTGGCTTTGACCCGGCTTTTCAGTTATTCAATGCTGCTAAAAGCCCGAGTGGAGAAGATGGCGGCTTTTCCGAGAAAAAATATTTCTTTTCCGAAAAAACAGATGTAATTATTCGTGCAAATGATAAAAACCGCAAATATGGACAGGAAAACCCCGTTTTTGATGTTTCCATATTTATTGACGGCACACCTATTGAAGAAACAGATTTTACAGCATCTGATTTGATGTTGGATCCTGCGCTCATCAGTGCTTCTACCATTGCCTCACCAAACTCAAAAGCAGGTTTGTATGGCATTTTTGTAGACCGAATAACACCCTTGGAAAATAGTGATCCGCTAAACAGCCGATATAATTTCATATTTGAATCGGGCACCCTGAATATTGAAAAAATGCCGCTTAAAATTATTGCCAACGGTGGATTTATAAAATATGGAGAGTTTCCCGGGAACGCCATCAATTATAGTTATGAATTTGATTTAGACGGTGATGGATACCCAGATTCTGATGGAGATGGTGGCGGAGGTGAAGGCGATGGCGAAGGCGAAGGTGATGGCGAATGTGGAGAATGCGAAGCTGCCACCCTGCCATCTGAGTTTCTGGACAATATTCAGCGACTCCATAAGGAGTATATGGTTGAAAATGGTATTATAGCTGTAAAGGGATTTGAGTTTACACCAGAATATTTTAGCTCGCTTACAGGGCCCGAATTAAGTAATCTGAGCTCAATTGCCAGTTTTCAATCGGTTGTTAATGCCAAAAAATACATTTTTGAAAATGGTCAGTTCAGGCCATTGGCAGGCACTATTTCCCCGGAAAACATTGGGAATCAGCGGTTTGTACTAGAAACCCCCCTTGCTTCTCTGAGAAACTACCTGACGAGTCCAGATCATGCAGCATTAGTCCCCCTTTCAAATGATAATCCTTCGAAATCAGGATTGCTGGATTTAAAGGCTTTAGCCAAAGGAGAGGCAACAGCTTCATTGACCAGTGGTGAGTTTAAACCCATGATAAACGGGCAATTAATGGGTATGCTAAATGGTGAATTTGAGGCTGCATTAGTAACCACCCCCTTTGCTAAATTAGATGGTTTTATATACCTTCAGCAAGTACAGGATCTGATTTTTGAAAATGGTCAGCTACGTGCCCTTGTTAATGGCGAATGGGTTACTACAACCAACGGACATTTGAATACGGAAGTAAATGGTCAGTATACCTATATTGAACTTTCAGTGGTAAACGGGCAACTCAGGGCCATAGTGAATTCAAACCAGGAAATGCAACTGGTAAATGGACAGTTAAGGGCTTTGGTAAATAATGTGAATATTTCGCTGCTAAACGGCAAGTTAAGGGCCATGGTAAATGGTCAGGTAATGCCAATGGTAAACGGTCAATTGGTAGCCGAAGTAAACGGTCAGTTAAGGGCATTGATAAATGGCGAAATGACTGCGCTTGTAAACGGGCAATTAATGGCATTGATTGACGGTGAATATGAGGAAGTTACCGAACTTAACCTGGTTAATGGTCAATTAAGAGCCCTGATTAATGGTCAGTTAAGGGCCCTGATTAATGGTCAGTTAAGGGCTATGGTTAATGGTGAACTTAACGACATAGATCTCACCCAGGTTTCGCTGGTAAACGGTCAGTTAAGGGCGATGGTAAATGGTCAGTTGCGCGCTATGGTTAATGGTCAGTTAAGGGCTATGGTAAACGGGCAGCTAAGGGCAATGGTAAACTCAGAGGCTATTGACATAGAAAAAATAATTCAACTATCCAATGGTAGGTTGAAAGCCCTAGTGAATGGAAATTATAT
>ERZ795056.2489-NODE-2489-length-20408-cov-5.419103_pt1 | contig 20408 bp, 20 predicted proteins | sample MGYA00375140_ERZ795056 | MGnify/ENA primary metagenome ERZ795056 (study PRJEB30185, sample SAMN05720227) | activated sludge metagenome | isolation source: Anaerobic digester | place: USA | collected 2015-03-09 ... | reverse complement strand
AGGAAGAATCGTTCACGCAGTGGAAGTCATGGCAGCTTCCGAGTTGGACTAACACTCACGTTTTCCCGGGTGGTCGCAATGACCCGGAGATTATCGAAGCCGCGTCGGACCTAACCGATGATGAGTTCCGTCGGCAGTACGGAGGCGAGTTCGTCCTCAAGCGCGGTCGAGTGATGAAGGAATGGGATGATGACCACCATGTGGTTGACGCCCGCTACCGACGGGATTGGCCCCTCTTCGCTGCTGTCGACTTCGGTTACACCAACGACTGGGTTTGGCTTTGGATCCAGATCGACCCCATCGAACAGCGGGTATACGTTATCGGTGAGAAGCGCTGGAAGTTTACGGACACCGAGATGGTTGCGAAGGAGATGGCGCAAGACCCGAAGATGGGTAATGCCCTCGCCATCTATGTTGACCCCAGTTCGCCCGATGATGCCGCGATTCTTCGACGCCACCTCGGAGTACCGACGCGAGCGAACACCGGTGGAGAGATTAAGCTTCGACTGCAGTTGATTCGTTCGGCGCTCAAGCGACGTCCTGAGCACCTGCCTGATAACCATCCTGAGAAGTTGCCCATGCTCATGGTCGACCGCTCATGCGAACGACTGATCTGGGAAATGCGCGAGGGATATCGCTGGCCTGAGAGTCGAGGCGAGAAGAACAGCAGTGAAATCCCGATGGACGACAACAACCATGGACCGGAAGCGCTTGGGCGGTTCTATAAGGGCCACATGGAGAATCTGTCCACGGTTGGTAGTAGAATTAGCCGGCAGGGCTCAATCAGGACCAGGAAGAGAGCAGCATGAGCGACGACCCGAATCAGTGGTCTACGACGAAGCAGTACGTAGGCAAAGAAGCGTCGATGATGACCTGGGTCCCTGAGGACGACCGCCACCGTCTCGCTGCATACTTCCAGTATGACGACATGTACTGGAACGATCCTCGCCAGTTCGCACTACGCGTTCTCGAGGGCGAAGAGCCTGTCTACATCCCGAATGCTCGAACCGTCGTCAACACCACGGCCCACTTCTTCCTCAAGGGCCTCAACATCTCATGCACGAATGAGACGACTAACGCTAAGCTTCAGGACCTGCTGAAGCGAGAGATGTTCTACTCGCGTTTCAACGACGCGAAGGTCTCAGGTGTTGCTCGAGGCGACTGGGTGCTGCACATGACAGCAGACCCTCGCAAGCCCCCCGGTCGTCGAATCTCAATCACCGTCGTAGAACCGATGGATGTCTTTCCCATCTGGGATGAGGACGAACCCGGGAAAATGGTCGGTTGTCACCTGGCGGTTGCCTACCTGCCTCCGAAGGATGATGATCCCGAGCAGAAGACTCGCCTGCGTCGACTGACCTACCGCATTGTCGAGGAGAACGGTACTCGACGCATCAGTCGTGAAGAGGGTATCTACACCATCGACACCACCCTGGCCACCACGGGAGAACCCGATGGCAAGGTCAAGAAGATCAAGACAATCATCCCCCTCGGTCTACTCGATCCCGACATCACGGCGATCCCCGTTTACTGGTTCAAGAACCAGAGCTGGGGCGGTGATGACTACGGCTCGTCTGAGCTGCGAGGCATGGAGCGCATCACTGAGGTTATCTCTCAGAGCTCTACGGATGTCACTGGCGCGCTTTCACTCGAGGGCCTGGGAGTTTACGCCACTGATGGCGGACGACCCATCGAGAACGATCCCGCCACCGGGCAGATGGTCGAAACCGACTGGGAGGTTGCTCCCGGTAAGGTGATGGAGGTGCCGAGCGGGGCATACTTCCGCCGGGTGGATGGTGTGGGATCCATTACTCCGGCGATCGACAACATCAAGTATCTCGAGGAGAAGCTCTATCGTTCGCTGGGTCTGACTGATGTCGCCCTGGGCGATGTCGAAGCAACGGTGGCTCAGTCGGGAATCGCGCTGGCGATCAAATTCCTACCCACGCTTGCACGCATGGAGTCACGGGATCAGGCAGGGCTCGACAAGTTGACGCATCTGTTTTTCGACTGGAAGACTTGGCATGCCGTTTTCGAGAAGGAACAACTCGAAGGTGATATAGTTCCAGCAATCGGGGATAAACTCCCGATGGATCGCACCGCGAAGCTCAACGAGCTGAACAACATGATGGATCGCAAGATCATCTCCACACAGTACTACCGCGATGAGATGGAAAAGCTCGGGTACGTCTTCCCGAAGGACATCCAGGATCAGATCGACGAGGAAGCGGACAAGGCTTTCGAGCGACAGATGGAGAACATGATCCAGGCGGCGAAGAATCAGCAGAATTCCGGGGATGAATCCTCGGGCACGACTCTCCCCTCGGGAGGGAACAAGTCCAATAACAAGGACAAGCCGAACGAGAGTGCGGGCACCGAGGCGGAGAAGAAGAGCTGAAGCGTGAGGCTTCAGTAATCAAACAGCGCGTGAGGCGCGAAAAGGAGTAAGACCATGAATGACTTCTGGAACCTCTGGCCCGAGGTGATCTTTGGCCACGAAGGAGAAGCCGACGACCCGAAGGATGGCGAAGGCGAGGAGGAAGATCCGGATGACCCGGACGACCCCGATGACCCCGATGCCGACAAGGGCGAAGGCGAAAACGAGGCCGACAAGTCCAAGGACGACATCGCCGAACTCCAGAAGGCACTCGCCGCAGAACGCCGAGTCACGAAGAAGCTCGAACGCGAGAACCGACGCCTGACCGCAACCCGGGAAACCAAGGAAGCGGAAAAGGAAGAGACAATCGAGGAGAGCAAGCAGCGGGAACAGGCAGCGACTGCTCGTGCCGAGAAGCTGGCCGCCGGCCTGCTCAAGCGCGACATCGACACTGCGATCAAGGAAGTGGCACGCGAGATGAAGTTCCTCGACGTCGAGGATGCCCTCAACGGGGTGGATCGTTCGAAGATCGTTTTCGATCAGGATGACGAGGATCCCACGGACATCGACATCGACGAGGACACTGTCAAGGCAGCAGTCAAGGCCCTGGCGGCTCGGAAGCCACACTTCCTCAACAAGGGAACCGACGACGGCGAAGCCACTGGCTCGCAGTTCGGTGGTTCGAGGAAGACCAAGAAGCAGGGCGAAGAGGCATTCAAGGAGCTTTACCCCTCCCTGTAGTACCGTCCACACAACAACCGAGCAAGAACAGAAGGGTAACTAGTCATGGCAGTTCAGCCGTCCTATGACAAGTACGACCCGATTTCGGGAGGGTTCCGGGCACGCCTCGCAGCGGATCTGACCCTCACGAATGGCAGCTTCGTCGGAGGTGTCTCGCTGAACGCCAGCGGACGCGTCGTCGTTGGTGCCGCAGGCCAGACTGGCCTGGTCGGTGTCGTCGTCAAGAATGCCGCTCGCGGTCCCGTCGGTCAGTACGCAGCGCTTCCGGGCGCCGTCAACCCCAACGCACCCATCGCGACCACGGCAGGGTCTGCGGTCGACGTGATCACCTCGGGTGAGATCGTCGGTCTCGACACGACCGCCTTCCCGGCGGGTACGAAGATCTACGCCAACAACACCACGGGGGTCCTGTCGACCACCTCCGCCGGCGGCACCCAGATCGGTCACACCGTCGAGGCCGGCCGCCTCATCGTTCGAGTCGCCCGCGCACTCGCGTAAGTGAAAGGGAAGATCATGCAGACCAGTGCAGAAGCACTCATCCACTGGCTTCTCGACGAGTCGCCTCAGTCACTGACTGTCTTCGGTCAGGAGAAGGGCTTCAACGAGCGAGCCGACATCGTCCGCGCAGCGGATGGCACAGACCTCAACGACTTCTGGAACGAGGTGATGCAGACCGTCGCGATTCGCAACCGGGACCGCAGCACCATCCTCGACCAGCTGACGTTCCGCGTCGACGGGGTTTCTTCGGAAGTCTCGCCGCCCGCTGAGGTCGACTTCGAAGAGGCGTCCGAGTTCGGTCAGCCCGTCGGCATCAAGGGATCGGCCAACCGGTTCTTCCGCGGGTACGACTTCAAGTTCTACGACCTCGCCATTCGCTACACCTGGATGTACCTCGCCGAGGCCACCCTCCAGGACCTGCGGATGAACCACAACCTCGCACTCGAGGCGGATGTCAAGATCCGCTTCCGCAAGGTGATGCAGCGCCTCTTCAACCCGCTGAACTCGACTGGGTTCACCGACAAGAACGAGGCCATGACGGTCTTCGCGGCCTACAACGGTGACGGGGAGGTGCCTCCGACGTACAACTACAAGACGTTCGCCGGTTCGCACAACCACTACCTCATCTCCGGCAACACGACCGTGACGTCCGTCAACATCGACACCCTGGCCACCTCTCTCACCGAGCACGGCTACACGCTCCAGCGCGGGTTCAAGCTGGTGCTCTGGGTCAACGAGCAGGAAGCCAACATCATCTCGACGTTCCGCACCGGCACTGGCGCGAAGTTCGACTTCGTTCCGAACCCGGCGCTGTACGGCGGGAAGATCTGGGTGCCGAACAACGGCCAGTACGTCGGTGGCCCGCAGGGGGTTGTCCCCGGCGAGATCGGCACCTACGGTCCGTTCCACGTGGTGCAGGAGGGACTCGTTCCCGCCGGCTACCTGGTCGCGATCGCCACGGGGGGAGTCGACAACATCACGAACCCCATCGGGTTCCGTGAGCACACCAACCCCGACTACCGAGGACTCAAGATCATCCCCGGTCAGCGCACGCAGTACCCGCTCATCGATTCCTTCTACCGCCGCGGCTTCGGCACCGGCATCCGCCAGCGCGGTTCCATCGCGCTGATGCAGGTGAAGGCGTCGGGCAACTACGCGATCCCCGCCGCGTACGACCCGGCGAACGACTAGCAGACCGGAGGGGGTGGGTAAACTCGCTCAGCCCGCCCCCTCCACTGATACCCAGACCCTCTCAACAAGGAGAACAGAAATGACCACGAACGACAAGGGATACGTCCTCTTCGAGGATTCCGAAGGCAACGTCATCAGCAACGACCCCCGCTGGCGCGCAGAGCAGGTCCTCGCAGCGGAAGGTGTGGACATCGATCAGCTCGAGGCCGACCGCCGTGAGCTCGAGGAACTTCGCGAGTTCAAGCGCACCCACGGAGTCGCTCAGGCGCCCCAGGACCCGGCCTTCACCGGTGAGTCCGAGGACGATGACGAGGACGAAGACGAGGACGAGGAGGCGACCACCCCCGGCCCGTACGACTCGGTCAAGGGCAAGGACCTGTCCGCCCTTGCCAAGGAGCGAGGCATCGAACTCACGGTCGACGGCCACAAGCTCACGGCACCCGAGGTTCGCAACGCTCTCGCCGCTCAGGACCTCGGCCGAGCCGCAGCGCAGTAAGCCATGGACTACACGCCTGAGCTAGCCACCAGCGTCCGCCAGAAGCTTGGCGAGACGATCCCGGCTGGCGGCACGGCGAGTGATACGATGTTCACCGATGCGGAGATTCAGGGATGGATCGAACAAGGTGCTACCATCAATCACGCAGTGGTCGAAGGTTGGGAAGCCAAGCTGGCCCACTTCTCCAATCTGGTCGATGTAACCGACGGGGCAGCAAGCAGGAAGTTGGGGGATCTCGCCGAACAAGCCGAGGCCAGACTCAAGTACTACCGCGGTCGAATCGCGGCCGGGCCTGACGATGGTCTCACTCGTTCGAGAACGCGGATAGGTCGGATCGTTCGTAATGGATAGGGTCGAACTGCTCATGCGCCGGCGCAATGTCGCGGCGTTCATTGACGCGGACCCCGTGCAGATCACCTTCGAGCGCCGCCAGGCACCCGTGAAGAATCCCAACACGGGGGGTTACGTGAAGTCGTCTAGCGTGACCCCCCCTCTCCCCCCTCAGAAAGCACGCATCGTTCAGAACGTGCGTCGTTACACCGCAGGCCTTGTGAACGCCGAGGCAGGTGACATCCCCCACACCGAATACCGACTGCTCGGGAACCACACGCTTGACATCGAGGTCAACGATAAGTTCCAATGGCTCGGGGAAAACTACGAAGTCATCGGCATTCACGTGGCACGCGAGGAATCAGTCTTCGCAGCCATCACGCTGCTAGGGCCTGATAACCGTGCCTAGGGCAGGATCATACGTCGACATCGAAGACGGGATCATTGCCTGGTACAATGGCCCTGAATGGGATGATGTTGCCATGGCAGAGTTCGAGATTGCCGAGGCACAGCTCGAAGCTCAAATGCGCGCGGATGCCATCTGGGAAGATCGCACGGGGGCAGCTCGCGCGGGGTTGACTGCACGGGCAACTCATGAATCCGGCATTGTGACCATGACACTTTCTCACTCAGTGCCCTATGGTTTCTGGCTCGAGGTCATTCAGAACGGACGATTCGCCATCATCGGACCCACGGTTGAACAGCACGGTCGTCGACTGACCTACAACGCATGGCGACGAATCCGATACGCACGTAAGGGAGGCAAAGGATGAAAGCTCGCCATTTCATCTATGGGCAGCTCAGCTCGCCCGGGATCACCTCGCTTCTCGCTCATGGCATCAACAGCATCTATGCCAAGAAGACAATGACGTCTGCGGTGGAAGATCATGTCTACCTGGTATATAAGCTGGGCAATGACACTGCTGAAGAATTGTCCGAAGATACCTCTATCACTCGTCAGTTCTTCCAGGTGTTCGTGCATGACTACTTCGATGGTGAAACCGCCGATTACGATAAGATCGACGATGTCATCACAATGATCAAGAGAGTCTTCAAGAATGCCAATGGTTCGGGTATCTGGACTACCCGCTTCTTGGAGGCGTCGCAGGATTTGGACGACGACACCCTGAATACCGTGTTCCGTTATGCGCGGTTCCAACTGATCCGAGAGGACAAGTAACCATGAAGTACGTTACGTTCAACAGCCCGCACCTCGACTCGCGAACCCTGAGCACCGCTGACCTCGAGTCGGTTGGTGTGGAGGGATTCGAAGAGACGACCTTCAAGAACGGGGTTCCGGTCGAGGTGTACGTTCGAGTCGCCAAGGCCCTCGTCAGCAACCCGTCGGTCTTCGGCTACTTCACCATGAGCGACGAGCTCACGGAGGAGGAGGAGGCCGCCGAGAAGGCAGAAGCTGAGGCAGCAGCCAAGGCGGCCGAAGAGGCAAAAGCCCTCAAGGGGGATGAGCCGAGTGGCAATCCTCAGGAGACCCTGACGCCCTCGACCCCCTCAACTTCGGGCAAGTCGACGCGCAGCTCGACCCCCTGACTCATCGATCAGGCATATCCCCAGAATCGCCTAGAAGCTCCTCTAAGCGCCTATCCCGCTCGTAATGATAAATTACTCAGTGACAGAATCAGAGAAGCTCATGGCAATCGAACTCAGGTGCGAGGGTAACCTCTACGGGATCTATGACCCCGAAACCAACACCGTAGAAGTTCGATGCAAGCGCCGTAAGCACGGAGCTCGACCAGGGATCATCGTCCTGCACACACTGTCCCTGACCACAGGGCAGGTAGTAAAAACCGGGGAGTTCAAAGACCCCGCTATAGTAGGGAAGGAAAACAATGGCACTCGCTAACTACGCCATTCCCTTCGGGCTCCGCCAGGTCAAGCTGGTTCCGCTCGATGCGGCAGGCGCTGAGATCGTCGCATCGGGGGTGTTCCTGCCCGCCTCTCGTACGTTCTCCTTCAGTGAGACCGAAGACTTCGAGACGCTCCAGGGAGACGACCGCACTGTCGCTTCGCGCGGTGGTGGCCCCACGATCGACTGGGACCTCGAAGGCGGTGGTATTTCGCTCGAGGCATGGAAGATCCTCTCGGGTGGATCCCTCGGCCAGACCGGTGTCTCGCCCAACGTGATCAAAACGTTCTCCAAGCTGAACTCGGAATCTCGCCCGTACTTCAACGTGTACGGTCGCGCCATCTCCGACAATGGTGGAGACTTCGAAGCTCGCGTCTTCAAGTGCAAGGCCGATGGCGACCTCGAGGCCTCCCTCGAGAACGGCTCGTTCCTGCTCACCGCTGCATCGGGCAAGGGCTACGGCCGCGACTCGGACGGACTGCTCTACAACTTCGTCCACCGCGAGACCGCCGTCGCACTCACCGATGCGATCACCAAGACGGGATGGACGCAGACCATCACGGGTACCCCGACGGGTGGCGCATACCGCCTCATCCTCAACGGCTACTCGACTGCCGACATCGCGTACAACGCCGTCAACACGGCCATCGCTGCTGCGCTCAACGCCCTCAGCGGAGTCACCGGCCTCGGCACGATCAACGTCTCGGGTACTGCCCCGACGTTCACGATCACCCTGCCCGTCGCCGGCAACATCCAGGCAGGACTCATCACGCTGACCCCCTCGGGCAGCATCGTGATGTCGTAGTACCCCACAACTAAATACAACATCAACGCCAGATCCCCAGGAGGACCCAATGGCAAAGTCAGCAGCACAGGCTCGCGCGGAGCAGCTTCGCGTATCTCAGATCGGCGACTTCAAGAGTCGCATGGGTGGAATCATGGAGTTGCCCTCAGGCCTCGTGATGAAGCTCCGCAATCCGGGTGGTCTCCAGTCGTTCATCGCAAACGGCACCATCCCCAACTCTCTTCTCGGCCTGATCCAGGAAGGCCTCGCCGGCAAGTCAGGTGTGGACGCAACCAAGGCGGCCGCAGACCTGAGCAAGGACATCGGCTCCCTCGGCGACATGCTCGCCATGATGGACCTCGTCATGCTCCAGACGGCGAAGGAACCCCAGATCTACCCCGTCCCCACCGATGAGGATGTCGAGCGCCACAACATTCTCAACCCCGAAAATCAGGTTTCCACACCTGAAGATCTGCGTCACGACGACCGCCTCTACATCGACGAGATCGGCGAGCAGGACAAGCAGTTCGTCTTCCAGTGGGTCAGCGGTGGAGTCCGCGACCTCGAGACGTTTCGTGCGCAACTCGCGAGCAATGTGGCTGCTATTTCTGCAAGCGAAGGATCTACACACGCAGCCTAGCAAGATCATCGGACTGACCAAGGGGAGCTATGAAGCCTACTGCTTTGACCAGGCAGTTTGGTACTTTGGCTCCCAGGTAACACACAGGGTTGAGAAGGTGGGTCACAAGCCCGCCAAGGGAGAAGCTTCGCAGAGGCAGGCGCAGGAACGAGAACTCAAGAAGATTCTTGAGGGAGAACAAGCTAAGCAGGTCTATGCAGACCCCGCGGCGCTATTCGGTTAGGGGACAAAGTGGCAGATGAGGAAGTGCTGAGAGCCAGCATCGTCATCGATGTCCGCAAAGCAATCTCTGCCTATACCGAAGCGCGTCAGGCGCACATCTCCATGGTCACCGCCCTCAACACGGGTGCTGGTGCTCTCACGACCGTCGGTGCTGCCTTCACTGCCGCAGGCGTATCGATGGCCGCGGGCATCTGGATGGCGGTCAATGCTGCGGGTGAGTTCGAACGCAAGCTCGACTTCTTCGGTGCGGTTTCCGATGCTTCCGTCAAGGACATGGAGGCGATCCGCAAGAAAGCCCTCGAGCTGGGTGCTGACAGCATCTACTCTGCGGATCAGGTCGCCGATGCCTTCACGAACCTCGCCAAGTCGGGTGTTAACGCGCAAGGCATTCTTGCCGGCATTGGTGAGGCAGTCATATCGCTGGGTGCTGCTACCGACATGCCCCTCGAGACTGCGGCGACTTCGCTCACCACCGTCCTAAACACCTTCGGCATCGCAGCCGAGGACTCGGTCGCAGTCGTTGACAAGCTGGCAGGTGCGGCTAACTCTTCGGCTATCGAGGTTGAAGACCTCATTCTCACACTGACCTATGCCGGCGCCTCGGCGAAGGTGGCTGGTGTGGGATTCGATGAGGTCAACACCGCGATCGCAGTCCTTGGTGAGCGAGGTATCAAAGGGTCCAAGGCCGGTACTGGTCTGCGACAGATGTTCGACAAGCTTCTCGCCCCTACCAACAAGGGTAAGGATGCCCTTAAGGAACTCGGTATTGTTACCGAGGATGGTACAAACAAGCTCATCGACCTGGATGGCGGACTCAAGCCTCTACCCGATGTGCTCGACACCCTGAACGCAGCCATTGCACCCCTGAGCACTGCTGAGAAGATGGACCTCCTGGGTAACATCTTCCCCATCACTTCACTGCCTACGATCCTCAGCCTGCTCGATGGCGGCTCGGATGCTATGGCCCGACTCAATGGCGAGATCGGGAAAACAACTGCAGCAGATATCGCAGCTGAGCGACTCGACAACCTTAGTGGTGACGTCGAGATTCTGCGAGGTAACTTCCAGACCCTCGTCATCAGCATCGGCGATACTCAAACTGCGCTCGCAAGAGGGTTGGTACAGGCCCTCATCTCGGTAGTCGACTGGCTGAACAGCCTGAGCCCGAAGATGCTTGGGCTGATCGTCACGCTTGCTGAGATTGCTGCAGTATTGCTTGTGGTCATAGGTGTCATGGGTATGTTCTCAGGATTCATCCTGAACATCATTGCCTTGGCTATCCGTATCGCCGACTCCTGGGGATTCATCGTCGGGGTGCTTCAGGCAGTCGGCAATGGTATCATTCGACTTGGGCTGCTGTTCACGAACCTACCCCTGCTTATCCTGATCGCTGGTATTGCTCTACTGGTAACCGCGCTGATTCAGTTCTTCACGAAGACTCAAGAGGGTGCTGCCCTGCTTCAGCAGTTTGGGCAGATCTTCGGTGATGCCTTCGCTCAGATGGTCCCTCTATTCCAGACGCTGGGTTCTGCGTTCGGTCAGTTGATGGCAACACTTATCCCGGTCATCATGCAACTGATCACCGTGCTTGTCGGTGGTCTCGTGCAGGCTCTGATCGCTCTCACCCCGCTCTTCGTATTCCTGGCCGAAGTGATTGCAGACGTGCTGCTCGTGGCGGTTCAGCTGCTCGTACCGTTCCTCACGATGCTGGTCGAACTACTGACCGGTCCGCTGGGTGGGGTGCTACTTGCCCTCGGTGGTATCATCTTGACGGTGGTTGCTGCCATTCGTATCTGGGCTGTTGCTCAGGCAATCTTGAACTTCGCACTGACGGCAAATCCCATCGGTGTTATCATCATGGCGATTGCTGCTCTGGTCGCCGCTATCATCTGGGTGGCTACCGAAACTACCTTCTTCCAGGACCTCTGGGCGAACGTCTCCGCCTTCTTCATTGCGGTGTGGACGAACATCAGCTCGTTCTTCATTACGATCTGGACTAACATCAGTTCGTTCTTCATGGGTATTTGGAATGGTATCGTTGCATTCTTTACCCCCATCATCACGGTGATCTACAACGTTATCAAGTTCTACGTTGAAGCCTGGATCAACATCTTCCTCATCTTCGCTGCAGTGCTGGTGACGATCTGGAACGCGATTGTAACTGCTGTTCAGTGGGCCTGGAACTTGATCTGGGGCTTCATCGGCCCCATCGTTACAGCCATTGTTAGCTTCATCACTGACACTATCAACAACCTAATGATCGGTTGGCAGATCGTCTGGGGAGCTATCTCGAGCTTCTTCACCGATGTATGGAACAACCTGCTTTCGTTCCTTCTCCCCATCGTGATCAACATCCAGCGCTTCATCACCAACATGGTGACTACAGTTCAGGGCATTTGGAACAACGTCTGGGGTGCCATCTCCAGCTTCTTCACTTCGATCTGGCAGAACTTCGTCGGCGCGGTCAAGGGCCCTGTCGACACTATCTTCGGTATCATTGGTGGTATTCAGGGTACCATCATGGGGTTCTTCAGAGGAGTAGGCAGCTGGCTCTATAACACTGGCCGTCAGGTCATCGAAGGTTTGATCAATGGTATCTCTTCGATGTTCCAGGGTATCGTCAATGCCATCTCCGATGTTGTGAACGGCGCTATCGACTGGGCAAAGGATGTCCTCGGTATCGCATCGCCTTCTAAGGTCTTCGCCGAAATCGGTGTTAACACTATCCTCGGTATGATCAACGGAGTTAAGGCAACTGCTCCGGTCCTCGAACGCACGATGAATGCCGTCAGCTCGGGTCTCGATTCGTTCTACGATCAGGTCTACGCGGCACGCGAGATGGACGTCATGCTCAACCTCCAGTCTCAGATGGGGATCGACGCTTACTCGGCATCTCAGGCGAACCAGCTTGCTCTGCTCAATGAGAAGCTTGAGGAAATTGCCGACAAGGACACGTTCAACATCGAGAAGCTTGAAGTCAACAACCCCGAGCCTGAGCCCACCAGCGAGTCGCTGCCGAACGCGATCCGCAAGACTGCATATGTGGTAGGATAACATGCCTAACAACACGCCAACATACTGGGAAGCCGCAGGGGTGAGCCTCCACACCTATGCGCAGTCGATCGAAACCCTGAGCGGGCTGGGGCCGCCGAAGCTTCGCGGTGAGAATGTCGTAGTGCCTCTTCACCCGGGGTCTCGCTTCATACAGAAGGTGCCTGATTCTAACACCCTGACTCTCGCGATGTGGCTTCGGGGTGTCGTCTCCTCAGCGGGTGTTGCCGAGGTGAATGAGACCCGAGAGCAGTACATGCGGAACTGGAATGACCTGGTTCGCCTGATGTGGCGCAACGGGGAGCAGTTCGACCTGACCAAGCGGTTCTACGATGGCACGAACCCATCGGTCATCTCGGCAACTGCCAAGGCTGAGTACGCGGGCGGTCTCGAGCCGACCTTCCTGGGCAAATCTGCGGCGAAGTGCACCATCGATCTGACCCTGGCTGACCCTTTCTTCTACAGCGATTCGCTCTTCAGTGCCTCATTGGTCAATGGGAATAACATGATCGATGTGCCTGGGACTGCAGAGTCACTCGCGATCTTCATCCGCATTAACGGCTCGAGAACCAACACCACGATTCGGAACGTCACCAATGGGATAGAATTCACCTATCCGAATGCGGTTGCCTCAACGGAATACCTCGACGTCGACGTGAAGAACTACACCGCTCGACACAAGCCGGCAGGTGGTCCTGAATACGACGCCTCAACTCGGATCATTCACTTCGGTGGACCTCAGTGGCTGAAGCTGGAACCGGGTGCGAATACTCTCAACGTATCCTCGACCTCAGGTACTGGGGTCATCACCATCCAGGCTCGCGGCGCTTGGGTATAACTAAACACCACTTCAACTAAGGAGAAATCATGGCCATCTTCACCAACGCACAGAAGGAAACGCTGGCAATCGCCTACGGCAACGCGGCTCTCTACGGTGCGCTTTACACCACCGCTCCCGGTGCCTCCGCAGGTACCGAGCCCTCCGGTGGTTCGCCTGCCTACGCTCGCAAGGCTCTGTCCTGGACTGCGGGTGGCTCCGACGGTATCGTCTCCGTCACGGTCACCTTCGATGTCCCCGCGGGTGCAACGATCGTTGGTGTGGGAGTTCACACGGCCGTGACCGGAGGTACCTACCTCGACGGCGCGAGCATCACCTCCCAGGCGTTCGCCTCACAGGGCACGTTCCAGGTGACCTTCACCTACACCCAGTCGTAAACCATCCCGCCACTCCCCCGTGAGGGACAGGAAGGGGTGATTTTATGGCAGCACCTATACTGTCTTCTACTTCGAAGGCAGCATCCGCCTCAGTAACTTTTTCTGGTGTAGCTGTAGGCAATCTTCTCTGGGCCATAGTTACCCATGACCGCGCAGCTACGCTTAGCGTAAACAATGGGTTCACGGTAGTTGCGCAGCTCGCATCTGGTAGTGGAACCGTCGCTGTCCACTCGGCACTGATCGCCAAAATTGCCACGTCCACCACCGAAACCGTCACGGTCAGCGGTGGTACTCGAACGATGAGTAACATGGCGGGTATTATTACTGGTCACACCCTAGCCTCTATCGCGGCTTGGTCTACGATCAACGCTAACAACACCAGCGGCACTTCCATTAACGCCAACGCTGTGACTGGCTTGGACTCTAGTACCGAATACTTGTCCCTGATGGTGCTCAGCACTGGTGATGGCAACATAGTAATGTCTTCCGGGGCTAAACCTGCGGGGTATACATATGTAGATGGCATCTCAAGTGGTGCCGGGTCTACCAATGTATGCACGAGCCTGGCGCAGGCTAATGTCACTGGTGTTACCTCGGAAGACCCTCCCACTTTCACCCTGAGCGGAGCCGGTAACTATGTAGCATGGACGCTACTGATTCCCTCCGTTAATAGCTCGAACTTCACGGGTAGTGCCGACCTGAGCGGTTCGGGAACCCTGAGTGCATCGGGTAGCCCGTCTCCTGTTCAGACTGGGGCACTTACCGGCTCGGGTACGCTGAGCGGTTCAGGATCGCCTAAGCCCATCCAAACTGCAAACCTCTCGGGTAGCGGTACACTCAGCGCAGTCGGTACTCCGGGACGAGCGGTCGGACTTACCGGCTCGGGCACTCTTAGCGCGGTCGGTGTACCGGGCTTCAGTCGAACAGTCAACCTCAGCGGATCAGGCACTTTGTCTGGTGTAGGAGCCATTGGCGCAACGCCTGCTCTCTCCGGTTCAGGTACTCTCTCGGCATTCGGTGTGCCGGCAATCTCAGTCACTGCGGCGCTCACGGGATCGGGTACTCTTACCTCTCCTACTCGTACTCCAGGATTCAGTAGAACCGCTGCTCTTTCTGGGGGTGGTACCCTTGACGATACTGTAGTCGTCGGTTTCCCGAAGACCGTACCCCTCGATGGTACTGGTACTCTGATGGCCGTCGCTACCTTCGGCATGGTAGTCAACCTCGGTGGCTCAGGTCAGCTCACGATCCCCAACCGCATCGTCGGGTTCTCTCGGGTCGGTGCGCTCGACGGCTCGGGTACTCTGAGTGCTCCCACTCGTACACCCTCTCTGAATCGAACAGGCGCCCTTACTGGTAGCGGTACGCTGAGTGCCTTCGGTTCAGCATTCATCCCCGTGCCCGTGACCCCGTCGGCTAAGACGGGTATCGAGCTGGAGATTTACCATTATAGCGACTGGACTACCGCTCGAGGGATTCTGCCCCTGAGAACTGCTCCGACTGCCCTAAATGAAATGAAAGGTGTGGGAGGTGGCTCATTCACCATCTCTCGCAGTGACCCCAAGCTGCTCGCCGACCCGACATTGGTTAAGGGTCGCAACATTTGCAAGATCAAGGTCGATACGGAATACGTGGGGGCCTTCCTCATGGGTGACCGGGAATCGACAATCATCGGATCGGGTGAGCGCGCAGAGATAGCCTACAAGCTCGCTGGGCCGGGCCTCAAGCAACTATTCGATGACGCTGATATTTATCCGTGGGGTGGAATCAAGCCTCAGTCTCGGTCGAAGCGAAACTTTAATTTCGCGAGTGAGCCCGGTGACTGGTACAACCCGGCCAACTGGGTTGACCCTACCCTCTTCTCAACAGTGGGTTCACAGGCTCACTACCCCCTCCCTGCGAAGTGGCCAAGCAAGGCACCGAACGCTGGATGGATCTGGGGTTCGCCATTCCTCAACCCTGGCCCCATGCCGTTCGGCATCTGCTACTTCCGATACACGCTGAACATCACGAATGCGGGTCGGTATGCAATCTACACCGCAGTCGATGATGTCTTCACCCTGTATGTCGATGGCGAGCAGATCGCCAAGAGTGCTGAGAACTCGACCTCATGGAAGGAAGCCTCTCGAGTTGAGGTAGACCTCTCAGTCGGTACTCACATCATCGGTTATGCTGCTCGCAACCTCCAGGCAGTCGGATACAATGGTCCTGCTGCTTTGGCTTGCGCAGTCTTCCGAATCATGGGACTCGAAGAGGAAACCCTAGTCGGGGGCTCTCAGGTTTCAGGGTGGAAGGTCAACGCCTACCCAACCCGTGCTCCTGGCTGGTCGCCTGGCGAGGTCATTCTCGATCTGCTGGCTGAGGCCGAAGCTCGGGGTATCATCTTCCCGACTATCCTCAACCCCACGTTCACCGCAACCGTCGACTCGAATGGCGTCCCCTGGCCGAGCGACCTCTACACCGACTGGTCGTTTGGTGTGGGAGATTCTATGCTCTCCGTCATCACGAAGATGGAAGAAGCATCAGTCGACATCTGGATCGACCCTGAGAATTACGACCTCAACATGGTGCCTTCACGGGGCAAGGATCGAACCATCTTCACGTTCGCGGGACCGACTGCGACTTCCACACCTATCGAGTTCAAGCTCGGTAAGCACCTTCGAGTGGCGAACACCCAGAGCAAGTCGAAGATCAAGAACAGCCTGCTGCTCAAGACTCTCGAGGGCTGGATCGAAGATACCGACTCTTCGTCGATCAGCCAGTATGGTCGAATTGAAGCGACTCTCAACACTGATGCCTCGCCCCAGTTGGCTCAGGTGCTGGCTGACCTGGTGTTCACTCAGCGAGCTCAGGAAGAAGAGGGAGCTAGCTACGAGCTGATCGTCGGTGAGTACATCCCCTTTGTCGACTTCAACATTGGTGACTGGGTGCTCGCCCCGAATGAGCAGGGGGTTGCCACTAAGCGCCGAGTGATGTCCATCTCGGTGACTGAGGGGTCAGCAGGTGAAACCCTGTATGCCATCGAGTTCGACACCATCTTCAAGGACAACGAGTCTCGTCTCAATGGGATCGTGGATAAGCTTGGCGGGGGAGGGGTCGGAGGCGGGCTTGCGAATGTTCCTGGTAGTACCCCTGGGGTGGGTGAACCGATCGTCATTCCTCCCCCGGCAACCCCTCAGTACCGAGTACCGAAGGCCCCTACTGGCCTCGCGGCTACATCGGCGGGGCAGTGGACCCCTGACGGTATCACGCCTTACTCAGTAGTCACCCTCACCTGGAACCCGGTTACTCAGGCGACCGACAACTCGGCAATGACACCCGAGTACTACGAAATCCAGGGCTGGATCAATGGCACGACCAATTACCAGGACTTCGGTCGAGTCACCACAAACACCGTAAACCTGCAGCCTTTCACACCGACCGACAACTGGGTATTCCAAGTTCGAGCGGTGGGCCCCGACAGCATCAACTCCGACTGGTCCACGGTAGCAACTGCCGTGATGAATGCTCCAGTAGGCAATCTGCTTGCCCCCGATCCGCCCAGCGTTAGCTCGAGCCGAGGCACGATGACCATCTCGTGGTCGGGTCTGCTCGGTGCCATTACTCCGCCCCCTGAGTTCCGGTACGTTTATGCTGAGGTTTCTGCAGACAGCTCAACTGGACCCTGGCAGCGAGTGGGTCCTGCTCTCGAGCGACTGGGTCGTAACATCGGCGTTCCAAACATCACAGTCGGTCAACAGTACTGGGTTCAGCTGCTCGCAGTCGATGGAGCGGGTAACATCTCGCCGGCATCGCTGCCCGTCTCTCACACCGTAAAGGGTATCGTCGGACCGGACATCGAGGCTAACTCGGTGAATGCCAACGTGATTATCGCGGGATCGATTAAGACCAACCATATCTCGCCTGAAGTTGGAAGCCAGCTGACTCTCGACGGTAACGTGACGATCGTCGCGGTTGAGGATTCGGTCGCAAACGCTCAGGCGTCGGCTGACAGCACTCAAGACAACCTTGATGTGATGCAGCAGTACTACTCCTTTGGCCCGACTGGCGCGGTTGTTTCGAAGCCAGGGTCAGTATTTGCAACCCGGATCGACAATGATAGTATCGACATGTTGGAGAACGGGAACGTTATCTCGTACTGGAACTCTGGTACACTCTATGTGAACCAGATGGTTGGATCGAAGGTTACTCTCGGTAACCACCAGCTGGAGCAGTACGGGCCAGATGATACGATTGTGAGGGCGCTCTAATGGCTTTGTACATTGCCAAGGATACGGGTAACACGGTAGTCGCTCGACAGCCGATCAATGAATCGCCGGAGAGCTTCGAGATGTGGCTTCTGTCGATGACCTATGATCCTTCGATCATCAACGTGGGTCCTTACGACTGGTTCATCCCCATCTCACCGGCGGATGGTGTCTACCGGATTCTCTCTGATGATGACTTCGATGAGCTGTACACTGAAGCACCGACGGTTGAGCAGGGTGGCTGATGACCAGTTATTCCAACAATGGTGACCTCAATGGATCGGGACCGTTCTATGTCCGATTCCAAATCAACAGTGGTTACCAGAATATCGGCAGCAACTACACCGATTTCTCATGGTGGGTATGGGTAGGTTGCTCGAGCACTGGGTGGGGTACCTTCGGAGCTAACGGCTCATGGGGCGTCAACCTGGCAGGTGTGGGATATAGCGGTGCCATTCCGACTCTCGACTTCCGACCCTCGGGATCATCAAACCGCGAGATTCTGGTAGCATCGGGCACGACCAGCGTTGGTCACAATGCCGATGGTACTCGACCTGGCTTCCCAAACTATGCCTCGATCGACACTGACCACTCGTCAGTCGGCGACGGTTCAGTTACTACCTGGGCAGATGCTCCGACGATTCCTCGCGCATCTAGCGCTAGCACTACACCTGCCCCTTGTGAGTTTGGGCAGCTCATGACCATTAACATCTCTAGAGCATCAACCAGCTTTACTCACGATGTCTCCTGGTCCTTTGGTTCTCAGTCAGGAACTATTGCAACTAACGTTGCAACAAGTACATCTTGGACTCCTCCCCTTTCTCTCCTGAACCAAATCCCCAACAATGCTTCTGGTGTTGGGAACATCATCGTCAACACTTACAGTGGTACGACCCTGATTGGATCGACCAGTACTTCGTTTACGCTTGTAGCACCGGCCTCCATTGTTCCTGACTTTACCACCATCACCAACTCTGAAGCAACGGCAGGGGTAGCAGCTAACATCGGTCGATATGTGCAAGGCATATCCAAGCTCGCTCTTGCAATCACCGGCGCTGTATCTTCTGGGTATGGTGCTACGATTGCCTCCTATAAAATCGAGGTAGCCGGTCAAACGATCAATGCCGTAAGTGGTACAACACCAAACCCCCTGGCCACATCCGGAACTTACAATATCACGGGCACCGTCATCGACTCTCGAGGTCGAACCAAGGTGAAGACTGTCAGCATTACCGTGCTGCCCTATGCACCTCCCACGATTAACTCCGTGAGTATTCAGCGAGCGAACTCGGCTGGTGTGCTTCAGGATGATGGCACGTACGTCAAGGTCAACATCAATGCTTCGGTTCAGTCCCTGGTTAACTCGACTGAGCGAAATGCCCTGGTCTATCGGCTTTCCACACGGGTACGCAATACTCCTCCCTGGGTTGTGAAGGCGACGACTACTCCGGGCGGTGTGACTTTCAACTCCTCAGCTCTGATCAATACCTACTCAGCTACAACTTCGTATGACCTGCTAGTCGAGATTCTCGATGACTTCAGCACTAGCGCAGTCCAGGTCATCATCCCGACCGCAACATTCTTCATGCACTGGGATGGCACGGAGGGTGTGGGATTCGGTAAGGTTCGCGAGCGAGGTCGGGGTGACTTCGCCGGTGATGTCTTCTTCCAGCGAGGAGCTGACGACTGGCGAGCAATCACAAACATCGGCAGCTCTGATCAGCGTGATGCCATCTATGGCATTCCTGCTAACGACACGGATCGTGTAGCATTGGCCAACAAAGGCATCGTTTGGTTCAACATCGAGAAGGCTTGGCAAGAAACTTACTACGCTCCTACTGGGTTGTCAGGGTTGACAGCTCCGGGTATTCTCGCGGGTCGCCCCGCCGGTTGGTATCCGATCAGGGGTAAACTGCCCTCCATCAAGGTCGCCATTCCCTCTATTGGTGGCATTGGCAATCGGCGGTATCGATTCCGAGGTTCTCCCGCCTACTGGACAAACCCGCCTGCGAACCAGATCGATGGCATCACGGTCAATAACACGACTGGTGAACTTAGTCTGCCTCAGATCGGGACCTACGAAGCTAACTGGTCGATTGCTCAGGGTGTTGCTTCAGGCGCGGGTCTTGTTATTGGTGCTGCTCTCAATTCGACCGAGGGAACTGGAGCACCATCGGGTAGTGTTTACGATGTGAATGATATCTTTGGCGCTATCGAGCAGGTTAGCAGCTCAACCAACTACACGTGGAATACTGCGCCCCCCAAGCTGAGAGTGACTACAACAAACGTTAACGACATCATTACTTTTTGGTTTGGTGCAGGTACCGGTACATGCACAATTGTGGATTGGACCAGCAGGCCGGCAATGCAGGCATCAGCTCAGTACATCTCCCTTGATTACGTTAGCCCACCATTCCTGGCTCGATAAGTCGCATCAATCGCGCGTCGATCATCGAGAGCGCTTTGCGAGGGGCTCAGAGATGCTGCTAATCGCCTCATACCCATTGGGTCGAGTGATTTATCATTGCGGCATGTCAGGCGCGTACACATAACCCTGCCCCCCGAAAGATGATCAATCGGAGGGCAGGGCTCGTGCAGCAGAGGGGGAGGTTCAGGCCTCTTCGAGTTCCTCTTCGTCGGCTTCGGCGGCCTTGTCAGCAGCGGCCTTGTCAGCAGCCTTCTGAGCGGCCTTCCGCGCCTTCAGCGCGTCGAGCTTCTCCTTCTTGTCGGCCTCGAGCTCGCCGTTGTCGTA
>ERZ795056.2487-NODE-2487-length-20421-cov-10.865364_pt1 | contig 20421 bp, 16 predicted proteins | sample MGYA00375140_ERZ795056 | MGnify/ENA primary metagenome ERZ795056 (study PRJEB30185, sample SAMN05720227) | activated sludge metagenome | isolation source: Anaerobic digester | place: USA | collected 2015-03-09 ... | reverse complement strand
GCATCGTCCACCTCATAGCAGCAGGGGCCGATAGCGGGACCGACAGCCGCCCGGAGATCCTCGGTCCGGCTCCCGAAACGTTCCCGCAGCAGCGTCACTACCTGCCCGGAGATATTCAGGGCCGTTCCCCGCCAGCCCGCATGGACGGCGGCGACGATCCGCCGCCGCGGATCCACCACCAATACGGGCGCACAGTCCGCGGTCAGGATGCACAGGGCAAGTCCCGGTCGCTTTGTAACCACGGCGTCGTACTCCAGGGGGCGGCAGGTATGGATGAGAAAATCCGCGCCGTCGATGACGAGAATCTTGTCGCCGTGGACCTGATGGACCCGGAAAAAATGCCGCCGGGTAATGCCGAAGGCCGCGGCGGCGATATCCCAGTTGGCGCTGACATTGGCCTCCTCCTCCCCTTCCCGGCCGCTCATATTGAGAGCGGCGAAGCGTCCGGAACTGATTCCGCCCCGGCGGGTGCAGAAGGCATGGGTCACAAAGGGATAGGCCTCCCAGGCCGGAGAGGTGAAGTATTCCACCGGCCCATTCTTTTTCCATACGAACATGCCCTCTTCCGGCAATGGCTTGTCCATGCTCGACACCCCCCAAAAAAGACACCCAACATCAAATAAATCTTCGTATATATCTATAATTATTCATTAAAAGCACATTCTTTAATGCGGCCCGCGGACGATCCATATTGTTCTCATTTCTTCCCGAGGCCCTACCCGCCGGCGGCCGGATCGCCGCTCATCCTCTCCCTGAGAAATCGGCACAGATCCTCCATGTCCGGAGGCAGGGGCGACAAAAACGACAGCGGGCGGCCGTCGGCGGGATGCACGAAGGCGATCCGGCTGGCATGGAGGGCCTGTCGCTTCATCTCCCTGAGGCGCCCTCGTAGCGACTGATCATTTATCTCCATTATTTTCTTGGGATTACCGTACACGCGGTCGCCGACGACGGGATACCCCAGGGATGTGAGATGCACCCGGATCTGATGCGTACGCCCCGTTTCGATGGCCGCGGCCACCAGGGTGGCCGCTCCGAACCGTTCCCGAACCTGCCAGCGGGTCACGGCCTCTTTCCCCCGGGGGCTCCGGGTGGACATCTTCCGGCGCTCCACGGGATGACGCCCCACCGGAAGAGCGACGATCCCCTCGTCATCTTTCATCTCCCCGCACACCAGGGCCAGGTAGAGCTTTTCCACCCGCCGGGCCTGAAAATCCGCCGCCAGCGCCTGGTGGACCGGATCGGATTTGGCGATAATCATCAATCCCGAGGTGTCCTTGTCCAGACGATGGACGATGCCGGGGCGCAGTACGCCGCCAATCCCCGAAAGGTCCCGGCAGTGATGGAGCAGGGCGTTGACTATGGTTCCCCGGGGATTCCCCGCCCCGGGATGGACTACCAGCCCGGGCGGCTTGTCGATCACCAGCAGGGAGGAATCCTCATAGACGATTTTCAGGGGTATGTCCTCCGGCACGACCTCGCTCGGAGACGGCGGGGGAATCACCAGAAGGATTTCGTCGCCGCCCCGCACCCGGGTGGATGCCTTGGGCGCCTTGCCGTTGAGAAGGATGCCCGCCGCCGCCAGGGCCCTGGGGATCTGGGAACGGGAGAGAAAGTCCTGCCGGCGGGCCAGAAAGACGTCGAGGCGCAGGCCTCCTTCTTCTTCACCCACAACAAAGCGGCGGGAGGGAGGGGAATTATCGGCCATCCGGAAAAAATATACTCCGCAATCCGTTGACAATAAAAACGAATTCCTCCTCGGCCACGGTGCGCATATCGAGCAGGACCTCTTCCCCGTCGATCCGGGCGATAATGGGGACCTCCAGACCCCGGAGGCGTTCCTCCAGGCGGGAGGAAGACAGGGACCGAGGCGCCAGGGAAACGAGGAAGGTGGGGATTTCCTGGCCGGGCAGGGAGCCCCCTCCCGCCGCCGCCGTTCCCTCCCGAAGAGAGAAATCGACACCGGTCATCCCGGCCGTCCGGAGCTTCCGGAGGAGCTTTTTCCCCCGCACCCGAACCTCGTTGCGGGTCTCCGTCAGGGCCTTGAGGACCCGCAGATCGCTGCGGGCCTGCCGCGGGTTCAGGTAAGCGATCAGCGTCCCCTCCAGGGCGGCGAGGGTCAGCTTGTCGATGCGCAGCGCCCGGTTCAGGGGATTTTTCTTTATCCGCTCCAGCAAGGCTCTTTTCCCCAGGATGATCCCCGCCTGGGGACCGCCCAGGAGCTTGTCGCCGCTGAAGGTCACGACATCCGTCCCCGCCGTGACCACATCTTCCACCGTCGGCTCCCGCTGCCGGCCATAGCGGTCCAGATCGAAGAGGCAGCCGCTGCCCAAATCGTTCAGCACGGGGAGGCCGCATTCCCGGCCCAGGGCCACGAGGTCCCGGAGCGGCACCTCCTCCGTAAAGCCGACGATTTTGAAATTGCTCGTGTGGATCTTCATGAGCAGGCGGGTTTCGGGATTGACGGCCTCCCGGTAATCCCGGAGGCGGGTACGGTTCGTGGTGCCCACCTCGCGGAGGCGGACTCCGCCCTTCTCCATGACTTCGGGGATACGGAATTCACCACCGATTTCAATAAGTTCCCCCCGGGATACGACGGCTTCCCCACCCTGGGCCAGGGAGTTCAGGGCCAGCAGGACCGCCGCTGCGTTGTTGTTGACCACCAAGGCGTCCTCAGCCCCGGTGAGGAGACGGAGGAGTTCCTGGACGTGATCGTATCGCAACCCCCGGGTCCCTCTTTCCAGATCGAACTCGAGGTTGGAGTAGCCGCAACCGACTTCGAGGAGGCATTCCCGGGCCGCCGGGGACAGGGGCGCCCGGCCCAGGTTGGTATGGAGGATGACCCCGGTGGCATTGACCACCCGCCGCAGGCGGCGGGTGTGCAGCCGGTCTATTTGCCCGGTTATTTCTTCGGCAAGCCCCGTCAGGGAAGGAGCAGGTTCCTCTTTTCCCCCCCTTCCGGCGATGATACCCTGGCGGCGCTTTTCCACCACGGCACGGCAAAGCTCCTTGAGGAGAGCCTTGGGCACCCGGTCCGCCACCCCCTGGCCCTCGAGCAGGAGCATAAGTTCGTCGATCTTGGGAAGCTGTTGCAGCCACAACCGCTGCCGGTCATCCATGGCCTCCTCCTTAATCAGTACCGGTCAGCCGTTCAGGCGGGACCGGCAATAGTCGCGGAAATTGTTTACAGCGATGAAAAACTCCCGCATCATGATCACCCAACTGTAGCATCCCCGATCCGTCAGGGTCAGCCTCCCCTTCCGATAGCGCAGGCTTCCCGCCAGGAGGAACGCCAGGATCTCGAACCAGAGGCAGACCCAGGGGTTCACTCCGTATTTGTTCCGCAACTCCCTCAAGTCCAGCCGCGTTCCAAAGAGCTTCATCAGAAAATCATAGCGGAGCCGATCCTTCCTGCTGAAGATTCTCGCCGCCATGAGCGGCATTTCCCCTCTTTCAATTTTCTCAATGTATTCAGATATATCGAATGTATTGGCATAACAGGCGCCGCCCAAGAAGCCGATGGAACCGCTACCCAGGCCTGCATATTCGTCGTAATCAACTATATACTCGTCGATCATGCCGTTCTGCCGGGAAAAGCACCACGCGGAGGAAAGCCGGTAGGTGGGGAGCAGGCGCCGGAGGATCCGGGCGTAGTAATCCTCTTCCCGACCGTAATCTACCTCGCCCAGCTTCGCCGTCACCTGCCGTCGCGTCGAGTCGGAAACCATGAGGGGATAATAGGTCACCTGATCGACGCCGATTCCCATCAGGACATCGAGGTCCCGGGCCAGGATCTCCGGGGTCTGGGAGGGAAAATTGAACATCATATCGGCATTGAGGGTGTCGAAACGGCCGCCGATCGCACCCAGACGGGCGGCGATATCCGCGCCGGAACCGTATTTTTCCAGGCGGTCCACATCCTTCAGGAGACCATCGTCGAAGCTCTGTACCCCTACGGACAGGCGGTTCACCCCCGCCGCCTTCAGAATGGCGAGGCGGTCTTCCGTCAGGTGGTTGGGATTGGTCTCCACCGATACTTCCCGAATGGAGAAGCACTCCCGCGCCCTTTCCAGGGTGGCGGCCAATTCATCGATCATCACCGTCGGCGTCCCGCCGCCGACATAAACGCCGGCAAAATCATAGCCCCGGTCCCGGTAGAGATGGATTTCCCGCCGCAGGGCCTGAAAGTAGCGCCGGCACCGGGCGGCATCGAAGAGGAATCGATTGAAGGAACAGTAAGGGCAGAGCTTTTCGCAAAAGGGGACGTGGAGGTAAAGCAGGCGGGGCAGCTTTCCCCGGGCCTGGGGCAGCGCCGGCGGGCGACCGGCTTCGAAACGCAGGGAACGGGAAAACTCCCGGCGGACGATGGCGGTAATGGTCTGGTTGACAATCTTTTGCATATCCTCGAGTCACCTATCAAATCGGCGGCATTTGTTCAAGATTATTCGCCGTCGCGGTTCGTCTTGCATAAATAACCTCCCGGTGGTATAGGTGGGCAGCCCAGCCGTCCATATTAATTACCCTTTCCCACTCCCCTCACGATGAGCGAACGCGGCCGGCGGCAACATATATATAATGAGAGGCGCGGCACGGCCATGAAAAAAGTCCTGACCCTTTGGTCCGAAGACCATGTAAATGAAGAAGAAACTCGCATTTTGAGACAACCCTGCGCGGATCTCCCCATCCCTCTGGACGGCGAGGCCCGAAAATCCGTAAAAACCCTCGTCGATGCATTCCTGGAGAGGAACGACGCCTCGGGGCTGGCGGCCCCGCAAATCGGCATCTCCAAGAAAATCATCATCTTCCGCAACCGGGGCTTTACCAGGGAGGGGGCATCCGACGGCACCTGGACAAAAAAGGACGTGGAGGTGCTCATCAACCCCCGCCTGACCCAGCAACGGGGCAACCAGATAATCCTCTCCGAGGGCTGCCTGTCCTGTCCCGACATCAAGGTGGACATCGCCCGCTATCCGGAGATCAAGGTCCGGGGCTTCGACATGCACGGCCAGAAGGTCAGCAAACGCTATGTAGATTTCATCGCCCGTATCGTCCAGCACGAGATGGATCACCTCGAGGGCAAACTGATCGTAGATTACGACGAAGGGGCGATTTTCGTCCCCAAAAAGAAACGTGGTTTCTTCGAAAATCTCTTTCAGAATAAATCCGCCTGAAATCATATCTAAAGAGATGATTGACTTCCATAATACATCCTCAGGAGTTATAAGATCATGACCCAAGGAACGAATCCGCCCCCCAGCGATTTCATCCGCGATGTCATCGAGGACGACATCAAAACCGGCAAGAACGACGGCGTTGTCGCCGTTCGTTTCCCGCCCGAGCCCAACGGGTACATCCATATCGGCCACGCCAAGTCCGTATGCCTTAACTTCGGCATCGCCGCCCAGTACGGCGGCACCTGCAATCTCCGCATGGACGACACGGATCCCGCCGGTGAATCGCTGGAGTTCGTCCAGTCCATCATCGACGACATCCACTGGCTGGGCTTCGACTGGCAGGACCGGCTCTATTACGCCTCCGATTACTTCGAACCGCTCTACCGGTTCGCCGTGGAACTAATCAAGGACGGCAAGGCTTACGTGGACAGCATGAGCGCCGACGAGATCCGGGAACACCGGGGCAGCTTCACCGAACCGGGCCGGGAAAGCCCCTGCCGCAACCGCGCCATAGCGGAGAATCTGGACCTCTTCGCAAGGATGCGGGCCGGGGAATTCGCCGACGGGGAACACGTCCTCCGGGCCAAGATCGACATGGCCGCCGCCAATATCGTCTTGCGGGACCCCATCATGTACCGCATCAAGAGGGAACCCCACTACCGGACCGGCACCGATTGGGTGATCTACCCCATGTACGATTTCGCCCACTGTCTCTCCGATGCCCTGGAGGGGATCACCTATTCCATCTGCACCCTGGAATTCGAGAACAACCGCCCGCTTTATGACTGGTTCGTGGAACAACTGATAACGGGACGCCGGCCCCGGCAGATCGAGTTCGCCCGGCTCAACGTCAGTTACACCGTCCTGAGCAAGCGCCGCCTTATCGAACTGGTGGAAAAGAAATTCGTCTCCGGCTGGGACGATCCCCGGATGCCCACGGTGGCCGGCATGCGACGCCGGGGTTACACGCCGGAGGCAATCAGGAACTTCGCCGCCGCCATCGGCGTGGCCAAGAACGACAATCTCGTGGACATGGACCTGCTGGAACATTGCGTCCGGGAAGACCTGAACGAACGGGCTCCCCGAGCCATGGCGGTCCTGCGCCCCCTCCGGGTGGTCATTGACAACTATCCGGAAGGACAGGTGGAGGAGTTCACCGCCCCCAACCACCCCCAAAAGCCGGAGATGGGAACGCGCACCGTGCCCTTCTCCCGGGTCATCTATATCGAACGCGACGATTTTATGGAAGAGCCGCCGAAGAAGTACCACCGTCTCGGTCCCGGTCGTGAGGTTCGGCTCCGGAACGCCTATGTGATCCGTTTCGAACGGATGGTAAAAAATGAACGGACCGGCACCATAGAAGAGGTCCACTGCACTTACGACCCGGAGACCCGGAGCGGCCCCCCGGCGGACGGCCGGAAGATCCCCGGGGTCATCCACTGGGTGGCGGCGGCGCAGGCCGTCCCGGCGGAGGTGCGGCTTTACGACCGCCTCTTCCGGGTCCCCGAACCGCGGGACGATGATTACACCCGGGATTTGAATCCCGATTCCCTGGTGACCCTTGCCGGCTGCCATCTGGAGGCAAGCCTCAGGGACGCGGCACCGGGGGCGCGGTATCAGTTCGAACGTCTCGGTTATTTCTGCGTGGACACCCGAGACTCGCAACCGGGGAAAACGGTTCTGAACCGTATCGTCCCCCTCCGGGATTCCTGGGCCAAGATCGCCGGCAGCGGCAAATAAGTAACGACAGGTTATCCGTATTTCAGGATGAATCCCTCAAGGATGTTGGATACATCCTCGCAGATATCGGTAGCTTCTTCAATTCTTTCGAGAAGTTCTTTACTCTTGATCAATTCGATGGCGTCTTTTTCCCGTTCGAAAAGCTCCGCCATGGACTCCCGCAACACATGATCCGCCTCGTTTTCCAGGGAATTGATTTCCACGCAGGCATCCAGGATCATCCGGACGTTCATGCTGCGGTTTCTCATGGCATGGATCGATTTATTCAGGAGGGCAATCGATCTGTTAAGGATGACCGCAAGTTTTATGTGGGCGGGAAGGGGCTCCCTGATCCGGTACAGATTCATCTTGCTGGCTGACTCATCGATCATGTCCACGATGCTGTCCATCTTGTTGGCCAGGGAATAGATGTCCTCCCGGTCCAGGGGGGTGATGAAGGTCTTGTGGAGATCCTGGTAGATCCGGTGGGTAATCACGTCCGCCTGCTGTTCGATCTCTTTGAGTTGGGATATCTTTCCTTTCGAATTCCGGTAGTCGTTCAATATCTCGACAAAAAGCACGCTTCCTTCCTGGATCTTTCCCGCCAGTTCCTCGAAGTTATCGGAAAACTGCACTTCCTTGGGAAAAAGCTTCATGGCTGCCGCCCCCCTCCCTCACTGTTCACGGATGGATTATGGACAAAATGGTTCGCCCCGTCAATCATTCAAAAAACAAAAGGGGTTAACCTTAACCTGGCTAACCCCTTGATATTATTTGGCTGGGAGACGTGGATTCGAACCACGATTCACGGAGTCAGAGTCCGTTGTCCTGCCGTTGAACGATCTCCCAGAGTCGACCTCGATGTTTTCTCCACCGCCGGGACAGGCCTTGTTGACTCTATCTTCAAGAGCGGTCGGGAATATAGTGCGATCGTCATGATCTGTCAACTTCTTTTTTTTCGAAGGTATTTGCCGTCGCGGGAGGATGACCGGCAAGAGTAATTTTTTTCGCCTTGAAAATCCCCCCGCGATATAGTACCCATACCACCAAGTCTTTGACCGATGGCGTCACCGTAAAACCATTCACCCTGACCGCTGATATAGAAGCAAATCGACAGCGCAGTTTTTTAAGAGGTTCCCATGAACAAAACACCCCTTTACAATCGCCATGTCGCCCTGGGAGCCCGCATCATCGACTTCGGCGGCTGGGCCATGCCGGTGCAGTACTCCACTGTTATCGAAGAGCATCTGTCGACCCGCAAGGCTGCGGGACTATTCGACATCTGCCATATGGGTGAGATCGACGTCTCTGGACCGGGCGCCGTCGCTTTCTTGCAGCACGTCTTGACCAGGGACCTGACGGGGCAGAAACCCGGTCAGATGAAGTTGAGCGTTCTGGCCAACGAGGCGGGAGGCATCATGGACGATCTCACCGTCTATTTTTTTGGAGAGAACCGCTACCGCCTCGTCACCAACGCCGCCACCAAGGACAAGGATCTCCAGTGGCTCCTCGGGGTCAAGGCGCATGAGGGTTTCACCGAAATGGAAATCGCGGACCGAACGTCCGGCATCGGCAAGCTGGACCTCCAGGGACCTCAGGCCGAGGAGATCCTCCAAGTCCTCGTGCCCGTCAATCTCCACACCCTTAAATTCTATCACTTCCTGGAAACGGATGTGTCCCGCGTCCCTGCCGTGGTGTCCCGAAGCGGCTACACCGGTGAGGACGGCTTTGAAATCTATGTCCCCAGCGAACGGGTGGGGGAAATATGGGACCGCCTCCTCCAGGTGGGGGTGGACTACGGATTGAAGCCCGTCGGCCTGGGGGCCCGGGACACCCTGCGCCTCGAATCGGGGATGATGCTTTACGGCAACGACATGGACGAGACGGTCAACCCCTATGAAGTGGTTTACGGGTGGGTCGTGGACACGGAAAAGGATTTCATCGGCGCCGCGGCCCTCCGGGAGCAGTTCGCCCGGGAGGTGAAGAGAAAGCTGGTGGGATTCACCATGTGGGAGCGGGGCATCGCCCGTCATGGCTACAAGGTCTTCAAGGAGGGCCGGGAGGTCGGCGTCGTCACCTCCGGCACCTATTCCCCCACCCTGGGAAAGGCCATCGGGCTGGCCTTTGTCCCACCGGAGCTGGCCAAACCGGTAAACACCTTCGACATCCAGATCCGGAACAACTTCGCCGCCGCCCAGGTCGTCCCCCTGCCGTTCCACAAAAGAGAGCGTCAGTAAGTATTTTTCAATATCTTTATCTGAAAGGAAAGGAAGAGAAAAGGTTATGTCAAAGATCAATCCCACGAACAGGAGATACTCCCGGGAGCATGAATGGGTCATCGACAACGGCAACGGCACAGCCACCGTTGGCATCACCGATCATGCCCAGGAGTTGCTCACGGATATCGTGTTTGTGGAGCTGCCGGAGATAGGCAAACAGGTCCAGCAGATGGAACCGGTGGCCGTCGTGGAATCCGTCAAGTCGGTCTCCGATGTTTACGCACCGGTGAGCGGAGAAGTCACTGAGGCAAACAGGAAACTGGAGCAGAACCCCGAGTTGATAAACGAGGATCCCTACGGCAAGGGCTGGATTGTCCGGCTGAGGATGGACAATCCGGAGGAGTTGCCGGGGCTTATGGAGGCGGCGGACTACGAGGCATTCATCGCCACGGAGGAGCATTGATATAGGCGCCGAGTCCCCGGCGTCCCTGTCTCCGCGGTGGGGAAGCCTGCCGGGATGACCCCTTGCTTCCACGTCACCCTTTTTCAGAGGATGAGAAGAGAAGGATTAACCACACAAAAACATAAGGGATAACACGATGGACTACGTTCCCCACACCCCGGCGGACGAGCAACGGATGAGAGAGGCAATCGGGATTGCCTCTCTCGACGACCTGTTTACGGACATCCCCTCCCGCTTCCTCCTCAAAGACGCCCTGGCGCTTCCCGCCGGCGTTCCGGAGATGGAGCTGGCGACGATCATGACGGACCTCAGCGCGCGGAACCGCCTCCCCGCCCTCACCCTCATGGGGGCCGGGGCCTACCGGCACTGGCTCCCCGCCGTCGTGGGCCATGTCATTTCCCGTTCGGAATTCTATACCGCCTACACCCCTTACCAGGCGGAGATCAGCCAGGGTATCCTCCAAGCGATCTACGAATACCAGACCATGATCGCCGGGCTGACGGGGATGCAGGTCGCCAACGCCTCCATGTACGACGGGGCCACGGCGATGGCGGAGGCCGCCGTCCTCGCCGCCAAGACGCTGAACCGGCCCAGGCTGGTCGTGGCGAAATCCGTCCATCCCGAATACCGGCAGGTCGTCCGAACCTACGCCTGGGCCAACGGTTATGAGGTTGTCGAAACGCCATACCTGCCGACGGGTCAGGCAGACATCGAGGCCATGCGTCGGGCCGCCGGCGGCGAAGTCGCCGCCGTCCTGATTCAGAGTCCCAATTTCTTCGGCGTCATCGAGGATATTGCCCCCATCGCGGCCATCGCCCATGCGCCGGGGGCACTCCTGGTTACCGGCTTCACCGAGTCAACCTCCCTGGGGATCCTCAGGCCCGCCGGTGCCCTGGGGGCCGATTTCGTTGTCGGCGAGGGCCAGGCCTTCGGCAATCCCCTTAATTACGGAGGCCCCTATCTGGGGATCTTCGCCGCCGCGGAAAAGTTCCTCCGCAAGATCCCCGGCCGTCTCGCCGGGGCTACGGTGGACAAGGAGGGGAAGCGGGGTTTCGTCCTCACCCTCCAGACCCGGGAGCAGCACATCCGCCGGGAACGGGCCACCTCCAACATCTGCACCAACGAGGCCCTCTGCGCCCTCGCCGCCGCCGTCTATCTCGTCTGCCTGGGGAAGAACCTCAAACCCCTGGCCGAGCTGAACATCCGGAACGCCCGGTATCTCCGTTCACAGCTCTTGGCGCTGCCCGGATTCTCCCCTGCTTTCGAAGGCCCCTTCTACAACGAATTTGCCCTTCGTTGCCCCGATCCCACCGCGGTCAATCAAAAACTCCAGGCGGAGGGGATCATCGGCGGCTACGAACTGGGCCAGACTTATCCAGAGCTGTCCGACTGCCTCCTCCTCTGCGCCACGGAGCTCCTCACAAAGGAGGACATGGACCGGGTTATGGCCGTGATAAAAAGTTGAGACACAAAGAATTTTAAGGCCGGCAACCTCATGAGAGAAAGGATAGCTTATGCCCTTCATTAAAATAGCGGATCAATCCGGCCGGGAAATCGTCCCGGGGTTCACCGCCCAATTCGTCCATTCGGAATACATGACCTTTTCCTATTGGGAGGTAAAGGCGGGAGCGGTGCTGCCGGACCACAGCCACCCCCATGAGCAGGTGGCCAATCTCCTGAAGGGAAAGTTCGAGATGACCGTCGCCGGCGAGACCCGCATCCTGGAGCCGGGGATGGTGGCGGTGATCCCTCCGGAGGCCAAGCACAGCGGCCGGGCCCTGGCGGACTGCTACATCCTGGACGTCTTCTACCCGGTCCGGGAGGACTACCGATAAAAGGGGCAAAATGGGGACGGTTCTCTTTTTTTGCGGACGAAAATGAAAGTGCAAGACCCATCCCCACCTTAATCCTCCCCTTGAAGGGGAGGAAATTATTAATGAGTGAAGTCCAGCATATAGTATCGCATTTTCAGGTGAATTGTCATGTTTCTCCAACACCCACGAACGATGAAGATTGTTTAAGGGAAATTGCACGGATGCATTTTCATATAAACAGGAGATATGAATATGGATTTGATATTTGAGAAGAGCCGGCCGGGCCGGAAGGGGTGCGAAATCCCCCGGGGAGATGTCCCCGCCATAAATCCGGAGGAAGTCATTCCGCGGGAGCTGCTCCGGGACGAGCCGCCGCTCCCGGAAGTCGCCGAGGTGGACCTGATCCGCCACTATACGGCCCTGTCGCGGCGGAACTTCGGCGTCGACGTCGGCTTCTACCCCCTGGGCTCCTGCACGATGAAATACAACCCCAAGATCAATGAAGACATGGCGAAGCTCCCCGGTTTTACCGGTCTGCATCCTTACGCCCCCGCCGCCTTCTCCCAGGGCAGTCTCCAACTGATGTACGAGCTCCGTCAATACCTGAGCGAGATCTTCGGGATGGCGGACTTTACCCTGCAACCGGCCGCCGGCGCCCACGGGGAACTCACGGGGATCATGATCTTCAAAAAATACTTTGAGAAGACTGGGGAAAAAAGAACGAAGATCCTCATCCCCGACGCCGCCCACGGCACCAATCCGGCCTCGGGCGCCCTGTGCGGTTTCCAGACCGTCACGGTCCGTTCCAACGCCGAGGGTGGGGTGGATATTGAACAGCTTGCCTCCCTGATGGAAACGGACGTCGCCGGCCTCATGCTGACCAATCCCAACACCCTGGGCCTCTTCGAGCGGAACATAGAGAAAGTGTCCGATATCATTCATAATAAAGGCGGGCTCCTCTACGGAGACGGCGCCAACGCCAACGCGTTTCTGGGAAAAGCCCGACCCGGCGATCTGGGTTTCGACGTCATCCAGTTGAACCTGCACAAGACATTCTCCACCCCTCACGGCTGCGGCGGTCCGGGGAGCGGTCCCGTGGGTGTGGGTGGAAAGCTCGTGGATTTCCTCCCCATCCCCCGGGTCGTCAAAACAGATACGGGCTTCGCCTGGTCCTACAATCATCCCGACGCCATCGGCCGGGTCCGGACCTTCTTCGGCAACTTCAACGTCATGGTGAAGGCCTATGCCTACATCCGCACCCTGGGGCCGGCGGGGCTGAAGCGGGCCGCCGAGATCGCCGTCCTGAACGCCAATTACATCCAGGCGCGCCTGAAACCTTATTATGACCTGGCCTTTGACCGCCCCTGCATGCACGAGTGCGTATTTTCCGGCACCCGTCAGGTCCGGGAAAGCGGCGTCCACACCTCCGACATCGCCAAGCGCCTCCTTGATTACGGCTACCACCCCCCGACGATCTACTTCCCCCTCATCGCCCCCGAGGCGATTATGATCGAGCCCAATGAAACGGAAAGCGTCGAGACCCTGGACGCCTTCTGCGAAACCATGATCCGCATTGCCGCCGAGGCGAAGGACACCCCCGAACTGGTGAAGGCGGCCCCCCTGACCACCCCGGTGCAGCGCCTCGACGAGGTAAAGGCCGCCCGGGAACCCAATGTATGCTGGCGAGGTTGATTACATGATAAAGAACGTCATCTTTTTATCCAAGGAAGAACTGCTGGAACGGCTGTGGCAGGCGGACCCCCAGATCAAGAAGATCCTCCGGGATTCCAAGCATATCGAAGAGGCGCGCCATCTGTTGTTCGATTATTTCAATTACCTGAACCGGTCGATGTTCAACATGAAGCCCGACACCTACTACTCGGAGATGAACATCACGGAAAAGCGCAATGCCCGGGAATGCATCCGGGTCTTTTCCAACACGGTCCGCACGGAGAACGAGCATCTGACCCAGGCCTCTCCCCTGCAGCTTCTCTACGACCTGGCCCACGACCCCGATACGGCCCTGCCCCGGGCAAGCGAGGCCTTTCTCTGCGAATACCTCTCCTTCTTCCGGGGCATCACGGGAAAGTCGGGAAAACATTCCAAGAGCCAGGACCTTTTCCAGATGAAGGATGGCCGGGAGGCGGCCCTGCTCCGCTCCGCTCAACTCGACGAGTACGCCACGATGATCCGCCGCTACTTCCGCCGCTACCGCACGGGGTTCGACCGCTCCGTGGTCAAGCGCCGGAAAAGCATGAAGAAGGATATCCTCGCCCACTTCGGCGCCACCGAGGAGGACTGGCGGGACTACATGTGGCACCTCAAGCACATCGTCAAGAACCTGGAGACGCTGGCCGCCATCGTCTCCCTGGACAAGGACGAAGAGGCCGGGATGAAGGCGGCGAAGAAATACGGCATCCCCGTAGAGATCACCCCTTATTACCTGTCACTGTTCAACAAGGACGGACGCACGGAATACGACCGCCAGATCCGGGCACAGGTCATCCCCAGCGCCGCCTACTGCCGGTCCGTGGCGGAAAGCCGGGCCAAGGGCTTCGACATGGACTTCATGGGAGAGAAGTCCACGAGTCCCATCGACGGGATCACCCGGCGTTATCCGGAGATCGTCATTCTCAAACCATTCAACGCCTGCCCCCAAATCTGCGTTTACTGCCAGCGAAACTGGGAGATCAAGAGCATCGACGATGAGGTGCAGATGAGCCGGGAAAAGGTCCGGGAAGCCATCGCCTGGATCGCCGACCATGAAAGCATAACCGAGGTATTGGTCACGGGCGGCGACCCCCTGACCCTGAAGAACGACTACCTGGACAATCTCCTGGGGGAGATCGCCGCCATCAGGCATGTGGACCGGATCCGCATCGGCACCCGGGTCCCGGTGACACTTCCGTTCCGGATCAACGACGGGTTTCTTGCGGTCCTGGCCAAATACCATGAATGGGGAAAGCGGGAGATCGCCATCGTAACCCATTTCGAGCATCCCACGGAGATGACGGAGGACGCCCTGGAGGCTATCAAGAAGCTCAAGAACGCAGGGATCAACGTTTACAACCAGCAGGTCTTCACCTACTTCAACAGCCGGAAGTTCGAGACCTGCCTCCTGCGCCGGGTCCTCAAACTCTGCGGCGTGGACCCCTATTACTCCTTCAGCACCAAGGGCAAGGAAGAGACCGTGGATTTCCGGGTCCCCATCGCCCGGATCGAGCAGGAACGGACCGAGGAGGCCCGGCTCCTCCCCGGTCTGATCCGGACGGACGAGCCGGTCTTCAACCTCCCCCGGCTGGGGAAGTCCCAACTGAAGGCCTGGCAGGATCATGAGGTGATCATGATCCTGCCCGACGGCCGGCGGGTCTATCGTTTCTACTCCTGGGAGGTGCGTCTGGTGACGGCCCGGGATTACCTCTACACGGACATCCCCATCTACGACTACCTGAAGCGTCTCGATGCCGACGGGGAGAACGTGGCGGATTACAGCACGATCTGGTACTACTTCTGACGGTTTCGTAAAAACCCTCATGCCCCGTGGAGCACCACGAAGCATGAAAAAGGTTTTGTTGATTTTATTGCGTATTTCGCTTCATTTTTCGTAGTAAGCCCGGATGCAGCGCTACGCTGCATCCTTCGTCACTGCGGCGTACAAAGAAGTACGACTCATTCCTCAGGATTGACGGGCCTTGCCTGAGGATCTTTTACGAAGCCGTCAATGATAACCAATTTCTCTGTTTTTTTAAGAGTTTATCGAAATGATCAGGGGGAGACGCTTTATGGGAGAGAAGCTTTATCTATCCGATACGGACAAGAAGATCGGCGGCGTCTGCGGCGGCCTGGGGGAGTTTTTCGGCAAGGACGCCACCCTGTTCCGGATCCTCTTCATCCTTTTGATCCTGTTTTCCTTCGGCGTCGGCGTTATCGCCTACCTCGCCATGTGGCTCGTGATCCCCAAGCGGCCGCAAATCTAAGGGATAAGGAGATCCTCATGGGGCCGCAAAAGAGACTTTTCGGCTTGGTCCGCTCCTCCTGCCGCTGGTTTCCACCGCCGGAGAGGGAGCAGTGGTGAAGGCGGCAAGAAGTCTTCCGGAGACGGACGGCGGCGAATATCTGCGTAAGCCCCCCTGGTTGAAGATAAGGCTGCCCGGCACGAAAGGTTTCAGCCGCGTCCGGGACACCCTGGCCCGCCACGGGCTCCATTCCATCTGCCAGGAGGCCCGGTGCCCTAACATGGCGGAATGTTTCCAGGATGGAACGGCCACCTTCCTCCTCATGGGCGATGTCTGCACCCGCGACTGTCGTTATTGCAACGTCAAACACGGCATCCCCGGCCTGGTGGATCCCGGAGAGATCCCTCACCTTGTGGAGGCCGTCGAATATCTGAACCTGAAGTACGCCGTCCTCACCTCCGTCACCCGGGACGACCTTCCCGACGGCGGCGCCGCAGTCTTTGCCCGCGCTGTCATGTCCCTGCGGGCGGCGCTTCCGGCTATCCGCATCGAGGTTCTCATCCCCGATTTTCAGGGTCGAAGCGAGGCTCTGGAAAAGGTGATCGCTGCCCGGCCCGATGTGATCAATCACAATATCGAAGTCGTCCCCTCCCTGTTCGCCGCGCTGCGCCCCCAGGGCAACTACGCCGTTTCCCTGGCGATCCTCCGGCGCCTCGGCGAGGGAAAGGCGGCGGCACGCTCAAAATCGGGCTTCATGATCGGCTTCGGGGAAAGCGGGGAGGATATCAGGCAGCTCCTTACGGATCTGGCTTCCGCCCGGTGCGGGGCGGTAACGGTGGGACAGTACCTCCAGCCGACGCGGCGCCACGCCCCGGTCCGGAAGTACTACCACCCCGAGGAGTTCGCCGCCATCCGGGAGGAGGCCCTGGCGCTGGGCATTTCCCACGTCGAGGCGGGACCACTGGTACGAAGTTCCTATCATGCCGGGGCGGCAATGGTCTGATCTCCGCCCCGAGACACTGCCGGGAAGATCATTTGGCGCCGGCGGATGAAGAAGAGGGTTTGTCATGTCACTGGAAAGTTTTGACCTTATCGTCATCGGCGGCGGCCCCGGCGGTCACGCCGTCGCGGAGGAGGCGGCGCGCCACGGCGCCCGGGTGGCCATCATCGAGAGAAACGGCTGGGGCGGGACGTGCACCCATCGGGGCTGCATCCCCACCAAGGCCCTCCTGGCGTGCAGCGGGCATTACGCCGCCCTGAAGAAGCTCTCCCGGATGGGCGTCGCCACCGGCGCGGCGGCCTATGATTTTGCCGCGATCCGTCGCCACCGGGACCAGACGGTCCGGATCGCCGCTCTGGGGGTGGAGAAGTCCCTGGAAGGGGCAGGCGTGGAGACAAAGACCGGGGAGGGAAGGATCGCCGCCCCCGGCGAGGTGATCTGCACGGCGCCCAACGGCGAAACCGAAAGCCTCCGGGCCCGCCGCATCGTCATTGCCTGGGGTTCCGAACCGGCGACAATCTTTCCGCCCTCGGCGCGGATCCTGACCTCCGACACCTTCCTCCGGCTCGCCGCCCTGCCGAAAAGCATAGTGATCATCGGCGGCAGCGTCATCGGGGTGGAATTCGCGACCTTTTTGGCGGAGCTGGGCATCCCCGTCCGGATCGTGGAGATACTTCCATCCATCCTCCCCTATGAGGAGGAAGAGGCCGGAACCTTCCTCCAAAAGGAACTAACCCGCCTCGGCGTGGAGGTCCATACGGCGACGCAGGTCGAGGAGCTTCGGGAAGACGGGGACGGGATACGCGCCGTGGCGGTAAAAGATGGGCAAGCAATGGAATTCCAGGCGGAATACGCCCTTCTCTGCACGGGGAGGCGGCCCCGCCTCGACGCAGCAACCCTGGCCGGGACGGGAATCCGCCATGACCGCCGGGGCATCGCCGTCAACGACGGGCAGGAAACCAGCATTCCCGGGATCTATGCCGTGGGGGACGTCACGGGGGGGATCATGCTCGCCCACCGGGCCATGCAGCAGGGCCGGGCCCTGGGCTCCCGCCTTTTCGGCGACGGCGCCGTGGGCTGCCGGGAGGACGCCGTCCCCTCCGTCACCTACACCCACCCCCCCGTCGCCCGGGTCGGTCTGACGGAGGCCCAGGCCCGGGAAAAGGGTTGGGACGTGGAGATCCTCCGGAACGATTACGGGGCCAACATCATGGCCCGGACGGAATTGGCCGGTCAGGGCTTCGCCAAGTTCATCTTCCACGAAGAGCGCCTCGTGGGGGCCACCATTGCCGGCGCCGGGGCCCCCGACCTGATCGCCGCCCTGACCCTCGCCGTCGCCGCCGGCATGGAGCGGCGAACACTCCAATCCTGGATACTCCCCCACCCGACCCTCAGCGAGATCCTCCGGCTGTGAACGCGCCGCCGGTCTTGCCGAATTATTGCGGCCTCGTTTTTACTGTTGCGTTTTCCTTGCAATCATTTCAAGAAATTGTATCATGACCGGGGTTGATACAACCAGAGGCAGAGCGTGGACAAAATCAACAAAAAAACTCTCAGTGAAACCGACATCTGCGATCTCTTCATCACCCCCGCGATTAAAAATGCCGGCTGGGACCCCGCCATACAGATCAGGCGCGAGGTGACGCTCACCCCCGGCCCCGTTATCGTGCGGGGCAACATGTCCTCCCGGAACAGGAAAAAGAAAAAATTCGCCGACTATGTTCTCTCCTGGGAACCGGGCGTCCCCGTTGCCGTCGTGGAGGCCAAGGACAACAATTATGCCGTCGGCCACGGGATGCAGCAGGCCCTGGGATATGCGGCCATACTGAATGTTCCCAGCGCCTTCAGTTCCAACGGCGATGCCTTTGCCGCCCATAATAAAACCGCCGCCGCCGGCGAGGATATCGAGACCTCGTTTCCCCTCGCGGAATTTCCGCCTCCCGAAGAACTCTGGAAGCGCTACAAATCCTATCGCGGCATCGCCGACAAATCGGAGGGGCTCGTTTTGCAGCCCTACCACTCGGATTACACCGGCAAAGAGCCGCGTTACTATCAAGTCGAGGCCATTAACCGGGTCATCGAGGCGGTTGCCGCCGGCCGGAGACGGCTGCTCCTCGTCATGGCCACGGGTACGGGCAAGACTTACACCACCTTTCAGATCATCTGGCGACTCTGGAAGGCCCGGCTCGTCAAGCGCGTCCTATTCCTGGTCGATCGCAACATCCTGGCGGATCAAACCCTGGTCAACGACTTCAAGCCTTTCGGAGCGGTGATGACCAAGGTGAAGAACCGGAAGATCGACCCCGCCTATGAAATCCACCTGGGACTCTATCAGGCGATTACGGGACAGGACGAGGCAGACAAGATATTCAGGAACGTCTCCCCGGATTTCTTCGACATGATCATCATCGACGAGTGCCACCGGGGCAGCGCCGCCGATGATTCCGCCTGGCGGGAGATCCTCGATTATTTTTCCGGCGCCATTCAGCTCGGCATGACGGCGACGCCCAAGGAAACGAAGTACGTCTCCAATATCAACTACTTCGGCGAGCCCGTTTACACCTACAGTCTGAAGCAGGGCATCGAGGACGGCTTCCTCGCCCCCTATAAAGTGGTCCGTATCGATATCGACAAAGACATCTACGGATGGACACCGCCGCCGGGGATGCGGGACGACCTCGGGCAGGAGATCGAAGACCGCACCTTCAACCAGAAGGACATGGACCGCATCCTCGTCCTCAACCAGCGCACGAAACTGGTGGCCGGGCGGGTCATGGAGTTGCTCAAGGCAACCGATCCCTTCGCCAAGACGATCATCTTCTGTGAAGACATCGATCATGCGGAACGGATGCGGGCGGCCATCGTCAATGCCGCCGGGCCACTCGCCCTCGACAACCCCAAATACGTCATGCGCATCACCGGCGACAGCGTGGAAGGGAAGGCGGAAGTCGATAACTTCATCGATCCGGAAAGCAGATTTCCGGTCATCGCCACGACCTCGGAGCTGTTGACCACCGGGGTCGATGCCAAGACCTGCAAGGTCATCGTCCTGGACAAAACGATCAACTCCATGACGACCTTCAAGCAGATCATCGGGCGCGGCACCCGCATCGAGGAGGAATACAACAAGTATTTCTTCACCATCATGGATTTCAAGAAGGCTACGGAGCTCTTCCGCGATCCCGAGTTCGACGGCGAGCCGGCGGTCATTTACGAACCCGGCGCTGACGACGATCCCGTTCCTCCCGATCCGGACGGTCCGGGGGATGACGACGGCGGCGACGGAGATGACGACAATGGCGACGGCGGAAAAAAGATCTACGTCAGCGGCGTCCCCGCCCGGATCATCGCCGAGCGCATCTCCTATAACGGACCCGACGGCAGTCTGATCACCGAATCGTATCGGGATTTTACCCGCAAGCGGATTAAAGCCGAATTTGCCTCCCTCGATGAATTTCTGCGGAACTGGCATAGGGCCGACAAAAAGCAGGCCATCATCGATCTTTTCGAGGAACACGGCATCGTTCTGGACAACCTGGCCGAACTGGTAGGCAAAGACTACGGCGACTTCGATTTGATCTGCCACATCGCCTACGACCAGCCGCCCCTGACCCGCAAAGAGCGGGCCGATAATGTCAAAAAGCGCGATTACTTCACGAAATACGGGGAACAGGCCCGGGCGGTCCTGAACGCCCTCCTCGATAAATACCAGGATGAGGGCGTCGGCTGCATGGAGAACGCCCGGGTTTTGAAGCTGAAGCCTTTCAGCGACATGGGCACGCCCATGGAAATCATCAGGAACGCCTTCGGCAGCAAGGCAGCTTACGAACAGGCCGTAAAAGAGCTGGAGCAGGAATTATTTCCACAGGTGGAATCGGCATGAGCAATGTTTCAGGAATCATAAAATCCATTCAGGATATTATGCGCAAGGACGTGGGCGTCGATGGCGACGCCCAGCGCATCAGCCAGTTGGTCTGGATGTTCTTTCTGAAGATCCTCGACGACCGGGAAGAGGAGATCGAGTTTCTCGAAGAGGACTATCGCTCGCCGCTGCCGGAAAAGGTGCGCTGGCGGAA
>ERZ795056.2486-NODE-2486-length-20425-cov-6.270152_pt1 | contig 20425 bp, 20 predicted proteins | sample MGYA00375140_ERZ795056 | MGnify/ENA primary metagenome ERZ795056 (study PRJEB30185, sample SAMN05720227) | activated sludge metagenome | isolation source: Anaerobic digester | place: USA | collected 2015-03-09 ... | reverse complement strand
AATTCAAATGCCTCATCGTCGGTACGATAAACAGTTGCCCAAAGCCTTTCTTTCGGCAGCTTCCAGATTTCTGTTAGTAATTCCCAAGCCCATGTAATAGCTTCTTTTTTATAGTAATCGCCGAAAGACCAATTGCCGAGCATTTCAAAGAAAGTATGATGGTAAGTGTCGTAACCAACTTCTTCAAGATCGTTATGTTTACCGCTTACACGGATACATTTTTGCGTATCGGCGGCGCGGTGATAATCGCGTGCTCCCTGACCGAGGAATACATCTTTAAATTGATTCATCCCGGCGTTAGTAAATAAAAGTGTCGGGTCGTTAAAAGGAACCACAGGTGCGCTTGGTACAATTCTATGCTCTTTGCTTTTAAAGAAATCCAAAAATTGCTGTCTAATTTCTTGTGAAGTCATACTTTCCTTGTTTATAAAAATTGAGTGTGCAAAAATAATAAATAATCAGGTTATTTCTGGCGGGTGGGTTAATGAAGATTTAAGGGTAAAAACTTCACCGAAAAAAATGGGCATGTGCTTTACAATTTTTAGCAAATGATATAAAAAGAGAGAATGTTTTAATCAATTTATGTAAAGCACTTGCACTGGCTGACAAATTAAATCTTTTCGACTGTATCCAGTTTTTTCATTCTGCCGAAAGAGCTTCATCCCTTGTTGCAAATATTTTAAATATAGCAGTAAAGCCTGCTATCTCGAATACTTCTTTTATATGCGGAGCCAAACTGCAAAGAAGAAATCTACCTTTCAACTCTTTGATTTTTTTCGCTGTAAATAGAAGCACACGCAAACCGGAACTGCTTATATAATCTAAACTCTGAAAATCGACTAAAATATTTGTTTCGTTTTTATCGAGAATTGAAAGCAGTTTTGATTCGAGCATACCGGCATTACTTGCGTCCAGTTTACCCGATAAGCCAACAACTGTAAAACTATTTACTTTTTCATCTTTAATTTCCATCTGTAACTCCATTCTTTATTAATTTCTTTTTTAAGGTCAAAACATTCCTATTGTTTACCCTTGCATATTTTATCTCGTTCATTTTTTGTCGGACGAAGAAAATTCCGAGTCCGCCGATTTTTCTTTCATCAATTGAAAGTGTAACGTCGGGGTCCGGGATTTTTGTAGGGTCGAATTCAATCCCGTAGTCTATTAATTCAACAAGAATTTCGGTTTCATTTAAAGTGATATTTACTTCAATCTTGCTTTTCTCACCATCCGGGAACCCGTATGAAACAATATTTGTAACAAGTTCATCAAGAGATAATGAAACATCGAAGACAACATCCGGCGGCAAAGAGTTCTTTTCCCCGAATTCCTCAATCAACAGGCTTAAGCGATTCACTTCACTTATCTTGTTTTCAATTTGTATAGAGAGTTTTTCCATCTAAATTTCAATATTCTATGGTTCAAAATATAGAAATCTTTCTTTTATTAAAAACTTATTCTTTACTAAATTGAAACACACGATTTCGACTATTACGGAATGAACATTAAAGAACGAATTGAAGAATTAGTGCGGGAAGAGATCCTTCTTGAACCATTTAACAAGAACTGGATTTCTTTGTTTGAAAAAGAGAAGAGTTTCTTAAGCAATCTTCTGCCGGATACAATTGTTAAAAGAATTGAACATTTCGGGAGTACTGCAATAGATAGATTAACAGCAAAACCGGTTATTGATATGTGAATCGAAGTTAATTCTTACAGCGAAACCGTAAAACTAATTGTCCCGGTTTTATCGGAATTGGGTTACGAGTATTTTTGGAAAACTGATGTTGAAACTCCTTACTACTGGTTGATTAAAAGGGATGAAAACGGAAAAAGAAGTTATCATATCCACATGGTTGAAAAAGAATCGGAATTATGGGATAGGCTTTACTTTAGGGATTACTTGATAAAATTTCAGGAAGCCGCAATGGAATATGGAAGACTTAAATCGCGTTTAGCAGTTAGTTTTCCGAATGACCGTGTAGCTTACCATAATGGTAAATCCGGCTTTTTATTATCGACTACAAAGAAAGCAAAAGAGTATTTCTTGCGGATTAAAGAACAAGTTAAATTTTAGAAACTACAAAAAAAGAAAATGTATATATTAGGAATATCGGCTTTTTATCACGACAGTGCAGCATGTCTATTGAAAGATGGTGAAATAATCGCCGCTGCACAGGAAGAGCGTTTTACGCGAAAGAAACATGATTATCGCTTCCCTGTAAACGCTGTCAATTTCTGCTTGAAATATGCGAAGATAAACGGGACAGAACTGGATTACATTGCTTTCTACGATAAACCGTTTTTAAAGTTCGAAAGACTGCTTGAAACTTATTTGACTTTTGCACCGGCTGGAATTAAATCATTCTTAAAAGCGATGCCACTCTGGTTAAGAGAAAAAATCTGGATAAAAGAATTGATTCAAAAGGAAACGGGATTTGAAGGAAAAATACTTTTCCCGGAACACCATCTTTCACATGCCGCATCGGCATTTTACCCATCTCCCTTTAATGAAGCTGCTATTCTTACAATGGATGGAGTAGGCGAATGGGCCACTACAAGCTACGGCATCGGGGACAAAAACAAAATCGATATACTTGCGGATATAAAGTTTCCTCATTCGTTAGGATTGCTCTATTCGGCTTTTACATACTATACCGGGTTCAAAGTTAATTCAGGCGAATATAAAGTTATGGGACTCGCTCCCTACGGTGAACCGAAATATGTTGATATTATCAAGAAAGAATTAATTGATATAAAAGATGACGGTTCTTTCAAAATGAATATGAAGTACTTCGATTACTGTGCGGGTTTAACTATGACTAATGCAAAGTTTAATTCGCTTTTCGGAGGGAAACCCCGTAAACCGGAATCAAAATTAACTCAAAAAGAGATGGACCTTGCCCGTTCAGTTCAAGATGTTACAGATGAAGTTGTTTTGAAAATAGGGAAACATCTTTACAAAGAAACCAAAATGGAAAGCATTACGCTTGCCGGAGGCGTTGCCTTAAACTGCGTTGCAAATGGAAAATTATTGAGAGAAGGAAATTTCAAAAATGTCTGGATTCAACCGGCTGCTGGTGATGCTGGCGGGGCTCTCGGTGCCGCTTTAGCTGTCTGGTACGGTTATCTTAATAATGATAGGACTGCCGATGGAAAAACAGATTCAATGAAAGGTGCTTATCTGGGACCGAATTACACCGATGAAGAAATTCTCTCTTTCCTGGATGAAAATGAAGTCGTGTATGAAAAAGTTGACAGAAATAGTATCCCGCAACTAACAGCAGATATTATTGCAAATGAAAATGTAGCAGGATGGTTCCAGGGAAGAATGGAATTCGGACCACGTGCTTTGGGAGCCAGATCAATAATCGGCGATGCCCGCTCTCCAAAAATGCAGTCCGTAATGAATTTGAAAATAAAATTCAGAGAAAGTTTCCGCCCCTTTGCTCCTTCGGTTCTATATGAAAAGGTATCGGATTATTTCGAGCTTGATTGTCAAAGTCCGTATATGCTCCTTGTTGCCGATGTAAAAAAAGAGCGACGTAAAGAAATGTCCGAAGAAGAGATTGCACTCTTCGGAATAGACAAATTAAATATTGTTCGGTCTGATATTCCGGCTATTACGCATGTAGATTATTCAGCACGTGTTCAAACAGTTCATAAAGAAACGAATCCACTTTATCACAAGATGATTGAAGAGTTTGATAAAAAATACGGCTGCGGTGTTATCATCAACACTTCATTTAATGTACGTGGTGAGCCGATTGTTTGCAGCCCGGCTGACGCTTACAAATGCTTTATGCGTACTGAAATGGATTACTTGATCATGGGGTGTTATTTAATCGATAAGAAAAAACAAAAACCTCTTACCGGCGACACTAACTGGAAAAAAGAATTTGAACTGGATTGATTATGCTACAGGAAATTAAAAATATCAACAACTCACCGGGAGCATTAAGGAAATTCGGATATACGATGGGAATAGTATTGCTTCTCATTGCGCTATACTTATTTTTAGTAAATATAGAATCATTTACTATTTTTGCAGCCGTCGGAATTGCTTTTATTTTATTAGGACTAATATTACCTAAAACCCTGAGGTATTTTAATATTGTATGGATGACCATTGCTATTGTATTAGGGCATTTTATTTCCGGGTTGATACTTGTTATCCTTTTCTATATCGTACTCACACCAACGGGACTTATAATGCGGATACTGAGGAAAGATTTATTAAATCTTAAATTCAAACCTGGAACAAAGAGTTATTGGACTGAAAGAGAGAAGCAGGAAAACATTAAAGACGCTTTCGAAAAACAATTTTAATTAAACATAAGAAGATATATGTCTAAACTATCAATACTCGGCGAATTATGGCAATTCCTGAAAATCAGGAAAAAGTGGTGGTTAACTCCAATCGTTATTTTTCTTGTTTTATTAGGAGCATTAATAGTGCTTGCAAAAGGCTCTGCACTTGCACCATTTATTTATGCTATATTTTAAGAAATAACCAATGGCTAAGCAGAGTATTAAAATAAAAAAGGAGAAGAAAAGAATTCCTGTTCCTAAGAAAGCACCTAAAATTGAAAAGTCTAAAAAAGCTTACGACAGAAAAAAAAGTAAGAAAATAGAGTTGGAAAATAATACGGCAACCGGATAGGTTATTCCTCTGCTTTTAATCAGTATAATATTTTTATGATAAGCTATATTCCAATTACACGCATAAAGTGGATGAAAACCACTCTCTTCCCATTTTATATATACTTCAGCGACCTTGCTGTCCGGTATAATTACATTAAAGTATTGGACTCCAAAGGAATAACAAACTTTTCGGTATCACTTTTATTCGAGCTTTGTTTTGCTTTTTCGATAGTCTATCTTCTCTCTATCTTCACAACTAAACGAAAAGTAGCGATAGGAGTATTTACATTTTTTTTCTCGGTAATCCAGTTAATTGTTTACGGACACTATTTTTATTTCGGCGTTCTGCCAAATAATTATTCAATAAACTATTTGTTCCGCAGCCCTTCCGATTCACTTGCACTAATTACCGGCAGTTTAAATTGGATTCATGCCTTCCTGTTTGTAATTCTATGTTTGATTAATTATCTGATAATTACATATTCGGTTAGCGGTTTTGAAGCAATAAAGAAAAAATACACTTATGCAATTCTAATCCTATTCGTTATCAATGTTTTTATTTTTAACAATAATGTCCGGTTTCATCCTTCAAGTTATTCTGTTTCCCCGGCAACTATTTTCTCATTAAAATACGTAATCCAGCAGAGAATGAGCAGTGGTGATTTCCAGGTTGAAGAAGGTTACGTGCAAAGGAAATTCAGCATTAAAGATAAGGATAAGATTTCTCCGTCTTATAACTGTTTAATTTTTTTGTCTGAAAGCCTTACAAGAAAGAATTTGCAATACTACGGGTATGAGAAAGAAAATTCCCCTTTTGTAGATTCAATGATAAACAAAGGGAATGTAATTTTATACAAAAATCATTTTGCCAACTCGGTCTCCACGCAGTATTCAATGCCGATGATTTTCTCCGGGCAGTTTACACTTGAAAGAATAAACCAGCCATATATTTATGACTACTTAAAGAAATGGGTAGATATTAAGACTTTCTTTATCTCATCACAGTCATACCAGACCGACAACTTCGATCTTGTAATCAATACATCGTTCGACTATTTCATATGTCAGGAAAATTCAGGTGAAAAGAGATTTAACGACAGAGGAATTGATGATAACCTGCTGATTTCATTCTTCGACAGCTTCATCGAAAAATTTAGTAAAGAAAAATTCTTCGGGATTATACAGTTTAACAACACACATTATCCTTATAAAACTGCTTCGGAAAAGTCAAAGCTGTTTTTACCCGATACTCCCGGTTCGTTGAACAGCTACAACAATACTATCTACGAACAGGATCAAATTATAAAAAGTTACTTTGCACTTTTAGAGAGTAAAAATTTGCTTGATTCAACTGTAATTATTTTCCTTGCGGACCATGGCGAGGCTTTCTCGGAACACGGGCACAGTGGGCATTTACAAACGTTGTATAATGAAGACATCGCCACCCCTTTATGGGTTTTCTTACCTCCATCTTTTAGTGCGGATAAAAAAAACGTTTTAACGAGTAATACTTCAATTCCTACTTCCAACATGGATTTATTCCCCACAATATTTGACTTATATGAAGGACTGCATTACCCGGATTTAAACTTATTACCGTTTGGCAATTCTCTTTTTTCCCGGATTAACAGCAATAGGTTTATTCCCGCTGCCGGTATGGACATGCTTGATACAAAGGCATTAATAAATGCCCCGTATAAGTTCATTCATACTGTAAAAAACGGGAAGCAGCATTGCGAACTTTTCGATATAACAAATGACTTTAACGAACTCAACAATCTCTGGGAAAAAGTTGATAATCAAACCCGCGAGTACTACCTGAACGAATTGAAAAAATTCGACCATATTAAGTTCAAAGGTTTTTAAATTTATTCCACCCCTACTGTTTTAGCCAAATTTTCTAAATGTTTTACCCGATTTATTTACCGAAATCAATTATTTTCATCAAAATAGTAAAATTATTTGCGTATCATTTGATCAGACCATATATTTACGCCCGAAATTTTTATTATTCTTAAAAAATTAAGGTGTTATTATGGTAGACAATTTAGATGTAAAGATACTTAACATATTACAGGAAAAAGGAAGAGAAAAAAGAAGCGATATAGCGAGTGAAGTCGGAATGTCGATCCCCTCTATTAGCGAAAGAATGTATAAAATGGAAGGGAAAGGAATAATTGAAGGTTATTACGCAAAAGTTAATAAAAGCAAATTCAACTACGATATTATGGCTTTTATACTTGTAAATATGGATTCTTCAAAACATTACAAAACACTTGCCCAAAGAGTAGACAAAAACCCGAACATCCTTGAATGCCATTCAATACTCGGCGAAGGCTCTCACATGATGAAAGCAATAGTTAAAAACACAACGGAGCTTGAAAAACTGCTTGCGGATATTCAAACCTGGCCTGATGTAACTAATACGAGAACATACTTTGTGCTTTCTACTATTAAAGAAACAACTAAAATACCTTTGTAATCAACTGAACTAATAACTAAACCAACGAAAGGAAGAAAATGGCTAAAGGGTTAAGTTCTATAGCTAAAGTATTAAAATTTATTAAAGATAATAAAATCGAATTTGTCGATTTGAAATTTATGGACTTCCCGGGGCAATGGCAGCACTTTACAGTCCCTTCTATTCAATTTAAAGAATCATCCTTCGTAGATGGCTTCGGTTTTGATGGCTCATCAATCAGAGGATGGAAATCGATTGAAGAAAGCGATATGCTTGTAATTCCAGACCCGGATACAATGTTCATTGATCCTTTTATTTCTGCACCGACAGTTAGTTTTATCGGTGATGTTTATGAACCGGCGACGAAAGAAAAATATTCACGCTGCCCGAGAAATATTACTCAAAAAGCTGATGCTTATCTTAAATCAACCGGAATAGCAGACACAGCTTTTTACGGTCCCGAAGCCGAATTCTTTATTTTTGATGACGTTCGCTTTGATTCACAACCCAATAGTAGTTTTTATTTTGTTGATTCAATTGAAGGTAAATGGAACAGCGGAAAAGAAGAAAATCCGAATCTCGGCTACAAACCAAGATTCAAAGAAGGATACTTCCCGGTACCGCCAACAGATTCTTTAATGGATTTGCGGAATGAAATGGTCAGAAACTTATTTGCTTGCGGAATTACAGTAGAAGCACAACACCACGAAGTTGCAAGCGGTGGTCAGTGTGAAATCGATCTACGATTTCAACCCCTTTTAAAAGCCGCAGACCAACTGCTTCTATTCAAATATATCGTTAAAAACACAGCTAAAGAATACGGGAAAACAGTTACTTATATGCCGAAACCGATTTATGGTGATAACGGAAGCGGAATGCACGTGCATACCAGCTTGTGGAAAAAGGGTAAACCGATTTTTGCAGGGAATGGTTATGCGGGATTAAGTGAAATCGCTTTATATTTTATCGGTGGTTTAATAAAACACGCTCCTTCGCTATTGGCATTTACTAATCCTACAACTAATTCATACAAGCGTTTGGTACCGGGTTATGAAGCTCCCGTGAACCTTGCTTATTCGCAAAGAAACAGGAGTGCGTCCATAAGAATCCCGATGTATTCAACTAGCCCGAAAGCAAAACGTGTTGAATTTAGATGTCCCGACCCATCAGGGAACCCGTATCTTGGTTTCTCCGCTATTCTTATGGCTGGAATTGATGGTATACTTAACCGAATAGACCCGGGTGAGCCGCTTGATAAAGACATTTATGATATGAGTCCCGAAGAACTTAAAGACGTTCCTTCAACTCCGGGCAGCCTAAAAGAAGCATTGAAAGCGCTTTCAGATGACCATGAATATCTTATAAAAGGAGATGTTTTTACTACCGATGTAATTGATACATGGATAAAGTATAAATACGATAAAGAAATTAAACCGATGGCACTTCAACCCCATCCGTATGAGTTTTCTTTATATTACGATTGCTAACAATTAATACTAACCATGAGGAGAAACAAAACACTCCTCATGGTTTTCTTTTAGAAAATTACATCCCGCTTTTCACAATTTTTTATGCTTATATTTTTCATCTCAAGGAATTCTATACCGGAGCAGTTTGTTTACTACCCTGGAATATCAGCATGATTATCCGGCATCCCGGTATTTGAATTGAATTTGAACATCTTAAAATTTTCTATAATTCGGCATTATATATTTGTCGAAGTAAAATTTTTCAAATATTTTGGGTTACTATTTTTAACGATTATGTTGATAAAACGAAAACGTATTAAATTAAAACATTTTAGAAGGAATTTACATGCTTATTCAGCAAAGAACGATTAAGAATGAAGTCTCAATTTCCGGTATAGGATTACACACAGGAACCGAATGTACAATGACATTCAAACCGGCACCCGAAAACTACGGAATTAAATTTGTTAGAACAGACCTTGGAGGCAACCCGGAAATCCCCGCTTTATGCGATTTCGTAGTTGACGTTTCCCGCGGGACTACTCTCGGTATTGGTGATGCAAAAGTTTACACCGTTGAACATGTGTTGGCAGCGGTTGTAGGACTTCAAATCGATAACATAATTATTGAACTTGACGGAATTGAACCTCCTATAGGAGACGGAAGTGCTCTTCCTTATGTCGAAGTTTTATTAAAAGCCGATTTCGTTCAGCAGGAAGCTCCTAAAGATTATTTGATAATTGATGAAACCGTGATTTACCACAATGAAGAGAAACAGGTTGATATTGTTGCACTTCCTTTGGATGGCTATAGAATAACTGTAATGGTAGATTATCAAAATCCAGCTCTCGGAAGCCAGCACACAGGCTTATTCGACCTTGAAAGAGAGTTTGTTTCCGAATTCGCCCCATCAAGAACTTTTTGCTTTTTAAGTGAAGTAGAACAATTATCAAAAGCAAACTTGATTAAAGGCGGAGATATAGATAACGCCGTTGTTATTGTAGACAAAAAAATGAACCAGGAAGAGTTAAATGCGCTTGGAGCTTCCCTCGGAATTGAAAAAACAATTGCACTCGGTGAAAACGGAATTCTTGACAACAAAGAACTCCGTTTTAGAAATGAACCGGTTAGACATAAACTTTTAGATTTGCTCGGAGATCTTGCATTAATCGGGGTTCCTATTAAAGCACAAATTCTTGCCGCTCGCCCCGGTCATAAGTCAAACGTTGAATTTGCAAAACAGATACGGAAATTGTACCAGCAGAAAAAACTTGTAAAAAAATATCAGCATGTAAAAAAAGAAGGAGTTGTTTTTGATACTAATGCAATTCAAAGAATACTGCCTCATAGATACCCCTTCCTTTTAGTAGACAAAATAACCCATCTTGAGCTTGATAAGAAAGTAATAGGATTAAAATCCGTTACGGTGAATGAACCATTTTTCCCCGGGCATTTTCCGGGACAGCCTGTAATGCCGGGCGTATTAATAATTGAAGCTATGGCTCAAACAGGCGGAGTTTTACTGTTGAATGCCTTCCCAAATCCGGAAGAAAAACTTGTTTATTTTATGCAGATAAATAATGCAAAATTCAGAAAAACAGTTTTACCCGGCGACCAGCTTATACTTGAAGTTGAAATGATTAGCAAAAAAAGCAAAGTTGTTTTAATGTCCGGTAAAGCCTACGTTGACGACACACTTGTCGCCGAAGCAGATTTTATGGCGGGTATAATTGACCGCCCCGAAAAGAAAATTGATTAATCAGCGAGATATACTTATGAACAAAATCCATCAAACAGCTATTGTTAGTCCAAATGCCAAATTAGGCGATAATATTACAGTAGAACCTTATGCAATAATTTATGACGATGTTGAGATCGGAAACGGAACATACATTGGTCCGCATACTGTAGTTTATAATGGTGCAAGAATCGGCAATAATGTTAAAATTTACCAGAGCGGCTCAATTTCGCATGTTCCGCAAGACCTCAAATTTAAAGAGGAACCGACATATTGTTTTGTTGGCGACAATACAACACTTCATGAATTTGTAACACTTCACAGAGGCAGTAATGAAACCAAGAAAACCGCAATAGGTTCACAGGTTTTGTTGATGGCGTATTCGCATGTTGCACACGACTGCATTATCGGCAACAACTGTATTGTTGCCAACTCGGTTCAAATCGGCGGCTTCGTCGAAATGGACGACTTCGCTATAATCGGTGGATGTACACCTATTCATCAATTCTGTAAAGTTGGAAAGCACTGTATGGTCGGTGGCGGTTTCCGAATTATTAAAGATGTTCCGCCATACATTTTAGCTGGTGAAGAACCGCTTCACTATGCCGGACTAAATACAATCGGGTTGAGAAGACGCGGTTTTTCAAATGATGAAATTGCCACATTGAAAGATGTTTATCACTTGATTTATGAATCGGGAATAAATGTTTCGCAGGCGAAAGAGAAGATTATTGAAAAATATTCAGGGAATCAACGTGCGATGGATGTCGTTGATTTCATTAATCGTAGTAAACGCGGATTAATCCCAAGGTGAAATGGAAATATTTTAGTTCCGGTTTCAATACCGGTAAAAAAAATATGGAAATAGACCTCCAGCTTGCAAGAATAAATAATGCTGAAGATGTGTTTCTAAGATTTTATCGCTGGCAGCCGTACTGCATTTCATTAGGAGCTAATCAAAACATTGAGATAATTGATGAAATGAAATGCTCGGGAGATAACATTGATATCGTTAAACGTCCTACCGGGGGAAGGGCAATACTACATGCAGAGGAACTGACTTATTCGGTTGTTTTTCCGATTAATTTAAATTATACTCCGTCCGTAATCTACCGTGAAATTAATTACGCATTGATGAAAGGACTGGAATTCTTTGATTCGAGATTAAAAGAAGCGGAGCTTGAAAATCTTCAACCCGATTTTTCATCTGTATATAAAACGGTTGAAGGGAATGCTTGTTTTGCTACCGCCGCTAAAAGTGAGTTGAAATATTCGGGCAGAAAATTAATAGGCAGCGCTCAAAGAAAACTTGGTAGTGTTGTACTTCAACATGGTTCTATTCTTTGCGGAAGTTTTCATAAAAGAATAACAAATTATCTTAAAATTGACCGGGATGAGAAATTAAAACTGCTGAACGAGCTGAACGGCAAAACAGTTGAAATCGATTCAATCCTTGACCAAGCGGTTGATTACAACAAACTTGAAAAATCGCTTCTGAAAGGGTTTGAACAGCATTTTAATATTTCGGTTCAAAAAGAATCGGATCACAAATTTTAAGAAATGCCCTGACGGTTTTATTATTCAGAAGCCATTCTTTAATGGTTATCATTTTTACTTAAAGTTTATATGGATAGAATGAAATATTTATTTTTAATTTTGCTTCCCTTACTTTACATAGGATGTTCTTCATCTGTTTCAACAATTGATGATGTAAATGCAGGGGAAAGCAATATCACAGATGAGAATTCAAAAAAGGCAATGGAGTCCTTTCTAAATGGTATTCAAGCCGAATCAAAAGGTGATTACGCAAGGGCGATACTTGAATACCAGGATGCTCTTAAACTTGATCCCAAACCGGGGATTTATTATCAACTTGCAAAAAATTATTTCTTTATCAACAAACTTCCACTTGCATTACAAAATGCAAAAAAAAGTGTTGAGTTTGACAGCATCAACATTGAATACCTGAACCTGCTTCAAGAAATATATACTGCGGCAAAACAGAATGCATCTGCAATTGAAACACTTGAAAAAATAATCAATATAGACTCATCCCAAATAAATGCCTACTATAAACTAGCGCGTCTGCACGAAAACCAGCGTCCACTAAAAGCAATCGAAGTATATGAAAAACTTCTTAAAATAATCGGGAACGAATGGAGCGTTCTTGTTAGAGTTGCAGAACTTTACGAACGGCTTGGAATGATTGACAAATCAATCTCATCAATTGAGGAGTTACTTGCCCTTGACCCGGGAAATACTGCTCTTCAAAAACTCCTAATCGATTTTTACGTTAGAAACAAACAGTTCGATAAAGCAGTTGAGAATATTGACGACATAATACGTTTTTACCCGGACGATCTTGACGCAAGAGAAAGAAAAGCTCAAATTTTTATCGAACTGGGAGAATGGGACAAAGCTTCGCATGAATACGATTTCATTATGCAGCAGCCCGAAGTTGAGTTCGATATAAAAGTAAGAATCGGCGCCGCATACTTTACGGCATCATTTAAAGATACCACTCTACTTCCCGTAGCAAAAAAATTCTTTGAAAGAATTGATAAAGATTCTTCCGACTGGCAGGTAAAAATGTATCTCGGCGTTATTGCCATAAGAGAACATAACGACTCGGTTGGAGTTGAGTATTTCAACTCCGTTACCGAAATGGCACCATGGAACCCTGAAGGATGGATAAGACTCGGTGGAATATTATTCGATAACCGGCAGTATGAAGAAGCTACCGAAGTATTATCCCGCGGTGTTGAAAAATTCCCTGAAGATTTTACAATCAATCTTATCCTTGGAATAAGCTATGCACAGATTGACAAACACAAAGAGGCAAAGCAGTATTTGAAAAAAGCGGTCTCCGTTAATCCGAATGACGTTACTGCATTGTCATCATACGGATATACACTAAGCCGATTAAACGAAGGTACGGAAGCAATTTCGTATCTCAAGAAAGCACTTGCAATTTCTCCCGGCAGTATAGAACTGCTCGGCACCCTCGGTCTTGTTTATGATGGATTAGAGATGTGGGATGAATGCGACAGCACATATTCTGCCGCTCTTGATATTGATTCCTCGGCTGCGATAATAAAAAATAATTGGGCTTATTCTTTATCAAAGAGAAATGAAAGATTAGATAAAGCATTGCAAATGGCGAAAGAAGCTGTTGAAGCCGAACCTCTGAATTCTTCTTACCTTGACACAATCGGCTGGATTTATTTTAAACTCGGTATTTACAAAGAAGCGGAAGAATTCATAAAAAAATCTCTTGAAGTAGGTGGAGAAAAAGCGGTAATACTTGACCACCTCGGAGATGTCTATTTTATGTCCGGTAGAAAAGATGAAGCGATTGAAACATGGAAAAAAGCCTCGGAACTTGACCCCTCCGACGAAAGTATAAAATCAAAAATTGAAAAAGGTGAATTGTGAAATTGATCAGATTATTATCGTTACTTATTATAACCATATTTTTAGTAACATTAATAGAAAGCTGTGCACCGTCTAAACCAACGGATGATATAGAAATTCTTCCGGCTGATAGACTTGTAAACAAACTTGAACTGAATAGAAGAAGAATAAAATCTTTTGAGGGGAACGGAACCATTACGATTAAATCTCCGGATTTCAACAACTCGGCAAGTTTTAGAGTTGTAATGCAAAAACCGGATTCGATTTATCTTACTGTTATGGGACCTTTCGGAATCGAACTTGCACAGATTCTAACTACAAGAAGTAAATTTGTTTTTTATGAGACCTTAAGTAATACAGTCTATGAAGGTGCGATGAGCGATGACGTGCTTAAGACAATATTTCGTATCAACATGCCGCTTGGTGATTTGATTGATGCTTTCGTAGGTGCTGTGAATTTTTCCGAGCGTTTGTATAAAGAACCGACAAGCTACTTAGTGGATTATGATAAGTATATCTTGACTTATGTTGATTCAGTGAATTTTAATAAAGCTAAATATACGGTTGATATCCGCGATCTCGGTGTATTGAATTATTTATTAACCGATTCAAATAACAAAACTTTATTTGAAGGGAAATATTCGTCATTCAAAATATTGGAGGCTGTTGCGGTACCATATGTAATTGACATTTCAAATCCGTCCGGCAGGCAGTATGTAAAAATAGAGTATAGAAATGCGTCTGCGAATAAGCGAAATATTAGAATAGATCTGCAAATCCCTGAAGATGCAACAAGAGTACAGTGGTGATAAGGAATTCGTATGCCTCTTATTTCTAACTTCTGCTTTCTACTTTTTAGTTACGGTTTATGTTAAACTGCAAAATCAATATTCTGTTTTTTTATGCTTTTTTTCTTTTGGGTTCGGTTCTCCCGCAGCAAAAAGAAATTGCCGACAAGCAAACAGAACTGGGTGGATTGAGAGAGCAAATTGAATCAATTGAACGCGAGCTAAAAGACATCGGACATAAAGAAAAGCAAAATTATAATGTAATTGAAAAGTACAGCAAACAGAACCATCTAATAAACAAACTTATTAATAATTACCGCACAGATGTTCGAGAAAAAGAGAAGGAAATTACATCACTTCAAAAAGAAATAGCCTCGCTTGAAAACACGACTAAAAAATTGAAAGATAACTATGCAAAGTATATCTCTTCTGTTTATAAAGGGACTTATAAAAGTGATTTAATGTATATACTTGATGCCGAATCACTACAGCAAGCTGTACTCAGATACAAGTATTTGCAAGAGTTCTCTTCCCAGAGGAAAAAAGACCTTGAGAAGATTAAGCGGAATAAAGAGCAGCTTGTTGAAGCAAGGATTAGACTAAACAAAGAGAGGGCGACAAAAAACGATCTCCTTTCCGTTAAGGAAAAAGAAGAGAAAGTACTTCAAAATCAAATTTCGGAAAGAAAGCAAATAGTCTCCCGCTTAAGAAATAACAAGAGTGCATTGAAAAAAGAACTTGATGCAAAAAAGATGGCTGAGAAAGAAATCAGAAAACTTATAACAAGATTAATTGAAAAAGAAGAAGCACGAAAGAGAGAAGAAGCAAAAAGATTGGCGGAAGCAAAGTCTGCTGTAAGAACCACAGTAAAAGGTGATGTATCTGGCAAAACTGTTGACGATGCGCTACTTCCGCAAACATTCTCTGAAGTAAACAACTTAAGTTCATTTGCTAATTTGAGAGGCAGAATGAGCTGGCCTATTTCCAAGGGAACCATAATAAAGAAATACGGAGAAAACACTAACTCGCAACTTAAAACAGTTACAATAAATTACGGGATTGATATTAAAGCAAGCGGTGATTTAAATGTAAGAGCAGTTGCCGACGGAATTGTTTCAACAATTGATTGGCTGCCGGGTTACGGAAGTATTCTAATTTTAACGCATAAAGACGGCTTCAGAACGGTTTACGGTCATCTATCTTCAATTACTGTAACCGAAGGTGAGCGTATACGTCCAGGTGAAATTATCGGGAAAGTTGGAGAAAGTCTTGAAGGGAACATCCTCCACTTTGAAGTGTGGAACCAGCGTAACAATCAAAATCCCGAGATATGGTTGGCGAAGAGATGAGAAGTAATATTTTAAAAAATTACTTCTCGCTTTTTACGGGAGAAATTGTTTCCAGATTAATTAACTATGGCTCTTTGATTTTAGTTGTTAGAATCGTTGATGTGGCTGTTTTTGGTAAGTATTCCATTTTACTAGCCATTTATGGTTTCATTGGGATAATCGTCGGGTTTGGACTAGATACATTATCAATACAAAAAATGAGAGAGTTTGAATTAAAACAAATAATATTGCAAAACATTAAAATCAAAGCCATCCTTTGTCTAATTGTTTCCCCGTTTCTTTATTTATCATTAACTATATTTACGAATGGTGTAGAAATATCTGTTATTTTTTCTTTAATGATGGTCGGACTATTTTCAGTTCTTTTCAACTTAGATTTTGTTTTTAAGTATCAAGAAAGAATGAAAATCATTTCACAAGCCAACATCCTGGTTTCGGTTTCTTACTTTATTTGTATTTTATTTTTCTTGTCTTATTCTCTTAGTCTAAATCTGTTGCTAGTAGCTTTTACTTTTTCTCAGATAGTCAGAACTGCTTACCTCGCTTTAATCTTTCTTAATCAAGAAAAAAAAGTAGATATTAGTGAGAGTTTACAAAAAATAGAGTTAAAAGAATATGTCCTATCTGCTATTCCCATTGTTGGTTCATCCATAATGATTTGGGTCTACTACCAATCTGATACTCTCTTAATAAAAGTATTTAAAGATGATATACAAGTTGGTATTTATTCTGCCGCATATAAAATTATTATTCTAATAGGTGGATTGCAATTTATATATAACCAATCAATTTTCCCTTCCTTGGCCAAAGTGTTAGAAAATAGTAGGGAGGAAATGAAAGAAAAGTTTACGGTATATTTTAATAAGTTTTATTTATATTCTTGCGCATTTTTCCCCCTTTTGCTTGTTTTTTCAAAACCGGTTATTGAAAATATTTTCGGAGAGAGATATCTTGATAGTGTTTTACCATTTGATATTCTTTTGCTAGCTCTTTTTTTTATTTTTAACGAAGCTACAACCGCTCCCTTATTATTAGCAAGAGGGAAATCAAAAGAACATTTTAAATCGGTTGCACTTGGTGCAATTCTCAATCTCCTTTTAAACTTATTTCTTATTCCCCAATGGGGATTGCTTGGAGCCTCAATTTCGACAGTCATAGCTGAACTAATGGTTTTTTTAACATTAATATACTTCAGTTCTCAATATCTGAAAATCAGCATTAAGAAAATGGTACTAAAAGTTTTGCTTTTTGAAATTCTTCTTCTAACGATTTTAATTTTTAAGTATGGCTTTAATTAAGAAAATAGTAAAATTTTTTGTGCCTCATGGGTTAGTTATACTTTATGAATATGTAAAGCACTATTTTAGAGCGAAACAAAGGACATTAAATATTAATAACTTCGAAAAACTGCAAAACAACTTACAAAATTTATCGATTAAGCGATTTAACTATGAAAACGCCTTGATCTTGCTAACCAAACTAGGATTAGATGAGGAACAAATTCGGGCTGGTTCAATCCCTGAAGTTCATTTAGATTTTATAAAAGAAGAACTCAATAAGACGTATTTACAAAAAAAAGACTTGGTGGTATTACATATTGGTAATTTTGTGGGATTATCACTTTCTTATATTGCTGACTACTTAATTAACAGAAATAGTAATAATGTTTTAATTGGTATAGACCCGAATCTAGAGCATAGAGGGATAAAGAACCCAAGTTATTATGTTAAATTACTATTATCAAACTACAATCTAGACGGCATTGTTTTATTAATTGACGGTTTTAGTTTTAAAAAGAATCTTAGAAATGATGGTGGGTATCTGTATTCAGATAATATAAAGATTGATACTGAATATGGGTGTTATAATGCTTTAGAAAATCTTTATAAAATTGGTAATCAAAAAATTGATATCTGTATGATTGACGGAAATCATTTTGAGGAATATCTAATAGGAGAGATTCAGAATATTACTCCCCAATTAACTGATGGGGCTATACTTATTCTAGATGATGTTAAATCTTGGAGAGATGTTCGTAATGTATTTATGGAACTACAAAAAAACAGAAAATTTTTGCTTATTGCAGAAAATGAACGTATCGGCATTTTTCAGTATAGCAAATGAATTAAAATCATTTAAGGCGAGAATTTTAGCAAGAATGTAAAATTTATCGCCACTTTTTTAGCAATTTTGTAAAAAATATCGGGATAATGAACAAAGTATTTAAAACAGAATTAGTTTATGTATGATTACCTAATAGTCGGTGCCGGTTTTGCCGGGTCTGTTTTAGCAGAAAGAATAGCTTCTCAATTAAATAAAAAAGTTTTAATTGTTGAGAAACGAAACCATATAGGTGGTAATGCTTACGATGAATATGATGAGCATGGGATACTTGTCCATAAGTACGGTCCCCATATTTTTCACACAAACAGCAAGGAAGTTTTTGACTACCTATCACAGTTTACGGGGTGGCGTTTTTATGAACATAAAGTGCTGGCGAAACTCGGAGGGAATTTATACCCGATACCGATTAATAGAATTACCCTAAATAAATTATACGGCTTGAGTCTAAAAACCGATAAAGAAACTGCCGATTACTTTGAAAAAGCAAGAGAAAAACGGTATCCGATATTAACCTCAGAAGATATAATTGTAAACCAGGTGGGGAGAGATTTATTCGAAAAGTTTTTCCTTCACTATACAAAGAAGCAATGGAACCTTGAACCGAAAGAATTATCTCCTTCCGTTTGCGGAAGAATACCGGTAAGGACAAATGATAACTGCCGTTACTTCACAGATAAATACCAATTTATGCCTAAAGACGGTTACACCAGGATGTTTGAAAAGATGTTGAATCATAAAAATATAGAGGTTATTTTAAGTACCGATTATAAAGATATTTTGACAGACATTAAATTCAACAAGATGATATACACCGGTCCCATAGACTTTTTTTTAGATTACATACACGGTAAACTGCCTTATAGGTCAATAAGGTTTGAGTATGAACATCATTTAACAGAACACTTTCAGGAAGCCGCCCAGGTAAACTATGTTGATGACTCGGTAGCATTTACCCGTGTAGTTGAGCATAAAAGATTATCAGGTAACAATACAACCACAACTATAATTTCAAAAGAATTTTCACAAAAAGAAGGCGAACCCTTCTATCCAATTCCAACACCTGAAAACCGGGAAATCCACAATAAGTATAAAAAAGAATGTGATAAATTGACCTCGGTCGTATTTTGCGGAAGACTTGCAGAATATCAATACTTTAATATGGATCAGGTGGTGGCTAATGCTTTGACAGTATTGAGGAAATTCGTATGAGCGAAAATCTTCCTCTGGTAACCGTCAACATTCTCTCTTTTAACAGAATAGATGAACTAAGGCATACACTAACAAAAGTTTATGAACAAGATTACAAAAACATCGAAGTAATTGTTGTTGATAATGCATCCTCTGACGGGTCTCCGGAGATGGTAGAAAAAGAATTTCCAAGTGTCATATTAATCAAACTTGACAAGAATATCGGAATAGCCGGTTGGAACAAAGGATTCGAAATAGCCAAAGGGGAGTATGTTTTAGTGCTGGATGATGATAGTTATCCGGAGAAAGATGCAACAAATAAATCAATAACCTATTTTAAAAAAAATATTGATGTGGATATAATTGCAGCTAATATTTTTAATAACAGATTAAAAACTTATGAAACAAATTATTTTAATGAAAATCCTTTGTTTTTTGTGGGTTGCGGAGCTTACATAAGAAAAAACATAATAAATTCAATCGGATATTTTAATGAGTTAATTTTTATATATCTCCATGAGCTTGACTACTGTTTAAGAGTTTATAATAATAATAACAGGATTGTATTATTGAGGGAGGTAGTTATATATCACGACCAAGATCTTAATCGCATTTACTGGAAAAACAATGATCCGTATAGATCATCATTTCGTTTCTATCACTATTTCATAAGTTATTCGATAATACTAATTCAAAGATTCAGCTACCAAAGCATGGTAAAATATTTAACAAAGTGGTTTTTTAATCGCTTGATTGTCGCTATTCGGTTTAATTTTTTAAAGGAATTTTTTTTAGCTCTTTTATTTCTGACTCTAAACATTAGAAAAATTACTTTAAATAGGGAAGTTGTTTCAATACAAACTCAACAATTTTATAATCATGGAAATATTCCGTTATTTGATAAAGATTTTGGTAAACCCATATGAAGCAAAAACCTACTTTTATCATTTATATTAATAATACTATTGCCCTTTTTTATCAAGTACTCCTTAGAAATATTGTTCCCAACTGTAAAGATGGAAATAATTTATTATTAATTAATACTGGACAAATAGGAGATTTAACTATTTCCACTGTTCTAATAAATAATATAATAAGAGATAAAAGATTCAAGAATAAAGTTTATTTTCTTATAAAAAAAGAATACTTTGAATTGTATAATTATTATTCACCAGATATTAAAATTCTAAACTGGGATTATAAGAAATATAAATTTAATCCAATTTATAGAATCGTCTTTTTAACTCAAG
>ERZ795056.2485-NODE-2485-length-20438-cov-6.920571_pt1 | contig 20438 bp, 17 predicted proteins | sample MGYA00375140_ERZ795056 | MGnify/ENA primary metagenome ERZ795056 (study PRJEB30185, sample SAMN05720227) | activated sludge metagenome | isolation source: Anaerobic digester | place: USA | collected 2015-03-09 ... | reverse complement strand
TAGCGGCGCGCGTCGGAGCGCGCGCGTGACAGGCCGTGGAAGGCGCCGACCACCTTGAGCGTGGCCTGGGTGACCGGCTCGTCGAAGTTACCGCCCGCCGGCGAGACCGTGCCGCCGATCGTGACCGAGCCGATTGAGCCGTCTTTGAGGCGCACGAGCCCGGCGCGCTCGTAGAAGTTGGCGATCAGGGATTCGAGATAGGCCGGGAAGGCCTCCTCGCCCGGGATTTCCTCCAGGCGGCCGGAGAGCTCACGCAGGGCTTGCGCCCAGCGCGAGGTGGAGTCGGCCAGCAGCAGCACGTTCAGCCCCATCTGGCGATAATAGCCGGCCAAGGTCACGGCGGTGTAGACCGAGGCTTCGCGCGCCGCGACCGGCATGGACGAAGTGTTGCAGATGATGACAGTGCGGTCCATCAATGGTTTACCGGTGCGCGGGTCTTCCAGTTCGGGGAATTCGCGCAGCGTCTCGACCACTTCGCCCGCGCGCTCGCCGCAGGCGGCGAGCACCACGATGTCCACGTCCGCATAACGCGAGGTGGTCTGCTGCAGCACGGTCTTGCCCGCGCCGAAGGGACCGGGGATGCAGTAGGTGCCGCCCAGCGCGACCGGGAAAAAGGTGTCGATCGAGCGTACGCGCGTCGTCATCGTTTCGGTCGGTTTGAGCCGCTCCGCGAAGCAGGTGATCGGCAGCTTGACCGGCCAGCGCTGCAGCATGCTGACGCTGTGATCCTTGCCGTCGGCGTCGGTCAGAACGGCGATCTCCTGCTCGACCGTGTAGTCGCCCGCAGCGGCGACCTGCTTCACGGTGAACGCGCCGCGAAAGGCAAAGGGCACCATGATGCGGTGCTTGAAGATGCCTTCCGGCACGGTGCCGAGCGTTTCGCCGGCGCTCACGCGGTCGCCCGGACACGCGACGGGGGTGAAGGCCCAGCGTGTTTCGCGATTCAGCGCTTTGAGGTAGGTGCCGCGCTGCAGGAAAAAACCGCACTGTTCGGCGAGTTGGGGCAGGGGGTTCTGCAAACCGTCGTAGATCTGCGTGAGCAGGCCCGGCCCGAGTTCCGCCGCCAGCAGGTTGCCGGTGAAGGCGACAGCGTCGCCGACCTGAAGGTCGCGCGTGTCTTCAAAAACCTGGAGATCAGCCTGGCGGCCGCGGATGCGGACGATCTCGCTCATCAGCCGCTGGGTAGCACCATCCTGCTCGATGCAGGCGTACCCGACCTCGTTCTGCGCGACCGCACCGTCGAACGCGACGGTGATCATGTTGCCATTGACGCCGACAATTTTTCCTGTCGTTTCCATAAGCGTGTTTCCGTAGGTGGGCGGTGGGTCATTCGCCCGTGTTGAGCGTGAGAGGGATTTCTGTGAGACGATCAAAGGTAGCCACGCCCTGTTCAGGCGTCAGGGCCGCCCAGCGGGTCAGGAGCGCGAGCTTGACGGCATATGCGAAAACGCCCTTCACGTCGAGAGGGTCCGGGCCTTGCAGCTCTTCGACGATCAGCCAGCGGATTTTATCGAGTGCCTTTTCGCGCCGCTGCGGGTCGGGCTCGTCGAAAGCGTCTTCGACCAAGCTCTCAATGCGCGTGTCGCAGCCTTGCGCGTGTCGCAGCCAGCGGGATGCCTCTGTGCCGGCCAGGCGTGCACGCTGGCGAGCGACGGCATTGCGCAGGATCGTGTCGCGGTCGCGCCAGGCGGCGACGAACGGATGGTCGCACGCGGTGCCGGTGAGCAGGGCTTCGGCCGCAGCCGCGTCGGCGGCGCCGAGCTGGTCGCGGCAGGCCGACAGAAACGCCTCAGGCGCAAGCGCCGGCGGCGTGTCAAACCTCAGCAGGGGCAGGCTGGAAAGTAGGTAGATGACACTCATGGCTTCATCAAGGCTGCCAGGCGCGGGCGGAGCTGTTTGGCAAGAGTCTCGGCGACAGCCGATCCGGTGAAGGCATGTTCCACGCGGCCGTTGGCGAGTCGCAGCCGGAAACCGGTGCCAGCCGCTTCGTCGGTGACCACCGTGATGCCCTTCGCTGCCTCTGCTGCGAGCTTCGCGCGCAACACGTCGGCCAGCTTGGTGGCGGCCGCCACCTCGACCCCGCCCTTGGACCCCAAGTGCGCGCGCACGGCTTCGGCGGCGAGGTCGGCGACGAGTTCTGGATTCGCGTCAAAGCCGGCGTTGACGTTTTCAAGCAAAAGCCGCTGCAAGAGGTGGGTGACAGCCTTTTCGACCTTCATCACGGTGTCACGCGCGGCCTGCCGCATAGTTTCTTCGGCGCGGCGCTCAAAGGCTTCGGCCTCTTGGCGCGCCTCGGCTTTAACCTTAACCGCCTCGGCCTGAGCCGCGTCAAGGAGCGACGCGGCTTTGACCCGCGCGTCGGCAAGCAGAGCGTCGGCCTCGGCCTGCGCCTTGTCAACGCCGTCGCGTTGGATTTTTTCGAGCAGTTGCTGCAAGTCTTGTGTCATATCATCACCTGAAGCTGTCTTCATTTCGGTCATTTGCGGGGACATAGTCCCCATCCGGGCTGAATACCCGCTAGATAATAATGAAGAGCCGGGGGGGGGTCAAGAACGAATCGATGTTTATCAAGCGATTGCCGTGTTACGGCGCGGCGAAGAGCAGCCCTTGCAAATGGTAGCGGATCATGCGCGGCGTCTCTTCGGGATACATGAGTAAACGGCGCAACGCATCGCGGCAGGTCGCGTGTGCCTTGCGGGGCTGTCCCGACAGGAGCTGGCAGCGTGCGGCCAGCAGCGGGTTGATGCGCGGGGCACGCGGATCGAACTCTTGCAGTCGCGCCATCTCTTCGAGCAGGCCTGCGGCATATCCCCATGCGTTGTTGGCGGCACAGAGCTCCGCGCGCAGGGCCAGATAAGAGGGGGCTGTGGCGTCGGGGTCAAAGCTGCGCGCCAAATCATCTGGATCGAAGGCGGCGTATTCGCCGTAACCCTCTTCCGAAAGGGCGAGCATGGCGTCGGGCTCAGCCGTCGCGGGCGACACGGCATACGCTTCCAGCGGAATCGTCCGGCTGCTGGAGGCGATCCGCGCCATGAGGCCGCCGTAGGCGCGGGCCTGGGTGAAATCGAGCAGCCACAGGCGGGTGGCGCCGCGCAGCAGCAGGTGCCGGCCCTGCTCCAAGAAAACGATGTGTCGGATCGGTTCGCAAATGCCGACCTCAGACAACGGGATCCGGGCGGTCGGGCGTTCAGGCGCGTCCGCCGGACTCACCGTCAGCGTGCCGGGCACATCGACCGCAAGCGTCCAGCGTCCGTCAGCCGTCGTGGCGCGGCGGGTCTCAACCGCGACGGGCTTGGCAAAGAGCGCATCGGCATTAAAGCTGCGCGTGACGGTGCCTGCGTAGACGTCGATGGCTACGCTCCATTCGCGTTGGACCGGCGGCGTGCCGTGGAACACGGTCTTCAGAAAAACCGTCAGGCCGGAACCGTCGCGCGTCGCGAGCACGCCAGTGACCGTCGTGTTGGTGGCGTGCGGCCAGGCTTCGAACGATTGCATGACAGTGCGCGTCAGGCTGTCCGACACCGTGACACGTCCTTCGGCGGCACGGAACAGCAGCAACCCGTTCCCCGAGAGGACGGTACCGCTATCGCCCGGTCCGGCGTCGCGCAGGCCGGGCAACGCCGACTGCGCGTAGCCCGTCAATGCGCCGGTCTGAGGGTCGGCCGCGAAAAAAACGCCGTGCCGGATCGCGACGGGGTGCCCGGCAATGTGTGGGACTGCGGGAATCGCAGGCGGGGTGCCGTAGGTGCCGACGCCCAACCGGTCGATGCTTATGATCGTTCCGCGCGCGTCTACTTCCAACGCGAAACGGTTGGCGTTTTTGACATAACGGATGATGAGGTGGCGGTTAAAGACGTGAGGGGCTTCATGCGCGTCGGGCCACGGCAACGCGTTCGTCCACGCCCATTCGCCGCCGACGAGGTCGAAGAGCCCGACGTTGCGCCGGTCATACCGATCAAGCTGTACGGAGACCGCCAGAGCGAAAAGACCGTCCTGAGAAAGGTGCCAATTCCAGCGTTTTTCCGTCGAAGGGGGCGAAACATGAAAGAGTTTTTCAGGCTCGTGCGCCCGTGCCGCCCAAAGTCGGATGTCAAGTTCGTCTGTAGTCAAGCCGGCCTCGCGGAGCTCACGCCGCAGCGCAGCGAGTTGGACCGTCTGAGTGGCGCTGCCGTCATGGATCCGGTTGGTGAGCAGGCCAAGCGCGTCGGCGGACGGCGCGGACGGACGGGGCGAGAGGCGGTGCGAGGCCACGACAAAGAGCAGGCCGAGCAGCACCGGAATCAGAAAGAGCGCCCCGGCGAGCAGGACGGTGTGAAGCATCGGCCTTTTGGCGGCAGGCGTTGAAACAAGGGGCGTCTCAGAATCGTATGTGTTGGGCATGGCTCACTGTACCTTGTCTGGCGCATAGAACTCAAGCAGGGCGTCCATTCGGGACGGAACGGAGTTGGTGCCCTGTTGTTGGATAGGAGGGGTGACTGAAGCCACCGCGTTTGAAAACGTCGTGCCGGGTGCCGTCGAAGGAGGGGGGGCGCCCGCTGGCATGATGGCGGCCAGTTGACGGGCCGCGCGGGCCTCGGCTTCGGCCTTCGCACGGGCGGCCTGCGTCGCGAGATGCTTACGCCAGCGCTCGTTCGCTTCGGCATCGCGCGCACGTTTATCGGCCACCGCGCGATCCAGCGCCGGTACGCCGCGCACGTAGGCCAGCACGCCGTCGACCACCGCCGCGCAACTTTGTGCCTGCCAATCGGCGCGCAACATGCGGCGCGTCTCGCCGGTGTTGGAGAGAAAGCCGAACTCCAGCAGGACGGCCGGACAACACGTCTCGCGCAAGACAAAAAAAGACTGCCGCTTGAGGCCGCGATCAACGGTTTCCGGTGTGGACGCCAAAAGGCGATGAATCGAAAACCCCAGCAGGGTGTTGTGGAAATCGTTGCGATTGCCGAGCTGCCAGCCGCGGGCACGGGAGCCTTCGGCCGTGCCGGGGTAGCCGCTGGGCGGCAGCACATACGTCTCCACCCCGCAGGCCTCGCGGTTGCCGGCATGGTTGGCGTGGATGCTGATGAAAAGATCAGCTTTCTTGGTGCGCGCGATCCGAGCGCGTTCGTCAAGCGAAAGCGTGACATCGCGTGTCCGCGTGTAGTCAACATGCAGGCCCGCTTTTTTCAACTGCGCACCGATTCGCTTGGCCAGCGTCAGGGTCAGGTCTTTTTCTTTCACCAGCGGCGAGGAACAGCGCGCGCCCTCATCGTCGCCGCCATGACCGGGATCAAGCAGTACCCGCAGCGGTTTCAGCGTTCCGCCGGGCGGCGTGAGGATGGCGAGTTGAAGCAAATCAAGGTCTGTGCCGGCCAGTCGCCAGTTCCCGTCCGCAACGGAACCGTCGGCCGGCGCATTGAGCCAGACAACGGTGCCGTTCACTTCGGCTTTGCGCCGTCCCGGATAAAAGCGAATTACGTTCTGAGTGTTGGAGAAGCAGAGCGATTCGCCGTTCCACAGATAATTCGTCACGCCGAGCGTACGTTGAACATGCGAGAGAGAACGCCACTGGGTCGCGACGCCGGCTGTGTCGCCGCGCACGACGAAGGGCGCAGCAAAAAGCAGCAGGAATAAGCCGGAAAAGCACAAAAAAGAATCAGTCGTCATTGGCCACCAGCATACCTCAAACCGGCTCGGGATTGAAGCGTGAAAACAGGGTCTTATCCGAGCAGCGGCAAGAGGGCCTCACGGCAGGCGCCATGCAGGCAGCCGTTGGTGGCGAGGAATGCAATGCGGTGCTTGGGGTAGGCCTTGAGCACGTCGCAGCGACCGCCTGCGCGTTCCACGATCAGGCTGGCCGCCGCCATGTCCCAGACATAGATGCCCGACTCGAAATACCCGTCCAGACGGCCGGCCGCCACCATGCACATGTCCACGGCGGCGGCGCCGAGGATGCGCGGACGCTGGGCGATCTCTGAGACGCGGCGCATGAATGTGAAGGCGTGCTCGCCGAGATCCCACTTGTCCGCGCCGGTTGCCAGCATCGCCAGGTCAAGCCGGTCTGTGCGCGACACGTGAATGGGTACGCCGTTGCACAGCGCGGGGCCGTCGCACGTGGCTTCATAAAGCTGATGCATCTCCGGAATGAAGACGGCGCCGGCCATCGCTTGCCCTTTATAGCGCACCGCGACCGAACAGCACCACCACGGCAGGCCGTGGAAAAAGTTGATCGTGCCGTCGATCGGGTCGATGATCCAGAGGTAGTCGGTCTCGGGCAGCGGCGCGTCGCAGGTCTCTTCGCCCAGGATCGCATGGTCGGGAAACGCGGAGAGGATCACCGACATGGCGGTCTCCTGCGCTTCGACATCGAGCTTATGCTTGACGTCGGTGCGCAGGATGGAGTTGACGTCGCCGCGCCGGTGTAAATTGGCGAGCACGTGTTCGCCCGCGCGGCGCGCGGCGAGTGTGGCGATGGCTTGGAGTTCGGTTGTCGTATGCATAGCGTTAACCTTGTGTCTCGGAACGAATGAGTTCCACCAGTGATTCAAAATGGGCGGTGCGAGGGAACATGTCGAAAAGCTGCACGCGCGCGATGCGGTAACCGCCCTGCAGCAACACGGCGAGATCGCGGGCCAGCGTGGCGGGGTCGCACGAGATATAGAAAATACGCCGGGCCTGGCACGTGGCAAGCGCGCCCGCCAAGCCGGGCGCCATGCCGTCGCGGGGTGGATCGATCAGCACGGTTGTCTGTTCCGGGGCGCGGATGAACGCTGCGAGATTAACCGCCTCGCGTCCCAGCGCCGCGCAGCGGAACTCGGCTTTCAATCCGAGCGCACGCGCGTTGCGCTGCGCGTCGCGGACGGCGTTGCGGCCGGATTCGATGCCGGTCAGGCGCGTGCCGCCGGCCTGCAGGAGAGCGAGTCCGAAGACGCCCACGCCGCAGTAGAGGTCGACGACCTCAGGCGCGGCGCGGTCCGACTGGAACCAGGTCTGGACGGTGCGCACGAGCGCGTCGGCAACCGGCGGGTTTACTTGGAAAAAGGCGTCTCGCGCGACCTGCAGGGGGCCGGCGGGCGATGCCTCGGTGAGCGGAGGTGCGTCAGGCGCGACGTGGCCGGATCGCCACCAGCACGCGCCGTCATGCGGCGTATGGCGAAGCACGACCGCATCCCCGTCGTGCAGGTCGCGAAATCCGTCCTGTGCGTTGAGCTTAGCCAGCAGGACGTTGATGGCCTCGCAAGCCAGCGGGCAGGCGGTCAGCGGCAGCACGCGGTGCGAGGCTTCGCGTCGGTAGCCGACACGCATGCCGTCCGGGCGGCGTTCGGCATGTAACGTGATTTTGTTGCGGTAATGCAGCGTGAGGGGAGCATGAAAAGGCGCTTCGTAACGGAGACCGCACACGCCCGGCAGGTGGCGCAGCAAGCCTTCGAGCTGCTGCTGCTTGGCCGCGACTTCGGCGGGATAGGCGAGGTGGTCATAGCAGCAGCCCGGCACGCGCGCCAGTTCGCCGCTGTCAGGATCGATGATACGGCAGCATGGCGCCAGACGCTGGGGCGACGGCGTGATCAGGTCAAGACCGATGGCGCGAGCATAGCGCTTTTTGACTTGGGTGACGCGGACACGCAGACGATCACCGGGGGCGCTCTCGGGAATAAAAAGCACGCGGCCATCGCAGCGCGCCACGCCGTCGCCCCCGTACGCCAACGCATGGACGTCGGCGGTGAGCGTGTCGCCGACCGTCAGCATGGCACCACGTCGCCATAAAGGGTTTGCGGGGCTGCACGGGTGATGCGCACACGCGCCAGCGTGCCGGGAACAAGTCCGGGATGCGGCTCAAAGATCACGATTTTGTTGCCGGGCGAGCGTCCTGACCAGCGTGCGACGTTACGCAGGCTGGGGCCTTCGACCAGAACGTCTTGTACAGTGCCGACCAGCCGGGAGTTGGCGGCTGCGCCGCGCAGATCCTGATCTTCGAGCAGAACTTGGTTGCGCCGCATTTTTTCTGCAACCGGCACATCATCCTCCCACGCCGCGGCGGGCGTGCCGGGGCGGGGGGAGTATTTAAAAATGAACGCATTGTCGAAATCGGCTTCGTTCATCAGCGCGCGCGTGGCCTCGAAATCGTCGGCGGTCTCGCCGGGGAAGCCGACGATCACGTCGGTTGTGAGGGCGAAGTCCGGCATGGCGGCGCGCAGTCGGCGCACGGCATTCAGATAATCCGTCCGCGAATACCCGCGGCGCATACGCGCGAGAACACGGTCTGAGCCGGACTGGACCGGCAGGTGCAGATGATGGCAGACGGCCGGCAGCACAGAACAGGCGCGCACGAGTTGGCCCGTGACACCCGAAGGATGGCCCGACGTGAAACGCAGACGGGTCAAGCCGGGAACGGCTGCGACCGCCTCCAGCAGGCGGGAGAAGGGCTCCGTGAACCCGCCGGGACTCGGCGCGTCCGACGCGTCCCAGACCAGATTGGTGCGCCCGAAGTTCATGACGCTCTGGCCGAGCAGGGTGACCTCGCGCACGCCGTTGCGCACGAGCGCGTTGATTTCGGCGAGGATTTCGCGGGCCGGCCGGCTGTATTCTGAGCCGCGCACATCGGGCACGATGCAGTATGCGCAGCGTCGATTACAGCCCAGCAGGATGGTCACGAACGCGGAGTGTCCTGAATCGGTGTGGGCATCGACCACATCGGGGATCTCGTCGGGGTCAGCGGTTTCCAGCAGGCCGGTTTCACCGGCCAGGGCGCGGGCAACCAAGCGCGGGATCGCTCCCGCGCGGCGCGTGCCGACCGCGAAATCCAGGCCAGGCACGCGAGCAAAAATATCTGCGCCCAGCCGTTGCGCCATACAACCCATGAGGCCCACCAGCCGGTCCGGCCGGTCACGTTTGGTGGCGCACAGCAGGCCGAGCTTGCCGAGCGCTTTGTCCTCGGCTTTCGCGCGCACGCTGCATGAGTTGACCACGACCAGGTCGGCGTCGTCTTCGCGCTGGACCGGCGTGTGGCCGGCGGCCTCAAGCAGGGCGGTGACCGCTTCGGAATCGCGGACGTTCATTTGGCAGCCGTAGGTGTGGAGAATGAAGCGCATGGTGATCAGGGGGGGGCGGAGGTGTCGGCCGACTCTGCTTTACCGGAAAGCCCCTCCGTGATTTTTTCGATGATGTTGACGTAGGACCAGTCCGGGTTTTCGAGCGAGCCAAAAACCTTGAACTCCAGCAGTAGGCGAGTAAAGGGCAGCGTCACCAAACGGGTAATCCTGCCCGCGATCGTCTTTTGCTTAAAGATGTTGGCGCGTATCGTGAAATCCAGCTTGTCGGCAGCGATGTTGTAGGTGCCGCGTGCCGAAATGCTGAAAATATCGCCTTCAAGCAAGAGGTTGTCGGTATGAAGCACGCTGTCGCGGATGGTGAAGTCCATTGAGCCGGACGACTGGTTGACGAGGGACGAGATGCCGGGAATGGTGCGGGACAGGTAGTCGGTAAGACCGGCGAAGAGCTTCATGCGATTGATGACGCCGTCGCGGATATTCACGTGGCCCTCTCCGGAGAGATGCTCGATCGTGCGGCCGTGGGTCGGCCCGCCGAGTTGGATCTCGCCCGAGACCTGGCCGGCGCGCGCGTTCGTGACATTGAAGGCGTGTGAAATTTCTTCGAGGGCGACATCGTTCAGGTGCATGGCTGTCCTGAAGACGGTGGCGGTCGCGGCGTAATCCGGGAAATCAAACGTGATGTCGCCGGTGATTGCGCCGCCGTTCCGCGAGGTGCCCCGGACGTTGCTGAAGCGCGCGTGGTGGCCTGCAAGCGTGAAATCGGCCGTCATCTCGCGCGCCTCGAAGTTCAGAATCGACCCGGCAGGGAGCGAGACCTTGCCGGACAATTGGTTGGTGATGGTGCTTTTTGTTGTCGAGAGGGCCACGGCGCCCCGGGCAGACAGAGTGGGCGGCGCAGTACAGCGTATGCGGTCCAATTCCCCGTGGTTGAGGATGTTCAGCATGGTGAAAAGCGGCGGAATATCCATTGTGGTTCGGGCGTCAACGTCCAAGCCCTCGGTTTCTTCATGGTATGCGAGACGGCCTTTGATCGGAGCGCCAGCAGCCGTCTGCGCGTCGAGGGGATCGATCACCACCGACGTGTAGATGTTGGTGCCGTAAATGCCGAGCGTGCCTTTGGCGAACGCGATGGGCACGGTGCGGTAGGCGCAGGGGCCGACGTCAACCTCAAGCCGCATGGCGAAATCACTGGTGTCAATGTCGACATCAAAGGCGTAGCGCGCGTCGATCGGGCGTTCGATCGCGGTGAAGCAGGTGATTTGCTCGATGGCGCCGCGCGCTTTCAGGACCGTGAAGAGGGGCAGCAGATTTTCCGGAAAGGCCTGGCCCTTGGCCATGCCGTTGACACGCCGCGCATGCAGGTCGATGGCCACGCGGCCATCCACCTTCAGATCGAAGGATGGGTTGGGCAGACGGATGGCGATCTCCGTGATGTCGATGCGCGTGCCGGAGGTGGACACGGTGGCGGTGAGCCGGTCCGCCTTGACACCGAGGATGTCTGCCTGCTCGACCGTCAGAGAGAAGGGGCTGACGACGGGCAGCACCGGTTTTTCATTTTTCTGAGGCTTGTCGGCCTGCTTGGGGGGTAACGCGGGCATCACGACCTGTTTAAGGGTTACGCCGCGCACACGTTCGGCGGGCGCAAGCCCCGGTGACAGATCAAGGTCCACGGTGACTTCATCGATGGCTGCCAGCGCCTGTCCGGCAACCCGTTTAGGGAAGGCTTTGACGCGGTGGAGCCGCACGCCTTGTTTCAGGCTGAAGGTGGCGCGCTCAATCCGCACAAAACGTTCATCGTCAGAAATCGCATTCTCAAGCCGACGCAGCAACGGTGTCGGCAGGCCGCGCTCAAGGACATAGAGCCCTGCCACACCGGCCATCAGCAGAAGGAGGGTCAGCCAGAAGAGGCTTTTTAAAACAAAGCCAAGTATTTTCAGAAATCGCCACATGTCGTCACGCCGCACGGCCGTTGGATACCACGCAAAACACAAGGATAACGGAGACAGCAGGTGCGCGGCAACCGATTTTCGGTCAGATCAGCGGCAGGTCGCCGATCGTGTCGAACGGGACAGGCGTGATCTTGAGCCAGTGGCAGGCCTCTTCAGGCGGACCGTCCTCGCGCTCAAAACGGTGGCGCCAGCGGTGTTGAAAGAGCAGGCCGTTGCGCACGACGACCGCGGCGTTGCGAACGGTCGGCGTGCCTTGGGTCGTGACGCTCTCGAAGTGGTACATCTCCACATCCGGCGCGTAAATCGCGGCGTGGCCGGCCGCGCGCAGCCGGTAGACCAGGTCGAAATCTTCGAACTGAACCGGGTGGAACGCCTCGTCGAAACCGCCGTGCAGACGCAGCAGTTCGGCAGGGATCATGAGGCAGGCGCTAATCAGGCACTGGACCTCTTCGGGGCGCGCGAAACGCGGGTCATCGATCGGTGCGCCGCGGCCGCGGAAACAGACGTGGCCGCGGCGCGAGATGCCGACGCCGGCACATTGAATCGGGTAGGGCACCCACGGATAGACCATCTTGGCGCCTGCCATGCCGGCTCCGGGGTGATCCTCCAGCGCTGTACGCAGGCCGGTCAGCCAGCGTTGCGTGCGCGGCGCCACATCGTTGTCGACAAACACGAGGTGCGTGCCGCGCGCAGCGTCCACCGCGCGGTTGCGCGCGAAGGAACAACCGATGTTGCCGGGATTGTGCAGCACGGTGACCGGTACGCCGCGCGCCGCGCCCAGCGCGATCAGCTCAGAGTCGCACCATGCCGCGCTGCCGTCGGTCGAGCCGTTGTCGACGACAATCAGTTCCCACGGGGCGTCAGCGACCGTGTCCGTCAGCAGCGCCGAGAGGCAGCGCCGCGTGCAGGCCAGTTTGTTGAACGAGAGGGTGATCAGCGAATAGGTCATCTCAGCCCATCCATTCGCGGGCCAGCGCCAGAATGCTGTCGTAGGAGGGGATGCAGGCGGCCTCAAGGTTTTTGGCCGAGGGGATGGGGAAGTCTGCTCCCGCGATGCGGCGCACCGGCTTCTCCAGGTACTCGTGGGCCTGCTCCATGATCTGCGCGGCGATTTCGGCGGCGAAACCGCCGGTCTTGGGGCCCTCCTCCAGGATCATGACGCGGCCGGTGCGGCGGGCCGATTCGACCAGCGTGTCGAGGTCCAGCGGACAGAGCGTGCGCAGGTCGATGACCTCGGCGTCGATGCCTTCGGCCGCCAGTTGCGCGGCGGCCCGCTCGGCCACGAAGGCCTGATGCGACCAGGCGACGATCGTGAGATCATCGCCTTCGCGGGCGACGCGCGCGAAGCCGAACGGCAGCGGTGCCGGCAGCTCGTCGCCCACGTCAAACCGCTGCGGGTAGAGCAGCTTGTGCTCAAGGAACAGCACGGGATTGTTGTCGCGGATGGCGGTCTGCAGCAGCGCGGAGGCGTCGGAGGCATTGGAGGGTGCCGCGATCTTGAGGCCCGGGACGCCGGCGAAGAGGCGTTCGAGCGACTGCGAGTGGGTGGCGCCGTAGCCGCGGCCGCCGCCGGGCGGGGTGCGGATGACGAGCGGGCAGGAGCGTCCGTAGATCGGGTGGAGCTTGGCGGCCATATTGACGAGCTGGTCGACGGCCAGCGTGATGAAATCCATGAACATGATTTCGATCACGGGACGCTGCCCCGCGACCGCCGCGCCGATCGCGACACCGGTCAACGCCTGTTCGGAGATCGGGGTGTCACGCACGCGCTCGCTGCCGAATTCATCGATCAGCCCGCGCGTGACACCGAACGAGCCGCCGTAGACGCCGATATCCTCGCCCATCAGAAAGACCGAGGGATCGCGCCTCAGTTCGGCGGCCAGGGTTTCGCGAAGAAGTTGTGTGAAGGTGACAGAGCGCATGACGGTCGTAAGTTGAGTGGTAAGGGGGAAAGACGAAGGGTTAGGCGAACAGATCCTCCCGCAATGAGGCCGGGTCCGGCAGCGGAGAAGATTCGGCGAAGCGGATCGCCTCATCGATGCGCGCTTGGGCCGCGTCGCGTAGGGTTTTGGCGCTATCTTCGGTGAGCATTCCGTCGGCCTTGAGACGCGCCACCAGATGCAGGATCGGATCGTTCCGCCACGCGGCGGCCTCCTCTTCGCGTGAGCGGTAGACACGCGCATCGCCGCGCGAATGGCCCGACAACCGGTAGGTGACACACTCCAGCAGGGCCGGGCCTTGTCCGGCGCGAGCGGCGGACGCATGTTGCGCCACGCAATCGCGCACAGCGAAAAAGTCGTTGCCGTCCACGCTGGCACCGGGGATGCCGTATGCGCCGGCGCGCTCGGCAATGTGCGTGTTCGACAGGCCGCGCACGGTGGATGTGGACATGGCATAGCCATTGTTTTCGACCACGAAAAGGACGGGCAGCTTCCAGAGCGCGGCGAGGTTGAGCGACTCGTGGAAGACACCTTGGTTGGAGGCGCCGTCACCGAAGAAGCAGACGGTGACACGGCCGGTGCCGCGCAGTTTCGCGTCGAGCGCGACGCCCGTGGCAAAGGGGATGCTGCCACCGGTGATGCCGTTTGCGCCGTAAAAGCCAATGTCAGGGTCCATCATCATCTGGCTGCCGCCGCGGCCGCGCGAATACCCTGTCTCGCGTCCGAACAGCTCCGCCATAGCACGCGCGGGGTCGGCGCCGCGTGCCAAAAAATGGCCGTGTCCGCGGTGTGTAGTGGTCATGGCGTCGCACGCCTCAAGCGCCGCGGCCGTGCCTACAGCCACGGCTTCCTGCCCGATGCAGGTGTGTGCGGTACCCATGATCCGCCCCTCAAGAAAAAGACGCTCGATCGCCTCTTCGAACAAGCGGATCAGGCACATCAAAGAGTAAGCCTGAACGGTATCCACGAGATCCCCCAATAAAGTACTTACCAGTCTATCACACACACACCGCAGAGGGCAAAGCGTAATTTTTTCTCTCTGCGGCGCGTCTGCGGCGCTTCGTTGATTTGCGGCTACCCGAAACGGAAGATTTGGTCTATAGTAACGGCATCATGCGTGACAAGCGCATACACGGGAGAAGTAGGGATGATGACAGACGACAAAAGAATCCTGGTTGCGGCAGATCCGTATGCCGTGCCGCTGAAAGACGCGGTGGCGGCGCATCTGCGGGAGGCCGGGTTTGAGGTCGCGGACCTCAGTGAGCGTGACGGCAACACCTGCCCGTATTTTGAGAGCGCGGTGGCGGTGTGCAAGGCCCTGCAGGACGGGAAGGCGTCGCGGGCGATTCTTTTCTGCGGCACAGGCATGGGCATGTCGATCGTCGCCAATCGATTCAAGGGCGTTACCGCTGCGGTTGTGGAATCGGTTTACGCCGCGCGGATGTGTCGCGCGATCAACAATGCCAACGTGCTCTGCCTGGGTCAGATGATCTGGGGCCCGGACATGGCTAAAGCAGCCGTGGATGTTTTTCTGGCCACCCGGTTCACCGAGGGGCTGGAGGGGATTTCGGCGTTTCTGCACGAGGCATGCGGCAAGGTTGAAGCGATCCGTCCTTAGCAGAGTCCGCAACCGGCGGTTCCGGTCAGACAGGTACTGTCAGCGTGCGGCGTGATGGGTTGCGCGATCATGCGGCAAAGAAAGGGGGCGGTCGGTATGTCAGAACGGACAGCAGGAGTGGTCCGCTGCGGCATCTGCCCGAAAGCGTGCCGTATTCCGCCGGGGTTCAGCGGTGAGTGCCGGGTCCGGATGAATCTGGACGGGCGGCTGGTCGCCGTGACATATGCGCGCCCGTGCGCGGTGCATGTCGATCCGATGGAGAAAAAGCCGCTGTTCCACTTCTGTCCGGGGGCGGCGATCCTGTCGCTCGGTTCGGCCGGTTGCAACCTTCACTGCAAGCACTGCCAGAACGCGGACATGTCGCAGGGCAATCCTGAAGCGATCTCGGCGTTCGCGCTGCCGCCGGCAGAGCTGCCCGCACTGGCAAAAAAGCAGGGGTGTGGCCATGTGGCCTACACCTACAACGAACCGCTGGTCAACTATGAGTATGTGCGCGACTGCTGCATCGCCGCGCGCGCGGCCGGTCTGCGCAATGTGTTGGTGACGGCCGGATACATCCATGCGAAGCCGCTGGCCGCGCTGTTGCCGCATGTGGATGCTGCAAACGTGGACATCAAGGGGTTCAGCGAGGCGTTTTACCGGGAGGTGTGCGAGGCCAGCTTGGCGCCGGTACTGGCGACCGTCCAGCAGATGATCGCGGCGCGCGTGCATGTCGAGATCACGAACCTGGTGATCCCGACGCTCAATGATTCGGATGACATGCTGGACGGGCTGTTCGAATGGCTGGCCGGCCATGCGGGGTGTGAGATTCCGCTGCATCTCTCGCGGTTCTTCCCCGCCTTCCGCATGACGCATCTGCCGCCCACGCCGCTGGCTACGCTGCTGCGGGCGCGGACGCGCGCCCGGGCGGCGGGACTCAAGCACGTGTACGTGGGCAATGCCGAGGTGCCGGATGGCGACGATACGTTTTGTGCGGGCTGTGGCGCGCGCGTGGTGACGCGTCAGCGGTATGTGGTGACGGCCAACCGCGTCACACCGGACGGCGGCTGCCCGGAGTGTGGCAGGCCGGTGTACGGGGTTTGGTCATGACGCGCGCGGCTTGCCTCACGCGCCGCTGTTTCCTGCTGGCAGCGGTGGCGGCACCGTTGTGCCGCCGGCGGCGGGGGAGGATGCGCGTGTGTCGGCTGGACCCGGCGCGTGTACGGCAAATGGCGACGTGGGCGGGGTAAGCGCGGGAGGAAACGACATGCGGGGTGTTCTGCCGGAAATGGTGCTGCTCGCGTGTGTGGCGGCCGGCTGTTCGGGCGAGCGGACGCTGCCGCAGCGTAAGGAGGACGTGACGATGAAAAAGGTGATGGTGTCGCCGTTGGCGGGCCGCTGGTATCAGGACAGTGAACGTGCGTTGCGTGATGAAATCGCGGACCTGTGCAAAGACGTGACGGCCGTGCGCCGAAAAAATGTTTGCGCGGCGGTGGTGCCGCATGCGGGATACCGTTACTCCGGACGCGTGGCGGCAGGCGTTTTTCTGCGGATTGATGCCAAGTCGGTCGGCCGCGTGGTGGTGATGGGGCCCAGCCACTACGTGGGGATGCGCAACCGGGTCAGCATTCCTGACGCGACGCACCTCCGCACGCCGCTCGGCGAACTGCCGGTCGATACTGAGTTTGTGAAACGCGCGCGCGCGCTGCCCTTCGTCACGCAGGAGCCTCAGGCGCATGCGCAGGAGCACAGCGACCAGATCCAGTTGCCGCTCATCCAAGCGTGTTTGGCCACCAACGTGCCGGTTGTGTGCGTGGTGTGCGGGCAGTTCGACGCTGCGAATCTGCTGACGGCGGCCGCCGCGTTCAAGGAACTGCTGGATGATCGGACGCTCGTGGTCGCGAGCTCGGACTTCACGCATTACGGCGCGAATTACGGGTATCTGCCGTTCACCAACGATGTGCAGAGGAAAATCGAAACGCTGGATATGGGGATCTTCGATCTGTTTGCCCGCAAGGACCTCCCCGGTTTCCTGAAGCGGCTGGACGAGACGGGGGCCACGGTTTGCGGCCGAGATCCGCTGGCATTTCTGCTGGCGATGCTTCCCGGCGATGCCAAGATCGAGCGGACGGCGTATGAAACGTCGGGTAAGCTTACGCATGACACGAGGAATTCGGTGAGCTATATCGGCGCGCTGGTGACCGGGGCGTGGTCAAAGCCCGCGAGTCAAGCTCGGTCGGAGGCGACGGCCGCTGAAAAAATCTCTGACGAGGATTGCGGCCGATTGTTGGTTTGGGCGCGCGAGGCGATCACGGAGGCCTTCAAGAGCGGCGAACGGCGCGCGGCCTTACGAGAACCCGCAACGTTGACAGCCGGACTGCGCGCGGTGCGCGGCGGGTTTGTGACGCTGCACAAGCGGGGCGAACTGCGCGGCTGCATCGGCGAGATCGTGCCGCGCCGCGAGATCTGGAAAGTCGTGCGCGAGCAGGCGCTCAACGCGGCCTTCCATGATCCGCGCTTCGAGCCGCTCACCGAACAGGAACTCGATGAAATCGACATCGAGATCTCAATGCTGACGCCGCCGCGTCCGGTGGCGTCGTGGCGCGATATCGTGATCGGCACGCACGGCATGGTGCTGACCAAGGGCGGGCGCAGCGCGGTGTTTCTGCCGCAGGTCGCGCCGGAACAAGGGTGGGGCATCGAAGAGACGCTCACGCATCTCGCCATGAAGGCCGGACTTCCTCCGGAGGCCTGGCGCGATGGTGCCGAGTTTCTGGTGTTCGAGGCGCAGGTGATTCACGAAAAGGCCGGGCCGGGCCGATAATCAGCACGAGCGACGAACTAAATGTTGGGAATTTAGGAATTAGGATTTAGGAGTTGAACGGATGGCAGCCACTGAACACAAGAGCCTTTATTATGACACGCACGCGCATTTTGATGGATTGCCGCTGGAGATGTTTGCGGTTATTGACCGGGCAATGGATGCCGGTGTGGGCCGGATCGTGGCAGTCGGCGGCAGCACGGAGCTGAACGTCGGGGCGCTCGCGGTGGCCGCGGCGTATCCGGAGTGCGTGCGGTTGGCGATCGGATTTGATCGCGACCAAGCAGCGTCCGCATCGCCGGAGGTGCATGTCGAAACGCTGCGCCAGCTCGCCGAAGCGCAGCCGCCGGCGGCGGTGGGCGAGACCGGTCTGGATTTCCACTACCATCCTGAATCGGCCGAGGCGCAGCGCGCGCTGTTCCGTGCCGAGTTGATGCTGGCTGATGAATGGCGATTGCCGGTGATCATTCACACGCGCGACGCCGAAGAGGCCACGTTACAGGTGCTGGACGAAACGCCGTGGCGCGGCGAGGGGCTGCGCGGCGTCGTGCATTGCTTCACCGGCGACAAAAACTTTGCCGCACGCCTGCTCGATCGTTCACTGGCCATCAGTTTCAGCGGCATCGTGACCTTCCGCAACGCCGACATGTTGCGTGGAAGCGCGGTGTTTGTGCCGGATGAGCGGCTGCTGATCGAGACGGATTCGCCGTTTCTGGCACCGGTACCCAAACGCTCGCTGCGCAATGAGCCGGCTTTCGTGGTGCATGTCGCCGAGTGTCTGGCGAAGGTGCGTGGCACAACCGTTGATCACATCGCTGCAGTCACGTATGAGAACGCGATGCGGCTGTTCGGGTGAAGTCGATTCGGCCGATTGATTCGAGCGGATTGAAAAAACGCGACACGATCAGGCCAGGGCGATCACCGTCTCCTCGCGCGTGGCGAGGTCTTTGCGCTTGGCGCTGCAGGCCGCGACATCATCCGGACCGATGAAGATCGCGTCGGCCGCATCGCTGGCGCTGGCACGCGCGAAGAATTGCTTGGGCTTGAGGCGTGCCAGCATCAGGTCGACGCGCTCGCCCTGTTCGCGCAGGCTGCGGGCGAGACGCGTGGCGGCTTCGCGCTGTTCGGGGAACATGTAGCCGATGACGACGCCGCGTTTGTCGGCGGCTGCGGCCTCGCCCAGCAGCTCTTTCAGCACTTCAACCACGACGACGTCGCCGAACCCGAGCCCGACGGCGGGCGTGGGTGCGCCCCCGATAGTGGTGAGCAGGCTGTCGTAACGGCCGCCACCGAAGATCGCGCGAAAGCGGCGCTGCGTGTCGAAGGCTTCAAAGACGATGCCGGTGTAATAGGCTAGGCCGCGGATCACGGCGATGTCGAATTCCAGCCGGTCGGCGATGCCGTAGACGTCGGCGAGGGCGAAGAGTTCACGCAATGCGGCGAGCGCAGGCGAATCGGGCCCGGCGAGCGCGGCCGCCTGGTCGAGCGTTTCGACCCCCAGCAGCTCGAAGGTCTTGCTGATTGCCGCGCTGTCGAGGCCCTCGGCGCGTAACAGGGCGGTGATCTCGTCGTCGCTTATTTTGCCGCGTTTGTCGAGCGCCAGGAACACGGCGGCATGATGCTTTGGCGCGATGCCGGAGGCGGCCAGCAGCTCAGCGAGCAACGCCCGGTTGTTGACGCGGATACGGTAGGCGTCAGCAGGCATGCCCATCGCGTGCAGCGCGGCGGCGGCGGCGGCTAGGATTTCGATCTCGGCAGAGACGCTCTCCTCGCCGATGATGTCCATGTTCCACTGATAATGCTCACGCTTGCGGCCGCGGGTCATGCGTTCATAGCGGAAGCACTGGGCGACCGTGAACCACTTGACCGGGAATCCGAGCTGACCCTGTCGCGCCGCGATCATGCGGGCGAGCGTAGGCGTCATTTCGGGACGCAGGGCGAGTTTGCGCCCGCTCTTGTCCTCGAAGTGGTAGATCTGTTCGGAAACCTCCTCGCCGCTTTTGCGCTGCAGCAGGTCGAGGCTTTCAACGACGCAGGCGTCATACGGCTGGAAACCATAATTGACGGAGGCCTCGCGCCACGCATCAAAGACGCGGTTGCGCCAGCGCATGTCTTCCGGATAAAAGTCGCGCATGCCGCGCGGCGGGTCGAACGAGAGGGCTGTAGATCTCATAGGGATTATTGGCTGGCCAGCATGTCGCGCATGCGTTTGCCGGGTTTGAATTTGACCACGCGGCGCACGGGGATCATGACGACGTCCTCGGGTCTGTTGGGATTGCGTCCGATGCGCGCCTTGCGCGTGGTCACCTCGAACACGCCGAACTCGCGGAATTCCACGTGCTTCCCCGCACTGAGCGCGTCGACAATGCCGTCGAGCGTTTTTTGAACGACGTCGAAAACTTCGAGCTGCGTGAGCCCTGTCTCCGATGCGATCTGGGCGACGAGCTCGCGCTTGGTCAACGCGGTGCCGGCTTCTTTCAGGTCGTCGATCTTCATGGGTGGGATCCTCAAAATGGGGCTGTTTACGTGTCCAAAGCAGCCGCCAGAGCGGCGGCCTGCTCGGCGATGGCGACCGAGGCCCGTTCGGCCGGCACGACGGCGACGTCCTTGGAGGTGCGCAGCTTGATCTCGACGCCGCCTTTGGCCAGACCTTTGGCCCCGACGACCACGCGGATCGGGCAGCCGATCAGATCGGCGTCCTTGAATTTGACGCCGGGACGTTCCTCGCGGTCATCGACGAGAACGTCGATGCCGCGGGCGGCGAGCGCCTGCTCGAGAGCGTCCACAACGGCGCACACGGTGGGGTCCTTGGGGTCGAGCAGCAGGAGGGAGACGGCGTACGGGGCGACCGAGATCGGCCAGACGATGCCGTCGGCGTCATGGCTCTGCTCAATGACGGCCTGCAGGGTACGGGTAACACCGATGCCGTAGCACCCCATGACCATCAACTCGCTCTGGCCTTTGTCGGTCAGGAAGGAGGCCTCGAACGATTCGGTGTATTTGGTGCCGAGTTTGAAGACGTGGCCGACCTCGATGCCGCGCTTGAGCTGCAGCGGTTTACCGCAATGAGGGCAGGCATCGCCCGATCCGACGACCACGAGATCG
>ERZ795056.2483-NODE-2483-length-20444-cov-14.229683_pt1 | contig 20444 bp, 12 predicted proteins | sample MGYA00375140_ERZ795056 | MGnify/ENA primary metagenome ERZ795056 (study PRJEB30185, sample SAMN05720227) | activated sludge metagenome | isolation source: Anaerobic digester | place: USA | collected 2015-03-09 ... | reverse complement strand
TTTCTTTTTGTCCGCCGCTGCGGCTTGGCCAGTGATTGACTAAAATGCTCAAAGTTGTTTTGTTGGGAAGTTCGCCTTTGACATATAATATGTCGCGGGTTGGTTTATCCATATCGCCTGGGAAAATGACCGGGTATTTGGTGATTTTTAGTGGCTTAAAACGACTGCTGCGATAAAGTAATGCGACATCGATACCACGTTTGTCGGGAGAATCGAAGTGTGCGATGGAATAACCTAATTTGGATAAATCGGTTTTTGTGAGAAGGAAATCGAGGACGTTGCGGTTTTCGATTTCGACCATTCCAATCACGTCTGGAAGCTGTTTTTGAGCGCCAACTGCTTGAATTACTTGAGCTAAGTTTTTAAGTTTAGCATCGAGACGTTCGTTGGTCCAATTTGATTCGGAACCGGGAAGGAATTCTTGATCATCAATTTTAGGATCATCTACGGTGTCGTACAGATTTTCGACATTGTAAAACATCACCCGAAAAAGTTCTGATTTGCCTGATTTTGCTTGCTTTTGATGGTTTTTACAAGCCGAATAGGTAAAGAGAAGTATGAAAGAAGTAGCACTAAGTAGAAGGATTTTTTTCATAGAAAATGGCTGCAATCGGAATGGGATTTTGGCTTAACGGGCGAGGCAAATACCGTGTATGGCCGAGCACGTGACGGCGGTTGAGGTACGAAAACGGCGGAAGCCCCCCACTTTTTTTAAGCTTTTAGTTTGGCTGCGCAAGTTAATGGCTTCGGGTTGAAATACATGGAACGTGAACAGTTTTCACGATTTCTTAACGAAATACTCGGCAAATTGGCGGGCGAAATAGGTGATGATAATGTCGGCACCAGCGCGTTTGATGGAAGTTAGGACTTCGTTCATGGCGGCGGTTTCGTCGATCCAACCTTTTTCGGCAGCAGCTTTAATCATGGAATATTCGCCACTGATGTTATACGCCACAATGGGTAAACTACTATGTGCTTTTAAATCAGCAATGATATCGAGGTACGCTAATGCAGGCTTAACCATGAGGTAATCGGCGCCTTCTTCGGTATCGAGTTGAGCTTCGATGAGTGCTTCGCGACGATTTGCCGGATGCATCTGATACGTGAGTTTGTTGCCGTGTTTGGGAGCAGAATCAAGCGCATCGCGGAATGGACCGTAAAAGCAAGATGCATATTTAGCCGTGTAACTCATGATGGCTACATCGGTAAATCCAGCTTTATCAAGAGCCTGACGAATGTATCCAACTCGTCCATCCATCATATCGCTTGGTCCAATAATATCGGCACCTGCAGCAGCTTGAGCAACCGACATTTTCCCTAAAACTTCGAGCGTTTGATCGTTGAGGATGATACCATTTTCGTAGATGCCATCGTGTCCATCGCTACTGTATGGATCCATTGCCACATCAGTCGTTACGGAGCAATCTGGAAGTGCTGTTTTAAAAGCTTGAATGGCCTTTAGATAGAAGCAATCGGGATGATAACTCCAAGTAGCGTATTTATCTTTTTTCGATTCGTCGATTGCTGGGAATAGGATGAAATTTCGGATCCCAAGTGCGCTACATTCAGCTGCTTCTTTCACGGCTAAGTCGATGGTCCAGCGGAAAACACCGGGCATAGATGCGATTTCGACTTTACGATTTTCTCCTTCGATGAGGAAGAAAGGCAAGATGAGTTGAGATGGATGAAGACGAGTTTCCTGAATCATGCTGCGAACAGCTTCGGAACGACGGTTTCGGCGAGGGCGACGAGTATTAAGTTGCATGGTGCAAAGATGAGAAAGGGAAGCGGCCTTCGACAAGCTCAGGCAACAAAAAATGTTTTAGTACAAAGTATAGAGTACAAAGTATAAAGTACAAAGTATGAAGTACAAAGTAGAAAGGGAAAAGTACAAAGTAGTCCATGCATAAAATAGGTTGACTCAATACTTAATACACAATACTAAATACTTCATACTCATTTATGCAGTATTTTTCGCGGCCCAATTCAAGACAATTATGAATATACATAGCCATTCCGGATTTAAGAAAGTTGAAGATAGTTCGATTTATGAAAATTGGGTTGAGCGGGTTGAAAAGCAGAATGGTATTCGGTATGAACGATTGAGTTTAACTACAACATTAGGTAATACGACCGTTTATGTTCGACCTTCAGATGCTCAAGAATCGCTGGTGATTTTTCCGGGATTTCGGACTTCGTCTCTATTTTGGGATTTAGATAATGGATTAGTTGAATTGGCTAAGCATTTTCGAATTTATCTGGTCGAAACAAATGGCCAACCCAATACTAGTGAAGGCAATACTCCCAAGATAAAAACACTTGAATATGGAGATTGGGCATTAGAAGTATTGAAAGGATTGGGTTTGTCGAAAACTCATGTAGCAGGAGCTTCATTTGGTGGAACGGTTGCATTGAAATTAGCGTCTGTAGCACCCGAATTTATAGATAAAGTCATTTTATTGAATCCGGGATGTTTGCAAAATTTCTCTCTAAAATGGAAGAATTTGTGGTTAAATATGCTCCCCATTCTTTCTCCTAAACGAGCTAACATTGTGCGATTTCTGAATGAAATAGTGTTATGTCCACCAACTCAAACACTTTCAAACGAAGCTTTTGAATTACTTGTTGAATACCAAGAAATGGCTTTAAAACTTTGGTCTGATAAAGCACAAAAGCCATATGGTTTTTCGATTGAGGAACTACAAAAAGTTAAGTCGGATGTGTATTTACTCGAAGGTGAAAATGACCTTTTATTTCCCTATCAGAAATCGATTGAACAAGCAAAAGTGGGCTTAATTGGATTGAAAGATGTAAAAGTTTTAGCATCTACCGGACATGGAATTGAATGTTCGAAAAAATCCATGACTCAGATTCTTAGTTGGTTACATCCAAATTAAGAAGGAATATTTTCCCGTGATATACTAAGTCTATTTTTCTTTCTGTTCTTTTGACACGAAAGCGCAATAAATAGCGTTTTCATTTTTTTTATCTATGAAGCGAAAACTACTCAGTCGCCCCTTTCTAATTACCTATGCTGTTGTTTTAGTTTTGATAGCTTGGTTTGTCCTGAGTGGTGAAGCAGCAGGAGAGAAGCAGCCAATTTTTGCTGATGTTCAATCGGGTGATTTTGAGATATCTGTTACCACAACTGGGGAGATTCGAACGAAAACACAGACTGATATTGACGCACCTGGACCAGAAATGCAAGAAGCTGGTTTATGGAATGGGACAAAGATTGAGGACTTAGTACCCGAGGGAACGGTAGTTAAAGCGGGAGAATTTGTAGCTTCCTTAGATAAATCGGCCTTGATGACCAAGCTTCAAGAAATTAGTTTGGAGTTCGACAAGAAGAATTCAGAATTAAAGCAGGCAAGATTAGATACATCCATTACTTTACGAGATGCGCGAGATGAGTTATTGAATTTAAAATCGGCTAAAGAGGAAGCTCGCTTGGAATTGGAACAAAGTGCCTATGAAGCACCTGCCATTCAACGTCAAAAGCAATTGGCATTAGAAAAAGCAGATCGTAATTACACGCAAAAAGTAGATAATTACAAAACTAAAGTGGAGCAATCGGCTACTAAAGTTGCCATTATTCATGCGGATATGATGAAGGCTCAAAATAGTTTGAATCGCGTGAATTCGCTTCTAAATAAAATGGTTATTACTGCTCCCAAAGATGGAATGGTGATTTATGTAAAAGATTGGAATGGGAAGAAAAGAGGCGTTGGAAGTACGGTAAATCCTTGGGAATCGTCAGTTGCTACTTTACCTGATTTACGTGAGATGCAAGTGATTACCTATGTAAATGAGGTTGATATTAGAAAGATAAAAGCAGGACAAGCAGTAAGTATAAAGTTGGATTCCGATCCATCGAAGAATTTAAAAGGTGTTGTTGTTCAAGTAGCTAACATAGGAGAACAGCGACCAAATCAAGATTCTAAAGTTTTCGAGGTACTCATTGATGTTTTAACTAAAGATCCTAGTTTAAGACCATCCATGACAACAAGCAACATCATCCATATTGATGCATTCAAAAATGTGTTGTCGGTTCCACTAGAAGCTATTACGACAGAAAAGAAGCATTCGTATGTGTGGGTTAAAGATGGAGCAAGCTATCGAAAACAAGAGGTTAGAGTAGGAGCGGTGAATGACATGGCAGCAATGGTATACTCGGGATTGAAATCCGAAGAGACTGTGTTTTTAACTGTTCCATCCGACACATCTGGTTCAGAATTAATTCGAACCGACACTACCATCAAACCTCCTGCGCCATTCATCGATAAAAAGGAACAAGAGCTTTTACAAAATCACTTGAAAACTAGTGTCACAGCTACTAAGCGTGGAGCAGGTGAAATTAGTGGTGGAATGACTATCGTAATTGAATAAGGCGCATGGAATTCGAGCGTTTTATATTCAATTTTCGAATTGGTGCTGAAGCATTAATAACCAATCGATTTAGAGCAATCCTAACTTCTCTGGGAATTATTTTCGGAGTTGCTGCCGTAATTGCCATGTTGGCTATTGGAGCAGGAACAGAGAAGGAAATAATTGAGCAGATTAAGCAGATTGGTTCTAATAATATTGTTATTAAATCGCGGGTTGAAAAGAAGAAAAATTTAGAGGAAGATCCAACGGTTCAGGCTAAGCAAGAAAATGGGAAGTATAGTCCTGGCTTAACATTGGCCGATGCTGAAAATATACTTCAAACCATTCCTAACGTCAATTTTGTAAGTCCCGAAATAGAATCAGAAATGCAGTTCTATTCGGAAGGATTGATTACCAGTGGGAATTTAATTGGCATTACGAACCACTATTTTGAAACGAATAATTTATTGGTCAATGAAGGTTTGATGTTTTCAGATGATCAATTAGCTAGTTCTGCTCCAGTATGCATTATTGGCAGAGGTGTTAAAGCCAAACTTTTTTCTAAAACGGAACCTATTGGACAACGATTGAAGTGTGGTGGAACCTGGTTAACAGTTGTTGGAGTTCTTGAAAATAGAGATGTTAGTCAATCTGCTTCGCAAAAATTATCCATCCGAAATGTAAATACCGAAGTTTACATTCCTGTGAGAACGATGCTCATGCGATTTATCAATCGGTCAAATGTCACGGTGACCGATATCAAACGTGCCAATCAACAAAGTATGGATGATGATGGAAGTCAACAAAAACAAGTTGTTGATGAGAATTATCATCAAATAGATAGGATGATTGTGAATGTGAAAGACAGCAAGCATATTTCAGCCACTGTCGAATTATTAGAAAAAATGCTGAGTCGTAGACATAATGAAGTTGATGACTACGAAATTCAAGTTCCTGAGCTTTTGCTCAAGCAAGAACAGCGTACTCGGAAATTATTCAATATTGTATTGGCTGTAATTGCAGGAATTTCTCTGCTCGTAGGTGGAATTGGAATTATGAATATTATGCTAGCCTCTGTTCTAGAACGAACTAAAGAAATTGGTCTACGATTATCGATAGGTGCTCGAAGAAGAGATATTGTATTTCAATTTATAGCTGAAGCTGTAATGATAAGTTTGAGTGGAGGATTATTAGGAATTGTGATGGGAGTTGTCATTAGTATATTAATTGAAAAAGTTGCTGGTATTCAAACAATTATCTCAGGAGCATCTGTGATGTTATCGTTTGTGGTATCCGTTTCGGTGGGTTTATTATTTGGGATTTTCCCTGCTAAACGTGCTTCTGAACAAAGTCCAATGGAATCGTTACGATATGAATAAAAAGCTTCTATTTTTCTTCCTAGTGCTGCTTTCAAGTGGTTTGTCTGCCCAGTCTTCGCTTAGTTTGCAAGAAGCAATCCGACTGGGTATGGAGAGCAGTCCAATTGGTAAACAAATACGTGCTTCATACGAAAGTAATCGTTGGCAATATAGAGCTGCTCGAGCGAGTCGTTTACCACAATTGAGTTTATCGGGTTCTGCACCTGGTTATACTAGACGAATTAATCAAGTATTTCAACCCGATGGATCATTTGTATTTGCGCCAATTCAACAGGCTTTTTCTAGTGGAAACTTGTCGTTAAGCCAAAATATTTTAGCCACAGGAGGTACTTTGAGTGTTGGAAGTGGTGTTAGCCGGGGAGATATTTTTAGTGGTGTTAATTCTACCTTTTACCAATCTAACCCATTGGCGATTAATTTATCTCAGCCATTAGTGCGATTTAATAGTATGAAATGGCAATGGAAGCAAAACCAGCTTCAAATGAATATGGCTACTCGACAACAGATTGAGAATTTAGAGGATTTATCAATTACCATTACTCAACGATATTTCGACTTATATACAGCTAATTTGCAATTGAAAAATGCAGAGCTCAATCAAGCTATTAATGATACAATTTACAAAATAGCTAAAGGTCGATATGGTGTTGGCAAAATTGCTGAAAATGAGCTTTTGCAGGTAGAACTAAGTTATACTAATGCTAGAAATGAAGTTGAAAAACAGAAACTAAATATCGTATTAGCAGAAAGGCAGCTTGAATTATTGATTGGTCGCCCGATTAAAAGTTCCGATGTTAGTCCACCCATTGAAATTCCTAAAATCGATCCTGAGCCACAACTTGCAGTTTCAGAAGCAAAGAATAATCGGAGTGATTTAATTGGTTGGCAGATGAATGAGAATCAAGCTCAACGAGCGTTTCGAGAAGCACAGTTAAGTCGTCGATTATCAGCCGATATGAATATAAGTTACGGGCTAAATCAAACAGGAAATACATTTGATGCAGCTACTAAGAATCCACTAGAATCTCAGTTTGCAGGAATTAATTTTACCATTCCAATTGCATCGATGGGAGCTAATCGAGCATTGCAAAAATCTGCTCAATATAACTTAGAAGCTCAACGTGAACAGAATCAAAATAATATCAATAATTTGGAACAAGAAGTCTATGCTTCTACCTTACAGTTTCTTCAATTAAAATCAAGTTTAAAGATTTCTTCAAAAGCCGACACAATCGCACAAAAACGATACGAAGTAGCTCGTAATCGTTACAGAATAGGAACTGTCGACATAACCAATTTACTCATTGCACAGAACGAGAAAGATCAGGCATTGATAACTTACGTAAGCACTTTACGTGATTTTTGGGTAGCCTATTTCCGATTGAGAAGGCTAACTCTGTATGATTTCGAAAATAAAGTTCGGCTGGTTACTGAATCTTCGTATTAATTCATTTGTTCAAATTTAGGTGCTTTTTTCACCACCTAAAATACGCTACCTTGAAATCGCATTTTGCGACATCAAGTTCTGGAATCATTGATATTATTGAGTTGTAAGAGTTTTTGTTAATCTATTATAAACATAGAAGATCAAATTCGGTAGTTATTGATACTGGCTATTCTGATTTTTATATTTTTCATTGAACTTACATTTTAAGGGATTGATTTTCTGGTTGATACTTATTTTAAACGTTTATAAACGTATATAAATGTTTCATTATAAGCATATTAATTTCAGATTTTTCAAATTGCCCTCTTTAGTTTTATCCAATGGAAGAAAATCAAGAACTCGTAAACAGAATATTTCTAATTCGTAACCAACGTGTGATGTTGGACAGTGATTTAGCTGAAATTTATGGAGTAGAAACGCGCAGGTTAAATGAACAATTTAAACGAAATGAAATACGCTTTCCTAAAGATTTTGCCTTTAGGTTAACAGCTGCTGAATGGACGAATTTAAAATCACAAATGTTAGTCAACTCAACAGAATCTATTGATTCTATTATTGAAGCTGATGACAATTCATCTCAAGATTGGGGTGGACGAAGAAAAATGCCCTTAGTATTTACAGAACATGGGGCAGTAATGTTAGCCAGTATTCTAAGCAGTGAGAAAGCTGTTGAAGCTAGCATTTTTGTGGTGCGAACTTTTATACGCTTTCGCCACATGATAAGTACGCAAGATCATTTGGCCATGAAAATTCTTCAGCTTGAGGAGAAATTTGATGGACAATTCAATATTGTATTTGATGCATTACGTGATTTACTCGAACATCCTCCTTTACCTAAAATACGTCAACGAATTGGATTTAAGAAAGATGAGGTAGGGTAAACCTAATGGTATTGACTGATTATTAAGCATTAAGAACTTTCTTTAGAACATTAATCACATTTTACCAACATTCCCGTTTTCTCATCTTCAAACCATTTACTTTTGCTCTCCGGTTAAACCGGTCCCCAATGCCCAAAAAATCAGAAATCCGCTCCGTTCTAATAATCGGTAGCGGTCCGATTATCATCGGTCAAGCATGTGAATTTGATTATTCAGGTTCTCAAGCAGCTCGTTCACTTCGTGAAGAAGGAATTGAAGTTTCCCTGATAAACAGTAATCCAGCTACTATAATGACCGACAAAGTTTCTGCCGATCATGTGTATTTGCTGCCTTTGACTGTTGCTTCGATTGTCAAAATTCTAGAAGAAAGGAAGATTGATGCTGTATTACCTACAATGGGCGGACAAACAGCATTGAACTTGGCTAAAAAAGCCGACGAGATGGGGATTTGGGCTAAATATGGGGTGAAGATTATTGGGGTTGAAATTGATGCTATCGAAACGACTGAGAATCGTGAAGCATTTCGTCAACTATGCGTCGATCTTAATGTTGGAGTACCGCCATCTCAAATAGCTAATTCCTTTTTAGAAGGTAAAGAAATAGCTCAACGAATTGGATATCCATTAGTCATTCGTCCATCCTATACATTAGGTGGAACAGGTGGTGCATTTGTTCATCGTAAAGAAGATTTTGATGAGTTATTGAACCGAGGCTTGCATGCTTCTCCCACTCATGAAGTATTAATTGAAAAGGCCCTTTTTGGCTGGAAAGAATTTGAATTAGAATTATTACGCGATAACAATCAGAACATCATCATAATATGTTCTATTGAGAATTTCGATCCAATGGGAATTCATACTGGAGATTCCATTACTGTTGCTCCAGCCATGACATTAAGCGATACTGCCTATCAACATATGCGTGATATGGCAATCAAACTTATGCGTCATATTGGAACTTTTGCAGGAGGATGTAATGTTCAGTTTGCCATGAATCCTGAAAATGAAGATATCATCGCTATTGAAATTAATCCAAGAGTTTCTCGTTCATCAGCTCTAGCTTCAAAAGCTACAGGTTATCCAATTGCTAAAATAGCGGCTAAGCTTGCAATCGGTTATAATCTCGATGAATTAAGCAATCAAATTACAGGTACAACATCCGCTTATTTTGAACCAACACTTGACTACGTTATTGTAAAAATTCCTCGTTGGAATTTCAACAAGTTTAAAGGTGCCGATAAATCTCTTGGCCTTCAAATGAAGTCAGTGGGTGAAGTAATGGGAATTGGTAGAAACTTCCAGGAAGCACTTCAAAAGGCTTGTCAGAGCTTGGAGATTAGCAGGAATGGTTTAGGTGCCGATGGAAAGGATTTGCGAAATCCGGATGCAGTTGTTGATAGTCTTAAAAATCCAAGTTGGAATCGTCTTTTCCATGTAAAAGATGCCATGAATCTTGGAATTCCATTTCGTACGATTCAAAAGCTGACTCAAATCGATCCTTGGTTTTTACATCAAATCGATGATCTCGTTCAATTAGAACGAAGAATGGAACGATATACTATTGATTCTGTTCCAGCTGAATTAATGCGTGAGGCCAAAACGAAAGGCTATGCTGATCGTCAAATTGCTCATGTTTTACGTTGTTTAGAAAGTGAAGTTTTTAAGAAACGTCACGAAATGGGAATTAAACGGGTTTATAAACTCGTAGATACCTGCGCTGCTGAGTTTGAAGCTAAAACACCTTACTATTATTCAACATTCGAAGGTGAAAATGAAAGTGTTCGTTCTGATCGTAAAAAGATTATTGTTCTCGGTTCTGGGCCAAATAGAATAGGGCAGGGGATTGAATTCGATTACAGCTGTGTGCATGGTGTCTTAGCTGCAAAAGAGTGCGGATACGAAACCATCATGATAAACTGTAATCCCGAAACAGTATCAACCGATTTCGATATTGCCGATAAACTTTACTTCGAACCCGTTTTTTGGGAGCATATTTACGACATCATCCTTCATGAAAACCCCGAAGGTGTAATCGTTCAACTTGGTGGACAAACAGCTTTGAAACTAGCCGAAAAGCTAGATCGGTATGGAATTAAGATTATTGGTACTTCCTACAAAAGTCTTGATTTAGCCGAAGATCGTGGTAGTTTTTCAACCCTTTTGCGTGATAATAATATTCCCTATCCTCGATTTGGTGTAATCGAACATGCTGATCAAGCTGCCGATTTGGCCAGAGAGCTTGGCTTTCCTCTTTTAGTTCGCCCGAGTTATGTATTGGGTGGACATAACATGAAGATTGTCATCAATGAGCAGGAATTAGAAGATCATGTAGTGGATTTATTGAAAGATATTCCAGGTAACAAGGTGCTTCTTGATCATTTCTTGGACAAAGCTGTTGAAGCTGAGTCGGATGCTATTTGTGATGGGGAAAATGTCTACATTATTGGTATAATGGAACATATCGAACCAGCTGGTATACATAGTGGTGATTCCAATGCTTTATTACCTCCTTTTAGTTTGAGTGAAAACGTTATTCGTCAAATTGAAGAGCATACCAAAACCATTGCAAAAGCACTGCATACTGTTGGTTTGGTAAACATGCAATTTGCAATTAAAGACGAAATCGTATATGTAATTGAAGCTAATCCTAGAGCTTCACGTACTGTTCCATTTATTTGCAAAGCTTACGATGAACCATACGTGAACTATGCAACAAAAGTCATGTTGGGGGCTAATAAAGTAACAGACTTTAATTTTCAGCCTCGAAAACATGGCTATGCTATTAAAATTCCTGTTTTCTCGTTTGATAAATTCCCGAATGTGAATAAAGAGCTCGGACCCGAAATGAAATCAACTGGTGAATCAATCTTATTCATCGACGATTTACATGATGAAACCTTCTTGAAACTATACGGAGAACGGAATCTTTATTTAAGCCGATAATCATATTTGCAGAAAGAACAATTCCTAATTTCAATAAAACAATTCAAGCACGGGGTAATAAAAGCTATTTTTTGATTATATAAAACACTAGTATTAGTGATTGCGTCCTGATGAGAATCTGTTGAGGTTTGTACTGTATATCTCAACAGTCTCAACATGAAAAAAATAGTTACACTCACAAGTCTTCTTTTACTCCTGTTTAATCAACAAACATGGAGTCAACCTGTTTTTGAATGGGTGAAAAACATTGGAGGTTCAGGTACAGATGTAGGTACGGAAATCACATCAGATGCGGATGGAAATGTAATTGTTTGTGGCCGATTTGAGAATACGATTGACTCAGATCCGGGCTCTGGCACCAACAACTTAGTTTCGGCAGGAAGTTTTGATATGGTTGTCATAAAATTCGATGCTAATGGTCAGTTTTTATGGTCAAAACAAATCGGTGGAACCGGATACGATGAATTTACTAATGTAGAATGTGATGCTGCCGGGAACGTTATTTTAATTGGTTATTTCGAAGGTGTAGTTGATATTGATCCTAATGCAGGAGTTAACACCTTAACATCTCAAGGTACTAGTGATCTTTTTGTTCTAAAATTATCTCCATTAGGAGAAACCATCTGGATGCATGAAATCTCAGGTACATCATCTGAATCAACTGGTGGATTATCGGTAATTTCAACGGGGCATATTTTTGTTTCAGGAGGATTTACTGGAACAGCAATTTTCTCTTCCACTGATAATCTAACAAGTGCAGGAGAAAACGATGCGTATGTTTTGAAGTTGAATCCCGATGGTACATTGAATTGGGTGAAACAAATAGGAGGAACTTCATTCGATTACAGCTATGATATCGATACTTACTCGAACGGAGAAGTCGTTTTGACAGGTAGGTTTCGAGATGTGGTAGATTTCAATCCAGGTGCAGCTACCGCAAGTTCTACTTCAAATGGATTGAATGATGGTTTTATAGTGAAACTAAGTACTAATGGTGATTACATTTGGCATCAAACCTTTGGTGGAACTGGTTTTGATGAAATTTGGGCAATTGCAACCGACTTGAATAACAACACATTTACATTCGGTTTTTTTTCTGGAACAGTTGATTTAGACCCCGGTGCCACCGTACAGAATTTCACTTCCAATGGAGCAGATGATTTGTTTATCCAGAAATACAGTTCCAGCGGTTCTTTACTATGGGTAAAAACATTCGGTGGATCTGAACTTGAAAATAGCTACGATATTTCCACAGATTCGGAAGGAAATGTTGTTGTTATTGGCGATTATTTCAATACAGTTGACTTTGATCCAGGAGTTGGAGTGTTCAATTTGACTTCACAAGGGAATAACGATATTTTCATGATGCAATTAGATGCTAATGGAGATTTTGATTGGGCCCAAAGTATTGGTTCAAACTTCTCTCAAGCGGGATATGCCTTGTATATTAACTCCGAAAACGATATTCTATCAACTGGTACCTTCAGTAATTTGGTAGATTTTAATCCTGGATCTGGTAACACAAATACAAATGCTAACCTATTCAATATCTTCATTTTGAAGTTTGCAAATTCATGCGTTTTACCTGTTATTACTTCAGTAATTGCATCAGAACAAGTGATTTGTGAAGGAGCATCTGTTTTAATATCTATTAATGGTGTTTTAAACGATGGTGCACTTTGGGCTATTCATGCTGGTGATTGCAACGGCAGTCCAGTAGCTACAACAACTTCTTCAGAGGTTAGCTTCATTCCTGTTGGCGAAGAAACTTATTTTGTTCGGGGACAAGGTGGATGTGTTACTTCAGGATTAACAGCGTGTTCTGAAATCAATTTAATAACGCACTCGAGTTATTTAATAAATGAGAATGCTACGGTTTGTTCAGGTGATTCCTATACATTCCCTGATGGAAGTTCTCAAATTATAACTGAAACAATTTCGTATGAAAGTGAACTTCAATCAATCGAAGGTTGCGACAGTCTAATAATTACCTCTATTGACGTAGAAAATCTACCCAATGAGTTTGAAATAACTGATTCATCCATTGTTATTCTCGATTACAATTCAAAATCAGGCGTGTCGATCGAGTGGATCGATTGCAACACCAATGAGCCGATAGCAAATGAAAACGGTCCGGTGTTTTTGTTTAATAATTTCCAATCTGTAGCAGTTGTTATTAGTAATGGTAATTGTACAGATACCAGTGATTGCTTCACCGTTACAGGGATTTCGAGTACAGCTTTAAATAATGTGGAGGTTTACCCTAATCCATTCTTGAATACGATTAATTTGAAGCACGTAAAGTATGGTGCATTGGTTGAATTATTCTCAATTGATGGTCGTTTGGTTTACCAAAGTGTTTTCAAAGGCGATGCTGTTGAAATACCAAACCCAATTGAGCTCTCTTCTGGATTATATACAGTTAAAATAAGTACTTCTGACGGAGCCACTTTTCGTAAAGTGTTGAAAATGTAGAAGTAGACTATCATCACAGATACCAAATTTTACTCTTCTGGTTTCATGTTCCTCAAAAGTAATCTATGGTATCTGTGAGATTTGTTTATTTCTCAGTATCTTCAGAAAAAAATAGCGTATGACATTCCGTCATGCAATTATCTTCGGCAGTTCTTTTGTAAATTTGCTGCCAAAATAGTTCCATGAGAATTCTGATAACCATCTTCCTTATATACATTGGTTTTCAAGTAGTATTTAGATTCATTCTGCCATTGGTCATGCGTTATTTGTTCCAAAAAGCCGCGCAAAATATGCAAGGTGGTTATGGACAATACCAAAAACAAGCTCCTCCTTCTCGTCAACAAGGTGAAGTTAGAATCGAAGACATGGGTAATCAACAATCAAGAAAACCATACTCTTCAGGCGATGTAGAAGATGTAGATTATGTTGAGGTTAAATAAATAGAGTCTTGTTCTGACTTTATTATCTGTTCTACTTCATTCGATTTCATAACCATTCTGATAATTTGAGAATCAAGCTTCTGGCAACTCAAATCGATTTTATTCAGATAGTCATAATGTTCATGATCTTCATCAATATTGCTTACGATAAGAGAGATTAATCCTTGAATATTGGCAAGGGGTGCTCTTACTTCATGAGATTGCATCCATGCAATTTCCCTTAGTAATGTATTTTGATGTTGGATTTTAATTTCTTGATTTTTCCTTTCTGTAATATTTCTTGAAACACATCCTGTTCCAGTTATAAATCCTGATTCATTTTTAATTGGATTAAAATGTGTCTCCATGTATTCTGTTCGACCATCTTTATTTACTAATTCTGTTTCAATCTGATATTCTTCCCCATTTAGAGCTCTGTTATACAACGTTTTCCATAATTCAACAACTTCAGTTGGATAGGAATCATGAATTAAAGAAACATGTTCTATGGCTTGAATGCTTGTTTGTAATTGGAATTGTTTCTTAAAAGCTTCGTTTGCTGATATTAGTTTGTAATCTGGGTCAACCGACCAAACTAAATCACTAGTTGCGTTTATCAAACTATACAGATTTTGCTTCTGCTTTCTGATGTTATTTTCTGTGGTTCTGAATGAAGTGATGTCTTGAATAAAAACAGACATGCCATTTTTTTCGGGATAGAGTTTGGCGAACAACCATGAATTAGTAGGCTGATAATACTCGATAAAACTACTTAATTTATTATTCTCTTTCGTGTTAAATAGTATCTGACTTATTGAATTACTTGTGATTGTTGGAAATGATTCAAATATTGATTTTCCTATAATTTCTGTTTTGGATATATTAAATAGTTGCTCAAATTCTTTATTTAAATAGATACAATTCCAATTTGAATCTAAAGCAATAAACCCATCTGTCATGTTCTCTAAAATCTCTGAAATACGCTCTTCAAATGAATGATTTTCAGCTACATTAAATAATGTTAATGCGATTGATTCCTTACCATTTAAACGAATGGAATGTGCAAATAGATTTACCTTTCTAGTACATCCATTTGATATGATTACTTCTTGTACTCCCAAATCACCTGAAAATACTTTTTTAGTGTAAATCTCTTGCTTCAAATTATCAAACGCGTCATACCTAATTAATGAACGTATGTCTTTGTTTATTAACTCTATACGATTAATTCCACAATACTTAATTGCTTCTAAATTAACATCTGAAATTCTTAATGAATCTTGTTCTATAAGTAAAATTGGATTGGGACTATTTTCAAATATACTCCTATGCTCAATCAACGTATCGTTAAGCCTGCTAATGAAATATTTTACTATGAAGTAAAACAAAATACCAGTACAGAATATTATTGCAACACTTAAGAAGATATGGTTTCCATTGTTTTCAGCAGCTAAATTGGACGTAGTAGTTGAACCAAAATATTTACTGAAAACAATCCATGATAATCCTAAAATAATATATGCACCTGAAATCTTAATTTCAGTGTTTTTCATGCTAGTGAGGTTGGGTAGGTGCGAGTATACAAAAATATTAATACTTGTAAATACTTTTGTTTCAATGGTTGAGGTGCATTTGTACTTTCAAGTGTTCAGAAATCTCGAATCAATACCACTTCTTTAAATTGGTACTTCTATATTTACCTTTTTAAATCTCAGGAATGCCTAAAATCAAATTCAAAGCACTTCTCCCGCATTTGGTGGCGGTCGCAGTATTTTTACTTCTAATCTTTACTTATTTCCCCGAATTGCTTGATAATAAAAGCCTTCGCATGGATGATGTAGAGCAGCATAAGGGAATGTCAAACGAATTAGTCGACTACCGTGAACGAACCGGAGAAGAAGCAATCTGGACTAATGCCATGTTTGGTGGTATGCCTGGTTATATGATTTCTACCGTTTATCATGGTAACTTATTACGATATGCCGATAAAATCCTGAAAATGGGATTGCCTCGCCCTGCAGATTCCATGTTCGTTCTTATGCTTGGGATGTATGTTTTGCTTCTAAGTTTCAGAGTGAAGCAACCTTTAGCTGTCTTAGGTGCTGTTGTTTATTGCTTTTCCACTTTCAATTTACTGAGTATGGAAGCAGGACATATGTCTAAGATTGATGCTATGTCTTATATGCCTTGGGTTTTAGCTGGATTGGTAAATGCTTTCCATGGGAAAAGATTATGGGGGGCCTTATTGATGGCTGTTTTTCTCAGTCTTCAAATCAAAGCAACTCACTTTCAAATAACCTATTACCTTTTCTTTATTCTTGGTTTCTTCTCGATTACTTATTTAGTTGATAGCATTCGTGAAAAAACACTTCCAAACTTCCTTAAAACATCTGCATTTCTTGTAATTGCTGTATTGTTGGGAATCGTAACGAATATTTCCTCACTCTATACAATTTACGACTACGGTAAAGACTCCATACGTGGAAAGTCTGAACTTACAAGTAAAGCAGCTACCGAAAATTCAGGCTTAGATGCTTCTTATGCTCTTCAATATAGCTATGGTGTTGGAGAGACTTTTTCCTACATGATTCCCAATGTATATGGTGGAGCTTCAAATTTAGGATTAGGTGAACAAAAAGATGCTTTAAAAGAAGCCGAAGCCCAATACAAACCAATACTGGAGAATCTTCCCCAATATTGGTCTTCTACTTCAACTACAGGTCCTTTCTATGCTGGTGCATTGATTTGTTTCCTTGCGGTTTTAGGATTCTTTTTCGTTAAATCGCGCATTAAATGGGCAATTTTAGCTTCCATTATCCTAGCTTTCATGTTGGCGTGGGGAAGTAATTTCGAAGGCTTCTCACTTTGGATGCTTGAACATTTTCCCGGTTACAACAAGTTTCGAGCGGTGAAAATGACCTTAATCATTTCCGATTTTCTCATTCCTTTAATTGCAGTTCTTGGTCTTTCGGAAATCATTTCTAATCCAGAAATTATCAAAGAAAAAAAGATTGGATTTTTTGCCGCTTTCGGTTTGACTGGTGGTTTGAGTTTGCTTTTTTATCTCATGCCCGATTTCTTTTTCAGTTTTGACTATCTAAATCCTGCATACCATGATCAATTAATGAATATGGCACAGCAACAAGGGATGGATTCCAATAGTGCCAATTCATGGATGGATGGTTTAATTTCAAGTTTAGAATCTGTACGTGTGGTAATTTTTAAAGCAGATGCCATTCGTGCCTTTCTTATTATTACTCTAGGAGCTGGAATTCTCTTTTTATACAGTAGAATGAAGTTTAATCCACTCATTCTAGCAATCGCTTTTCTACTTATTTCGGTTGCAGATATTTGGTCGGTTGATAAGCGCTACGTTAATAAAAAGGATTTTGTAACAAACGCAAAATCAGCAGTTCCATTTAGTCCATCTCAGGCAGATGAAGCCGTTTTTGCTATGGAATTGCAGCGCGATCCTTCGCTACAACCCAAAGTGGCGTCTTTTACTTCGGAAGGAATTCAGCGAGCAAAAAAACTAGGCGTTGGAGCCGATGAAGCAAAATATCGCTTTCGTGGATTGTTAGCTAATACCGATTACCGTGTTTTAAATCTTGCAGCTAATACCTTTAATGATGCCGGAACATCATTTTTCCATAAATCAATAGGTGGTTATAGTGCAGTAAAATTAGAACGGTATCAAGAATTCATCGAAAATCACATCAGTGCAAACATTGAGTCCTTAAAAAAAGCATTTAGTAATCGTCCAACCGATTCGAGTTTGACTGCTGCAATGAGTCAATTGTATGCACTTAATATGCTCAATACTCGTTATATAATATACAACGATCAAGCGCCTCCTTTGGTTAATAAAAGTGCTTTAGGGAATGCATGGTTTGTCTCCAATATTAAACAAGTTGAGTCGGCCGATGCTGAATTAAGTGCCTTGGATAGTTCATTTAATCCAGCAACTACTGCTATAATAGACAAACGATTTGCTGATCAACTTAGTGGTTTGAATCCGAAGATTGATTCTTTGTCAAGTATTCGTCTCGAAAGCTATCAGCCGAATCTCTTAAAATACGCTACATCAGCCAACTCCGATCAACTAGCCATTTTTTCAGAAATCTATTATGCAAAAGGTTGGAACGCATATATTGATGGTCAATTAGTCCCTCATTTACGTGCTAATTACATCTTACGAGGAATGAAAATTCCAGCTGGTAAACATGCACTGGAGTTCCGTTTTGAACCTGAAACATATTTTACAACCGAGAAAATTGGAATGGCAAGCTCTGGATTCCTAATTCTATTGGTAATAACCCTTCTACTTTGGGATATCAAAAAACGAAATTCAGTTAGCGAAAAAGCATAATATGTGCGGAATTGCGGGGTACTTTCAGACTTCTTCTCGGTTAAATACTGGGCATATCAATCGCATGACTTCAATTCAGAAGCATCGTGGTCCTGATGCATCTGGTCATTTTGAACATCCTCGTTGTGGCTTAGGACACCGGAGATTGAGCATTCTCGATCTATCAGAAGCCGCAAACCAACCATTCTACTCAACCGATGGCCGGTACGTGATTGCATACAACGGTGAAGTATATAATTTCAAAGAAATTGCCTCTGAGCTTGAGGTAAACTGGCGCACTACTTCCGACACTGAAGTTATTCTTGAAGCATATATTAAATGGGGATCTTCCTTTATTCAGCGGATGAATGGAATGTTTGCTATTGCTATTTTCGATACACAGCAAGAGACGCTTTTTGTTTGTCGTGACCGGATGGGTATAAAGCCGATTTTCTATTATCGAGATGAGCAATCATTTATCTTTTCTTCTGAATTAAAAGGTTTATTAGCCTTGCGCCCCGATATTCAACTTAGCTTAAATCGACAAGCTGTTGAAGAATATCTGCATTTAGGTTACGTTCCTGAACCACTCAGCTTGTGTAAAGAAATAAGCAAGTTTCCAGCAGGATATTATGCTATCATTTCTTCGACCGGTATGGAATTGAAAGCCTATTGGGAAATGGCTGATAAGATATTACCCGAAACAGAAAAAGACGAAGCTCGAGCTAAAGAACAACTCAAGCAACTTGTCAATAGTGCTGTTCGCTATCGAATGATTAGTGATGTGCCATTTGGTACTTTTCTAAGTGGCGGAATTGATTCGAGTTTAGTTACTGCAGTTGCTCAAAACAACTCTGACAAACCTATCAATACCTTCTCTATCGGATTCTTAGAAAGTAAACATAACGAAGCGCAATTTGCTCATGATGTGGCTCGCCATTTAGGTACTCGCCATCATGAATTTACAGTTACTGAGCAAGATGCAATTGAGATGATCGATCAATTTGTCGATGCTTATGATGAACCTTATGCCGATTCGTCTGGAATTCCTACCATGTTGGTTTCTAAACTAGCTCGACAACATGTTACCATGACGCTTTCGGGTGATGGTGGAGATGAGCTGTTCTTAGGATATGGTTCTTATACCTGGGCGAATCGAATGGCAAATCCATTAGCTCGGTTGTTTAGATCACCTATTCACTCATTACTTTCTTCAGCTAAGAACCAAAAATATCAGCGTGCTGCTTATCATTTTGAAAAGTCTGCCCATCCATTAAGCCATATTTTCTCTCAAGAGCAGTATTATTTTTCTGAACAAGAAATCCAACAACTTCTTGTAAAACCTTCAGGTACAACCTGTGTCGAAGAAAAATTAGATTCCATACTTCGAAAACTGCAACCAGCCGAAGAGCAAGCATTTTTCGATATGCGTTATTATCTCAAGGATGATTTACTGACTAAAGTTGATCGTGCTACTATGCAATTCTCATTAGAAACACGAGTACCACTTATCGATTACCGAATTGTTGAATTTGCCCTTAATCTTGATTCTTCTCTCAAATTGAAAAAAGGAATTGCTAAATATTTATTGAAGGAAGTGTTGTATGATTATGTTCCTAAATCCTTTTTCGATAGACCAAAATGGGGATTTAGTATTCCGCTCGATAGATGGTTATCGCGTGAATTAAATTATTTAATTGATCAATACACTAGCAAGGAAATGTGTGAGAAATTTGGTCTAATTAATTTTGATGTTTTAGATAGATATAGAAAGGAATTCAAATCAGGTAAAACTTACTTATATAATCGAATCTGGCAAATAATTATGCTCCACAAATCTTTGGAACATACGGGGATTAATTAAACAAAGGAATGTGATAATTTTTGTAATAATTACGCATATAATTTAAATACCCCATTCTCCATACTTTGGTTGCATCTTCATTAAGATAATCCAAAACAGGTCTGCGATCAGTTAATATGATTGCGTCTTTAACATCAATACTATCAGATGGTATAAATTTATCTCGAATATAATCGGGAACTCGATCTTCAAACGTATCCATCGAGTTAGAAAATAAATAAATCATATTACTTTTTTCTTCTAAACTATCGGTTGTATATAATTCCGTAAACATACCCATAGCTCGAATTGTCTTATATAAGGACCGATTTCCTTTACCAA
>ERZ795056.2478-NODE-2478-length-20470-cov-9.227627_pt1 | contig 20470 bp, 18 predicted proteins | sample MGYA00375140_ERZ795056 | MGnify/ENA primary metagenome ERZ795056 (study PRJEB30185, sample SAMN05720227) | activated sludge metagenome | isolation source: Anaerobic digester | place: USA | collected 2015-03-09 ... | reverse complement strand
AATGGTCAAATTTTTCTGACCTTTGCGCAAATGGAAAAGTCAAATTTTGTAGACCAGATCAAGATCTTTGCCCGGAGCGGGCATGGTGGCGCCGGTAGTAAGCACTTTATGCGCAATAAACTTACTGCAAAAGGTGGGCCCGATGGAGGCGATGGTGGCAGAGGTGCGCATATCATATTAAAGGGAAATGCTCAATTATGGACCTTATTACATTTACGTTACTATAAAAACGTTTTAGCAGAAGATGGTGAAAATGGAAGTGGAAACAATTCTACCGGTAAGAACGGAAAAGACATCATCATAGAAGTACCGCTTGGAACGATTGCTAAAAATGATGAGACAGGAGAAAAAGAAGCAGAGATATTAGAAGACGGACAGGAAATCATACTAATGAAGGGTGGCCGGGGAGGTTTGGGAAATTCTAATTTCAAAACTTCCACTAACCAGGCCCCGGAATATGCACAACCCGGAGAAGAAGGTGTAGAAGGAATCAAGGTACTTGAATTAAAGGTACTTGCCGATGTTGGTTTGGTAGGTTTTCCAAATGCCGGAAAGTCAACCTTACTGTCGAGCATAACCGCAGCTAAACCAAAGATTGCCGATTACGCTTTTACAACCCTGGTTCCTCAATTGGGCATGGTAGAATACCGCGACGTACGAAGTTTCTGTATTGCCGATCTTCCTGGCATCATTGAAGGCGCCGCAGAAGGAAAAGGCCTTGGACACAGGTTTCTACGCCATATCGAAAGAAACTCGATCTTATTATTTTTGATTCCCGCCGATAGCAAAGATCACAAAGCTGAATACGAGATCCTGAAATCGGAACTCGAAAAGTACAATCCCGAAATGCTTCAAAAAGATTTTGTGATCGCCATCAGTAAGTCAGATATGCTCGATGATGAATTAAAAGAAGCAATCGAAAAAGAATTGCCAAAGAAAATTCCGCATATTTTCATTTCATCTGTAACAGGGTATAACCTGCCCCAGCTTAAAGATCTGCTTTGGAATACCCTGAATAAATCTGCACAATAAGATCACTTATTTCATAACCAGGCATTGCAGGCTATGTAAATACTTATCAACAGGAAGCCTTAAACTGTTAGTATGTATCTAACCCCATACATTCTATTATGCTGAACCGTTATTTTTATATTATTAATAATGGCAACATCATGCACCCTGTAAAAAAGCTATTGGTTTATCCCTTTCTATGCCTGGCTACCTGCTTGCTTTTTGCATGTCCATATAGTTCGCCTTATTCGCCGGATGAAGGATCTGCTAATATGGTAGATGAATTCCTTGTAGGAAAATGGGCCACCATGATCAGCAGCAGCAACGGTAAAGATCAACCTGTAAAAGTGATACTCGAGAAAAAAACAGAAAATCTTTATGGCATTCATTTCATCAGCGATTTATCTGAACTGAATCCATATATAAAAGTATCGGGTGATAGTTTATCCGGCACGGCTTTCATCAACAACATTTCCGACAGGCAGTTCATGAGTGTTCAGGTGAAGGGACTAAAATACCTTGCCGAAGTAAAAATAAAAGATGGAAAATTAAATTTACTGACGCTTTGTGATCACTTCACCAATAAACTCATCAAATCAAATGCAGAAATACATAAGGCAATAGAACTGCATTATGCAATGAGGCTCCATCCCCTGTATGATGAATCTTTCAGCCTGAAGGAAATGGTAAGGGTGAATTAAGATGCCATCTCCTGCCTCCTTGATTTTATTGAACAGGTAAATGCCATTATTGCCACCTGTTTTTGCGAACGCCTCCTTACCTGCAAAATCTGTACATTAGTGCTGTATTTAAAACGATTGCAATGCCACAAACCAAGATTGCGGGCCTGGGATATTATGTGCCCGATAACGTTATAACCAATAACGACCTGCTGAAGTACATGGATACATCAGATGAATGGATCATTGAAAGAACCGGTATCAAAGAAAGGCGATATGCAAACCGTACCGGGGAAACCACAACTACCATGGGGGTTAAAGCAGCTACCATCGCTATTGAACGTGCCGGAATCACAGCACAGGATGTAGACTTTATCATTTTTGCCACGTTGAGCCCGGATTATTATTTTCCCGGTTGTGGTGTATTGCTGCAAAGAGCAATGCACATGAAAGAGATCGGGGCACTCGATGTACGGAACCAATGCAGCGGCTTCGTATATGCGCTATCGATAGCCGATCAGTTTATTAAAACCGGCATGTACAAGAATATTCTTGTAGTGGGGAGTGAAAAGCATTCCTTCGGGTTAGATTTCAGTACCCGCGGACGCAACATATCCGTGATATTTGGTGATGGAGCAGGAGCAGTGGTTTTACAACCAACATCGGAAGCAGGACAGGGCATTTTAAGCACGCATTTGCACAGCGATGGACAAAGTGCAGAATTGCTCGCCATGTTTAACCCGGGCACGCATGGGAATCACTGGCATGAAGAGGCCGTAGCAGATTTTGATGAAGCTGAGATCGGCCAGATGTTCATGAGTCATAACATGATCGATAATGCGCAGAATTTTCCAACCATGGATGGCCCATCAGTTTTCAAAAAAGCGGTTGTCAAATTTCCTGAAGTGATTAAAGAAGCTTTATCTGCCAATGGACTGCAATCAACTGATATCAATTTACTAATTCCTCACCAGGCCAATTTACGCATTGCCCAATTTGTACAACATCAGTTAAAACTCAGCGACGAACAGGTTTTTAATAATATTGAAAAATACGGGAACACCACGGCTGCTTCCATCCCCATTGCATTGTGTGAAGCCTGGGAGCAGGGAAAGATCAAAAAAGGTGACCTGGTATGCCTTGCAGCTTTTGGCAGTGGTTTTACCTGGGGGAGTGCTCTCATCAGGTGGTAATTTTAAAAAAGCTATCAGGGTAACCGAACTATATTTGCATAATATATGCAACGCCGATTTGTCATTTTCATTAATCCCATTTCCGGAACACAAAATAAAGCCGGGTTAAAACAACTCATTCAACGAAGGTTAGATGAACAAGGCTTTATGCATCAATTCCTGGAAACAAATGCAGAAGCAGATTATGCTTTCCTTCCCACTAAAATAGAAACCGAAAACATTACCGATGTCATCATTTGTGGAGGTGACGGTACCGTTAACCAGGTGGGTGCCTCTTTATTAAATGTTGATGTGAACGTGGGCATCATTCCCATGGGATCGGGAAACGGGCTGGCTTTTGCAGCAGGCATTCCAAAGAATCCAGGAAAGGCTCTTGATGTGATCATTCAGGGAAAAGCAGCCTATATTGATGCCTTTTATATAAATAATATTTTCAGTTGCATGTTGTGCGGACTTGGCTTTGATGCACAGGTTGCGCATGATTTTGCAAAGCAATCATCACGCGGCCTCTCCTCTTATATTAAACAAGGCATCCGCAATTTTTTTATTGCCAGGCCGTACCCGTTCAGTATCATGATACATGGTATTGAAATAAAAACACAAGCATATTTTATCAGCATTGCAAACAGTAACCAGTTCGGTAATCATGTAACCATTGCTCCGAGGGCAAGCCTGTCAGATGGATTGCTGGATATTGTGATCGTAAATAAAATGAATAAACTGAATATGGTATATGCTTTGTTGAAACAGGTAAGGTTGGGAAAGGTGCAGGAGGTTTCGCAGAAAGGATTTCATTCAAAAAACATACAATACCTTCAAACTTCAAGCCTGGCCATACACAATCCATCCATGGCACCTTTGCATATTGACGGCGAACCGGTGGCTACTCATAAAAAATTCCAGGTAGATATCATAGAAAAAGCATTTCGTCTTATACAGGCTTAAGGTTTAACCAGGCCGGCAACTTTCTTCAATGCAGCCTGGTTACCCGGGGTTTGCAGCGATTGCATCACATCTCTTTTCTCCCGGGCCGATAAATGAAAATTCAACGCAGCGCCCTTTTCAATTTTTTCGGGCATATACATAACCGTTATGCGCCTGATAAGGCTATCGTTGTGTTGGCGATAATAATTGAACTGATCTGTTTGAAAATAATCCTGCAGTTTAAACCAGTTATGCTGCAACATGGTGGCAGGTGTTACGATCATGTCGGCAATGGAATTAGTTTCAAAGGGTTGTTGCCAGTTATCATTCAGCCTGTCGCGTAACTGCAATATCACAACTCCACTGGTATTATCGCGTATCCATTCCTGGAAATGATCGATGAAGCGCAGCGTTGTTTCCATCCCGAAATTATCCCGCAGGCCTGCATCCATTACATCTATGACCGGTTTACTGGGAAGCCACACATTTGGCAGCACATAAGGGAAGGTAGCATTCATGCGCAGGGCAGTTAGTACCCGCAGGTTTTCTGGTTGCTGTTTTTTAAAGAGGCTGCAGAAATCTACCGCATCGGGGCTTGCCGTGCTATCTGCCAGCAGGGAGGAAGGTTTCATCATGAACGACAATGGCTGTGAGCCGATCACCATTTTTCGTCCATCACTTTTGATGACCGAATTGAAAATGATCAGGGGAACATGTGCTTCACTTTCATCGGCCCGTATATCTTTCAATTGTATATTCAGCAGGCTGTTCGTATTGTCGGACAATTTCTTTTCAAATGCATATCCACGATCTTTTACGTACTGAAATTCACCCACCCTGAATTTCTGGGCGGGGGCAAAAATGTCCCTGGCGATCATGGAAGTAAATACAGGATTCAGGAGGTCACGGGCTATATTGTCGGTAAATCTAGGTTGGTTGATGTTGATCGACGGATTTATTCGTTTATACCTGTACAACTCACGGTAATATGTAGCCGCCAACATGCCTCCACTGGCACCACTGATCAGGAATGTGTGGTTCATCACAGCACCATTGGTCATGCTGTCGATTTTCTGCAATGCATTCATCACAAATGCAGCACTGCGTAAACCACCTCCGCTTACATTGATGAAAAACATCAATGGCTTTTCTTCCTTTTGTTTTGCTTTCCATTTGTTGAGTATACCAATCATATTGGCTTTGTCGGCCTCTATCTTTTCTACACTGCATAGTGATTGCAGGGATGCCTTATTATATTCAGGTCGTTGCTCTTTATTAAGGTAGTTGATGCCGTAAGCTTTGTTTCGGGGATCAATGATTTCTTTCTGGTAAAGGAAATTGAGGAAAAAGATCAGTACAAAAGTAGCAGGCAGGCTCCAGCTTTGCAGGAAATAGGTGAGTGCCCCGATCACGGCCGTCATGATGGCAAAGAAAACGAGTATACTGGCAGCAGCGGGCATTTCAAAATACCGGTTCTCTGAAAGAAAACCCACCAGTACCAGGAATAAGAATGCCAGCAATATACTGGCAATGGCAGCAATATGATGTCGTTTGAAAACCAGGTCGATGAAATCCTGGCGGTAATGTGTTACACTTCTTACTTTTCGAATCCTGAATCGGCCACTCAGGTAATAACTTACTTTCATCCCAAATTCATCGTGCGGATGATGTTTATCTGTAAATGTTTTTTTAAATAACTCAGGGTTTCCTACAATTGGTGCAATTGCTTTGATGATTGTTTTTTCCGCTCCAAAAAAATAAACCAACGAAACGGCCAGCAACAAAACCAGGCCACATAATATTCCGGCGATTTCGGTGATGATCTCCTGAACACTCATCAGTTCACGGTATTCATCGAACCGGTAAAGTTTAATAAAATAAAACAGGATGAACAAAAGCGGCATCACCGCATTATTGATACAGTATTTTAAAAAAGGTTTTGTGGTAGTGGCCAGAAATTTAAATCGCTTTGTATGGAGAATGAATGTGGTAACATTCCAACTCATGATAAAAACTCCCAGTGCAATTCCCGTAAAGGTGGCGCCCAATACATTCACCGTACCCAGGTATTCGGGAGCAAAAAAAAGTGCATCTGCGCCAAAGGTTTTCAGGAAGCCGCTATTAACAGTACTTGCGAGGATGAACCAAAACAACAACAACACCTGGAACTTCCGGAAATGAAGAATAAAAAGCTGCACCGGGAAGGAATAATATATGTCGTTGATCAATTGCTTCGTCATACATGGTTGAATAAGCCCGTTGATTAATTACCGGCATCGGCCACTTTTCTTTTTACAATATACCATAAACATACCATACAAATCACCAGCAGCATGGCAGTGAACTGGTGCGATACCCCCAACCAGATGAAAGCATTGTTGTTGGTAGCATTCAGCACGGTAAAAATTCCAAGCATTACCTGCAACAGGATGAGTAAAAGCAATGCCGTTCTATATCTTTTAAACGTTTGATTTCCGGGAATATTTCCCGACCGAAAATAAAAAACAACAACGATCACCAACAACAGGTAAGCCAGGCCCCGGTGAATAAAATGAATAGCTATGTTGTTGTTTACAAGATTGCTGATCCAGGGCGACATTTCATTCATTCCATTTGGTACCATATTACCATTGATATCGGGCCAGGTAGGTGCCGTTTCTGCAGCCCTCAACCCGGCCATGAAACCGCCGTAAATCAATTGAAAAAAGAACAGTACCATCAGCAAGGAAAGAATATTTTTCAACCTGGGGTTGATCAGTTTCTGTTGCATGGATGGTAACAGGCTGCAGGCAAACCAAAGCGTATAACCCAACAGGATAAGTGCAGCAATAAAATGTGTGGTAAGTTCCACATGTCCAACAAAATACTTTTCGGGCACAAGCCCGCTTTTTACCATGATCCACCCAATGGCTCCCTGCAATGCCCCCAGTACAAAAAGGATAGCCATCGGCATGATCATCGACCGGTTAAATTTTTTCCTTGCCAAAAAATAAACAAAGCCGGTTATAAATACTAGGCCCATGATCCTGGCCCATTGACGATGTGCCCATTCCCAGAAAAAAATAAATTTAAAATCGCTGATCGAAAAATCCTGGTGCACATATTTAAATTGATCTGTAGTACGGTATTTGTCAAATTCTACCTGCCAGGCGGCGTCATTCAATGGAGGAAGCGCACCGGTAATTGGTTTCCATTCGGTAATGGAAAGCCCTGATTCGGTAAGCCTGGTAATGCCTCCGAGAAGTACCTGTATCATGATCATGATCACACCTGCAATGAGCCAATTGGCAACCTGCCGATTATTTTTTTCGATAGTTAAATTATCCATACGTTGCAAAGGTAGGGCAGCGCAGATTCTTATGCTCACGGAACAGGGGTTTCGGCAACTTTTCCGGATATTTGTCTTTCCGAATGTTACAGCCTTACCTACATAAAAATAAACAGGAAGCCGGTGTTGATGAAGCGGGACGAGGTTGCTATGCAGGCCCTGTATTTGCGGCTGCGGTCATTTTACCGGGCGATTTTTTTCATCCCATGCTAAATGATAGCAAACAGGTTACCGAAAAACACCGGGAACTGCTCAGGCCCATCATTGAAAAAGAAAGCATCGCATGGGCCGTGGCAATGGTGTGCAATGAAGAAATAGACCAGGTTAATATTCTCCAGGCTTCATTCAAAGCCATGCATTTGGCCATCGACCAATTGGAAAAGATCCCACAATCTTTGTTAATAGACGGAAACCGGTTCAGGGCATACAACAATATTCCTCACACGTGTATCATTAAAGGAGATGGATTGTATGCGTCTATTGCAGCGGCCAGTATCCTGGCAAAAACTCACCGTGATGAATACATGCTCAAAATTCATGATGAATTCCCATCATATGGATGGAATGAGAACAAAGGATATGGCACTGCCCGGCACAGGCTCGCGATCAGCAACGAAGGCCTTTGTAAATATCATCGTAAAAGTTTCAACATACAGCCGGCACAAGTCCCTCTTTTTGCATCTCCGGAAATTTTATGACCGCTTAAACCATTTTCTCTTTTACCGGTCTGATACTTTAACAGGATATTCCTGCCCTTGTAATAAATAAAAAAGACATATGAAACACATTAAAACGCTTGCAGCAATGGCCTTCCTATTGTTTGCAACAACTGCAACCCAGGCACAGACGGCTCGTAAAGCGCAACCAGCCCGCATTAAGCAAGGTGTAAAAAGCGGCGAACTTACCCGACGCGAAACCAAAACCCTGGTAAAAGATCAAAAAGATATTCACCAGGATGTAAAAGAAGCTAAGGCTGATGGTGTAGTAACGGCAGCTGAAAAAGCCAATATCAAGCAGGAAAAAAGACAGGCAAGCCGTAAGATATATCGCAAAAAACACAATGGCAGGGATCGGAACTAATTATATGAACAGCCCGGTCTCAAAAGCATTTAAGCAAATATGAAAAAACAAAAGGAACCTGGAAGGTTATTTATATCCCATCCAGGTTCTTTTTTCGATATTAAATAACCAGTAGATATTATTGCAATAAGCAAAATTAAAACTCGACTCTACTGTACTTTCTTCAGGCAACCCAAGGATCGTTGTCATGTACCCGTTGGCGATATTATATAACTCGATCTGCTTCTTGTCTATGTTCAACAGCCCCAGCTCTGAACCTTTAACTCCTGTATAAACAACAGTTGAATTATTATAGTAGTCGGGCATGACCTCTTCCGGAGCAGCGTCACTTTGAGCTGTTGTTGTTTTTTTCTTCTGGCCGAGGTGAATGAATATACTTTTCTCTTTAACAGCAGTAGTACTATTATAAAAGTATACCGAATCGATGTCGAGGAAGATCACCTGGTTGAGACCGCTATGATAGGTTCCCACGCTTTGTCCGGTGGGTTGGTTCATTCCTTCAAAAACCGTTTCTGCTTTGTATACAATACCCTCCTCATCCAGTTTATAGATGAACCATCCGCCTTCACCGAAACTATTTCCCATGATGGCTTTTTTGGAAGGATTAAACCACAGCCCACGAACATCCTGAAGGCAGTTCTGATCATCTTTAGAAATTCTTTTTCCAGTTTCGTCAAAAATACCCAATGGATATTGCTGGTTTCCCGCCATGGAAGCAAAATACTTTTTTTGAATCGGGTGCCAGGCAACAGCAGCTCCGCGGGTTCCCGGCATGTCGTCATCAACGGTTCGGGCCATTTGTAAACTGCTGACTTTTTTAAGTTGTTTAACCTGTGCAATTAACGTATTTACGGTAAACAATAATATTATTGGGAGAAGGAGGCGTTTCATAATTAAATTTTTATTGTAAAATAAAAAGCTTCCGATTGCCTTGAAATACCCAGTTCCGGGTATTTTATCCTTCAAACACGCCAAGGCCCTGGCGCAAAATATGCCAGTCGTCGGTTGTACAATCTACTACGGTTGAAGGGGTCATTCCACCAATGCCCCCATCGATCACAAAATCTACCTGGCTTTCAAAGTTTTCATAGATCACTTCAGGGTCGGTGTATTCCTCTACCATTTCGCCGGGAAGAGAAGCGCTCAAAAGCGGGTTGCCTACCGCATCAAGAATATGGCGGCAAATTTCATTGTCGGGTATCCGAAGCCCGATGGTAGATTTTTTACTCTGCAATATTTTAGGTACCTGTTTACTGGCCGGCAGAATGAAGGTAAATGGACCAGGCAGGTAACTCTTCAACAGGCGGTATAAGGGAGTGTCAATGCTTTTGGTGAAGTCGCTAAGATGGCTCAGATCGCGGCAAATAAACGACAGCTGGGCCTTGTGCGGATCTATCTGCTTGATCCTGCAAATCCGTTCAATGGCCTTTGGTTGAAAAATATCACAACCCAATCCATATATAGTATCGGTAGGATATACCACCACCCCGCCATCTTTAAGACATTCAGCAATCTGTTTAATAAGGCGTGGTTGAGGGTTATCGGGATGTATCTGAACAAGCATGGGTACAAATTAATACAAAATACGTCGCGAGCTGTAAAAACAGGATTTATTACGCTACTTTTGCTCCGTTTTTTACATCAACTTACTAAATCAAAAAAAGCACATGTCATTAATTACCGTTGGTACCATGGCGTTCGATGCCATTGAAACGCCTTTTGGAAAAGTAGATAAGATCGTTGGAGGTTCGGCCACCTATGTAGCCTATGCTGCCAATAATTTCATCAAAGACGTAAAGCAGATTTCTATTGTGGGATATGATTTCCCAAAAGAAGAAATGGATGAACTTACTTCCAGGGGCATACAGGTGGAAGGTGTGGAAGTGGTTCCTGATAAAAAATCATTTTTCTGGAGCGGCAAATACCATATCGATATGAACACGAGGGATACCCTGGTGACCGACCTGAATGTGCTGGCTGATTTTAATCCTGTTGTTCCCGACAGTTACCAGGATGCAGAATTCCTGATGCTGGGTAACCTGATGCCTAAACTGCAGCTGAGTGTAATCAACCAGATGAAGACAAGGCCGAAACTGATCGTTATGGACACCATGAATTTCTGGATGGACATCGCCCTTGATGACCTGAAAGAAGTGCTGAAAAAAGTTGATGTATTGCTCGTGAACGATGGCGAAGCAAGGCAATTGAGCGGTGAAGTATCGCTGGTAAAGGCAGCACGCAAGATCATTGAAATGGGACCCAGATTCCTGATCATTAAAAAAGGTGAACACGGTGCATTATTGTTTCACGAAAATCATGTTTTCTTCGCTCCTGCCTTACCGTTAGAAGAAGTATTTGACCCAACCGGTGCAGGAGATACTTTTGCAGGAGGATTCATCGGTTACCTGGCAAAGACCAAGGACATCAGTTTTGAAAACATGAAAACTGCCATTATTGTTGGAAGTGCTATGGCAAGTTTTTGTGTAGAAAAATTCGGACCCGAAAGATTGAAAGAAATTACCAAGGTAGATATTGATGAACGCCTGGGCGAGTTTGTTCAGTTGGTTAATTTTGACATCGACCTGGTTTAACTTATAAACATCATGCTTGAGATCATTGCGTTGATATTCCTTTGCAGGAAAATTGGTAACACAGCCGAAAGAAAGGGTCTGAAGCCCGGGCAATGGAAACTGTTCACTGTGCTGGCCTGGATAGCGGCAGAATTCATTGGCGTAGTCCTTGGCATCATGCTATTTGGTTTTGACCGGAACAACCTGTTTGGCCTGATGTTGTTTGCAGTAGCATGTGCTTTTGGTGGGTACCTGTTGGTGAAAATGATTTTAGATAAACAACCCGATAAATTTGATGAGAACGATATCAACAATATCGGTTCTAACTAATCGATAATCATTAAAATTAAAAAGGCCAACGCATTAAAGTGTTGGCCTTTTTAATGATCTTATTCTTGTCAAATGCATTCGAGATCAAGTATCGAAATCGTTTTATCATAATACTCTTTAGCCTTTTCGGGCGAACTACCAACACAAACCAAACCAAGTTTACCAAATTCTGAAAGAGCACCTACGAGGTGAAACATTACTCCTTCCTGCGCAGCCCCGTCATAAATGAGGCCATGGTATATACATATCTCGATCAGGTCGTCGGGGATAAGGCCTTTATAGGCGTCATTGCTAACATTATCAGATGCAAAATAAAAACGCTTGTTACCACTGGCGGTAATGTAGTCGCCGGTATCGGCATGATAGATTCCATCGGTTAAAAACTGTAGCATCAGGAATGGATGCGTTGTTCCCCCTTTGCGCAGGTTGATCTCGATGGCATAATGTTTCCAGGAACCATCTTCCTGTTTTACCGAAATAAAATCAATGGCAAACCTGCCAAGAGCACCTTTACGCACGAGTTCTTCCGCGATCTTCTTTCCTTCTGCAGCCAGGGGAATACTGTATGTATTTTCTGCCGGAAATATGGCACCAATAAAGATCTGTCCGTCATCACCGCCAAGTAATTGATCGTGTGTACTTACGATCTCTACTTGTTTCGATGGGGTGATCACACATTGAACCGAAGGCGACATTTTAATGTCACCATCCAGGAACTCTTCTACAATACCGCCCATTTCTTCAAACTTTTGAAAGAACAACGCTTCGCTAACATCCTTTGCTACTGGTTTTAGTTGCTGTGATAAAGTATTCGCAATAGTCGTTTCCAGGTTTTCTCCTTCCTGAACTAACGGGTAGGTATACATGGCATTGCCATCGCCGCTGAATCCATCGTTCATCTTCACCACTGCTTTCCGCATCGCCGGATATTTTCTTTTAAGTAATACCAGCGCACCAACAATGTCTTCTTTGCTGTGCAGATCTTCATAACCGTCGGGAAGCAATACCCCTGCAGCCCGGAATGTTTTTCTTCCTCCCGATTTGGAACCTTCATAAAATTTATCCGGATCGGTTCCAAACAACGGAATGCCAACGCGAACGGCCAGCGTTTTTTCCAGGTTGGTGATGTTGTAACAGGTGAGGTGGGAAGATGCAGGATCATTGATCATTTTCCTGATACGTTCTATAAGCCTTGGCCGTTCCAGTATCTTTTGGGTAAGTGGTTTTGTAGAAGAATCATAACAGCTTAGCATGGTAAGTCGTTTCCTTGCATGGTGGCTGGTAATGCCCGGCAATAAATGCAGGTAGTAATCAATGATACTGTCTTCAATGGGCACACTGGTAATGTAGATGATCTTTGTCAGCGGCATGCGCAACAGCATCAACAGGCAAAGCATGCGTTCTTCGTAATGTACAGCGCCTTTTATCTTGGAAAGAATATCCTGGTCGAGGGTAAGCGATGGCAGGATCACAACTGTACGGGGAGCCAGTTTATCGGGAAATACCACTTCATACTGCCGGCTGAATCCCTCCTGCAGTTCGTAAAATGCTTTGCGTTCCTCATCCGACCCGGCGATCGGGTATTGCTTAGGGTTAGTAAAGGTTTTTCGTGGCGATCCTGTTACGGTATTCATATAGCTGAATATTAAGAAAGGTCAATGAATAAGTTTCATCAACAGCCGTATGTTTAAATTATTACGCTGAAAGCAGGTTAATTGCTGATGCCTTCCAGCATGAACAAAAAGGCATATTCCCTTGCCCTGTCTTTCAGGGCTTTAAACCTGCCTGAAGCGCCCCCATGGCCAGCTGTCATATTCGTATACAACAATATTTTATTATTGTCGGTTTTAAGATCGCGAAGTTTTGCTACCCATTTCGCCGGTTCAAAGTATTGCACCTGGCTGTCGTGCAGCCCGGTTGTAATCAGCATATTCGGGTAAGCTTTTGCCTCAACATTATCATACGGAGAATAAGACTTCATGTAGAAATAACTTTCTTTGTTAGCGGGGTTACCCCATTCGTCGTACTCATTGGTGGTAAGGGGAATGGTTGGATCACTCATGGTGGTAACTACATCAACAAAAGGAACCCCGGCAATGATGCCTTTCCAGATATCGGGTTGCATGTTTACCACTGCGCCCATTAATAAACCTCCGGCACTTCCGCCACTGGCATACAAATGTTCTTTGGAAGTATATTTTTGCTGCATCAGGTATTTGGCACAATCAATGAAATCGGTGAACGTATTTTTCTTCTTCAACATTTTACCATCTTCGTACCAGTAGCGTCCCATTTCCTGCCCACCACGGATATGCGCAATGGCAAATGCAAAACCCCGATTCAACAGGCTAAGCCTTACACTGCTGAAAGAAGCATCCATGCTGGCACCATAAGAACCATAGCCATATAATAACAGGGGGGATTGACCATCTTTATTAAACCCGTTTTTATAAACAATTGAGATCGGAATTTTTGTTCCATCTGCTGCTGTTGCAAATAAACGCTCTGTTGTATAGTCAGACGCATTAAAATCTCCCACCACTTCCTGTTGCTTTTTCAGGATCTTCTGCTGTTTACCCATGTGGTAATCATAAACTGAAGATGGTGTTGTGAGTGAAGTGTAATTGAACCGTAAGTATTCTGTATTATAATCAGGATTGTAACCAATGCTTGCAGTATAGGCCGGTTCGTCGAAAGGAAGGTAATGCGAAGCATTGTTCCGGGTATCGATGATGTGAACCTGGGTAAGGCCATTTTTTCTTTCTGAAATGGCGAGGTAATTTTTAAACAGATCGAAACCCTGGATGAGAATGTTTTTGTCGTGTGGTATTAATTCTTTCCAGCCTTCTTTTTTTGTATTTGTTTCTGAGCTGGTCATGATCCTGAAATTCTTTGCATCACTGTTTGTACGGATGTAAAACAGGTTGTTGGCATGATCTACGCTATACAATACTTCTTTCATCCTTGGTTGAAACAGCACAAAAACATCATTGGGCTTGTCGGCATTGATATACCTTACTTCAGAAGACAGGGTTGCCTGTGAACTGATGAGTATATATTTATCCGATTTTGTTTTTTCTACGCCAATGTAATTGGTTGGATCTTTTTCCTCGTATACCACTATATCCCTTTTGGCATCGGTACCGAGTACATGCTTTTTGATTTTTTCTGATAACAGTGTTACGGGATTTTTGGCCGTATAAAAAATGGTCTTATTGTCGTTGGCCCAAACAGGTCCACCTTCTGTTTCAGGAATTACATCCTTATAGATTTCACCGGTTTCCAGGTTTTTAATATAGATGTTATACATTCTCCTGGAGAGCACATCCACACCATACGCAAGTAATTTATTATCCATGCTCACATCAAACCCGGTGGCCGAAAAATAATTATGCCCTTCTGCCATCGCATTTACATCCAGCAAGATTTCTTCTTCTGCCTTCAGATCTCCTTTCTTTCGGCAATACACAAAATAATCCTTTCCCTCTACTTGCCGGGAGTAATAAAAATAGCCGTTCTTAAATACCGGTACACTCTCATCCTTTTCCTTGATGCGGGCTTTCATTTCATCATATAATTTTTCCTGCAATACTTTCGTGCCCGATGTCTGTGATTCATAATACTGGTTTTCCATCCTCAGGTAAGTAACTACTTTGTCGCTGTCGGCACCTTTCTTAAAATAATCATTCATCCAGTAATAGGGGTCTATCCTGGTGTCGCCATGTGCTATAAGTTCTTTTGGTTTTTTTTCTGCTACAGGTGGTTGCATACTTTCATTTGTAAGGGTCGTATTTCCGGACATTTCTGACTGGTTATTTTGTGCATGGGTGGATAATGCCGTAAACAGCAAGACCGGGATTGCCATCCTGAATCTGATCCGCATAAACTAGTATGTTTTGATTAAAGTTTTTTTGCGAGTACAATGGTATTTTTAAACTTTTTCGTTTTACCCTGGAGATTAAAAATCTCAGTGTAAACAATGTATATCCCCACTGGTAGCTTTTGGTTCTTATCTCCTAAGCCATCCCAACGATAGTATCCTTTCAAACCGCTTAGCGCATTGCGTTGCAGGTTTTTCACCGGGCGGCCAACCGCATCAAAAATAGTAATATTGGTTACATAACCGGGTTCCGGGAAATTATAATTAATCGTGGCAAAATCATCAAACCCGTCATTATCCGGGCTGAAAACCGCGGGCTCTGTTTTTACTTCGCCCTGAACACCTGCGTCTATCCTATACTGGGAGTTTTTATAAGTTGGCGTTCCATATCCAACACTTGTGGCTGCACTATGCCAGTTTTCGGCACGTTGAGAGGATTCATTGTAATCAATCCTTTCCAACGAAACGCCTTCTTCATTGCTGATGAGTTTGAAATGCCAGCTATCATCATATGAAACTTCATCCGTAATATTTCCCTGCTCATTCAACAGAACAACATTTCCTTTATCATCGCTGAAAGAAGGCATGGAAGTCAACTCCATGAAAGCATCCGGGTTATTGGCCACATAATCAACCAGTACCAGGGCCTTGCTTTCGGTGATCACAATAAAATCTCCCGGGAAAAACAGGTAACTCTCTGTACTAAGCTGGCTTATACTACTGATCGCCCCTGCCGTATTTCTGTTGGCAATGCTGCTGTTCTTAAGGTCCAGTATCTTATTGCTGCGGTTATAAAGTTCCACATAATCATTGCTCGTTGGCTTAGGATTGAAAAGGATCTCATTGATCACGATATCAAGGCTATCGGTATGTTCTGTTAATCCAACCCGTGCATTGTTTTTATTTCCTATTCCATTTCCGGCACAATCTGCATTGCCTGTAACCGTAACGGTATATATTTTATTTCGAAGTAAAGGAGTTGCGATCACGAGTTGTACATGATCATACAATGGCGCAACAGGAGTTGCAGTAAGGGGTGAACCAATTCCATCACTAACCGTATAATTTGTATTAACGGCTGCCTGTATAGCATTCATCGGTTCATTAAATACCAGCACAAGGGTTACACTATCGGTAGCGTATGCCCGCAATAAGGATGGCGAAGCAGGGTCGGCATTCACGGCATCATTTGAATTTTTCCTGCCGGGTGTTCCACCAGAAGCATCTGTACTGGCTTTCCAATTTGCAATACCCGAACACGGATTGCGGGTATCGGTCATTTCCAGTGACCAGCCGCCATCCTTCTTCAGTTCATTCTGGTACCAGGCATCTGTATAGTTTACCGCATGTATCACGGTGCCTTGAGGCGATATCAGGGAAATGAGGTCTCCGGCGTTGCTTAATGATGGAAAGCTGGTTACCGATATCACATGTCCAAAAGGCAGCAAACCTGTTACGGCGCTGCCTGTACAAACGATCACAAAACTATCGGGCTGCAAAATATAGCCTGGCATCGGGCCGCTGGGTGATGTTAAACCGGTTGATTTAGCGAGCGTCCAATCTTTAAGATCAACAGCAAACGCTGATGTATTGCGTAATTCGATCCACTCACTGTTGGGTAATCCAACAACAGGATCAGGATCAGGCATGAGCTCATCGATCACCACATCATATTGTACCGGGATAAAATAACTAAATGAGCCAGCAACATTCGACATCGCATTTCCCGAAAGATCCTGCACGCCATTGATCGTTATAGGAATATTTGTTCTGATAGGGAAACTACCTGTAAAGGTTAGATGCACCAATGAGCTGTTAGATAAATCCCTAACCGCAGAAACTGCTGAGCCAATCCCATTACCCACCACATAATTGGAAGCAAGCTGGCTGCTGGTAAGATCCACCGGTTCGTTGAACAGGATATCCAGCGTTGAAAGACTGGTAGCCGTATACGTTAGCACCGTAGGTGGAAGGATGTCGGGCACAAAATTCCCGATCGTAATATCATCTATCACATGTTTCTGGAAAAAGCTGGCAGTGCTTTGTTTTACCAGGATACCAAAAAATGAACCGGTAAGATAATTGGCGTCGGTAACATTACCTTCTGTAAATGAAGCGGTGGCATTGAGCACCCTGGACAGTTGCCATTGGTTGGCTGCATCACGAATGACGGTGATCTTCACATCATTGTTGCTACTGTTTAATGCACCATTCACCCCGTCGATGATCTTTGTTACAGAACCATTGTCTTTGCGGTATAAACAGATCTCATCATCGGTACCACCAAGCCTTACAAAGTAACCGGTGGTGGTTGTTAATGTGAGATCGCTTCCAGAGGCCGATAAAAAAACATCTACATAATTAGCTGATGATGTGTTGAAACTGAGTTTACAAAGAAAATCCCATTGTGCAGTGGTCACCAATGTATTGGCTGTACTCAGGTAATAAGTGCTATTGAGAGTAGTATTATTGCTTTGCAGCTCAAGATTGGTATTCACCGTCCAGTCCGTAGTTCCTCCGACCCAGGTTGGATTGCTGGTAAAATCACCATCACTGAAATTTTCAGATAATTGAGTATATCCCAAAAAGCTTATCAACAGCAATACCAGGCAAGAAAGTAATTTTTTCATCATAATAAATGAACTAGCTTTTAAAGATACAATTTTCTATAAAGCAGCCATCAATTTTGCCACGCTGAAAAATAAGCTGTATTTGTTCGTGAAAACCAGGGAATCCCGAAGCATTGGGAGCATTTAATACATACATTTAAACCGGATGAATTATTTTTACAAAAAATTGATATCATGAAAGTTGCGGTTGTTGGGGCTACGGGCCTGGTTGGTTCAAAAATGCTGCAGGTATTGGCTGAGCGAAATTTCCCTGTTACCGCGATACTACCGGTGGCATCAGAGAAATCGATCGGGAAAGAAATCAGCTACCGGAATAAGACCTATAAAGTGATGGGTATGCAGGATGCGATAGATGCAAAACCCGACCTGGCTATTTTTTCTGCCGGGGGAAGCACTTCGCTTGCCTGGGCTCCGCGTTTTGCAGAAGCAGGCATAACTGTGATAGACAATTCGAGTGCGTGGCGTATGGACCCCAGCAAAAAACTCGTGGTTCCCGAAGTAAATGCAGAAGTGCTGAATGCTAATGACAAGATCATTGCCAACCCAAACTGCTCTACCATACAAATGGTTGTTGTACTAAAACCTTTGCACGATGCGTATGGAATTAAACGTGTGGTGGTTAGCACCTATCAAAGTGTAACCGGAACAGGTGTGAAAGCTGTAGAACAAATGATGAATGAAAGAAAGGGCGTACAAGGTGAAATGGCCTACCGTTATCCCATTGACCTGAATGCCATACCACAGATCGACGTATTCACCGACAATGGCTATACAAAAGAGGAAATGAAAATGGTGAATGAAACGAAGAAGATCATGGGAGATGAGAACATACTGGTAACGGCTACCTGTGTACGCATTCCAACCATGGGCGGACACAGTGAATCGGTAAATATTGAATTTGAGAAGGATTTTGATCTGGGCGAAGTACGATCGCTCCTTTCGAAAGCTCCGGGTGTGGTGCTCCAGGATGACGTGGTTAATTTCGAGTATCCCATGCCGTTAACAGCACATGACAAGGATGATACTTTTGTAGGCCGCATACGCAGGGATGAAACCCAGCCAAACACCCTCAACTGCTGGATCGTAAGCGATAACCTGCGCAAAGGTGCAGCCACCAATGCGGTACAGATCGCAGAATACCTGGTAGCCAAAAATTTATTGTAATAAAAATGCCCGGCTATCATTGGCCGGGCATGTAATTTTTTTATAAATAGGATCAACTGATCGTCCAGGTTTCTCTTCCCCTGAGTAATTTATCCAGGTCACCTTTTCCTTTTTGAGCAATCACTTCATCTATCTGCATTTTCATAGATTCTTCATAACAGGCTCTTTCAGTTTCATAAAAAACACCGAATGGTCTTGGTAAATGTCCGGCAAGGTTTGGATCATCAAACATACGAATGAGGATCTGCGCCTTGTAGAAATCTCTTTCATCATGTACCCAAAGATCATCGGTAGAAGCCCCTTCCGCAAGATTTACGATCACTGGTTTAAATCCATCCAGCTTAATCCCTTTTTGTTGGGTTGCACCAAAGATCAATGGCTTACCCTGTTCCAGGAATAATACTTCTTCTGCCTTGCTGCTTTTTTCGGTAAAGATCTCAAAAGCGCCATCATTGAAAATATTGCAGTTCTGATAAATTTCTAAAAAGGATGCGCCTTTATGTGCCTGTGAACGAAGCAACATTGCCTGTAGGTGTTTTGGATCCCGATCCATAGAACGGGCAATAAAGCTTGCATCGGCACCCATGGCCAGCGCCAATGGATTGAAAGGATGATCGATACTGCCGAAAGGTGTGCTCTTTGTAACTTTATGTACTTCAGAAGTAGGAGAATACTGCCCCTTCGTAAGTCCGTAAATCTGGTTATTGAACAATAAAATGTTGATATCAAAATTGCGGCGCAACAGGTGAATCGTATGATTACCACCAATGCTGAGGCCGTCGCCATCGCCGGTTACCACCCAAACACTCAACTCCGGCCTGGCAGCTTTCAAACCGCTGGCAACTGCGGTTGCACGGCCATGGATGCTGTGCATGCCATAGGTGTTCATGTAATAAGGAAAGCGGCTGCTGCAACCAATACCCGAAATAATAACGATGTTTTCTTTGGGGATTCCCAAAGTAGGCATCACTTTCTGAACCTGTGCAAGGATCGAATAATCGCCGCACCCGGGGCACCAGCGTACTTCCTGGTCGGTGGCAAAATCTTTGGCGGTTAGCGGAGGAGCGGTTGTTGTTGTGTCACTCATAGTTATAAATTGTGCTCTAAAGTTATTAAATATTGGAGAAGAAACAAGGTTAAAAATATCGAATTTAAAACAAGGAATTACCAACAAAGAATTTTATTTGGCTGAATTATTTCTTTTGGCAGTTGCAATACTTTTTACAAAAATGGATATTAGTTGATTATTTTCATCCAGCACCTGTCGTAATTCAATATCAGGATACCAGCGCTTTTTACCGATTATTCTTAAACAATTAAAGGTTTCTCTTAATTCTTTTGCAGAAATTTTCATCTTGTGAATAAAGTCATTCATAGATTCTGCACATTGCGCTTCCGCATAATTCAAAGCTGGGGAGGTTCCACTTCTTACCAATTGACCAGCCAAATGATTCCCTGCAAAAGATCTTGGAAGTGATTCAGAAATATCAATTGTAATCACTGCAAAATTTATCAGCCTTTCATCCAGGTCAAATTTTCTCTCCATAACAATGTATTAAAAACCAACTTCTTCTTTCCAAATTAAAGATATATTGATTCTTAAACACTGTTTTTTAACCCAGATAAATTAGAGATTTTAACCATTGTACGTCTTCGCTCCTTGTTCTTCATTCCTTGTTC
>ERZ795056.2476-NODE-2476-length-20500-cov-6.829885_pt1 | contig 20500 bp, 15 predicted proteins | sample MGYA00375140_ERZ795056 | MGnify/ENA primary metagenome ERZ795056 (study PRJEB30185, sample SAMN05720227) | activated sludge metagenome | isolation source: Anaerobic digester | place: USA | collected 2015-03-09 ... | reverse complement strand
GGAAAATTATTACCCATCGATAGACAAAGAGACAATGCATGGATTGGTGGACCAGGTGTTGGTGGTGGAAACTTCGGAACTAAAATTGGCTGGATCAATAATGATCAGTTTTATTTTCAAAGCGAAACTTCGGGCTATTCGCATTTGTATGTGTACGATGTAAAAACACAAAATAAAAAAGCATTAACAGCTGGAAACTACGAAGTGCAGGATTTGAAATTGAGTAAGAATAAACAGCATTTTTATTTATTGACCAATGAAACACATCCTGGAAAATTAAATTGGTATCGCATTAAAACTGATGGTTCTGCAAAAGAAAGAATCACTGCATGGGAGGGAGGATATGAAGTGAGCATGAGCCCAGATGAAAAGTGGATTGCTTATCGCTACTCTTATATCAACAAACCATGGGAATTATATGTGCAAGAAAATGCACCTGGAAAAAAACCGATACAGGTGACTAATTTGGCAATGAGTGAAGAGTTTAAAAAATACGATTGGAAAGAAGCGAAAGTAACCACCATTCCTGCAAGAGATGGGCAAAATATTTATGCAAGAATTTATGAACCAACTGCTGCAAAGAAAAATGGGGCTGCAGTATTTTTTGTGCACGGTGCTGGTTATTTACAAAACGTGCATTATTGGTGGAGCTCTTATTTCAGGGAATATATGTTCAATAATTTATTGGTAGACAAAGGGTATACCGTAATTGATATAGACTATAGAGCTAGCAGTGGATATGGAAGAGATTGGCGCACGGGCATCTACCGACATATGGGTGGAAAAGATTTAACTGATCATGTAGATGCCGCGGATTTCTTGGTTAAAAATTATGGTATTGATCCCAACCGAATTGGTTTATATGGTGGATCTTATGGAGGATTTATTACATTGATGGGATTATTCACCACACCAGATGTATTTAAGGCGGGAGCTGCATTAAGACCCGTAACTGATTGGGCACATTATAATCATGGATACACGGCCAATATTTTAAATGAACCTGTTCAAGATTCTATTGCTTATGCAAAATCATCTCCAATCAATTTTGCGGCGGGCTTAAAAAATCATTTATTAATCTGCCATGGAATGGTAGATGTGAATGTACATTTTCAAGATGTAGTTCGTTTGTCTCAAAAATTAATTGAACTCAAAAAAGACAACTGGGAACTCGCAGTGTATCCGATGGAAGACCATGGATTTGTAGAACCCAGTAGTTGGACCGATGAGTATAAGCGGATTTTGAAATTGTTTGAGGAGAAACTGGGAAAATAATTTTTTGGTCACTAAGATTCATAACCAATTTTTTTGGCATAGGTTACCAATTCCTGTCGAGTTGTTATGTCAAGTTTTGTGTAGATTTTTTTTCTGTGATACTCAACATTTTTTTCCGAGCAAAACCAAAGTTTTGCAATTTCAACTGTAGACAAATTCTCAATATTGAATTGAATGAATTCTATCTCTTTATAGGTAAAAGCATTATTTCCTATGAAAGAATATTTATTCCAATCTAGGGAAGCCAATTGTTTGGAACGATAGTATTTATTTTTTAAAAATCCATGTTCAAGAATTTCAATGATGGCCGATGAAAAATTTAATTTTTCATCGGCTTTACCTACAAAGCCATGAATGCCAATGTTAAAAAGGTTTACAATAGCATCTAATTCCGCCACAAAAGTAAATACCAATATTTTAGTAGATGGAAATAGGATCTTTATTTCTTTTATTGTATCATAACCATTCATTATCGGCATTGATAAATCAATCGATACTATATCGGGGATTTGATTAGATAACTTTAATTCGTTTAAAAAATCAAAACCATTCCCAGCATCTGCAATGATTTCACAATCAAGTTTTTCTTTGACCTCATTAATCATCATTTTTCTAATTGCAGCATGATCTTCTGCAATACCAATTAATACCCGTCCAATCACATGTACTTATTTTCAACAATAATACATTACAACAATCAATTATACAAAATTCTATGTATTAATTTTTTATTGAATTTAAACTTCTAGGGTTTTACCTAGTGATTATTCTAATTTATATGAGGATAATTGTAAAACAATAGGAAGTACAACTATTGCATTACCAAGCTTGGTCAACGGGAAAGTACTCCTTAATTAACCCGAAATGTAGGCATGCATAAAATAAAAAAGGATGATGGTAGAATCAATACTACTTGGGGATTAACAAAATACAGCCCAGCAAAAAGCGAAACTGGAAAAATTTATAAAGGAACTAATACTCTCTGGATATTCAACTCATAATTACTTTATTTCAGATTAAAATCATACTAAATGAAAAAAACAACATATGGCTTTTCTTTTTTATTACTAATTGGATTATCCTCATGTCAAAAAGAAAGTGAACAGTCGAGGCAAAAATTAAAATCGGAAATTGACCAATCAAAGGTTTCAAAGTTACCAGAAACAGAAGATGAAAAAACATTAGTAATAAATCTTGAAAAAGTTTCTAGCATTTTTAAGGAACTATATAAAGATAATTCTAATATTAAATTAGTTAATGCAGCTATCTTTTCAAAATTATATCCTGATCAGTCTATCTTATTAAAAGAATTAATCAATGCACCTAATAGTCGTTTAAATAATAGTGAAAAATTTAAAAGTTATACTAAAAAATGGAATATTAGCTTAGAAAGTTTTGCAAAAAATTTTTGGAACGAGGCAAATAAAACAAATGATGAGGGATTTATAGCATTTCTTAAAAAAGTTAGTGATTCTCATTATAATATTTCTTCAAGTTCAATTAGGAATTTTTCTGAAAACGGCAACAATGGTAATGGAGAACCTGTTTCAATATATTTTCCTTACAATGAAAACTTTTTTGTTGATAATGGAGATGGAACATATTATGCTCCTGTAACGAGTATAGTTACAGCTACTGCTGATGCAGATGAAGGATGGGGCAGTATGCCTTTATATGTTAATGGAGTATTTCAATATTATCAACAGATTATAGTTAATGATGACTTTGCATACAATTACCCATCTCATATTATAGGTGTAAACGGTATTGAATCAGATTATGTATTACAGCCAGAAGTTGCACCGCCCCCACCAGTTGCATCTCCAGGTGTGAATCGTGTTTACGTAGGGGATGGTATTTGTAAAGTGCAGTATGATAGATTAATTAGTTTTACTGGAAACGGTGGAGGTTCAGAAATAAAATACTGCCGTTTATCTGGATATTTACAGCCAGTAAATGGTCAAGTAACAAGTTTTCAAGATATTGTTTCCGCGAACTTTTCTAGAAAAGAAATCAGGAATAAAAATTGGAAATATTTATCTGCAATATGGGACGCAGATTGGGTTTCAACTAATTTAGAACAGGTATTTGCAATTTATGAGGAAGATAATACAAATACTAAAACATTTAACGGAAGTCTTGGTACAACAGTAACAGTAGTCCCTGGCACAACAGTTAATGGAAGTATTGGATTTTCGGTTTCTGTTCAATCACAAGATGATATTATTCGACAATTAAAAATTTCAAGGAATTCATATTTTGCAGGATCATTTCAAGATCAAGGTTTTGGATTTAGTGGAAACTTCACTTTTCTTCCACTTCCAAAGACTGTGGGCTGGCCTATTTATGATGCAAATCCAGATTTTGGTGCTAATGTTGGTTGGACTTGGCCTTACAATTCATATCAATAAATAAGGTGTATACTATCGTATCAATTTTTTCTTCTTTTCTAAAAGTAACACATGAAATTATTAATTTTTTTACTATCTCTTTCACCATTTGCGCTATTTGCACAGAAAAAAAATAAATTTTCTTTTGAAATTAATTACGGCTTAAATGGTAATTTCTTTGTAAGAAGCTATGAAGAACAAGCACCGCCATTTCCAGTCACAGAAATTTCGAAAAAAAATTTTATTGGTACGGTGGGAGGCATAGAGCTTAAATATAAGGTTACTAAAAGGGCTTCTTGGGGTTTTGGTTTTGCTAAAAGTTCAAATCAAAAAGCAATCAATTATACAAGTAATGTTAACGGTGTAGTTCTATCAATAAAGGATTTTGACATTAAACATGTAAATCATTTTTATCAATTGTTTTATGAAAGAGAAATAATCAAAAAAATACCAGCTTTAAAAAGTCAGATTGGTTTATTTTATTTGAGACCACAACAACAAGAAGTTAGTATTTCAAGGAATGGTTTTCTTTTTGAGCAAAGAAATTTTAAAAACAGTTACTTGGAAGAAGGGGGAATTTTTGTAGGACTACATTATTCAAAAAAGATTGATACAAAATTTGAATTGGGAGTCAAGTCTAGAGTATATTATTTAATTTCTACCAATTCTATAGAAGCAGTAACATTTACACCAACACTAACTTATCTGTTTTAAATAACCAGATATTAGAGAAAATTTACTTTCAGGAAAAGTTGTAAATTAAAAGCAAAATAATGCTTGAGTGCTGTAATAATTAATAGAGTCTTCATCAATAAAAAAGGGCACCGTTTTCTAGCGGTGCCCTTGTCAGTATTTATAGTGTTCTATATTGATTCAAAATCGGACCTTATTCAAAAAACAAACTAAGTCTTAACGTTGGCGAAAAATTTCTAAAAAAATTATTGAAATAAAACTCAGGCTCAATTTGTAAAGTATGATTCCTTATGCCCGGCAAACTAAATTTAAAAGTATTTGGTTCAAACCAATTACCTCTTCTGCCAGCTAGGTAACCGATAGAAACATTTTGTACAAAACTCCAACCTCCTTTTTCTGGTTTATCAAATTCGACCATCCTCAATGTTACAAAATCATTTCTATAGGTTTGAAACTGATTGTTGGTATTTGAGAAAAAAAAGTATGGCTCCCACATTAAAAATACACGATGGTCATTGTATTTGTTATCTGAAATAACGTAGCTTAAGCCTGCTGCAAAACTGGGTACAAAAGCCCCCCTTGAAAATTGCATACTACCATAAATGGCAGGCAAAATAGTGCTTTCATTATTTTGAAATCTTGTATAAGCTTTGTTTCCTCGTTTTTGAATCATTTTTGTATTTGGGAAAATCATTTTTTGTTCATTCATATCAAAAACTGCGGAATAAGATTTATTTGCATTTGATTTTTGAAGGAACTCTTCATTAAAGCTTTTTTTTAATAATGCAATGCAAGGTGCAATGGAGTTTGATTCAAAATTGAAAAGATCAGTTAAATGATTAACGTGAATGGAAAGAAAAGCAGGATAATATTTTTGATATTGCAATTGTTCATCTTGAGGATAAAAAATAATTCGAAGTGTATCTTTATCTAATTTCAAATTATTTAGATTTCCATTTTGATAAACCAACGTGTTTTGATTGGATTCGTTTGAAACCATCCGAATCTCCACTTTGTTATCAACTGGTCTTACGTCAATTCTTCTTGCATAAATATCTTTAGGCGTTGAGTCAATAATTTGTTTAATCGCCAATAAAGAAACGCTAAATAATGAATCGAGGTTTGGCAAAGACTTTAATTGACCAATACTCCCAAGTTCTAAATTAATTTTACTATTTGATGAGGGCATCCTAAACTCAAAAAGAACCCTTGAATATCCTGGACGAACTTGATTGAAACGCAGCTCAGTAAAACTAACTGGATTTAATGTTCTGTAAGTATCGCTTTGAGCTAGCAAAGCAGTAGCTGTTCCTACCATCAGTAGGAATAAAAAAAAGTGTTTTTTCATTGTTTTATTCTTTTTGACTTAAACTAATTGGACTCGAATTTGCGTGTAAAGTGATTTTCCACTTATGCTTTGTTTCGTTTGGAGGAGGAATTTCAAAATTTGGAAATGATTTTTCTTCTATTATTGATGATAACGTGTTTTGTTTAGAGTGTGGATTCAAATCATTGATATGAACAATCGGATACCCAAATTTAATTTTTGAACTTGTTTTATACTGTTTCCAATAATTAGGCTTTTCAATTTCTTGATCTACATTTTCTGTTTTTGTACTGATTAAAACTGGTTCAACGCTGGTAATATTCTTGGATTCAATAATTTTTTGTTGGTAGTGAATGGTATCTCTAAAAACCTCATCTTGTGAATCAAGAGAAGATACCGGTTGATTTGTTTGATTATCTATAAGGGTTGACTTCTTTTTTTGAACAATAATTCCTTCTATGAATTTGGGTTCTGAGCTTATTGGCTCTAATGATGATTCTTTAATTGAAACCTTATTATTTTTTCTAACTATTTTATTATTTGATGAATCATTTTGAAAAAAAAATATTCCAGACACCGCTATAATTAAGATAGAAGCAGCCGCAAATAAAAATGAAATAGGCCATTTTTTCTTGCCTTTATTTTCTAAGGCAGTTTCTAATTTATCCCAAACTATTTCGCTTCTTTCAGGCAATCCTATTTGAGAGGCCTCCCATTCAGAAATAAGCTCGCTTAAATTATTTTTATTTTGTTGCATGTTGAATAAATTTATCTTGTTCTAAGATTAAATTTTGTAAATACTGTTTGGCCCTATTTAATTGACTCTTACTTGTGCCTTCACGAATATTTAATAAAGCAGCTATTTCTTTATGACTGTACGATTCAATCACATATAAATTAAATACTGTTCTATAACCAATTGGAAGCTTTTCAATACATGCTAGTATCGCTTTAACTTCAAGTTGCTGATAAAGGGTTTCATCAATTGCTATATCTTCTGCTTTGCTTTCATCAACAACTGATAGGAATCTGTGTTTAGACCGAATAATTTCCAAACATTTATTCACCATGATTTTTTTCATCCAGCTTATACATGCTGCATCATTTTCAAATCTAAATTTTGATAAAGATTGAAATATTTGTAAAAAGCCATTCATCATGGCATCTTCTGCATCTTCATCTTGCTTTAAATAACGGTTGCAAAGCAGTAAAAATCGAGTACTAAACTTATCAAATAAGTATCGCTGGGCAGTTGTACTGCCTTTTGCACATTCTGATATAAGTTGTTTTAGCTCCATTGATATTAGAAGAATGCAAAAAACAACAAAAAGGTTTCATCAAAAAAAAATCCCCAATAACTTGGGGATTTATAGAACAATTGAAATTAAGAATTATCGATTCATACTTGCCAAAAACTCTTCGTTGCTTTTGGTTCCGCGCATGCGCTTGAGCAATTCATTCATGGCTTCTTCCGGATTCATATCATTTAAGAATACACGCAGAATATTCATTCTTTGTAATACATCTTTATCTAATAATAAATCGTCTCTACGTGTAGAAGAACCCACTAAATCAATGGCTGGGAAAATACGCTTGTTGGCTAATTTTCTTTCCAACTGTAATTCCATATTACCTGTACCCTTGAATTCTTCAAAAATTACTTCGTCCATTTTACTACCAGTCTCTACTAACGCAGTAGCTAAAATGGTTAATGATCCGCCGTTCTCAATTTTACGAGCCGCTCCAAAAAACTGTTTGGGTTTTAGTAAAGCGTTGGCTTCCACTCCCCCACTTAAAACCTTACCACTTGAAGGGGCAACAGTATTATGAGCTCTAGCCAAACGGGTGATGGAGTCTAATAAAATGACCACATCGTGTCCGCACTCTACTAAGCGTTTTGCTTTTTGCAAAGCAATGGCAGAAACTTTTACGTGCTTTTCGGCAGGCTCATCAAAGGTTGAAGCAATTACTTCCGCATTTACGCTGCGCTCCATATCGGTCACTTCCTCTGGACGTTCGTCAATTAACACCACCATCAAATAGCATTCGGGATGGTTTGCAGCAATGGCATTGGCCACTTCTTTCAACAACATGGTTTTACCCACTTTTGGTTGAGCTACAATCAATCCACGCTGACCCTTACCTATTGGGGTAAACAAATCAATAATACGGGTGCTATAGTTGGTAGGTGAAGTAAATAAATTTAGTTTCTGGAATGGAAACAAAGGTGTTAAGTAGTCAAAAGGTACACGATCACGTACTTCGTCGGGGCGCTTACCATTGATGAAATCCACTTTTAATAAAGCAAAATATTTTTCCCCTTCTTTAGGTGGACGTACAGATCCTGTTACGGTATCTCCTGTTTTTAAACCAAATAATTTGATTTGAGAAGGAGAAACATATACGTCATCTGGAGAAGATAAATAGTTATAATCAGAAGAACGCAAGAAACCATATCCATCAGGCATCATTTCTAACACCCCTTCACCAGGAATTACGCCTTCAAATTCAATATTGAAAACTGGTTCTTTCTTAACGGGTTGATGTCTAGGACGTTCTTGTTGTAAAGTGGTTTCAGGAGCTTGTGCAGCTTCGGAATTGTTGTCGCTGGCTTCCAATGTTTGAATAATGGCAGCAGCTATATTGGTTGTTGGATCGTTTTCTGTTTGTCCGTTGTTGATTGCTTCAGCAGCTTCGGTTGGTTGCTCTATTCTAGGTCTTGGCCCAGGCCCCACAGGTCCTTTTTTAGGAGGCATTGCTTTACGGATGGGTCTACTTGGTCCTGCTTGTTCGTTGTTATTTCTTATGGGTGCAGGAGTTATTGGGGGAGCGGGAGCCGCCGCTTTAGCAACAGGAGCTGCTTTTGCAATAGGTGCCGCTTTTGCAACTTTTGCGATAGGTGCAGGAGGCGCTTCTTGCATTACTTCTGCTTCTTCTGTAGCACCCGTTGATGTTTTAATGTTAACGGCCTTTTTTGGGCGACCTGCTTTTTTTGCTACACCATTTTCTTTAGCAGTACTTTCTTGTACCGCTTGGGAATCAAGGATCTTATAAATTAAGCCCTGTTTGTCTTGTTTTTTTGCACCAGTAATTTTTAAACGTTCTGCTATATCCACTAACTCTGGAAGCAGCATGTCGTTTAATTGAAGAATGTCATACATAAATGGAAAAGTTGTTTGGGGGGTGTCAAATTCAAACGATAAAAAAGGTTATGCCTGTCTAAGGAAAAAAAGCTCAGAAAGGTTTATTGAGTTGATTTGGAAAGAGAGTAACTGAAATTTTGGAGCTCTGTAACGGGCTAATCAGCATTGTTTCCACTGCAATGTTACAAAATATTGAGAATATCCACACTAATTGGCCATAAAAATTTAGAGATGTTCTGTCAAAACCGCTGTAAATGCAGTTTCTGAAGCAGTCTTTGGTTATCTTTGCTTCATGTTTAACACTAGAATCAAGATAAAAACCCTGTTGGCTTCAGGTAAGCCAGGTGATCAGGTAACGGTTATGGGATGGGTGCGAACTTTTCGCAACAATCAGTTTATCGCATTGAACGACGGAAGCACTAATAATAATTTACAGGTAGTAGTTGCGTTGGGATTATTAGACGATGAAACCTTGAAAAGAATTACTACAGGCGCTTCGCTAAAAGTGGTAGGGGAAGTAGTAGAAAGTGTGGGTAAAGGACAAACCATTGAAGTAAAAGCAGTAACACTAGAAATACTAGGAGATTCAGATGCAGAGAAGTATCCGCTCCAACCCAAAAAACATAGTTTAGAGTTTTTAAGAGAGAAAGCGCATTTACGTTTTCGCACTAATACATTTGGGGCAGTGTTCCGCATTCGTCATTCATTGGCATTTGCAGTACACCAGTTTTTTAATCAAAAAGGCTTTGTGTATTTACATACCCCAATCATCACAGCGAGTGATGCAGAAGGTGCGGGAGAAATGTTTAGAGTAACTACTTTACCGATGGATGGTTCAGCTCCAAAAGATGCCGCAGGTAATATTGATTATACCGAAGACTTTTTTGGCAAAAGCACTAACCTTACGGTGAGTGGTCAGTTAGAGGGGGAGTTGGGCGCCATGGCATTCTCAGAAATCTACACTTTTGGACCAACTTTTAGAGCAGAAAATTCTAACACAACCCGCCACCTCGCTGAGTTCTGGATGATTGAGCCCGAAATGGCTTTTCATGATATAGAAGACAATATGAATTTGGCGGAAGAATTTATTCAATACTTGATTCGTTATGCAATGGAGCATAATAAAGAGGATTTAGAATTCTTAGACCAACGTTTAGCTGAAGAAGAAAAGCAGAAACCACAGAATGAGCGTGCCGAAATGGGTTTATTAGATAAATTAAATTTTGTCATCAGCAACCAGTTTGAAAGAATCACTTATACAGAAGCCATCCAAATTTTATTGGATAGCCCTGCCTATAAAAAGAAGAAGTTTAAATACGATGTTAGCTGGGGAATTGATATGCAGAGTGAGCACGAACGCTACTTGGTAGAGAAGCATTTTAAAAAACCAGTGATTGTAACGGGATATCCAGCCAAAATCAAAGCATTTTATATGCGATTGAATGATGGTTGCGAGCCAGGTAAAGAAACAGTAGCAGCAATGGATATTTTAGCACCTGGAATTGGAGAAATTGTAGGTGGTTCTCAAAGAGAAGAGCGATTAGAGAAATTAGAAGCCAGAATGGCCGAAATGCATATTCCTGCGGAAGAAATGAGCTGGTACCTAGATACCCGCAGATTCGGAACCGTGCCACACGCGGGTTTTGGCCTTGGTTTTGAGCGCATGGTGCAGTTTGTAACGGGTATGACTAATATCAGAGACGTGATTGCATTTGCTAGAACTCCAAAGAATTGCGAATTCTAAAGAAAAAAATAGTGGATAATGCGTGAATAACCATTCCACTCCTTATATTTGCAACCCCGAAGGGGAAATATCTACGGAAGGTGCGGTAGCTCAGTCGGTAGAGCAAAGGACTGAAAATCCTTGTGTCGCCGGTTCGATCCCGGCCCACACCACAAAAACCTCAACAGCAATGTTGGGGTTTTTTGTTTTAGTACCCTAATCAACCCTATTTTCTAATCGTATCAATAATTACGTGTCAAAAAAACAAATCAGTTGCGCTAAATATTAACAAGTGTTCATCATTGCTTTTTGTACAGGTCTTTAAATACACACTACTTGGCCAATTATTATCATCAGTTGTACTTATCTCAATTATGTTATCAAGTAAATCTACAATCTATGTATTAGGAAAATCTAAATAGCAATCTTTCAAATCTTTTAGTGAAATATTTAAATCTGTAACTGATTTGTATGAAAATGAAACCTGCGCACCATAATGCCCAATACACTTCTCATTAAGCATTTTTAACAATATTGAAAACGAGACATTGCTATAAGTACTTTTAAAATGTGGATGTTCATTAAACAATATTGATTTGACTTGTTGTTCAATATCCTCTTCATTATAAGTTGTTCCAGAATATGCTGATTTCATATAATTAAATATTAAGTTAGCATACATAAAAATGTCTAAAAAATCAATTATACTACTTTTTCTTCTCGCAATTGTTTTTTATGTTTTCTATAGTTCTAATTATTTAGTAGTTCAAAAACATGAGAAGCATGCCAATGAAATAGCGGTGTTGCTCTCCCCCAAATACTTTTCTAATAAGCTAACGGGTAAACTATACGCTGTTCCTGAAATAATTCAACCCTCTGACCCTATTTTTAAGGAATTGAAAGAGAAAGGAATTATCAATGACCAATCCTATTTTTCCTATTCAAGTCCTGGTTGTATATCGCTGGTTACAAGAAAATCGGAAAAACTATTTGGTGGCTTCTCTGATATTTTGATAACTCGAAACGAAAATGGAGAAGAATTCCTGTGCGGCGTTAATGCTGTTTATTCACTGAACAATGATGAAAATGCAGAAGCGTTAAATATTCAATCTCACAATCTCGCCGGCCATATGACTCTTGCTTTTATTAGTACTCCTTTTTAGCATTAAGCTTTATGATACGCTTTCGTTATCTTGAATAGAAAGACTGACTCCAGTGCGGTGATTAAGAACATTATTCACCGCAAATTTTAAGGCGAAAATTGAAATTGCGGTAATTATTTGGTATATTCACCGCAAATAATGCGGAGAATGTCGGTTTATATTCACCAATTACCTCACTGGCCAAAGTTTAGCTGGAACCAAGAAAGCTTAACACCTTTGCTGACTTACATCAGAAATCGGCAGGGACGGTTGATGGGTAGAATGGAAGCGATGGGTTTTCAACTAAAAGCAGAGGCCAACCTTAAGACGCTTACATTGGATGTTTTGAAATCAAGTGAAATTGAAGGAGAACTTCTGGATGTAGAACAGGTGCGGTCTTCTATTGCCCGTAAACTGGGATTGGATATAGCTGGCTTGGTACCAACGGACCGCTATGTGGATGGTGTTGTTGAAATGTTGTTGGACGCTACCCAAAATTATCAGCATCCATTGTCTGCCGATAAGTTGTATGGTTGGCACGCGGCTCTTTTTCCAACGGGCAGAAGTGGCATGCATAAAATTACAGTTGGGGCCTGGCGAGATAATACTAAAGACGATCCAAAGCAGGTAGTTTCTGGTGCATTAGGAAAAGAAAAAGTACATTTTGAAGCTCCGAACGCAGACCGCCTCGAAGCAGAAATGAAGCAATTCATCAACTGGTTTAATGAGGACATATATTTGGACCCCGTTATAAAAGCAGCAGTGGCTCACTTATGGTTTATTACCATACATCCCTTTGATGATGGCAATGGCCGTATTGCTCGGGCTATTGCGGATATGCTGCTTTCACGTGCCGATGAATCTGCCCAAAAGTTTTACAGCATGAGTGCTCAGATACGAATAGAGCGAAAGCAATATTACGAAATCCTAGAAAGCACACAGAAAGGCTCAATGGATATTACTGAATGGCTTACCTGGTTTTTACATTGCCTTGATCACGCTCTTGAAGCTAACACTGAAATACTTTCAGGCGTATTAAAAAAAGCGCGTTTCTGGGAAAAACATGCAACAACTATTTTAAACATGCGACAGCAAAACATATTAAATATGTTACTAGATGGATTTGAAGGAAAACTGAATTCTTCGAAGTGGGCAAAGATTAATAAAACGTCTTCGGATACTGCATTGCGAGATATTCAAGATTTAATAAACAAAAACATTCTGATCAAGGAAGTTGATGGAGGAAGAAGTACAAGTTATGTATTAATAGAATGACAAATCAAAAGAGGTAGTTCAAAAGCATTCTTAGCCTCTCTCAGAACCTATTCTATTTTAGGTTGTTGATATGGTCTATTCAATTTTAAAAATTGCATCAGCAACGCATCAATATTGTTTGGTTAAAACGCGACTTACGCACGCAGGATCATGCCGCATTGCATGCTGCTGAGCAAGCGGGTCTGCCTTACTTAATCGTATTTTTTTTTGAGCCTTCATTGATTCAATATCCGGATTGTAGTGAACGGCATTTGCAATTTCAATACCAGTCGATTCTAAGCATGAATCAAAAGCTCGCGTCCTTTCATCTGCAAGTGCATGTATTTTATGCTGAAGCGGTGGAAGCCCTGCAAGAAATCTGTGAACAATATGCTGTTCAATCCATATTTAGTTATCAGGAATCAGGTACTCAAATCACTTATGATAGAGATAAAGCTGTTGCTAAATTTTGTTCAGCCAATCATATTCACTGGCAACAATTTCAAAGAGACGGCATTATTCGTGGCATTAAAAATCGGCAAGGTTGGGATAAAAAATGGTATGCCACTATGCACAGCCCCATCATTCATAATGTTTTTAGTGAACAAAGTCTACCTTCATTTAAAACAATACATACCTTACCGCTTGCACTGCAACATAAGCTAGAAGCGTATCCCAGCCAATTTCAGCCTGCAGGGGAAGACAATGCTTACAAATACCTTTACAGTTTTATAGAGGAACGAGCTCAGTATTACAGCAAACATATTAGCAAACCCAAGGAAAGTAGAAAAAGTTGTAGCAGGCTCTCCCCATATATTAGTTGGGGAAATCTCAGTGTAAAGCAAGCCTATCAATCATTGTATGCAGCACAAAAAACATCGGGGTTTAAAGGCCCAATTAATAATGCCATCTCTCGATTAAAATGGCATTGTCATTTTATTCAAAAGTTTGAAACGGATTGTAGTTACGAAATCAACTGTATTAATCAGGGATATGAACTACTAGCACACCAACAGAATCAATTATTCATTGATGCTTGGAAAGCGGGTACTACTGGTTTCCCTTTAGTGGATGCTTGTATGAAATGTTTGCAAACAACCGGGTGGATCAATTTTAGAATGCGTGCCATGTTGGTGTCTTTTTTTTGTCACCATTTATTTCAGGATTGGAGATTGGGCGCGCATCATTTGGCCCAACTTTTTTTAGATTATGAACCCGGGATTCATTATCCTCAATTTCAAATGCAAGCAGGTACCACTGGTATTAATACCATCAGAATTTATAATCCTATTAAGCAATCCCAGGACCATGACCCCGATGGAAATTTTATTCGAAAATGGGTACCCGTTTTAAATAATGTTCCTACGAGTTTTATTCATGAACCGTACAAGATGAGTTTAATGGATCAAACTCTTTGTAATGTATTTATTGGCAAAGATTATCCGGCTCCTATCATTGATTTAGAAACTGCTGGAAAATTTGCGCGGACTGCTATTTGGAGTCATCGGAAAAATGAATTGGTGAAACAAGAAAATGAAAGAATTATTTATACGCATACAAGAAATAATAAACAATCAAAACTCAGCAGTTAAAAACAGCCAACTCTATAACAAAAATGAAGAATAACTCATTGCTTTTTTCAATTAGTTTAGATGTATCAAACTTCAATTCTAATTTAAGCACATGAATAAGTTTCTTGCATTATTTGGCTCGGCATTCCTATTTTCTCTGGTTGCTTCTGCTCAACAACCCCCTTCTTTAACAAAATTAAAAAGTACTACAGCAGTAAAACACGATGAATCAACTCCAATTGTAGCGGATAAATCATTAGTTAAACCTGCAGGCGCAACGGTTGAACAAACCATATTGGGTAGTAAAACTGCTCCAGTATTAATCACCAGTTTTGAAGGCTTGGGAGAAAGTTTTGTTGGCCCACAAGGAACAGCTGTTTTAAGAAATCCCTCTGATAATTCATTGGCTGTAGGCCTAGATCATATTGTACAGATTGTAAATTCTCGAATGGCTATTTTTTCTAAAAAAGGAAAAACCTTTAATGAATCTGGTCGTGCACTCTATGGTCCTGTTGAAACCCGTAATGTATTCAAGGGTTTTGGTGGCCCTTGCGAAAACATGAACAATGGTGATGCTGTAGCGAGGTACGATCAGTTAGCAAATAGGTGGCTGATTGTGATGCCTACTTTTAGAAAAGGTATTTCTAGAAATATTGATACCACCACTAAGCAAAGACTTACACTTCCGCAACCTGGTGAGGCGGTTACGTTATTTCAGCCCCCACTTTCAGAAGAAACGCCAGCACCATTAAATGGTCCCCGTCCACCTGCTCCAAAACCACCAGCGGATGGAACCTATTGCATGTGCTACGCAATTAGTACTAGCCCTGATCCACTAGGAACCTATTATCGCTATGAATTTGAACGTGAATTATTTCCAGACTATCCAAGACCAACAGTATGGCCTGATGGTTATTATACCACAACTAGTACAGGGGATGATGTGATTGAAAGACATGCTTATGTGGTTGATCGAAATAAAATGTTGAAGGGACAGGATGCAAAAGAACAGTCGTTTATTATTAAAGATGTCAACTTTATTATTAATGCAGACCTCGACGGAAAACAATTACCACCAGCTGGAGCACCCAGTATAATGATGGCTGCGGGAGGTAGTCAACTCAATAAAATATTGGAAGACGACGGCATTTATGTATGGAAATATAAAGTGGATTGGAATAATTTTTCAAATACTAAAATAGAAGGACCAGTTAAAATTCCCGTTGCACCCTATCAATATTTGGGGGGAGGACAACTGACTAAAGCGGTACCTCAACCTGGAACCGATATGCGTTTAGATGCACAGGGAGACAAGTTGATGGCTCGATTGGTTTATAGAAGAATAGGAAATCGCGAATCTGTTGTGGGTGTGCATTCTGTAAATACTACTGTAGGTGGCGGCGGAGTAAGATGGTATGAATTTTTAGTCAACAAAGACCGCTCTGTAAAATTGTATCAACAAGGTACTTATGCACCCGATAGCAATTTTCGTTGGATGGCTAGCCCAGCAATTGATAAATATGGCAATATTGGCATCGGCTATTCTTTTGGTGGGAAAAATGATTTTCCTGGACAAAGATTTGCAGGCCGACATTTTGGAGACCCGTTAGGCAAACTAACGTTGAACGAAGTGGTTCTTGTGAATGGTGAAGCTGCTCAAACCAATACCCTTAGGTGGGAAGATTATACGCAAACAGCAATAGATCCTAGTGATGATGAAACCATTTGGTATGTGGGAGATTATTTAAAAAAAGGCGCAAAAAATTATTCATCCAGAATTGGGGCATTTAAGTTGGGGAAAAAATAATGATGATCAACATTTTTTCATTGAGATTGATTTTAAGCTAATTAATTTTAGCTCATGCAAAATACAGTTGTCATCACAGGAGCAGGCGTTTCAGTTGAATCAGGCATTCAACCTTTCAGAGGGAAAAATGGACTTTGGAATGAGAATCCAACTGAAATGGCTAGCAATCGATTTTTCAGAACAAATACCAGTGCATTTCTTCAATGGTATTACCATCGTTTTGTGAGTTGTAAAGACGCATTGCCCAATCGAGCCCATGAAATATTGGCCAAGCAAAATATAAAAGTGGTTACCCAGAATGTAGATAACCTCCATGTAAAAGCAGAACACCCAAGCAATCACCTTATTGAAATTCATGGCAATATCAATTTTAAAAGAAAGATCAATGCTGTGTATATTGAGGAATTAGAATTGGCAAACTGGAATCAAGTAGATGAAAATAATTTGGAACAAGACTTATTTGATCTATTTAAAATAAGCAAAGAGGGAACCATTAGCGAAACCCAATCTTATAGGCCACATATTTTATTGTTCGATGAATACTATACAGAATTGTATCAATATGATAAAGCATTAGCTTGGATTGATGAAGCGGATACCATCATTTTTATGGGCACTTCTAATTCTGTAGGGTTTACTTATGGTGCATTACAAGTTGGTGTACATAAACGCAAAAAAGTTATTGTAGTTGACCCCAATCCAGCTCCTTCATTTAACCACCCTGGTGTTGAAATTATTAAAGAGACTGCTATTGATTTTTGTTCTCGGTATTTTTAAATTCAATGACAGTGCCTTTGGAAACAACTGCTGTAAAATAACCATCTTTCAATTGCGGTGATTCTAATCCCCCCGTTGCCTTCCATTGCCAATTGCGGTTCATTTTAATTTTTAAAGGTCCGCTCACAGTTGCCTTTACTTGTATCGTTTTTAATGAACCCTCTAGTCTTTCTGCGCTTACTAAAAAAGCACCTTCTGTTCTAAGTTGCGTAAATGAACAATTTTTCCAATTGGCCGGAATAGCGGGCATGATTTCTATAAAGCCGGCATGGGATTGTATTAACATATCTTGTATGCCCGAAGCAAAGGCAAAATTTCCTTCTAGGGTAAATGGTCTATATGTAGCGTTGGCATATCCTTTTCCGCTTTGGTCTCCATTAACATGAAATCCATTATTAGGCAAACAAAATGCTTCTGCAAAAATGCGCAATGCCTTAGCTGCTTTTTCTCCATCTCCTAAATGCGCGTATAAATTTCCTTGCCATGCAAAAGAATAACCCACCCATCCACTTGACCCAATAGAGTCTAACTCATTTAATGACTGTCTTATCAAGTTTTCATGGGTCTCTTTTTTATACATCCCCAATGGATAGATTGCCATTAAATGCGAGAAATGCCTATGCGAAAAATCATACGAAACGGAAGGAGCAACCGCTAATCCACCTTGTTGGGTTAATGCCAATTCGGGAAAACTTTTTGCCAATTTATTCCAACGTTGAGCTTCTATTGTTTTACCTAAAATTTTAGCCAATTGCGAAGCACGGTTTGCTGCATATTTCATCAAAGCCAAATCATAATTGGTATTCTGTTTAAACCAAGCTTGGGCACTGTTGTCATGAAACTCTGGGCTTGAACTCAGTGGCAATTGCCTAAAACCCTTACTGTTCATTCTTGTAATGCTTTCCAAAAAAGTAGACACTCCTTTAAACCATGGATATGCTTTTTCTAGCAAGAATTTTTTATCCATGCTGTATTTCCATTGTTGGTCATAATGATGCGCCAACCAACTGCTGATGGTTGGCGAGAGTGCATATTGAATCCATCCACCCATTTCTGTTCCTTTCAAAGTAGTAACACCTGGAACATTGAGTCCATTGGTTTTAAAGTAAGATTTTGTATATGCTTGATAAGTGGGTTTATTTTTTTCCAAATGATCAATAAATACAGTTGCTCCCTCTAAATCATTGGCACTATAAAAAGGCCAATAACTTAATTCTGTATTTAAGTCGTGATGAAAATCTCCTTTCCAAGGGGCAATTTTTCCATTATCTGCCGTCCATACTGCTTGTAATGAAACGGGTGGTGCATTTTTGCGGGAAGCTGCGCCCATTAAGTAACGAGTGATAGACCATTGTTTTTGCAATAAAGTATCTGGGATATCTATGGATGATTTTTTCCAATGATTGGCCCACCAAATTTGATGTTGTTTAAAAGCAATATCAAAACCTTTATTCAGTTGTTGTTGAAGGGATAGGGTATCTAAAGCAGGGTATTCGTTTTTATCATTGGTTTGGATGGTCCAAATAATGGTTACTTCATTTTCTTTTTGGTTCCATTGCATGGTTGATCGGTAAGAAAATTTATCCCAACCTTTTTGTAAAAAACTTTTAAAATTGCTTCCAGAATCAATGGTTGCTTTAGTATAACCTAATCTTCCCAAATCGTCTCCCCCTACTACATCTCCAACAGATACTACTTTGTTTTGGTAAGGTGGAACAATTAATGAAGTGAAGAAAACGCTTTTTAAATTAGTGATTTTAATCCAACCCTTCTGTTGATTTGCGTCTACAAAGCTCTTGATCTCTACACCATTTTTTCCTTTGATTTCAACACTTGCAGTAAACAGGTCTAATACCACTTCAGCATTTACGCCTACTATAGAAAGGGGTAATTCAATAGCCGCTCCCGGAATTTTAGTTGGAGCAGGCTCTCTATCATAAGGGTGATCCAATGCCTCTTGTACTTTTTTATAAGTGCCGGCTTTCCAATTTTCTTCTACCCACTGATAACTGAAATGTGGTCCATGTAAATCTTTCATTGGGCGTTCATCCCATAGTTCGGCTTGGTCTAGTGCAAAACGAATATTTCCATTTTTATTCCACACCATTGCACCCAATAATCCATTTCCTAAAGGCATTCCTTCATCCCATCTTTTGGCTAATTCAGTTGCTCGAATATATCTTACAGGAATTTGACAATGGGATGTTTCAAATAGCCCTAAGCAGGCAGCTACGATGATATATAAGAATTTCATATTGCAATATATCCCATTAAATTACGAATGAATCACACGCTGTTTTCAATTGTATTCTTTTTATCTTACAAGAATTATTTGATTGTCCTTTATAAACCCCGCTTTATGAAACAAAAAATCTTCCTCTCTATGCTTGCTCTATCCTTATTGAGCTTGCAAACAATTATCGCACAGAATAACACATCACCAGTAATAGCCAAAAGAAAATTGCAACCCGCTGATGTGTATCGATTGCAAACACTGGGTGACCCGCAAGTATCACCAGAGGGAAATTGGGTTGCCTATACTTTATCATCTGTTGATTCTGTTCAAAACAAACGCAATACTGATATTTGGATGGTTAGTTGGGATGGAAAACAAAACATTCAATTAACCAATAGCCCTGATGCCGAATCTCAACCAAGATGGAGTCCCGACGGAAAATATTTGTCATTCGTTTCTGCACGAAACGGTGCAACCAATAGTCAAATTTGGTTATTGAATCGTTTAGGAGGTGAGGGATTGCAGCTGACTAATTTGAAAACAAGCCTCATGGATTATTCTTGGAGCCCAGATGGTAAAAAGATTTTGATGACCATTAAAACACAAGCAGATACATCAAAGCCAAAGACGCCCAAACCAATTGTGATAGACCGTTATAAGTTTAAGCAAGATGTAGTGGGATATATTACGCAGCGAGATCCCATCCACCTATATCTTTTTGATATTGCCACCAAGAAAACGGATACATTAACCAGTGGCGAGTTTGATCAAAGGGGTGCAGTATTTAGTCCTGATGGAAAACAGATTGCTTTTGTAAGCAATACTACTGCAGATCCAGATAGAAATATCAATACCGATATTTTTGTGATGGAATCAAAGCCCAAAGCAACTCCAAAGCAATTAACTAAATGGCCAGGCACCGATGATAGTCCAGTTTGGAGTCCAGACAGTAAAACAATTGCTTATTTAAGTTCTGCTTCTGAAACATATACTGCATATCAAGAGCAATATCTTACTGTAATTGATGCAAGTGGTGTTGGTACTCCAAAGTATTTATCTAAAACATTGGACAGACCAGTTAGTAATATCAAGTTCACCAAAGATGGTACTCAAATTGCAGTGTTAATATCTGATGATAGAGAAAGATATATTGGACAATTTA
>ERZ795056.2463-NODE-2463-length-20556-cov-18.455051_pt1 | contig 20556 bp, 18 predicted proteins | sample MGYA00375140_ERZ795056 | MGnify/ENA primary metagenome ERZ795056 (study PRJEB30185, sample SAMN05720227) | activated sludge metagenome | isolation source: Anaerobic digester | place: USA | collected 2015-03-09 ... | reverse complement strand
TAAAGAAAGACATAAACGATGTGCAGGGTATGATCAATACCAGTTTGAATATTGGCAGTTGTTTTCAATACAGCAAAAACTACGACAGCGCTTATTATTATGCCAATGCCACCGAAGCGCTGGCCATCCAGCACCAAAAGCCCAATGATATTACAGGAGCAGTTGGCAACAAAGGCAGCGCATTAAAGGGTCTGAAACAATTTGCTGCTGCAGAACTGCTGTTGATCCGGTCTTTAAAAGAAGCAACAGAAAACAACAACAGCAGCATCATACTCACCAGCCTGCAAGGGCTTGGTGATATTTATTTTGAACAACAGCAATTTGGCAAAGCACTTGAAAGATACAAGCAAGGCGCAAATCTGGCTGCGCAAGGCGGAAGATGGAAAGAACAACAGGCTGTTTTCTACGAAAATATGGCCAACTGTTATGCGGCGTTAAAACAGTTTGAGGAGGCGTATGCCTGTTCGAGAAATTACAAAAGCATACAGGACACCTTGCTGAACGAAGAAAACAGCAGGCATATCAACGAAATGAATGTGCTATATGAAACTGAACAAAAACAAAAACAGATCTCTCAGCTGAGCCAGGATGTTACCAAGGGCAATATTGCCAACCAGCAAAGTATAAAAGAAAGAAATTACCTGTTGCTTTCTTCATTATTGCTGCTGACCCTGCTGGTGGTAATATTTATCAGCTACCGTAACAGCCGCCGGAAAACTGCCCGGCTCAATGAGCAAAACAGTATGATTGAAAAAGCGCTGGCAGATAAAGAAGTGCTGCTGAAAGAGATCCATCACCGGGTAAAAAACAATATGCAAATAGTAAGCAGCCTGCTGGACCTGCAGAGTATTTCCATAAAAGATACCCAGGCAGCAGAAGCAATGAAAGAAGGAAAGAACCGGGTACAAAGCATGGCATTGATTCATCAAAACCTTTACCAGCATGATAATTTAAAAGGTATTAATGCACGGGAATACATTGGGCAACTGCTTACACACCTGAAAGATTCGTACAATGTATCTTCCTCATCTGTAAAAATAACCACCGAAATAGACGACCTGAATATTGATGTGGACACCATGATACCCATTGGCCTGATGATGAATGAGCTGATCACAAATGTGTTTAAATATGCTGTTCCCAACAACAACAACCCCGAACTGGAAATTGCGCTGCAACAAAAAGACGATACCCTTTATCTTAAAGTAAAAGACAATGGTCCTGGGTTTGCCTACCCTGATGATTTTAAAACCACCAAAACCTTTGGATTAAAAATGGTAAGGGCATTTGCACAAAAATTGAAAGCCACTGTAGGTGTACACAACAAACAAGGTGCGCTAGTGGAATTATTCATCACCAAATACAAAATAACATGAGCCGCATAAGGGTGCTGATAGTGGAAGACGAGCCGCTGATAGCCGAGCATATTGCTACATACTTAGACAATAATGATTTTGAAGTGAGCGCCATTTCTTACGATTGGGAGGATGCTGCTGCCCAGTTAAAAGACAATACGCCTGATGTAGTGGTGCTGGATATCAATTTAGAGGAAGAAAAAGATGGCATCCAGTTAGCAAGGCTCATCAATGAAAAATACCATTTGCCGTTTTTATTTTTAACTGCCCATTCAGATAGAAACACTTTACAAAAAGCAAAGGAAGTAAACCCCGGTGGTTATATAGTAAAGCCCTACAATGAAAGAACCATTGCAGCCTCCATCGAAATTGCTTTGTCAAATTATTACGCATCAGCAAATAAAAAATTCCCTGCCATTACAGAACACCTTATCAATAAAAATTTACCCGAAGCTTTTAGTGAAAGGGAGATGGACATTCTTAAACTGGTGTACGAAGGTGTATCCAACAACCAGATTGCAACCCAGCTTTTTATCAGCATCAACACCTTAAAGACACACCTGAAAAATATCTACCTCAAACTGGATGTAAACAACCGCTACAGTGTAATCGTAAAAGTTAGAGAGATGCTCAGCCGGAACTAAGTGAAGCACCTCATGGATTTTCTAAAATCACCTTTTTGTGTGAACACATACCCGGCAGGTTGAAAGAACTTTATGCGAAAGTTTTATCTATGCATAAATATCTCTTCTCAGCCATCCTTTTATTTTCTGCCAAACTCAGCCAGTCACAAAATGTTGGCATTGGCACCAGCAGCCCATTGGCAAGGCTGCATGTAACGGACAACGATATACTTTTTTCAGCCAATGGTTCAGTTCCGGGAGTTGCTACCAATCCGCCATTGAATGGAGGCGGAAGAAGAACCATGTGGTATGCCTCCAAAGCTGCCTTCAGAACAGGTTATGTACTCAATACCAACTGGGATAAAGACAGCATAGGAAAATATTCATTTGCAGCCGGGTACGACACAAAGGCCAAAGGAGAGAAAAGCAGTGCGTTTGGATGGGGAACATCTGCGGAAGGCACATCGGCCTTAACAGCTGGTTTCGAAACGAAGGCTACCGGCATCAATGCTGTTGCACTCGGGTATCTTTCTGTAGCAGCGGGCGATAATTCCATTGCAGCGGGCAGTGAAAATACAGCCAGTGGTATCTATTCATTTGCGGCAGGATATAACAGCATTGCCAGTGGCGTGAGTGCTTTTGCTTTAGGCACCAGTACAGAAGCAAGCGGAAGCTATGCTTTTGCTGCAGGTTATAATTCTTTTTCTGCTGGGGTGAACTCCACTGCATTTGGTGCTAATACAGCAGCAACCGGCAATGGATCTTTTGCTATAGGTAATAACACCGACGCCACTGGTTTAAATTCAGTTTCGGCAGGTGCAAATACAATTGCAGCTGGTACAGCTGCTGTATGCCTGGGCAACAACAGCCGGGCAAACGGATTTGCTTCACTGGTTATCGGTCAATACAATGACACGGTGGTAGCAACCCAAACTTCTTATTCGAGTACCGCCACTCCTTTATTTATTGTAGGCAATGGTATCTCTGGCAACAGCAGGAACAATGCCCTGCTGATCAACAGTGATGGAAGAACCGGCATTAATACAAGCACTCCTCAAACCTTCCTCGATGTAAATGGCGACTTCGCTGTAAAACCATACAACCTGGTATTAGGAGGTGCTGGCGGGCCATTCAGTAATGTGATCACCAGCAACCGGAGTTTTGTGCATATCACCGGGCCCAACGCTCCATTTTCAGTTTCCGGTTTTCAAAATGGCCATGATGGAAAAATACTGGTAGTGCTCAATATGTCGGGTCAAAACATGACCATTGAAAACCTCGATACGGATTCTGACGCAGCCAACAGGATCAATACCCTAAATGGAAGTAATATCACCACCACGGGCAATGGTGCTGTAACCATGATCTACAGCGGCGATCAGAACAGGTGGATGGTACTCTCGGTAAGAGACTAAATTTTTATCAACAGTAAACGAAACATGTATGAAACAGCTTGTATTTTTTGGGCTCTTCCTAACCGTTAGTATCAAAGCTTTGGCACAGCCTTCAGATGCGGAGATAAGAAAACAAATAACCAATGACGGCACCAAACAAATAAAATTCACGAAAACAACCGGCACCCGTCAATGGAATAAAGACCTGGGTAACTGGGAATATGTAAGAGGTGTGGAAGTGATCAGGAACTCGGGCTATCCCGGGATTGACCTGGTGGTTACTGGCGATGTGGTATATCAATACACCGGTGTGGGAAAATACAGCTACTGGAAATTCAGGACCATCGACAACCACTACCTCGGTATACCCAATCCCACACAACAGGAGATCATTGACTTTGTGCGTAAGGACTGGGGTAAATTCTATGGCTATTACTTCACTGTTATTACAAAGCTTAATAAAGAACCGGTATTAGACAATGATCCACAGTGGCTATGGCATTCGCCTAACTCCGTTGAATTCAGAATGGCGTTGCAGTACGATCACATCATCAGTGGCAAGGGAATAGAAACACAGGATGCCATTTGGAAAGTGCGTTTGTACAGGGACGATCCAAAAGCGCCCTGGAATAATTTTTTTGCCACCAGGAGTGAGGAAGCAGCGGATATAAAAGTGCTGGGTTTGAAAGAATATACTCAGGCACAACTTGCATCTTTTGAAAAACAGACACTCCAGTACACACTGGCTGAAGCAACAGCCAAACAGGCAGCTGCAGCGTTGGCTCAATACAACATCCCCGACTTTAAAAAGAATGACGAATTAGTGAATTACCTCCATGATGTATTAAGAAACGGAACACCTGAAAAATTCAGGGCGGTATGCATGAAATATTTTCATCCCGGCTTTTTTGTTGCCGGCAGTAAAGTGCAATTACCAGCAGACCAGGAACAAAACCTGAATAATGTGATAACAGCTGCATACAACGACAAAGCCACTTACAAACAGATGTATTGTCAGAATGCCCCGATACGTACAGAAAAATATCCTGACGGAAGGGTGATGTATTATTTATCTGCTGCTGTGAACGATTGTGTGACAACATTTATGGTTGGCCTGGCAAACGATGGATACAAAGAAGGTGTGATGCAAACCAGCCTGAAGATCTTTGAATACTATGTAAGGGTACGCCAGGATGATGATGCCATTGCGTATATCAGTTCTTTCAACGACCCAAAAAATTTATGCAAGAAAGATTAGCCACTTCTGAAGCCTAATAGTAACGAAAATCTATACACGAATTTCTATTTGTATACAATCATTAAAAAAGAAGAAATGAAAAAAGCAGTCATCATTCTTACCTATTTATCTTTCGCTGTAAGCGGCTGGTGTCAGAATGTAGGTATTGGTACGGCCACCCCGGCGGCCTCCGCTCAGCTGGATGTAAGCTCCACTACAAAAGGTTTTTTACCTCCGCGTATGACGGCTGCCCAACGGACCGCCATTGCTTCTCCTGCAGAAGGATTACTGGTGTTTCAAACCAACGGGTCAAAAGGATATTACTATTTTATAAATGGAGCATGGACAAGTTTACAAGAGGAGAAAAATTATCCGGGTGTTACCATCTGCGGCCAAAAATGGATGGAAAAGAATTTAGATGTAACCACTTACCGGAACGGTGACACTATTCCATATGTTACCGACCCAACGGCCTGGGCTGCTTTAACAACAGGCGCCTGGTGTTATTATAACAACGATCCATCTACCAATAGTATTTATGGAAAATTATACAATTGGTATGCTGTAGCTGACTCAAGAGGGCTTGCGCCTGCAGGCTGGCATGTATCTACAGATGCAGAATGGACAACATTGGTGACATGCCTTGGTGGCGCTTCTGTTGCTGGTTCCAAATTGAAAGTAAGCGGCACCAGAACCTGGGCAAGCCCTAACAGCGATGCAGACAACAGCAGTGGCTGGGCAGGGCAGCCAGGTGGTAACAGGGCCGACCAGGGCTTTTTCACCGACGATTTGTATAGTGGACTCTGGTGGAGTACTACATCAGCTAATGCAACCACAGCCTGGTACCGGTACCTATTATACTCCAATGGCAGCGTTGGCAGAGATATTTCCCTTAAGCCATATGGTTTTTCTGTTCGTTGTGTAAAAGACTAATAATTTATTGTACAGAACCAGTTTCACTGAGTATTGAGCAATTACAGATAAATAGAAAGGGTGGCTATGCAGTTGGCTGCTGCAGTTTCTTTCTTTCACCAATTTGCTGGCGCCACATGGCAAAGTACAAACCCTTATCGGCCAATAGACCTTCATGCGTACCCGTTTCCACAACTTCCCCTTTTTCTAATACATAGATCCGGTCTGCATGCATGATAGTGCTTAGCCTGTGTGCAATTAAAACAGTGATCTGCTCTTTTTGCGAAGACAGGTCCCTGATGGTATCAGTAATTTCTTCTTCTGTAATAGAATCCAGTGCAGAAGTGGCCTCATCAAAAATCAATAAATGTGGCTTCCGCAATAAGGCACGTGCAATGGAAATCCGTTGTTTCTCCCCTCCAGATAATTTCAAACCGCCTTCTCCAATCATGGTATCCAGCCCTTTCTCTGCACGGGCTACCAAACCTGTGCAGCTTGCTTTTTTTAGTACACTGTCTAATTGCTCTTGTGTGGCAGCCGGATTCACAAACATGAGGTTTTCCCTGATGGTACCGCTGAACAAATTAGTATCCTGCGTAACAAAGCCAATTTGCTTTCTCAAATCATCAAAGTGTATTTCTGTTTCATCAAGGTTATTGTACAATATTTTTCCCTGCAATGGGCGATAAAGACCAACCAATAATTTCATTAAGGTAGATTTACCGCTGCCGCTTGGCCCAACAAAAGCAATGGTTTCCCCAATCCTTGCATCAAAGCTGATGTCGTCAATAGCTTTGTGCGATGCTGTCTGGTGCTGGAAAGCAACATTTTTAAATGACAGTGTTTCGATATTACCCAATGCTTTTGGAAAATCCGGTTCTTTCTCTGGCGCTTTTTTCATCAGGTTGTCAAAATTATTCAGCGAAGCTTCTGCTTCCCTGTAAGAAAGAAGAATATTGCCGATCTCCTGCAAAGGACCAAAAACAAAAAATGAAAATATCTGCATCGTTACCAATTGCCCGGCATTCATGGTTCCCTTAAAAATAAGCCACATCAAAATAAATAATATCACCTGGCGAAGGGTATTTACCATGGTACCCTGCACAAAACTGATGCTGCGGATGCGCTTTACCTTGGTGAGCTCCAGTCCCAGAATCCTATAAGTATTGGTATTGAGTCTTTCTACTTCCTGGTGCGTAAGCCCAAGGCTTTTCACCAGTTCTATATTCCTCAACGACTCAGTGGTAGAACCCGCTAACGCTGTTGTTTGCCCCACAATATTTTTTTGTATCTGTTTTATTTTTTTACTGAGTTTATTGGTAACAAGTGTTAGAAACAATATACCCACCAGGTAGGCAACCGGTATACGCCAGTTAATAAACAAGGCTGCGTACACAAAAACAAACACAACGCCAATGATTACCCCAAAAAGAATATTGATGAAGTTGGTCATGAATTTTTCTACGTCAGCCCTCACCTTGGTCAATATAGATAATGTTTCGCCGCTGCGCTGGTCTTCAAACTCCTGGTAAGGCAGTTTCATGGCGTGCTGCAACCCGTCTGTAAAAACGCTGGCACCAAATTTTTGTATCACCACATTCAAAAAATAATCCTGGAAAGCTTTTGCAATCCGGCTTACCATGGCTACCGATACAGATAAAATGAGCAGGTACCAAACACCCGGTGTATCCCAGGAAAAGGAGTTAAAAAAACGTTCCCAACTAAAATTTTCCGCTGGTGGTATATTACCGCCCTGGTGCCCATTGGCCAGGTTGATCAATTTCCCCAACAGGATGGGGTCGATTAAAGAGAATCCGATATTAACAGAAGCCATTAAAAGGGTAAAAACCACCAACCATTTATAAGGCTTCAAATATTTCAATAAAATTTTCATGCGGCAAAGGTAGAAGAAATAAAACATCGAAAAATGTCGATATAAGCAGGGACTGTTTTATCCTATCCATCTACCTTTACAAAAAAAGCTGTTCTTTCGCAGCAACACCAGCAACATGAAAATATCAGGCTTTACGATTGTGAGAAATGCGGTAAAAAATGACTACCCCGTGGTGGAAGCCATTCGTTCCATATTACCGGTGGTGGATGAAATGATCGTAAGTATTGACAGGGGCGAAGACAATAGTGAGGACCTGATCAAAAGTATTGTATCTGACAAAATAAAAATTGTGTATTCGGAGTGGGATATGTCGCTAAAAGAAGGTGGCCAGGTATATGCCCTGGAAACCAATAAAGCGAAGGCGCATGCAAGCCCCGGCAGCGACTGGCTGTTTTATATACAGGCAGATGAAGTGGTTCATGAAAAATACCATGCAGCCATACTTGCTGCTGCCAATAAATATAAAGACGATACAAGGGTGGAGGGCTTCCTGTTTGGTTACCTGCATTTTTATGGCACTTACGATTATGTAGGCGACAGCCGCTCCTGGTACAACTATGAGATACGGATGATCCGGAATAACAAAAACATCAGTTCTTACAAGGATGCACAAAGTTTTAGAAGAGGAAATGAAAAATTAAACGTGGTACAGATCGACGTGCTGATGTACCATTACGGATGGGTGAAAAGTCCGAAGCAAATGATGGATAAGCACAAAGAAATTGTGAAATACTATCACGAGGAAGGAAAAGTAGTAGAGTACTTTAAGAATGCTGCAGATGTTTTTGATTTTGACCAGTTTGATTCTATAAAAAAATTCACCGGTACACACCCTTCAGTAATGCAGGAACGCATTGCGAATAAAAACTGGCATGTAGAACTGGATGAGAATAAAAAGCGTTTCTCCTTTAAAGACAGGCTGCTTTTTTGGTTTGAGAAAAAAACAGGCATCCGGTTGTTTGCGTTCAAAAATTACCGGCGCATAAAAGGATAATGCGGTCAGGAAAACTGTACATAAATATCACCCCACAGATCTGTCTTAAATTTCTCCTTAATGGCTTTTGTTAATTCAATACGGGAAGTGAATTGTGGCAATTCATAGTGCATTTTTTCTTCCAGGCAGAAGTTGTACCTGGTATTCCCCAAAGCATCCAGCAGGTTCATACAAGTTTCGGCATCGTCAAAAAATTCTTCGGTGAATTCAAAAGACAGTATACCGGTTTTTTTATGCAGCCCTTTCAGCACTTCGGTTTCAAATCCTTCCACATCTATCTTGCAAAGCGCTGGCACACCATATTTTTCAATCAACAGGTCAAGTGTTGTAATTTCCACAGGTTGCTTTTTCTGCCAATGAAAATCCTTACTGAATCTTCCGTTCTTCATCCACTTTTCCGACATGGACGAAATGGTATCTGCTTCATCGCAAATGGTGATCTCGCCAGTACCAGGTGCAGCGCCACATGCTTTATCAATGATCACTATATCGCTGTTCTGACCAAAATACTTGTGCAGCAACTGCACACATTTTTGTTGCGGCTCTACACAAACAAGTTTAGCCCCCAGCTTTTCAAACACCATTGCCCTTTCGCCATTATTACTGCCGATATCAAAAACCAGGTCACCTTTTTGTACGATGGTGCTGTAAAAAGAAAACATTTTTCCAAAAGCTGGTTTCCTTGAGTACTTAAACTTCCTGTATTTGTATTTGAGTGCGTCGAACATAGTGCATGTTACTTTGCAGCAAATTACCGACATTTTAACCATATTTTTGCCAGCGTTAATAAAGAGAGATCCGCTATACAAAAGCAACTGCCAGTAAAATGATTATCATACAGGTTGAAGGTGGCCTGGGAAACCAGATGTTTCAATATGCTCTCGGGCTTTCGTTTGTAAGCAGGGGAGTTTCTGTAAAACTGGATATTTCCAAATTTGAAACACAGCAAGGTCACAATGGTTTTGAATTGCAAAACGTATTCGCCGTTCACCCCCTGTATTGTTCGGGTGTTGAAAGAAAACTACTCAAAACATTTAGTAAACTGCGGCATAAAATTCTGGGCACCCCGTATAAAGAAAAAGCAGCCTGGCAATGGCAATACCAGGCAGAAGTAAACAAACTGCAAAATGGCTATTTAAAAGGCTACTGGCAATGTGAAAAATATTTTAGTCATGCCGCCGGTCTTGTAAAACAACAATTCAGTTTTTCTGCTGTGACTGATGAGGTAAACAGTGCCATGCTTAATAAGATCAGGAATTGTAATTCGGTAAGCCTGCATATAAGAAGGGGTGATTATCTTTCTCCCGGCATTGGTGCTTCACTTGGTATGGAGTATTATATAGAAGCAATAAAATATATCAACGATACAATAACCAGTCCTGTATATTTTATATTTTCCGACGATATTGAATGGGCAAAAGAAAATATACAGGCAGCGGACAAAGAATTTATCAGCTGGAACAAAGGCAACAACAGTTATATTGACATGCAACTGATGAGTAACTGCAAACACAATATTATTGCCAACAGTTCTTTTAGCTGGTGGGGTGCATGGTTAAACAGTAACACTGAAAAACTGGTGATCGCCCCCCGACCATGGATGCCATCGCATACATCGGGGAAAGATATTATCCCGGAAAAATGGATTCCATTACCCGCTGCATTTGTAAACCACAATCAACATGAGCAAACTATTTAAGCGGCTGCACAATTACAGGCTTTACCTTGCCGACCTGCAGGAATTAAAAAAGCAAAAAGGTAATGACAATAGTTTTCCTTTCGGAAAAAGGAAGGCGATATTGAATGAGCGGTTCGAGGAATCAGGTATTATGTCTGGTCATTATTTTCACCAGGACCTGCTGGTGGCAAGAAAAGTTTTCAATAACAATCCTGTAAAGCATGTTGATATCGGCTCCAGGACGGATGGTTTTGTAGCGCATGTGGCATCTTACCGGGAGATAGAAGTATTTGATATAAGAGAACAGGCCAGCAAAGTAAAAAATATCATTTTCAAAAAAGCTGATCTTACTCAATTGCCTCCACACATGATTGGCTATTGCGATTCTGTTTCATCCCTGCATGCCATTGAACATTTTGGCCTGGGCAGGTATGGTGATACGGTGGATTATAATGGCCACTTAAAAGCAATTGAGAACATCACTAAAATAATTAAACCCGGCGGAAGATTTTATTTTTCTACGCCCATTGGCCCCCAGCGGATCGAATTTAATGCGCACCGTGTTTTCTCGGTCAGCTACCTGCTGAAAATTTTTGAGAAGGATTTTACCATCGAAAATTTTTCTTACGTGGGTGATGATGGGAATTTGTATGAATCTGTGCCACTTACAGAACAAGGAATTGGCAGTAACTTTGGCTGCACTTATGGCTGCGGAATATTTGAACTGGTAAAAAAATAGGCAGTCTCTTCCATACAAACATGCGGATACTTGAATTAAATTTTGAAAAAAGCTGGCGGGGTGGTGAGCGGCAGACACTGTATAACATGCAGGGTTTCCGCAATGCCGGTATTTCAACTGATCTTATCTGCAGGAAAAACTCGGCACTTGAAGCAAAAGCCAGGGAAGAAGGTTTTATAGTGTATGGGTTTAGTTCAGTGGTGGGCGTGCTCTTGTTTTTACTTTTCAAAGCAAAAAAATATCATTGCATCCATGCTCAAACATCCCATATTCTCACCTATTGTGTTTTTACCAAATGGTTTCACCGGAAAAAAATAATTTTCACCCGCCGGGTGAACTTTGCACCAAAAGGATTTTTTACAAAGCTCAAATACAATTCAACCGATATCCTCGTTGCCATCAGCAATGAAGTAAAAAATACGGTGGCTCATTTTTGTGGCCGGAATGATGTACAGGTGATCTCTGATATTGTTGTACAACAAAACAGCAACATAGCCGCCGCCAATAAATTGCTGGAGGAATTTAGCCTCCATAAAAAAAATATTATTGGCACGGCCAGTGCTTTTACCAGCGAAAAAGATCCCTTCACTATGATGGAGGCAATAAAAAAATTGTATCAACAGCGCCAGGATTTTGTTTTTCTTCATTTTGGTGACGGACCAATGATGGCTGAGATCCAACAAAAGATCAAGGAGGAAAATCTGCAGGATGTGTACCGTTTAATGGGTTTTTCATCCAGTGTTCTGGATATACTTCCTTTCTTTACAATTTTTGTGCTCACGTCTGTACAGGAAGGTCTTGGCAGCAGTGTGCTGGATGCCTTTATCAATAAAGTGCCGGTAGTGAGTACTAATGCGGGGGGATTAAAAGAACTGCTGCAGGATGGCAGGGGCATTGCCTGTGATAGTGGTAACAGTAATTGCATTGCAGCAGGCATCCAAACATTTTTGAATAATGAAGAACAAAAGCAGCGATCTGTTCGGGTTGCTTTGGAATATGTGCAGCAGTATCACAGCATGGATTATATTACACAACAATACATTAGCCTTTTAAAAAAATAATGCAGGCTTCCGTCATTATATCATACTATAAAAACCTGCCCAAGCTGGAGCTGCTGTTAATGGCATTGCAGCAACAAACTGCTATGGGTGATTTTGAAGTGATCGTTGCGGAAGATGACAATGCTGCTGAAACCGTTTCCTTTCTTGCAACTATGCAGCAGCAGGTTTCTTACACCATACAACATGTGTCGCAGGAAGATAAAGGTTTTAGAAAATGCAGGATTCTGAACCAGGCTTTGCTGGCATCGTCTACCGGTTTCTTAATTTTCCTGGATGGCGACTGCATACCGCATCGTCAACTGGTATACCAATACACCAGGAATAAAGACAATGCAGGCGTGTTGTATGGCAGGAGGGTGATGCTGAGTAAAAAATTTTCCAGCCGTTTGCTGGCAACAAAAGATTTGGCCATGCTAAACTTTTTTTCGATGCTGGCAGGAGGTTGTAAAAGAATTGAAGAAGGGCTGTACCTGCCGTTTGTAAACCTGCTTTTCAAAAGAAAAAAAAGTACTGGCTTGCTGGGTTGTAATATGGGTATTCAAAAAGAGGCACTGCTGGCCATCAATGGTTTTGATGAAGACTATACTGCGCCGGGTGCCGGTGAAGATTCAGACATTGAATGGCGGCTTACCGGATTTTTGAATGTGACCTATGCGCCGATGAAATTCAAAGCCATTGTATATCATGTATGGCACCAGGAACGGTTTACAGAAGAAGTGGGAGAAAAAAGCCTGGAAGCGCTCACAGCAAAAATGAACCAGGGGATATTTATATGTAAGAATGGAATAAATAAACTGCCCTCATCGTGAAGATATTATTTATCTGCAGCAAAGAATTTGACTATGCACAGGACCTGGCTTATTCGGGTCTTGTGAAAATATTGGGTCGGCATAATGTGGTGGAATACCCATGGAATATAAAATATCATTTGCCATTAAAAGAATATCCAAAGAATCTCGGTTATCATTCTCTTTCATTTCGATTGCCATTATTGGGGCAATTCGATTCTTTTGATCTCATCATTCTTGGCGCTGTAAAACCAGATGCACTGCATACTTACTCAAAAATTTTATCTGTCATTAAAAATAAACCAGTTGTATTTATTGATGGTGGAGATGATGACAAGGTTGGCGGAGATTTTTACAGGTTGAAGGCCAGCAATGAATTTGAAAATGTTATTCAACAAAAACCGTTTGATATTATTTTGAAACGGGAATACATACCGGCGCTGCATGACAAGCCCGGAAATATCTTTCCATTCCCTTTCTCTTTTCCCTATAACATCGGTATTAAAACACAAACCGAACAAGAGAAAAAATACGAGGTATCCTTTTGGGGAAGGCAATGGCCACCGGTGAGAGAGAAAGCATTAAAAATATTATCCGGCAGATATGATTGTGATACAAATGGCACGATACTCAACCAGGATTTCTCCACTTATAAACGAAAAGGAAAATTTTATTTGGAAGAACTGGCAGCCTGTAAAATTGTGTTGAATTTTCGTGGCGGTGGTTGGGATACCATGCGCTATTGGGAAACACCCGCTGTTGGAAGTTTTATGATCAGCCAGCGGCCAAAGATCAGTATCCCTAATAATTTTGAAGAGGGAAAGCATGTGGTATGGTGCGATGATTCATTGGATGATCTTATTGATAAAATTGATTACTACCTGCAAAGGCCGGAAGAAAGAGAGCGGATGGCAAGGAATGCAAAGGAGCATTTGGAGACATATCATTTGAATACAAAGAGGGCGGAGTTTATATTGGAAAAGGCAAGGGGTATTTTGTAGTTGGTTGGTTGCAAAGTCCTGAGTTACAAACTCAGGACAGCAGAGCAAGAGACAAAGTCCTTAATAAACTCTATTTTTTTGGGCATAGAAAAATTCAATATATACCCATGCTGTCCTGAGTTTGCAACTCAGGACTCAACATCAACACTATAACAATTCCACTTCCAGCAAACCGCATTGTTTTCCATTAAAGTAATCTCTTGCACTGCTATATACATACTCTTCTGCTTTGTCTACAATGCCGGCAACAACAGGATTATTGTGAATGTATTCAAGTTTTTGATTAATGAATGGAGCAGTAATCAGCACTATTGGATGATTGTCCTGCCGCCAGAACTGATAATTTGTATTCCGGCTGTTTTGTTCCATGCTGTCCTGAGTTTGCAACTCAGGACTCAACATCAACACTATAACAATTCCACTTCCAGCAAACCGCATTGTTTTCCATTAAAGTAATCTCTTGCACTGCTATATACATACTCTTCTGCTTTGTCTACAATGCCGGCAACAACAGGATTATTGTGAATGTATTCAAGTTTTTGATTAATGAATGGAGCAGTAATCAGCACTATTGGATGATTGTCCTGCCGCCAGAACTGATAATTTGTATTCCGGCTGTTTTGTTCACCCGCTTTTTTAAAGATATCAAGCATCCAGGTTTTCCGGCTTTCACCTGGATGTTCTGCAATGGCTTTGACGATCTGTTTGCTGGTAAACTTTTTAAAGTCCCTTAGTACATCGCTGGCATTATGGTTCCTCGCACTTATTACCATGTGGATATGGTTGCTCATCAGGCACCATGCATGCAACACCAATCCTTTTTCTTTCTGGCAATACCGGATGCTGTTTAACAAGATATCGCAATAGTCCTTTCTTGTAAATACGTCCACCCATTCTGTAACTGCAAATGTTACAAAATGAATACCTTCCTTATCACGTATTTTATAGCCGCCTTGTGACATAGCTTTTTGTTAAATATAACTTGTATAATTTGAGTTTGCAAGTTGAACTTCATGAGCTATCCTGAGTTTTCAACTCAGGATTAAAGTACAAAGTCCTGAGTTACAAACTCAGGACAGCAGGTTTTACATCATGCCCCCCACCCCTCTCTATCCAAACTCCTGTACTGTATCGCTTCCGCCAAATGCTCCGCTTTAATATCAGCACTGCCGGCCAGGTCAGCGATGGTGCGGCTTACTTTTAATATCCTGTCGTAGGCACGGGCAGAAAGGTTGAGTCTTTCCATCGCAATCTTTAATAAGTTTTGCGAAGCAGTATTGATCACACATATTTCTTTCAGCATCTTGCTGCTCATTTGTGCATTGGCATACACGCCGGCGTTATCCTTGTATCTTTCTGCCTGTATTTCTCTCGCCTTGATCACCCTCGCCCTCACTGCTTCACTTTTTTCAAACTGCCGGGAGGAGGAAAGTTCACTAAAAGCAACCGGTGTTACTTCCACATGCAGGTCGATCCGGTCGAGCAGCGGGCCAGACACTTTGTTCAAATATTTTTGCACTGCACCGGGCGGACAGGTACATTCCTTTTCCGGATGGTTAAAAAAACCACAGGGACAAGGATTCATAGAAGCCACCAGCATAAAGGAGGCAGGAAAATCCAACGCCACTTTCGCTCTTGAGATCGTTACTTTTCTTTCTTCCATCGGCTGGCGCATTACTTCCAGCACCGTTCTTTTAAACTCCGGCAGTTCATCTAAAAACAATACGCCATTGTGTGCTAAGGATATTTCCCCCGGCTGTGGATTGCCTCCTCCTCCTACCAGGGCCACATCCGAAATAGTGTGGTGCGGAGAACGGTATGGGCGCCTGGATATCAAAGTGGCATTCTCCGGCAACTTACCCGCCACGCTATGTATCTTGGTTGTTTCCAAAGCTTCCTGCAAACTCAGTGGCGGCAGTATGGTAGGTAATCTTTTTGCCAGCATCGTTTTACCTGCACCGGGCGGACCGATCAATATCGCATTGTGGCCACCTGCTGCGGCTATCTCTAATGCCCGTTTGATATTCTCCTGTCCCTTGACATCACAAAAATCAATGTCAAATTCTCCCTGTGCATTGGCAAATTCTTCTCTTGTATTAACCACAATGGGTTCTAAAAAATTTTCATCCTTTAAAAATTCAATCACTTCATTGATATGCGATACGCCATACACTTTTAAATTATTCACCATCGCAGCTTCCCGGGCATTCTGTTTGGGAACGATGAGGCCTTTAAAATTTTCTTTGCGGGCCTGTATCGCAATGGGCAGCGCACCTTTGATAGAGCGTACTTCACCATCAAGACTCAGCTCTCCCATGATCACATATTCTTCAATTTTTTCAGGCTTATCTAATTGCTCGCTGGCAGCCAGTACACCAATGGCAATGGGCAGGTCGAATGCGGTGCCGCTTTTTCGTATATCCGCAGGCGCAAGATTCACGATCACCCTGGTACGGGGCATATGGTAATGATTGTCTTTGATAGCACTCTCCACCCGCAACATGCTTTCTTTCACTGCACTGTCCGGCAAACCAACTATTACTGATTCAGGTTTACCCTGGTTGTTGACACTTACTTCCACAGCAATCGTAATGGCTTCCACTCCGTACACGGCGCTGCCAAAGGTTTTTACAAGCATGTTTTGAAAATTATCAGTGGTTAAAAAAATACAGGCCAGGCAGCCTGCCGCTTCATCCAAATATACAAAGGGTGTTTCACTTTATTGATATTTATGCTGTGAGCCTCCTTGCTTATCTTTGAAAAAAGAAGTAAAAGAGTAAAAGTTGTCCTTCAAATGAAATATCCTGTAAGTGCTGTGCTGATCACCAAGAATGAAGAAAAAAGAATTGGCGCCACCCTTGATGCTTTGCAGTGGTGCGATGAGATCATAGTAGTGGATTCCGGCAGCACTGATACTACCGTGGCCATCTGTACCGCAAAAGGCTGCAAAGTAACCCATCATCCTTTTGAAAATTTTGGAAAACAAAAACAATTGGCCGTAAGCCTTGCAAAAAACAACTGGGTACTGGCAGTGGATGCAGATGAAGTGCTGACACCGGCATTGAGTAAAGAAATACCCGAAAAACTTTTCTCTCAACCCAATCCTTATAAAGGATACAAAATAAAAATGAGCCATGTGTTTATGGGAAAAGTGCTGCGGTTTGGCGGAGAGTCCAATAAAACCTACTTGCGGCTGTTTGATAAAACAGCAGGGCAATTCAATGATAAAGCAGTACACGAAGAAGTGATCCTCACAGGAGAAACAGCCGTTTTAAAAAACCGGATCATGCATTACAGTTATGAAGACCTGCAGGATTATTTTACAAAATTTAACCAGTACACGTCAATGGCTGCAAACAAACTGGCGGATAAAAACCCCAAAGCAACATGGTATATCGGCATCAAGTTCTTTATTACTTTTTTCCAGTTGTATTTCATCAGGGGTTTGATACTGGATGGCTATAATGGTTTTGTTTGGGCAATGGTATCCTCCTTCTATCCTTTTATAAAATATGCCAAACACCGGGAGTTAAAAAGCTGAGTCCGCTTATTTGATCTCCTGCATCTCCACCAGTTTTTTATAAAAACCGTTTTGTGCAACCAGGGCGTCGTGGGTGCCCCTTTCGATGATCTCACCTTTTTGCAGCACAATGATCTCGTCTGCATTTTTGATAGTGCTCAGGCGATGTGCAATTACAATGGATGTTCTGTCCTGCATTAAATTTATTATTGCATCCTGCACTAATTTTTCACTTTCTGTATCTAAAGAAGAAGTGGCTTCGTCCAAAATAAGGATGGGAGGATTTTGCAATACTGCCCTGGCAATAGTTACCCTTTGCCGCTCGCCGCCGCTTAGTTTTACGCCACGGTCGCCCACGTTGGTTTGATAACCCAGCTCTTTGTTTACAATGAACTGATGGGCATTTGCAATAGATGCCGCCTGTTTCACTTCGTCTTCATCAGCAGCGGGATTGCCCATAGCTATATTAGCTGCGATGGTATCATTAAATAAAACAGGCTCTTGTGTTACAATACTCATCTGCCTGCGGAGTGATTCGATGCTGTAGTCCTTAATATTCACTCCGTCTATCAGGATCTCACCACTGGATACATCATGAAACCTTGGTATCAGGTCTGCAATGGTGGATTTACCTGCACCAGATGAACCTGCCAGTGCGATCGTTTTCCCTTTTTCAATTTTGAGGTTAATATTCTTCAGCACCGGCACATCATCATACATAAAAGTTACATTCCTGAATTCAATGCTATGATTAAAACTGGTGAGCGGCACCGCATTGGGACTGTCTGTTATTTTTTCAGGTGCATCCAGTACTTCCTGCAGCCTTGCTACAGCACCCAGGCCACGTTGTATATTACTGATGTTATTGGATAAATTTTTTGCAGGGTTTATCACCATTCCAAATACAGCAATAAAAGGAAAGAGATCTGCTTTCTCCAGGTCGCCGCTTGCGTGAAGCACCAGGTAACCTCCAATAAAAAGCACCACACAAAGCACTGCCACGCCCAGTACTTCAGTTAAGGGGCTGGCAAGATCCCGGCGGCGTGTCATTGAATTTAATATCCGTACCATCTTACCATTGCTCAACCGGAATTTCTCACTCATCCGCCCTTCTGCATTAAAAGCTTTTATCACTTTCATGCTGCCCAAAGTTTCTTCCAGCAAACTCAGGTTTTCACCGGAAGCAATGCTGAAATCTGTCCCTTGCTTTTTTAACCGCTTGCTTATTTTACCAATGAGTAAAGCCGTAATTGGCAGCAGCAGCAACAATGCCAGAGATAACAAAGGACTCAGGTAAACCATATAGGCGATATAGCCAATGATGGTAAGCGGATCTTTTATCATGCCCTCCATGGTGGCAACGGCAGTTACGTATATCTCACCCATATCACCCGTCATACGGTTGATAAGGTCGCCTTTTTTTTGTTCTGAAAAATAACCTACGGGAAGCTTTAAAATTTTATTGTACAATTTTGTACGAAAGGAAGAATACACATTATTTCGAACCGGGGTGGATATATAAAAAGACACATACCTGAATACATTACTGATAACATTGCCAATCAGTATTATGATACACACCACTGTAAGTGCATACATGGAACCGTTAGTATCTCTCAGGTGCTGAATGTATTTCACCAGGCTGCCAACAGCCTTTGAACCAATTTTTACATCATTATCACCATTTATGATCAGCTGCATAAAGGGAGACAACATACCCAGAGAAACCATCGAAAAAAAAGTAGCCAGCAGGGAACAAAGTATATAGAATGCCAGTTTGCCTTTCTCTATCTTAACATACTTGAATATCCCAAAAATATTTTTCATGAAATAAGCTGTGTTTGCCGCAGCATGGCTGCAAAAATAAGTGCATTCAACCGGATTGCCCCGGGCAGATTGCCGTTACAGCTTCTTTAGCATGTCTACTACGCCTTCATTTTTCAAAATAAGATACCCCAACCGGTCGTTGCTGATGCCATCCTTTAACTGGTAATTGAAAACCAACTGGTCGTTCTCCACAGCTGTTTCAAAATAATTGAAGATGATATTGGGGTATTGCTTTAAAGGCTCACTGATCTCGTATAAATGCGTGGAGAGGATAAAAGTGCTGTTGGGAATTTTTACAAATCCTTCTATCACGGCAGTAGAGCATTTCATTGCATCCTGCACATTGGTGCCTTTAAAAAGCTCGTCAATCAGGATCAGCCAGTTTCTCCGGTCTGATATCTTATGAACCGTGGCTTTGATACGCTGCACCTCATTGTAAAAATAGCTTTCCCCTTTTATAATATTGTCCATCACATTGATATTGCTGAGCAGGCCGTCGAACACACTCAGCTCCATTTGTGCAGCCGGCACCCCCATACCAATATGCGCCATAAATACGGCTGTACCCACCGCTTTTATAAAAGTGCTTTTTCCAGCCATGTTGGCACCAGTTAAAAAAAGAAAATTCTTGCCAGGCAATAAATGCAGGTCGTAGTCAACCGGGTGCTGCAATAAGGGATGATACAAACCTTTTATATCCAGCAAGGGTCTTCGTTCATTGCTAAAGGAAGGAAAGGTGAAGTGGAAATGCTTTACCGCAATCGCCATACTGTACCAGGCATCTATCTGAAAATATATTTCCATCAGCTCCTGCATGGCATTTTTAAACCGGTAGCGAAAAAAATGGGCGAGCGATAACTGGCTGACCTGGCTGAGGTCTTTTGACTTGATGTTCTTCTCTATTATTTCAAACTCCTTTTTATCGAGAGCAGCAATCACTTTCACCAACAATTTTTTCATAGGTACCGGCGTACCGGGGGTAAAAAAATATTGTATTAGCTGCTGCATTCCCTTGATAAAATCAAAAGTATGTTCGGTAGAAAATTTTACAAAGGAGTAATCGGCACTGCTGAATAATTTATAGCTGAGCACACCGGCTTTTGACGGCCTGTCGGGAATCTGATCGAGTGTGGCTCCATAAAATTTTTCAATCATCATTACCGAGCCATTCGTTATTTGTGGTGGCCAGTATTGTTCGTTTTGTATAATGAACTGGAGTGTTTGCTGAATATCCTGTATCTGTTCGATTGTTTTTAGCGGTGTAGAAAAATTCTGGAACAACACATGCCTGCCACCGGCTGTACGGCAGAAGTTCAGTTTATTAAAAACGGAAAATTCGTCTGCTACATTGATAATGGAGAGATCGGCGAGTGTGGTTTTGTCTATTTCCATTCTATTGCATACTTGCAGGTGTGTATCAAACGCTGTTTAGTTTCTGTCAAATAAAAGTCTTTTCCCTTTTATTGATTCATCCCATACCTCATTTCCATAAACCATGGTGCCATTTACAAACGTTCTTTCGATGCTGGCAGG
>ERZ795056.2459-NODE-2459-length-20565-cov-9.238372_pt1 | contig 20565 bp, 12 predicted proteins | sample MGYA00375140_ERZ795056 | MGnify/ENA primary metagenome ERZ795056 (study PRJEB30185, sample SAMN05720227) | activated sludge metagenome | isolation source: Anaerobic digester | place: USA | collected 2015-03-09 ... | reverse complement strand
CCAAATTTCTATCTTCATCGCTATCACACTCCAAGCCGCGCCCATCGCGGACCGCGATTGTACAGACTGGCCGTTCACTAGCCGGCGCATTTTTTTGCCAAAATTTCTGCCATTCGGAACTATCCAAACGTCGGACAATACACGGAGGATGAGTGATCAATTCTCCAGCAGCGGCGGCGGACTCACTGCCACCTTGCCCATGGCCCGATACTCGGCCTTGCCGCCGCGCACGAGGTGGGCGTGCTGAATGTCGCCGCCTTCACTCGCTGCCAAATACAACGCGCTTAGCACGGCGTTGCGAATGTTGGCGCCGCTCATATCGGGGAAGCGCCGAGCAAGGTCGGCCACGTCGATATCGGCAGCCAACGGCGCGCTACCCGCATGCAGCATGCGGTGCCATAGCTCCGCACGCTCGGCTTCGTTGGGCAACGGCAACACAATGTGCATCGCCAATCGTCGATGCATGGCCGGATCGATCGCCTCGGGCTGGTTGGTGGTCAGAAACACCAAACCGTTGAAACGCTCGATGCGATTGAGCAGATAGTTCACTTCCATGTTGGCATAACGATCCGACGCGGTGCGCACGGCTGCACGCTGACCAAACAACGAGTCGGCCTCATCGAAAAGCAAGGCGCAACCGTCGGCTTCGGCGGCCGCAAATACCTTCCGGAGGTTCGCCTCGGTTTCGCCGATCCACTTCGACACCACGCGCGACAAGTCGACCGCAAACAACGTCCGCCCAAGCACGCGGCAGATCACGCCAGCGCTCAAGGTTTTGCCAACACCCGGCGCGCCTGACAGCAACACCACGGTGCCATTCGCGGGCGCGAGCTTCGCGCCGTAGCCCCATTCGTCACGCACGCGCATGGTAGCGCGACACCTTGCCAGCAACAGCAGCACCTGCTCACGCGCAGCCTCTGGCAGAACCAGATCGTCCCATGTCTGACGAGTCTCCACGCGCGTGCAAAACGCTTCCAGCTCAGACGCCTGCGCTTCCGTCGCCGACTGCAGCGCCGCAACAAGCACGGCCTCGTCGATACGTTCACCGTGCCACTCGGCCTCGCGCCTAGCTGCCAATTGCAACGCTCGCCAAATGGCACCCGTGCGCACCGCAAAGCGCTGCGCAAGCCGATCGCGCATATCCGGATCAAGCGGCGGCAATGGCAACCGCAGCGCCAACTCATCCCACAACATCGCGCGCGCGCCTGCATCAGGCACGGGCCAATCGGCGCAGATGCCCGGTTGCTGTGTGGGCACGCTGCCGCGCTGAGTCACCGTCGCAAACACTGCGAACGCATGTGCGTCGACAAATTCCGCGACGGCCGCCAGCGCGGCCGCATCATTGCGCTGCCACAGCGTCTCCACGTTTTCCAACAGCACGGCGCTAACATCCATGAGCGTGATGTGCGCGCGAAAATCCTGCAACAGCGCACGCACAGCGGCCGCATCCGTTGCGCCTTGCAGATCCGCCCGCCACAATGGAAATATATTTGCCCAAGCACACGCAAACGCGCGTCCGGAATGCGCGGGACCGTGCAACTGCAACAGCACTCCAGGCATAGTGCGGCAACTCCTCAGGCCATTGACGATGGGCTGCTGCGCATCGCCCGTAACCACTCGATCAAAACCGACAATCGAAAACCGCGCATCGTGCACCAGTGCGCCGGTAAAAAACGCGACCAGCGCCGCCGCGGCACGCCATTCGGTATGCATGCCATTGTCGTCGCCAACACGCTGCAGCAGACCGTGTGCGAATAGCTTGGAGGTGCGCAGCGCCAAGACAAACCCTCGCTCCTCTACGGTTGTGGCAAAGCGCCGCAGCCGCACGAACAATGCGGTTGAAACGCCACCGCGCGGCGCATCCAACGTCACCTCATCGAACAACGCAGGCTGCACTGCCCATGCCACGGCCAGCCAAGCGAATTCAATCTCATCAGCGGAGAGCCCCAGTAACGCGGCCAGGTGTTGCTCCGGCAGCGCCGTGACCAACGTTGGCAATCCACTCGACGAGTGCTGCTTGGGCATTTCTTCCGGCGGAGGCTCAATGCGCGCACGCAGGGCTTCAAGTTCGCTGCGCAGCAGCACTAACCGTTGGTCCGTTGTCGCTGGTCCGTGCCCGCCGTTGTGTGCGCCTGAGGGAATGCCAAGCTCACTGAGCGCATCTACATGCGCGGCAGGCACCGAGCTAACTGCGCCACAACCTGCCCCACCTTGCCGCAGCTCGCGCTGCAGCGCAATTTGCGCTTCGACGATTGCCATACGCAAACTAACATTCAACGCAACACAGGGTCGCGCATCCGGCGCTTCGCCCAGTGACGCATAGTCGTCATCGGCGGCAGTCATCTATGCCTGTTCCTGAATGGCGTCACTCTGTCCAGGCTACGTCGACATAGCTCGGTGGCCAGTCGGGAGTTTCGCAGTTGTAGCCTTTGGCGGCTTGATCTAGAGCGTCGTTGTAGAGCGGCACTGCTGCCGGGCCGAGCAGGTAGACAGAGTCGTTAATCGGCTTGATGAACAAGTGGCCGCGCACGTTGCTGTGCGCACCGGGATTATTGGTTACGTCAAGCCCAATGACGTTGGAGAGACTTGGGGCCGTTGCCAATGCTTGCATGCCTACTGCGGTAATCCGATCGCCCAGTGCGCCGCTTCTCAAATTCGTTAAGTATGGACACGCCGCCATCAATGCTGCTTCGTGGTCACCTGAGTCACCATCTAAAAACAACGTACGAATCTGCTGCAGCTGAGGCATTGCGAATACGTGTTCAAGGCAAAGCGGTTCGCATAGCCCAAGGTGAAGAATCGGCGCGAGCGCACAAAGCTCAGCACCGAACTTGAGGAATGTTTCGCCGGTAAGCGTTATCCCTGAGATCATGCCGAGGTGATATCGATAATCTTGTGCAATCTCCGCAATGCGACCGGCCCATTCGCGACCATGCTTTTCAGGCAATCGGCGCTCAAGTGAAAAGTAGCGGTCGTCCTCTTTCAGGGTCAGCTCGCCTGGATCCAGAAGCGCCAGAGAAACTTCAAGCAATTGCGCCTGCGGATGACCTTCAGCCTTCCATTCCAGCAGCAGTTGCCGTCGCGCAGTGATAGAAGCCGGATTTGCGATCACGTTGGCGAATGCGTTCATTGTGTTGGCTCCGTGTCATCGCTAGCGTTTGATTGGCGCGTCGCACGACCGACACCTTCCATAACATCAGCGTTCGGCGAATCGGCCGAAAGTTTTGCCGCGTTTCGGTCACGGCGATTCTTCAAATCCTCGGCTTCTTGCCTTTGCGCCTTGCTCTTGGGATCCATCACCACATTCACATTCTCCCCAGCCGCGATGCCGATCACGCGTACGCGGCCGGTGCCAGCATCCTCCAGCACTGGCGCCCTCGTCCCGCGTTGCGCTTGCATGCGCATATCACCAAGCACGCCCTTCACCGTCGGGCCGCCGCCGGCGGCGTTGCGGCCTGCGGCGGTGGTGTTCGTGCTGCCGAGCGCGGTCACCAGCACATCATAATGCACATTGTACAATTCGCCACCCTCGGCGCTGCCGTGTAAATAGGTCACCTTCGCGCCTTTGCCGTCGGGCACAATACGCACAATACGATCGGTCGCCACCTTGATGTCGTCGTACGACCGCAACGCATCTTGCACGCGGTCGAGGTTTTCGATCGTCGCATATTGATCCTCGGGACTGGTGCGCCGCTGTGGTTCCACTTGCCGCTTTCCAGGATGCGCCTTCGAGCCTGGCTCGCCAGGCCCAGGCAACTTTTCGCCACCGCTCGAACTCGCCAAATCTACACGCACCGCGCCTTGCTTCACGGCTTCCACCGCCGCCCATGCGCCCGTGGGGCCAATGCCCACCACCAACACGCGCTGGCCAGCCACTGCCTTGGCGTTGCCACGATCGCCGTCGGCACCGCGCAGCATCACTTCGCCATCAAACATACGGCCGTCGGCGAGCATCGTCTTGCGATCTTTGCCTGCCAACAAGCCTTCGCCGAGTTGTCGCGGCGCACCAGATCCTGTGGTGATGTCGGTGTGCGCGGCGTAAATAACGCGCGCTTGGCCATCAATGATCACCGTCGCGCGTACGGGATATTTAGCCTGGTCAACCGCCCACGGCGCCGCGTCAGGTGCCAAGTCTTTTATCGTTTCCACGTGCAATACCTCGCCGTCAACCGCCGCCATCCCGTGCCGCTGCCGCGAAATATCCATCGCGTCGCGCAGCTCGGCCGTCTCCATAAACTCACCTGCATCTTCAACCCGATTACGCAGCGTGCCATCGCCGCGACCTTCCGCATCGCTAAACGCCGGATGCGCATCTTGCGCGCGATCAAACACCGCCGCCCGCTGCCCCCATTTGCCCGCCAACCGCGCCAGCAAATCGCTACGGCCAAGAATCAGCACGTGCCGTGGGTCAAGCCACCCATCAGCGGCCGGTTTCACGCCCAGCGTGGCGACATCGGCGAGCGCCGCCATACCGTCGCCGGAAATGAGCCGATCGGTCGTGAAGACCTCGGTTGCCAGCACGGTTGCTTTGACACGGTCGGCAACTTCCGACCGTGCAGCGCGCGCGGCCTCCGCTTGGGCATGACTACGCGTTGCCTTCGCATTCGCTTCGATGCGCAAGCGCACCGCCGGCCCCACCACATTGCGCGCCCCTGGAAACACAGCTTCGAGCTCCCGCAACCGTGCTTCCACATAGCCATGGTCGCCACCGAGTTGCAGCTGCGCCATCAACTCACGCGCGCGTGTCACCAAGCCACGGCGTCGCAATGACTCGCCCTGCGCAATCTGCTCACTGCCTTTACCCGATGTGCCCGGCTGGTCGCGCAAGGCCATGCGCGCATCGAGTTCCGTGATCGCCGTGAGCTGTACTTCTAAGTCACGCACCACCACGACATCCTGCGGGCCGTACGGGCGCACGGCATCGGCAGCCGGCGCGTCTGGCAATACCGACGACGCGAGCTGCTTGCTTGCCGCAACCGCGTTCGGCTTAGCTACCTTCTCGGCAGCTAACACGTGTTGCGGATCAAAGTGTTGCCCATCTAGCACCGCCAAGCGTGCACGCACTTCTGCCGCCAAGCCTGCCGGCAGTGCCGCAAGCTTTGCCTCGCGCGCGGGCCCAGCCTCGGCCAACCCCATTTGCTCAAGTCGCAGATTAATCTCGGCATCCATCCGCGCGTGCCACTCGGCCTTGCTTTGCTCAGCGGCGCGCGCACGCACTTCGCTTGCCTTACCCCCGCCACCATCGGCCGCGGTCGGCATCACAGCAACGCCGGCAACCTTTCGGTGGCCCATCATAGCATCTAGCCCGCCAGCATCCGCCGACGTTCGCAAGCCATGCGCCTCCGCGACCTTCGCCACAATGCGCCCCAACGCTTCCGGCACTTGCTCATTCGTCAATCCATCAGATACCCACACCGTTTCCGCCTCGCCCTCGCGTCGATGCGCAGCCATAGCCCCCTCAGGTGTCGCCTGCGGATCAACCACAACAATTTTCAAGACTTTGCCGTCGGGCAATGGCACCTTGAGCGTGGCGCCTTCCACCGTTGCGCCAGTATAGCTGGTCGACGTTTGCGCCAGTTCATGTAGCGCTCGCTCGCAATTCGCTTTCGTCAATGGCGCTGCACCACGCGAACGCTCGCCGTGTGCACTGCTATTCGCAACGGCGCCGTCATGTGCAGCAACGTGGACATGCGCGCGCTCCCAAGCAACCGTGCGCGCCTGAGCTTCCGAGCGCACCGTCCGATGTTGTGCGTCTACATCAATGCCGTGCGCCCACAGGTGCTCGGCCCATGCCGCACGGCCCGCCGACGCACCTTGATACTGATCTTCCTTGAGTGCGTTGTAGCGGCGGTTGGCCTCTTCAAAAACTTTGACCTGTGCGGGCGTCGCATTCGCAGGCACTTCGCCTGGCCATACATCGTCGAAATGGCGCGGTGCCTGCCCGGCCGCTGGCGCCGAACTCGGCCGATCCACCGCACGCACTTCCACGCGTTGGCCGCCGAATTCCACAAACCACCGCGTCGGCGGCGCAGCATCGGCCGCGGCGCCAGGTGCGGCGCCCGACTTGCCAGCATTCGCGACGCCTGCATCGGCCGTTACCTGAAACCCGGCAGCCTTGACCCGGGCCAACACCGCCGGCGCATCATTGGCAGCGACGGTCCACAAGGTACCTGCCGTGTTGTCGGCTTCGAGGCCAGCCATGCGCAGCTTGGCTTGTCGCGCCACTGGTCCTTGCATCTCAGTGCGCGCCGCGGCATTGCTTGCTGCCAGCTTATTAACTTCCGCCGGGCTCAACTTGCTTTGCCCGCTGGCTGCCAGCGCGCCTTCCCGCATCAGCAACTCTTGCTCGTGGGCCAAGCGCGCTTCGTATTCAGCAAACCGCGCCAACGCTTGCTCGGGCTTCTTGCAGTCAGAGCCATCGCGCACCACGGCGCGCGCCTGCGCTGCACCCTTAGTAGCGGCGACGTGTTGCTCAAGCTTCGCAATGCGTGCTTCAAGTTCGCCCGAACGCGCACCAATGAACCGGCCCACTGCGAGCGACGCGCCTTGCAACAACCACTCGGTCGCCGTCGTCGTCGATAACGTGCGCGCCTTGTCGTGCAGCGCCCGCATCGTCACGTAGTTCACGGCAGCCGCGGCCACCGTCTCAAGGCTGATCTCCACCCCGGCCTTGAGCACCATCGCGCCACCGCGCATGCTCCACAGCGTCGCCGCCTTCTTCTCTAAATCAAGCAGCTTGCCGCCACGCGCAAACAACCCATGCAATGGCCGCAACGCCACCGACACTGCCAGGTTGCTCAGGAATGAATCGCTGATGCTGCTTTCGCCACCGCTCAACACGTAATCTGCCGCTGTATTGAGCCCAGCCTCCACCCCCAGGCCGGTCACGAAACCGGCGAACTTCCAGCCCAGCGACGCGGTCCGCACTGCGCCGACTAACGCTGGCAACTCGGGTAGGCCAAGTGCCACCACTGAGCGCCCCGCCGCCGAGGCTAAGCCGCCCGTGAGTACCGAGATTTCCAGCATCGCCGTGCTGTGCAAGATCATCGCGCTACAAGCTGCGCGTGCCGCGCCACGCGTAATCGTGTCTTGTGCTTGCTCAAACACCTGCATCAAATGCGTGCCGGCAATGAAGTCTTGAAATTTCTCGGCTGCGATAGCGACCGCGGCCATCCGCGCTGCGGTGTATTGCGCATGCGTACTCGACGCCGTCGGGTTAATCCGCTTATCGATATTCGCGCGCGCTTGATCGTAATAGCTGCCAAATGCCAACGCGACGCCGCGCAACCGTCGCAACTCGCCCGGCGTTTCATGCAACGTTTTGTTGAAGCGATTGCCAAAGAACGAGGCCACACCGGAATCAACGTCGGCGGCCATGTCAGCCAGCGATGCCAACTGCGCGGCAATCGCTTGGTTTTGAACATGGAATTTCAGTTCCTGGGCTTCGACCAACAAATCCAATGCATCTGATGATGCCGCGGCGGGATTGCCTTGACGATCGTACTGCATGTCACGCTGCGCGGCCTGCGCCCGGTCAGCAATGGCATCACCGCGGGACTCTAAGAAATCACCATTGGCATTGTTGATCTCCCCCGCCAACGCACGCGATTCGGTGGCCGATGCGGCGGCGATACGCAACAGCAACTTCTGCTGCAACGCGCGCGGCGCGGCCAATGGGGCTGGATCGGTATCGGCCTTCGCCATCGCTTCAACGTAGGCAACAATTGTCCCCACAAAGATATCGTGCTCGCTGCCTTGGCTTTGCTGATGCCCGGCCGCCATCGTTAGCACCATGTCGAGTTCGCCCGAAGCATCGCTCAACGTTTGAGTTTGCACCAACGCGCGCGCGCGGACGTGCGCATCCTTGATGGACGCTTTGCTTTGCAACTTCGCAACCTGGCCTGCGATGCGCGTCTGCGCGCTCACCAACCACGACACCGCCGCCCCTAACTGCCACCCAGTAAGACTCTCTTGCGCGTGAGCCAACAAGCGCGCACTCTGCTGCAACCGGGTCAGCAATTCAGCATCGCTCACCTTGCCGGCACCGGCGTCCGCAAGCGCAGTATCCCACAACACGTCAAGCGTCACGCGACGATCGCCCGCCGCTGAAACGATAGCCATCAATGCACTGTGTAATACCGCTTGCCCATGCGCACCGCACGTCTGCGCCAAATGTTGGGCGTGCCGCGTCAACGACATGAGCGCGGCACCGGTCGCGGCCGGCAAGGCGCCCTTATCCGCACGCAGGAGGCTTTCGATGTTGTGCAAGCCGGCTGCAGCGGCATCTGCCGCGCCGTCGGCGTTGCCGTGATGCGCTTGATTCGTGAGCGTTACATCCCAGGCTTTTACGAGATCGAGCAACTCGTGCGCACGCGTGGCGCGCGCGGTTTGCTCAGCCTGCAACCGTTGATTTTCCTCGGTGAACGAAGCCCCTTTCGCCTGCGGATGCGGTGTGCCATCAAACGCGACCGTTGGCGGGGCAAAGCCAACAGGCTGCTGCCGCGGCATCGTATCGAACCGTGGCAATGGTTGAAACTCCGATCGCCGTGGGGCCAACGACGCGGGGTCTGCGGCAAGTGCAGGTGCAGGCGCCGCCGCCGCGGCGCGTTGTGAGGCCGCAACAACTTGCGCACCAGGCGCGCGCGAAATCCCTCGCTGTGCATCGTCGCGCGCTTGCGCGATAGGCGCCCGCGAAATGCCGCGCTGTTCGTCATCGGAAAACCCTAGCGATAATGGCCGCGATGCCAACGATGTTGAACCGCTTACCGTGTGCGTTGCAGCGCTGGCGCCTTGCCGCTTCGCGAGTACATCCAGATGCTGCGCTACCGCGAAGTACATTTTGACGGCAGCCAGCGTATCCGGCGCACGGTTCGCGTTGCGCAGCCGCTGCAACCCGCCCGAGTCACCTGCGGCATTGACGCGTGCCGCAATGCTCGCCAACACATCGCGTAACAGTTGCCGTGCGCGCGGTAGATCTTTGGCGGCGCAAGCTGCATCGATCGCGGCGGCTTGCGCGGGTTCAATCACGGCACGCAACAGATTGACCGCAACCTTTGGATTGAACCGCTCGAAGTCGGCCGGCACCACCACGGGTTCCGCATGTACAGCACCAGGACTGTGCAGTGGCGCAACCGGCGGCTGCGCCTTCATCTGCGCGATCGACGGTTTGTATTGAGGTGGCGCAAAGTTGCCGAATAGACCGAGATTTACAGTCGGAGCGGCGCCTGCGCTTTGCGGGCCCGCGCCTTGGTGCTGTTGCTCCGCGGCGCGCCGTTTCGCTTCTGCTTCTTGCGCGGCCGCGCGGGTCTTCGCCTCTGCTTCGGCCTGTTTATCCTTGGGCTGCTGCTCGCTCATGAACAAACCGCCCGATAAGACAATGACCGCAACGCGCACGCGACACCCGCGCTAACCGGCGCCCAGTGATCCACGCTATGCACATGCTCGCTCACCACGTCGCGTCTACCAGCATACCGGCGCATATCGCCAGCCCGCGTGGGAAGTTGCGTTCTATTTGTATATTTCTGCGCGCACGACAAAACCGCCAACGCAAAGACGCGATTGCCGGCGCCATGGCTACCCTCGCCCCAGAGTCGCCGGAGTGGCGCCCTGCCCCATGCGCTGCCGACAGTGCTCGACCACCTTGCGCAAGCTCTCCACGGTGCAGCGCCATGCGTGATCATCGTGGCACGTGTGGCCCGGTGTATTGCGCAGCGCCACGGCAATATCTTCGGCTTCCATCGCAATCACGGTCACTTCACCGCCATGTTCCGCGTAGTCGGCGAGGTCTTCGACCTGCAACAACGCTTCGCGAACCAAGTCCACCAGCTCGACAAACACCACACGCGCAGACAATTCCACCAATGCAACCCGTGCACCTTCAAGCATGCTCAACAACGCAGCCTGCGGCGACACGTCCGGATCCACCGAACCTTGCCGCGGATGACCATCTTGGGGTTCCATAGCTCATCCCGCCTAGTTTAATTGTTCCTGTAACGCCGCTGAACAGTCAGATTCCCCCAAATTCAACAGCGCGCAACACGCAACCATGGCCATCACTCCAGCAGCGCGGCCAGGAATATTTACCAACAACACGCCACCTACTGAGCCTTAAGCCGCTGGCGCAGCAACTCGCTATAGCGCGTCATACTGGCGTTGAGGAATACGCCGTTGGCGATCGTCAGCCTTTCATCGTCAACCGTTACGATGCCTTGTGAAATATCCGGGAACACGAGCATTGTCGCAACACTAATCGCATCAAGCAACTTCAGCTTATTCGCCAGCCCCTCCTGCAGCGCAACCTTGAAGCGCTCACGTGACATGCTTAACAACTTGTCATCGGGACTCGGACGTTCAGCAACTTCGGGCCACGTCGCAACCGCCGCAACAACGTCAGCAAACATTGCATTACTCCGCGCCGCCTCCAACAGCTGCCGGTTCGCCTCGCATGCACGCAGGAAATCGAGCCCCGCAACCGACAGGGTTTTGCGCAAGCTAGCCACTTTATCATCGCGATCTGCCTTTGCTAAAAAGCAGGTCGGACGGGAAGCGATGCTGGGATCGCAATGAAATTCACCTCCAACATCCAGGCGTGACAGCAAAGTTGCTTGGCGAAGATGTTCAGCATCGACGGCGGAAACAGGCGGTCGCGGCTCCGTGCGAGGCATCCCGCAGGCACTTGCCGGGGCAGTCAAAAGCACCAATCTCAATAGGCACCAAGCCGCCAACGCGAATAGCCCTCGGCGTCTTGATTCACTGCACTGATATCGCATAGTCCACTCCAATGCCGTGCTATTCAAATCGCGTAACGAACGCCGCTGTGTAGTCGGATTCTTCTAAGTTTAACAGCGTGCCACTCAGCGTCGCCAATTCGGCATCGTCAAGAGTCGCAAGGCTTCCCGCAATTTGTGGGAAAACTTTAAACGCGGCCTCCTTTATCGCTTCCATCAGGCCCCCTTGCCGCAACAGGCTGGACCTGACCGCGGCCTCGAATTCGGCGCGAGCAGCGAGAAGCATTGGCCCCGTTGGCCCGGTCAACCCCACGGCAATCTCCGCAAGCATTGTGGCAAACTGCGGTTTTCGCGTGTAGGCCGCTTGCAGCAACGTTTGATTTGCTTGGCAAGCATTGAGGAAATCAAAACCTCGATCAGAAACCGTGATGCGCCCATTTGCCAACATCTCGTGGCGCTCCGCTGCCGACAAAAAGCAAGTTGCTGTCGGAGTTGTTGGGTCACAATGAAAAATTTTTTCCGTTTGCGTAGGTACGGCCAAATGGGTCGCGCGAATGTACCAACGTACATCGGCTTCGCTGACGAGTCGCTTTCTTTCAACTTCCTTTGCTTTGCACCCGAACATGCCCACCGCCGTCAACAGGCTGAGCCACATCCGTCTCATGGCAGCACTTCCACGTCACCGAACGTGCGCTTATGCCGCGCCAATGCAAACGGAATCATCTCCTCAGAAACCCAGCCCAGTATCTCGCGCCCACCGCGATCAGGCTGATCCGGAACAGTCAGCGCGCCTTTCATGTTTGAATGAAAGTCGCGCACTCTTGCTAAACGCTTCTTGCCACCTTGGTCGGGGTCCTTGGCCCATACGAGGCGCTCCGAGAAATCCGCCGAATACGGCGCATCATATTCGCCGATCGTTGCGACCTCTTTCATAAATTTTGGCAGATAGTTTTGCAGCATCGCTACATATCCAGCCTCGGAAGCGTTCAAAAAAGCGCTGTCGGCTAATGCCAGCTCTTCATCCGTAACAGCGCTGAGCCCATGCGTGATTTGATTAAACGAGTGCTGAGAGCCGGCCTTGATTGCAACCAAAAGCGCATCAGCGGAGCCAATGCCAGGCTTGAGGTGATCAAGTAAATTTTTCTTTGCTGGCGCAGCAAGTTTACCAACCACACCCATGGCATCCGCTGCGCCTTTCGCTGCCGCGGCCGTGGAGGCGGCATGCTCAGCGATGCCAGGCTCCGAAGGCAGCCCCTTCTTCCAAAGATCCATCTCTGTAGGAGCTTTGCCGGCAACAACTCTCCCTGCACCCTTAGCAGCAAAAGAGACGATCTGCCCCATGCCAAACCCAAACAACATCTCCACCAACGCCATGCCAAAAGCCTGGTCAGCATCGTAAGCAGCCTTCAATCGTGCACGCTCAGACTCGCATGCCGCCAAAAAGTTCGTCCGCGCCGTCGAAACCGCAAATCGCGTATTGATCAACATCTCCTCGCGCTCACTCGATGTGAGAAAGCATTTTTCATCAACAGTGGAGTTCGCATGGCAAGTAACCGGCCCACGCCCCTTCGCGTCACTGACGCTTGGCCCTAACGGGAGGGACGTTATATCGCGCGCCGCACCGTCGTTATTTACCTGAATGGCCGCTGCGTTCTTTGCCGTATACGAAAGCTTCCCAACGCAAACCACAACCTCGCGCGCATCCTCCCCATGCTCGCCGCTCACAAATATCCGCCATGTCACGTCGGCGACATAGGAACCGTCATCTCTTTGTACGGCGTTTTTGTATCCAATCTGAACATTGCCAACTGCACCACCTGCTGCGACGCTGCTAATGCGTTCACCCTTTTCAATGCGCGCCTTCCAACCGCGTGCCAACGCCACACGCTGGTCGACGGGTAATAAATCCGCAACTCGAACCAGCTCCTGGATCAAGGCGCCCTCGGAAAAATCGAGAATCTTTATACCCGTCGGCAGCAACTGAAATTCAGGGGGCGCGGCAGCAATACCCTTTGCGTCCTTCTGGTGCGCTATCGGCCGCGGGTTTACAGTGTCGCCATCTACGGCAGGCTTGGCGGCGACCGCCGAAGTCGTTGCACTAGCGGTAGAAGTTGGCGTCGAGGACGATGCGAGCTGCAACGCATTCTGAACAAAGCCATTGCCAAGCCGCGGATCGCGTTGCGCATCAAGCAATAATGGCGACCATGCGGACTGCGGGATCGTTTTCAGCAACGCCGCCAACTCCTCAATTGACGGAGCTCCTTGCGCCAAAAGGCGTCGCCATGCTTTTCCACCCGGGACCGCAAGCACGGCATCGGCGTGCGCACCAACGGCACCGGAAGCGGTGTTTGAATTTGCGCTTACGTGCCCGTTGCCATTCTGTTGATCATGCATAGAGACCTCCCCTGTTCTAACCGTCATTCCGCGCGCTGCTTTGGCCGTCCATTGTACGTCGATGTGCGAGCCCAGCTTCCTGCTACCAGGCCTTGCTGTAGCCAACGCCAATCGAATCCGGCGTTGCAAGCACAGAGTATTTCGGACTTTGTGCCACTCGCGCCGGGCTACGGGCCACGGCCCAATAATAAATGCCGGTGAGCAGCAACGAGCTGCCACTCGCGGCATAACCGACAAGCATTGCTGCTCGGTCGCCCTTGATGGCACCCACGGTGCCTACAACTGCGAAGTCGACGACGGACAAAACACCCAGTCCGATAATCAGCTTATTCTCCAACGTCAACCCCCGAGGGGTGCTGCTCAAAGAAGGCGCGCGCGCCACCGTTACTGGCGCTGGCGCTGCCTTGCTTGGCATTGACGCGACAACCGCTTCTGCACGCAGACTCGGCGCGCTCAAATCTTTCACGGTCGCATCATCGCGCCCGTCGAGAAATTTCACGAGCTTGCTCAGGCGTTCGTCTCCTCCTGCCAGTTCGGCAGCATTGAGCACAATGCGTCCACGCCGCTTCACCTTGCCTGCGCCTGCAACATCGTAAAGCGTCCCCGTAACGTAGACCTGCTTACCTTCCGAGGTAATCGTAAAGATTGCGGCTTGAACAATGTCGTGATGCCCCTGCGCTAACTTCACCGTAAGCGCAGCCTCTTGTTGCTGCGCTTCGCGCGTCACAAACGACCAGCCCACCCAATCCTGCACAACCAGCGACGTATCAACATCCCACTGAATCACGAGCTGCGTTGTCTGCTTTGCTTTTACAACGGCGGCGTACTCGCGGACAACGCCGCCAGGTGCAACCACCAGCACGCGATACGTGCCCGGTATCAACGACAGCGTCTTTCCTTGGATCAGGGGCGCGCCGTTAACGTACATGGTCAGCCCAGCTTCACTTGAACGCACTGCTAACGAACCCAGCCCATCGCGCTCCAACGCGCGCCGCGTCGTCTCATACAGCGTCACGGCTTCGCCGCTGAACTGCTGCTGTTTTCCGATTGGACGATCCGGAAAGGTGCAAATCTCTTCACTCATGAGCGCGTCGCGTCTCGCAGCGTATTCAGCAGCTTTGGAAGTCGCCTTTTCGCCTTCGCTAAGCCGCTTGTTTGCCAGCGCTGCGTATATCAACGCACGACGATACTGATCTTGTGTCGCGAGTTCCCGCACCAACAACAAAGGGCTCTTGCGCAACTTTGCCAACGTTGCATCGAAAGTCTTTTGCGCTTCCTCGAAGTTGCCATTTGACCACGCCGAGAATCCGTATTCGACATCTTTGTTCAACCCCTCGGCGGTGTAGGAATTCAGCGGCACCACATCCGTTGCCGCGTGATCAATAAACTCACTCGCCAAAACCGCAGGATCCCAAATGTAGCCTTGTGCCTGCAAAGCCTTGCGCAGATGCCCCATCACCGTTGCCGCCTCTGCCGGCCGCGGGCCAGCGTAGGACTCCAAGGCAATCCGATCAGCCCTTGCAGTGCTCGCCGTGGCAATCATGACCACTGCGGCAACACATAGTAACTTAAGTATTGCTGTGACCCGTGACCGTTTTATCATGGCTTAAACTCGTCTGCGCCTTGGTCTTTGCCTGCGCCCTGCGGACGCGTATTACCGTCGATATCGAACACAACACTCGACGTCGTTGTTGCAGCATCAATAGCTTTACTGCCAACCAGCAAATGATAGTCGAATGGCGCAATTGCCGCTGACTTAAAATTAAGCCCAACGAAGTCGCTTTGTATTGAAGAAGTCTGGGACTGACACTGCCCGCTCGTTTGCGCCGTCGTTGCATTTGCATCAGAGTTTGCGCGATTGCGTGCAATGATATTGTTCAACATCGAGAAGGCCGCGACATCGCAAAGCACGCCGCCGCCGCGCGTCTGCCCGGCGGCCGCATCATTGTCAACCACCGTATTGAACGCAAACATGCTCGCTGACGGCGCAACGTCGAGCTTCACACCACCGACATTGCTTGTGGAAGAGCCGTTGTGGTGAACGATTGAATTGGTGATTGTAAAATTGCCACCGCTCACCGCAATACCACCGTTAACATTGCTTGCAATGATCGAACGATCTAACTTTATTTCACCCCCGCCGACGGAAATGCCGACCCCTGCGCACTGACTCACGGTCACATGTGAAAGCGTCAATGATTGAGCTGAACCGCCAGCGGGAATCAGGATGCCAATGCCGTCCGTGCTTGCAACAGTATTGCTCGCGTTGGTAACTTCTAAATCATACAACTCAGCAGTGCCACCGTTGCCAATCTCCAAGATGGCACCACTGCTCCCACGCGTCCACTTAGTGCCCGCATTGGCGAACATCTTCACAGCGCGTCCTGTAATTGTCGTCTTTACGGCATCTGTGATAACGCCGTTGGCCTTAACGATTTTTTTAGCCGGCAACACCGCGAGTGCGAGCGTCATCGTTTTGCACGGCGCCCCCTTTGTGCAAGCGACACCAGCGCCAGCGCCACCATCAACATACGCCACGTCACCCTCCGCCGCGCAGCTTCCATCAGGTAGGCACACTTCCGAGGCGCACTCACTGTGCGCTTTACATGCGTGACATGTTTGATCAGCACCACAGACCGGCTCAACGCCAACGCAGGCGGCATGATCGGTCGCCGTGCATTCAACGCACGTCCTGCTGCCCGCGACATCGCAGACACCAAGCGGCGCCATGCAGCTCGCATTTGAACTACACGACGCTGCATCGATCGGCGCATCAACCAGATCTTTGCAGTTGTGATTCGGCGCTTCTTCGCAATAGTTTGAATGCACACGCTCGCAGCCGAGCATGCCAACAGTAGCCAAAATTAAAATCTGTTTACGATTCATAAGCCAGGCCTCTCTAAAAAGACTTTGCGAAGCCAACAACCCCGCCACCCGAGGTTGGCGCAAGCATGACGGTCGCGGGTTGTTTGTTTGATCCATGCCACAGCAGATAACTGCCCAAACCAATAGCCACCGCGCCGCCCAACAACAGCCCGCTCGCAGGCAGAATCGTAGACTGATATGTGCGCGGCTGTTCCTGCCCGGCAGGCGCACCATCGCCATCGGGCTCGTTCATCGCAAAGAGCACGCCAGCGCCAACCACGGCAACACCACCGCTGATGATCAGCGTATACGGCAGCAGCTTCGACGAGCGCGCGGCCTGAGGCGGACGAGCAACCGGTACGGTTGACGAGACTACCGGCGTTGACTTCACCGGCGCAGTGCCAACTTCGGCCGTCAGTTTCAGCGAAACATCAAGCGTTGCCGTCTTGCCTTCGGTGCCTTCGATAGTTTGCTCAACTGCCACACAGGCATCGTGCTCAACTCGAATGCGATGACGCCCCGGCGTTATACTTACGGCGAGCGTTGGGGAAGCCGCGCCGACCGAATGCCCATCCACATAAACAAACGCCCCACTTGGCGAAGCGGTAACCGATAGCACTGTACGACCGTTGGCTAATGAAACCTTATCGAGGAGTTCCTTTGTCACGTCAGTGACAGCGGACGTTAATGTGTCATCTGTGCAATGGTCGCAAAAGCGCTGCGCCGATACTGTCTCGACGGTGTTACCCGGAACAACAATGCGTGCGGTGACCGCCAATGTTATAACCCCTTCCGGTCCCTGCTGTCGCTCTAGCCCGATTGCCGCCAACCGGCTTACTTTCTGCTTTTCAGCCAGCACGCCTTTCACGCACGACGCCACTTCACGTGCTGCAAAACAAGCGTTTAGCGCCGTGCTCTCTTTCGTGCTGAACGGTTTTTCCGCCAGTACCCATCCAGCGGCAGTAAGCGATGCGCTTGCTGCTTTGGTGGCCACTTGTAAATCACGATCAGCCACTTTGCCGGTAACCACTACGGCGCCAACGCCAGAGTCTGCAAAGGCCGGCGCTGCCACAAAGCCTATCGCCACCGCCGCAAGTATCGCTATTTTCAGTCTCATCTTGTTACCTCCAGGCGCGCCGCATATTTCGTGATCTCGCTCTTGGTCTTCATATCCTCGCTACCATTTCCTTGCGATCGTAGTGGGCTTCGCCCCGTTGATGTTGACTACTACTGTTTCGGTTCGTTCATTGGGCCCAGCTAACGTGACCCGATGGACCCCGACAGTCAGCTTGTGCCGTAACGGCGTACTTCCAATCGCGACGCCATCGATCGCGACTTCGGCAAACGGGGTAACGTTGACGGCAAGCACGCCCATTGTAGCAACCGCTGGCTTTGGCGCCGGCTTGACGGATACAGGCGGCGCATCGGGCGTCGCAACCGCCGCCTTCGTTGGTGCATCGATGGCGCGCATGGGCGCTGGCGCATCGGGCGGTGAAGCATCAAGCACAGGTGCGTCAAGTACCGGTGCGTCGGGTACAGCTGGCTTCGTTGCTGCAATGACGTTGGGCTGTTGAGGACTGACTGCAACACTTGGCGCATCCACGATGAAAGCCCCGCTCGCCTGCGCCGGAGCGCTTGCTCGACGCATGCGCCCGATCAGCACGCCAACACTCAGGCAGCCGATTGCCGCAGCGAGCAACATAACCCACTGCATCTTGCGCGGCATGCGCGCCGTTGAAATCGCGCGCGCCGACGCCGCACGCGCGGAAGCATCCACCGCGGCGGACCATTGGATAGCTGCAGGGCCAAGCGCGCCAGAGATGGTTTTAGCGGTTGGCTCCGCCGTGCTACGCACCAAGCGCGGCGCGGCATAGGCCAACAGCGCTGTGCCGTTCGGAATGCCAGCGGCAAAGCGGGTCACTAACTCTTTGACCGTTTGCACGCGCACCTCGCGATCGTGCGCGAGGCCTTCCATGATCACTTCTTCGCATTCCTTCGGCAGGTCGCTGCGCAAGATGCGCGGCAACACAATCGGTTGATTCCGGGCGACCGCTTCAATCAGCTGGTAAACATTGCCCGCTGGATAAGGCCGTTGCCCCGTGACCATTTCATAGAGCATCGAGGCGAGCGCGTACACATCTGAGCGGTGGTCGACGTTGCCGGACCCACGCTTGGTATCGCCCTGTTCTGGTGAGAAGTAACCAGGACTGCCTAAAAGCTGCATGGTTTCCTTGTGGCCATGCAAGCGATCGAGATGCAACTTGGCAATACCAAAGTCGCCCAGTCGCGCCCGTAGTGGCCCACCGGGCTCTTGCACGAGGAGTACGTTGGCGGGCTTGATATCGCGATGGGTGATCTTCGCCTCGTGGTGCGCTTCGTCGAGCACGGACGCCACGGGCCCAATGAGATTCACAATCTCATCGAACGGTAATGCGCCTTTGCGCGCCAGTAATTCATCCAGCGAACCGCCCGCGCAATACTCCATCAACATGTACATGCGACCGTCCGGGAATCGCCCGGCGTCGAACACCTTCACGATGTTTGGATCTTGCAATTTGCCGGTTACGAACAGCTCCGCCAGAAAACGATTCATCGACGCTTCGTCTTCGGTGCATTCCGCGGACAACACCTTCACGGCGGCCAACTTGCCCGCCAACAGCGACGACGACGCAAGATAGACAGCGCCCATGCCGCCTTCGGCTAAAAACTTCGTGATGGTGTACGAGCCGCCCACGGATTTGCCGATCAGGCTCACCGGTGCGCCAGACTTGCTGCCACTGTTTTCCGCTGCCGCTACCATGCTGTTTCCTTGTTGCCTCGCGTTACGACCCACGCGGCGCTTATACAAACACGCCCCACCGACCGGCGGAATACTACCAGGCACCGCCGGTGGCGTATAGCTTTGCGTCGTCGTAGTCGTAGTGATGAACGGGGCATAGCTAGGCAACTTTCTTATTTAAGCAGCGCGCGCAGCGGCGCGGAGTTCGGGAGCGAGCTGTAGCGTTTTACGACGCAAGCGTTTGCGTGCGCGGGTGTAGCGCGCAGGCTTCAGGCCGGAGGCTTGCAACACGTCGGCTTTATCGACCGCACCCGCGGCGTAGGCATCGAGGATTTTCAACACTTCGCGATCGCCGCGCGCGGCATCACGCAGCGCGTGAAGTGCTTGCTGCGCAACAGCGGCGCGATCGTATTCGCGCTCACTTGGCGAGTCCACACTCATCCGCGCAAGTAAACTTTCGCTCCAGGCTTCGTGGCGAAACCGCATGGAGCGCGCGCGCTCGTGTCGGCTACGGCTTCGAATCACACCAATTAGATGCGTTGCCAAGCGATAGCGCGAAGGGTCCCAGCAGACGACGCCGGCAATCGTGTCACTCAGCGCATCTTGTACAAGTTCATCAGCGTAGGCAGCGTCACTACGGCCGCCCGCACGCGCCACACCGCGCCCGCGAAGCAATGCATAGCGACGCACTAACAACAACGTTGGCGCCGTGGCTTCAGCCTCAAACGCCGCAATCCACACCGCGTCGGGCACAAACGCTGATTGTTCCATGCACCATGCGTCGACCGCGCTTTGCAGAAGTTGCTAACAAAATGCGCGGCCTCAAATCAGGCCGGGATCAGGCCGGGGCCGGGCGCACAAAGCGCGTCAACCCCCACGCACGAGCCGCAATTGCCGCGGCATCGCCAACCACCGCGTCCGGCGGCGGCCCCTGCCCGGTTGCACGCCGGCGGCGGCGCAGCAGATCAGGAAACGGCACAACCTTGGACGCATCGGCCACACGCAACTCGCCGGGCGTAAACGAACGGCTTTCAAACATGCGCACGTACCACGCCGCGCGACCACCGGCAGTTGGTAGCGCGGGACCACTCTCAGCTGCCAAAACCAACCTCGTGCGCGGCACGCCGCGAGCGCCGTCGCTTAACACCTGCAACACGCCTTCCGGCACCGTGCGTTCCCCAACCACGCGAACGACTGCAGGCGGTTCCTCTTCCACAGGCTCCACTGCCTCGCCAGCCGCACGCAGCTGCGCCCAGGCAGCGCGCGGCACCGTTTCGACACGTGGCAACACCCCTGAACCAAGCTGGTACCAACACGCAAACAGCCGCCCTTGGCGACCCACGACGTAATTTTTGGCGAGCGTTAACACGCCAAGCCGCTCCAATTCTTCGACAGCGATCGTAGTGGCGCGGCGACGTTGCCCCTCCAGCACCACACGCCGATCACCGCACAACCGATGCAACAACCCACTCGCCAACTGCACCGGATCACCGATGTGTCCGCGCGCGTCAGCGCGCGCCGCCAACCAACTCAAGATCGTCGCAACCTCATCGCGCACTGTAGGCGCCACCGCATCGAGCACCACTGCATCGGCTGTGCTCAGCGTTGCTAAGCCACCACTTGCACCAGCGCCCCGAAAACGCCAGCGCGGCCCATACGACGCAAGATAGCTACTCGCCTCCCGCAGACACTCCGTTGCAAAATCCCGTGGCGCTAAGCGGGATCCTGCATGAGCATGTGCACCGCACCAGGCTCCCAGCCGCGCTAACACCTCCTCGGTTTCTAAGCCGCACGTTGCCC